>Ga0265328_10000359_pt1 | contig 21388 bp, 19 predicted proteins | sample 41624metaG_FD_202086 | JGI IMG/M metagenome (GOLD analysis project Ga0265328, IMG submission 202086) | Rhizosphere microbial communities from Carex aquatilis grown in University of Washington, Seatle, WA, United States - 4-16-24 metaG | ecosystem: Host-associated > Plants > Roots > Rhizosphere...
CGGCTCGGCGATCCTGTTCAAGATCGTCGATCTCACGATCGGCTTGCGTCCCGCCCCCGATCAGGAGCGCGAAGGCCTCGACATCACCGACCACGGCGAACGCGCTTACAACTACTGAGGGTTTCCTCCCCCGACGAACTGGAGAGCGGCGCCTACGGGCGCCGCAATTTTTTCTAGAAAGCGCGCCGTCAAAGCGCCTTTTCGTTGGTTTCTCCAGTCCGGATGCGGCGCAATTGATCGATCGTGTACACGTAGACCTTTCCGTCGCCGGCCTGGCCGGTCCTGGCCGTCGCGACGATCGTCTCCACGACCTGATCGACGCGATCGTCCGGCACGATGATTTCGAGGCGAAGTTTCGTCAGATAATGCGCGACATATTCGACCGAGCGATAGATTTCCGCGTGGCCTTTCTGGTGCCCATGGCCTTTGGCTTCGACGACGGTGAGCCCGGCGACGCCAATGTCGTGCAGCGCGTCGTGGACGTTGGAGAGCTTGAACGGCTTGATGATGGCGACGACGACTTTCATGGACGGATCTCTTCGAAGCTCTGAATCCCTTTGCGATCCGATCGGAACGCAACCGAACCAGGTTTTTGCCTTTACGCATTTTCCGCGCCGAATCGGCGTCGACTTGGTCGGAAAGCGCTCTCTCCCGCGTTGCGGAGGCTCGATCATTCCGCCGAGCGGCGCAAGGCCTTCACGACATGCTTCGAGGGGAAATCGCGCGGGCGACGCCTTCCTTCGCAGCGCTCGCGGCCTCGATTCGCCGTGGCGCGCCGCGCCGCCGATGGGGCAATGGCCGGCGCCGAGCCGATTCTAGCGGGAGCGATTCGCGCTTTGGCGCGGCTTCCTCGGCTTCGGCTTTCCATTTCGCCTGCGGGAGGCCCGAATCTGTGACATTTCCGCAACGCCAAACGGGAAAATGCGTTGCGCACCCCGGGTTTGCCTAGAGATTGGGCATTCGGCGCGAGGTTACACTTGCGAATCTACCTTGGGATCAAGACAATCCGTTCGAGAGTAAACACCGAGACACGGAGTCCCGAAAATGAAATTGTCCTTCCTCACCGGCGTCGCCGCGGCGGCCCTGATCGCGGGTTCCGCCCTGGCGGCCGACGCGCCCCTTCCGAACAAGAAAGAGCCGCCGGCGCCGCCGGCGAGCTGGTGGGATTCGGTGACGATCGCCGGCTGGGTCGAAGGCAGCACGACGATCAACTTCGCGCAGCCCCAGAACAAGATCAATTTCGGCCGCCTGTTCGACGATCGCGCCAACTGGCCGAACTTCAACCAGGCCGTGCTGACCGTCGCGCGCCCCTTGGATCCCAAGGCGACCGGCTACGACTTCGGCTTCAAGGTGCAGGGCATGGTCGGCGAAGACGCCCGCTATACCCATTACCTCGGCGAATTGGACTATGCGATCCACAGCCGCACGCAGATTGCGATCATCGAAGCCCATGCGCTCGCGCATCTTCCCTGGATTTCGCCGATCAGCGAAGGCGGCGTGGATCTGAAGATCGGCCAGTTCGTCACGCCGCTCGGCGCCGAGGTCATCACCGCGCCCGACAACGTGTTCTACTCGCACAGCTACATCTTCAATTACGGCCCGTTCATGCACACCGGCGTGTTGGCGACGGACCACGTCAAGTCTTGGCTCGACGTTTTCGCGGGCGTCACCACCGGCGAAAACACCAGCATCGGCTGGCCGGGCGACAACCAGAACTCCCCGTCGCTGGTCGCCGGTCTCACCGCGACGCTGCTCGACGGCAATCTGGTCATCAACGCGGCGACGCATGACGGCCCCGAGAACCCCAAGCAGCTCGATCCCTTTTTGATCGGCTATCCCATCGGCGCCACATTCCCCGGCGGCCCCTTCCCCGCCCTCACCGTCGGCGGCACGCCCGTCGCCTGCGGCTGCAACCCGACCGACACTTGGCGTTTCCTCAACGATATCAATGCGACTTGGAAAGCCACGGACAAGCTCACCCTGATCCTCGACGGCGCCTATTATCACGACAACGGCTCGAACGCGGCTACCTTCCCCCTGTTCGGCTCCATCCCCGGGGCGCTCCTGGGGACCGCGCTGCCCGCGGCGTTCCCGACCATCAACACCGGGCTGCTTCCGGTGCGTTCGCGCGGCGTCTCGGGCTATGGCGCCGCAGCCTATGCGAGCTATAAGCTCAACGACATCTTCAAGGCCAGCGCCCGTCTCGAAATCTTCCGCGACAACAACAACTTCTTCGTTGGCGCCTTCCCGGGATATTTCGACAACGTCAATGCGCAGCACGGCTTCAACTCGCCGTCGGTGATCGTCGCCGGACCGCAGAACACGGGCACGACCTATTTCTCCCTGACCACGGGTCTGACGATCACGCCGCCGATCCCGAAGATCGACTATATCTCCGGCGTGACGCTGCGGCCGGAAGTGCGCTGGGATAAAACGCTGAACGGCACGACGCCCTTCGCCGGCGGGACCAAGCGCTCCACGGTCACCTTCGGCCTCGACGTGATCGTGCCCTTCACGATCAAGTAAGCCGATCCGCTTCAATCCATCGACGAACGACGCCGCGAGCCTTGGGTTCGCGGCGTTTTTCGTGTGTCGGACTCCCGGTCGGCTGGCCCCCGGAACCTGGCGTAAACCTTGCTGCGCGTGGCCTGCGCGGCGGAAGCAGGAAGAATTCTCGCATGAAGGAGCATCCCGATATGTCGACCTGTCGCCCCGCCGCAGCGAATGTCCTGGCCTGGGCCTTTTCGGCCGGACTCTTTCTTGTCGGAGCGGGAGTCGCCGAAGCGGAAACCAATGAATTGCAACTCTGCGCAACGCAGTACCAGGCCGCCAAGGCCGCCGACAAACTGAACGGCCAAGCCTGGCAGGATTTCTTCGCGGATTGTAAGGCGCGAGTCGCCGCCGCCGCTCCCGAAGCCAAGGCGCTCGCCGAGCCGGCGGAGGCGCCCAAGACTGCGGCATCCAAGCCGGAGCCCGCCGCGGAACCGGCCGCCGCTCCGGCGAAAGCCGAAAAGACTTCGCTCGAAGAGCTCGAAAAGAAGTGCCGCGCGCAGTGGAAAACGGAAGAGACGGGACTGAAGAAAAAAGATTCGAAATGGTCCTGGCGCAAATATTGGAAAAAATGCAGCGCGAAACTGGCCGGCGCTCAATAGTCGGCGGTCCTGGGGCCAATTTTCCCGAACAGTCGCTCGGACATCGGGATTCCGAGCCGACGTTTCGGAAGCGCCGCGAAACGCGAAGGCCGGGCGGCTCCCACCCACAGCTAAGGTCCTGGCGGTTGCAGCGAGAGCGGCGCGGTGAGGACGACGCGTGTTCCCGCCCCGGCCTTGCTGACGATCTCGAGCCTTCCGCCGAGTTCCGCCGCGCGCTCCTTCATGCCGAGCAGGCCGTAATGCCCCTCCGGCGTGCGCGAGGGATCGAAGCCGACGCCGTCGTCGGCGATGGCGAGGCGCAGCGTCTCGCCAATGCGCGACAGGCGCACGTCGACGTGCCGGGCGCCGGAATGCAGTTCGACGTTGCGCAGCGCCTCGCGCAAGATGCGCGACGCCGCTCGCGCCACCGGCTCCGCGACGTCCTTGGGGTCGAGCGCTATGTCCGAGCAGACCTTGACGCCGAGCCGCTTGGCCGCCCGCAGCGCGAAATTGGACAGAATGCGGCGCGGATCGTCTTCCTCGCCGCGCCCGGCGCGCAGCTCGGTAATCGCCGCCCTGGCCTCGGCCAGCCCCTCGCGGGCGCGGGCTTGCAATTCCCGCAGCGCGGCGGCGGCGCCTGGGTCCGCGGTCGTTTTGGCGACGACGCCCATTTCCAGAACCAGCGACACCATGGAGCGCGCCAGAGTGTCGTGCAAGTCGTGGGCGATGGCGAGGCGCTGCGCGGCGAGTTCGGCGGCGCGCGCTTCCTCCCGCGCCTTGATGCGCTCCGCGCGCAGACGCCGCGTGGCGCTCACGTCGCGGCCGACCGCCTGAAACTCGCCGGTGGTCTCGTCGCCGGAGCGGCGGACGTCCCACCACAGCCACACCGGTCCGCCGGAGGCGCCGTGCGCCGCCAGCAGAAAGGAAGCCGGGCGCTCGAAATAGCTTTGCGGTTTCCAGGGATCCTCGCCTTCGGCTGCGGGAAACAGCGCGTCGACCGCCTGGCCGGTCGGCGCGCCGGGCGGGAGGCCGAGAAGTTCGGCCACGCGGCGGTTGGCGAACAGGACTTTCCTGTCGGCGCCGAAACGCAGCACGAGATCGCCGGCGCTCTCGACGAGATCGCGGTAGAGCGCGTCGGAGATCCGCAGCCTGGCCTGGACGGCTTCCGCCTGCTGCTGCAACAGCAGCTTTTCCCGCCGCTCGGCGACGAGCAGCCGGTCGGTTTGCTCGCCGCCGTGATCCGGCGTGGTCGCGACGAGATAGCTGCGGCTCGCCGGGTCCCAGACGATCGAGATCGTCACTTTCCGCGCGCCTTCGATCGGCGGGCGCATCGACGGCAGCACGATTTCGCCGGGAGCGCCCTTCAGCGCATGCAGCGACTCTTCCATGTTGAGGAGCAGCGGGCTGTCGCAGGCCGGCAGGCCCGGCTCCGGCAACCAATCGGAGAGCGCGCCCAACCGACTCGAGACGGTCATCCGCTCGTCGAGCGTCGCGACGCCGATCTGACGGCGCTCGATCGCGCGCGGCAAGACGGAGATTTCGGTGGATTGCATCGTCTCTCCGCGCGCCAGAAGCCGTCTCCCAGGCTAACTTGCGCAAGCTCCAGGATTTTCGCATGAATTGCCACAGGGCGGAACGCCGATCCAGGGAAAGAGCCGCAAATGACGCAAGAAGCCTATGTCTTTTCGCCGAAGCCGCGCCCCAGCGTCGCCTTGGCCGGCGATGCGCGGCGCTTCCCGGTGCGGCGGATTTTTTGCGTTGGGCTGAACTACGCCGCCCATGCGCGCGAAATGGGCAAGGATCCCGGCGCGGAGCCGCCTTTCTTTTTTTCCAAGCCGTCCGACGCTCTGGTCGAGAGCGGCGCGTCGATCCCTTACGCCAGCATGACTAAGGATTTGCATTACGAGATCGAACTCGTCGCGGCGCTGGGTTCCGGCGGTTCGGACGTTGCCCGAAACGATGCGCTGCGGCACGTGTATGGCTACGCGGCGGGAATTGATCTTACGCGGCGCGATCTACAAAAGATCGCCCGTAGCGAAGGCAAGCCTTGGGATCTGGCCAAGGGCTTCGACCAGTCCGCCCCGGTCGGCGAGATCGTCCCGGCGGCGCGGGCCGGCCATCCCAACTCGGGACGCATCGCGTTGAGCGTGAACGGCGCGATCCGCCAAAACGGCGACCTCGCGGACATGATCTTGGACGTGGCCGGGATAATTTCTCAACTTTCGCGCTATGTCCGCCTCGAGGCCGGCGATTTGATCTTCACCGGAACGCCGGAAGGCGTCGGACCGCTCTCGCCGGGCGACCGCGCGGAAGGGGTCATCGAGGGGATCGGGAAGGTTTCCATCGCCATTCTATAGAGCCGGGGCGCCCGTCCGCCCGGCGTCCATCAATTAAACGCCTTGCGTCCGCCCGAAAACCGCGCAACAAATTTGTCATGAACGATTCGGGCGGCGCTCTTCCCGCACTCCAGCATGCGACTTTGCAGCAGCTTGCCGCCGCCAAGGCCCTCGGCGGCGCGCGGGCCGTCCCGATGGAGGGCGGCTGGGCGCTGCAAGTGCGCTATGGCGAGGCGAAAGGCTTGCTCGAGGCGCAGCGCTCGCGCCGACCCAGGCTGTTCCGGCGCCTCGAAACCCTTGTCGATTATCTGCGCGACATCGGCGTCGCCTCCTTCGAGGTGGAGGTCGGCGCGTCGCCGCCGGAGGCGGCGCCTTCGCGTCGCCGCCCGGATCGCGCCGCGGCGCTGCGGCGGCTGCACCAATTGGCCGAAGAGTCGCCGGAGCGCGCGTCGCCTCGGCCGGCGCCGATCGATTCCGAGATCTCCGCCGCGCTTGCCGAAGCCGACGATCCGGCGACGGAATGGTTCCCCCACAAGGAATTCAAGCGCGAATGGGCGGGGCTGCGCGCCGCCTTGCTCGCCTCGGAGGAGTCGCCGTGAAATTGCGCTGGATGCGCCGCGCGCTCGACGACATGCGGCGCTGCGCCCAGGAGATCGCCTTGATCAGCCCGCGCGCCGCCGTCGAAGTCGTCGACCGGCTGATCGAAACGGCCGAAGCCCTGCGCGACGCGCGGGGGGCAGGGCGGCCGATCGGCCGGGGCCTGCTGGAGCTGCGCATCGCCGGATCGCGCCTGGCGCTGGTCTACCGCCGCAACGAGGCCGCGCAGCGCCTGGAAATCCTGCACATCGCTCAGGCCGAGGAGGCGTGGGGACGGTGACGCCTCATTTGCCTACTTCGCCCGCAGCACCTGCCGGCAGGCGTCCGGCAGCGCCGACAGGGTCATCGGCGGCCAGACCTTCTTGCTGGGTGTTTTCGGGCGCAGCGCCTCGGCGCTGAACCACCAGGCGAGCGAGGAGTCGCAGCCGTCGCCCTGCGGCGTCGGATCCTGATCCTTGCAGCTTTCCGCGCCCTTCGGGCAGTACAGCCGGATGTGGAAGTGGTAGTTGTGCCCGTAATAGGGGCGCACCTTGCGCATCCAGTCTTCGCCCTGCGCCACCCGGCACATGGCGCGCTTGATCGCGGCATTGACGAAGATGCGTTGGACGGCGGGGTCTTGCGCGGCGGTGCGGACCACGGCGAGCTGGCCCTGCGTCCAGCGCTCGGGAACGACGTCGAGCTGGTCCTCGCGCACCATGTCCACCGCGGACATTTCCTCGCGCTCCTCGCGGCTGAGTTCGCGCCCCGGCATGGGGGTCAGCCAAATGTCGGCGTCGAGGCCGATTTGATGCGAGGCGTGGCCGGTCAGCATCGGCCCGCCGCGCGGCTGCGACATGTCGCCGACCAGTATTCCATGCCAGCCGGAGGCCTGCGCCGCCGCCGCCGAAAAGCGCCGCAGGAAACCGATCAAGACCGGATGGCCCCAGTTGCGGTGGCGCGACAGGCGCATGACCTGCCAATGCGGGCCGTTGATCGGCAACTCCTCGCCGCCGGCGAGACACCCCTTTGAATAGAAGCCGATCGGCTCGGGCTCCAACGGCGCGGCCTCTTGCGCGCGGCCGAAAAGCTCCTTCGCCGGGGTTTTGGGATCGGAAGGATTGGCCAAGGGCGGCAGGGGCTTTGGCGCGAGCGAGCCCTTCTCCTGCGCGAGCGCCGGGGTGAGCAGCAAGGAAAAGAGCGCCGCCAAAGCCAGCGCGCGCCAATGGGGCTCGAACATCCGCCTGCCTTCTCGAAGAGGTCCAGTTCCGAAAGCCAGCCGGACCGATTCGCCGTCCTTTGTCAACCTTACTCATCCATTTACGTTGTTCGACAAACCGCTTTCGAGTATGAATTGAACATGTCGCTGCGTTCGCGCCGTGTGGGGAGTCAGTCATGCGTTATCTGAAGTTTGTATTGGCGATGCTGTTCGCCCTGTTCGCCTGCGAGAAGGCCTCGGCCACGGCGCGGATTCACATCGATCTCAGCAGCCAGACCATGCATGTCGAATCTTCCTCGGGCAGCTATACTTGGGCGGTTTCGACCGCGCGCTCCGGTTATTCGACGCCGCGCGGCAGTTTTGCGCCCACCGGCCTGCAGCGCATGCATTATTCCAAGAAATACCACATGTCGCCGATGCCCTATTCCATCTTCTTTCGCGGCGGCTATGCGATCCACGGCACCTACGCCACCGGCGCGCTCGGTCGTCCGGCGTCGCATGGCTGCGTGCGCCTCTCGCCGGATCACGCCGCGCAGCTCTATCACATGGTGCAGAGCGAAGGCGGCAGCATCTCGATCACCGGGGCGCCTCCCGGCGGCGGAACCCGCTTCGCCCGCGCCCATCATCGCCATGGCGCGCAATACGCCGCCCATCACGGCCACCACCACAGCGCTCTGGCCTACGCCTCGACCCATCATCATCGCCATGGCTCCGTGAAGCATTGGCAGGCGAGTCCGACCAGCGGCTGGGACCTGTTCGGCCGCTGAGTACTGGTTTGGCGCCGGCCGGCGCAAGACCTGGTCGGCGCGGGCGAGATGAAGCTCGAATGAGGTTTCCTGTCGACGAAGCTTCCGCCAGCGATTTGGTTTGCGGGAATGGGGATCGCGGGGTGTTTACGGAAAGCTCGGGGCGCACCGCCTGCTTTGGCTGCGCTTGATCCGGCGGAGTCGATGGCTTAAGGGCTGCGGAGCGCCTTGCGCGCGAAGGAGAGCTTCGGAGCGATCGAAAGACGTTATTGGTCAACGAGTTGGAGTTTTCCTCGCGCCGCCGCCGCGTCGCGTCCGGAGCTTCGCTCGGGACCTTTGGCTCCGGAGTTGGACGCGTGAAGGGAGTTGGGCGCGTGAACGATCCGGCGAAGCTACAGTCCAAGGCCCTCGCCTCCGGCGACGTCGTCTCCCGCGCCGATCCGCGCTGGGTCCGGCTGCGGCGGCAAATCGAGGAACATGCGCTGCAACTCGGCGATTTCACGCTCGCCTCCGGTCGCAAGAGCAGTTTCATCTTCCAGTTGCGGCAGACGACGCTGCATCCGGAGGGAGCGCATCTCCTCGCCGACGTGATCGTCGATTACATGGCGGGGCAAGGGATCGGCTGTATCGGCGGCCTCGCGCTCGGCGCGGTGCCGATCGTTTCGGCGGTCGCCGCGATCAGCGCCGTCAAGAACGCCCCGGTCGACGCCTTCTTCGTGCGCAAGGAGGTGAAGGCGCATGGGGCGAAGGAGCGGATCGACGGCTTCGTCAGGGACGATCGGGAACTGCTGCTCGTCGACGACGTGGCGACGACCGGCGGCTCGATCCTGAAAGCGCTCGAAGGCTTGCGTGAAGAGGGCAAGAACTGCGTCGCCCGCAAGGCGCTGGTCATCATCGACCGGCAGGAGGGCGCGACGGAGAATCTGGCCGAGCACGGGATCGAGCTGGTCTCGATCTTCAAGAAGAGCGATTTCAACGTCGAAGGCTGAGCGCTCGTCGGAGGGATTTGTGCGAGCCGGCGGCGAGTCGGGCAGAAACCTCGATTTCGATCCCAAGCGACGAAAAAGGGCGAAACCGCGGTTTCGCCCTGTCGTGGTCGGGCGCCCGACGCTCGGTCGTGCGGATCAATCGCAGACGTTGACCCAGCGATCGAAGGTGTAGCTCCACTTGATGCAGGAGCCGCCGTAGCCGCCATGCCACCCGTAGCCATAGCCATAGCCGGCGTGGCGCCAGCCGCCGTCGTATCCGCCGCCATGCCAGCCATCGTGATCATGGGCGAAGGCGGTCGCGGGGAAAGCGAGTGTGGTCGCGGCGAGGGCGGCGGCGAGCGCGAGCTTGCGGATCATGGACGTATCTCCTTGTCTTTCCTGACGCTGGGAATCTGGGCGCCTCGGCGCCTGCGGGGCGGTTTCATCGATGACGTTCGGCGTCGTTTCGATGACGTGACTTTTGACATGCTCAGCCTGAACGCCGGCTGGCCGCGCCGTTCATTCGTCGTTAACCATTTTCCAAGGCGCGCAAGCCGCCTCCCGGCCATGGACAGGGCGGAATGGGTTCCACCGCCCATCGACGGGGAGGCCTTGGGCGAGGGGAGCGGGATGGTTCCGTGCGAAAGCGCGCGCCTGTGCCGACGCCAGGGGCCCCGTCCGAGGCGGCTTCGGTCAGGCGTCGTCGGTCCCGAAGATCGACCAGCCCATGCGTTTGGCCAGCATTTCCAGCGCGATGCGGCCAAGATGCGAATTGCCGCTGGCGTCGAGTCCGGGGGACCAGACGGCGATGGAGGCCTTGCCGGGGGCGACCGCCAATATGCCGCCGCCGACGCCGCTCTTGCCGGGCAGGCCGACGCGATAGGCGAATTCGCCGGAGCCGTCGTAATGGCCGCAGGTCAGCATGAGCGCATTGATGCGCCGCGCGCGCTCGGGAGACACGACGGACAGCCCGCTGTCCGGGTTGCGCCCGGCGTGGGCGAGATAGCGCCCCGCCGTCGCCAGCTGGCGACAGGACATGGCGATCGCGCAATGATGAAAGTAGACGCCGAGCGTGAAATCCACGGGATTGTCGATCACGCCGAAGGACTTCATGTAATTGGCCAGCGCCATGTTGCGAAAGCCCGTGCGCTTTTCGGACTCCGCCACCGCCTTGTCGATGTAGATCGTCTGATCCTGGGCGACGAATTGGAGAAAGCGCAGGATTTCGCCGAGCGCCTCGCGCGGCTGATGCCCGGACAGGATCACGTCCGTCACCGCAATGGCGCCGGCGTTGATGAACGGATTGCGCGGCACGCCTTTTTCGCGCTCCAGCTGCACGATCGAGTTGAACGGATTGCCGGAAGGCTCGCGTCCGACCCGGCGCCACAGCCGATCGCCCACCATGCCGAGCGCCAGCGTCAGCGTGAAGACCTTGGAGATGCTTTGGATCGAAAAGGGCGTGTCGGCGTCGCCGGCGGCGAAGGTCTCTCCGCTGGCGTCGATGACCGCCATGCCGAAGGCGCGGGGGTCGACGCGCGCGAGTTCGGGGATGTAATTCGCGACCTCGCCGCGATCCGGACGTGCGGCCATCTCGGCGGCGATCTCGGAGACTATGGCTTGGAGATCGGTCACGGCTACCCTCGACTGGAGCGGCAGGGCCGACGGGTCCTACGTCGATCGAACGGAAAACGCATGACGCCGCGGAGTCAATAGTCGGGGACGCGGTGCGCATCCTTCCAGCTAGGACTTGTCGATTGCATTGGTGGGCGGTGACGGGCTCGAACCGCCGACCCTCTCGGTGTAAACGAGATGCTCTACCAACTGAGCTAACCGCCCGCGCCTTGCGCCTGGCGAAGATTTAAGGGATTGCGGGCGCTCTAGGCAAGGCCTTGCGGCGTTTGGCCCCTCGAAACGAAGACGCCGAGAGCTTGGCTCTCGGCGGGGATCTTCCGACTGCAGGCTCGGCCGGACCGAGTCTGGTCACTTCTTGTTGTTGAGTGCGGCCTTCAGCGTGGCGCCGGATTTGAACCGGGCGCTTTTGGACGCGGGAATCTTGATCTCTTCGCCCGTGGCCGGGTTGCGGCCCTTGCCGGCGGCGCGCTTCTTGACCGAGAAGGTGCCGAAGCCGACGAGGCGGACTTCTTCGCCCTTCTTGAGCGCCTTGGTGATGCCTTCGATCACCGCGTCCAGCGCCGCGGCTGCGGCGGCTTTGGACGTGTCGGTCGCGTCGGCGATATGCTCCACCAGTTCCAACTTATTGACCATGGCCTGTTCCTTCTTTTTGCGCCGTTCGCTGGTCGACGAATCCTGCGGCTTCGCGCGCATCGGCAAGGCTAAATCGAATCGGCTGCTCCCTGCAGCTGGCGAACGGTGACGCTGAATCGCCGTCTTTGCAAGGGCGACAAGGCGATATCGTCGATATTATCCCGTGATTCCGGGAGATTGTTGGGTTGCATTGCAAAAAACGCCGCAAAACGGCGGGCTCCAGGCTGATTCGTGCGTCGTCCGAAATAGGACGAGCCCCGGACGCTTGTCGTCCGGGGCTCGCGAATGTCACGGCCGCGAATGCTTGGCGGCGAGGATGCTGAAAGCGCCCGTCTCAGTGCGCGCGCACGCCGCTCGCATCCTCTTCCGTCGCGTCATGCGCCGGGGCGAGCGCCGGCGTCGGCTCGCGCCATTCGATCGGCACAGGCTGCGAGACGAGCGCATGTTTGAGAACTTCCTCCATGCGCGCCACCGGCACGATTTCGAGGCCGTTCTTCACCGCGTCGGGAATTTCGGCGAGATCCTTGGCGTTCTCCTCGGGGATCAGCACTTTCTTCAAACCGCCGCGCAGCGCCGCCAGCAGCTTCTCCTTGAGGCCGCCGATCGGCAGCACGCGCCCGCGCAGCGTGATCTCGCCGGTCATGGCGAGTTCGCGGCGCACCGGAATGCCGGTCATCACCGAGACGATGGCGGTGGCCATGGCGACGCCCGCCGAAGGCCCATCCTTGGGCGTCGCGCCTTCCGGCACGTGCACGTGGATGTCGCGGCGGTCGAACAGCGGCGGCTCTATGCCGAAATCCACGGCGCGCGAGCGCACATAGGACGCGGCGGCCGAGATCGACTCCTTCATCACATCGCGCAGATTGCCGGTGACGGTCATGCGGCCCTTGCCGGGCATCATGACGCCCTCGATCGTCAGCAATTCGCCGCCGACCTCGGTCCAGGCGAGGCCCGTCACGCAGCCGACGAGATCCTCGAGCTCCGCCTCGCCGTAGCGATATTTCGGCACGCCGAGATAGTCGGACAGGTTCGCGTCGGTGACGACGACTTCCTTGCGGTCTTCGTTGAGCAGGATCTCCTTGACCGCCTTGCGCGCCAGATTGGAGAGTTCGCGTTCGAGATTGCGCACGCCGGCCTCGCGCGTATAGCGGCGGATCAGCGTCTTCAGCGCGTCGTCCTCGACGCGCCACTCCTTTTGCTCCAGGCCGTGCTTCTTGACGGCGTTGGGGATGAGATGGCGGCGCGCGATCTCGGCCTTTTCGTCCTCGGTATAGCCGGCGATGCGGATGATCTCCATGCGGTCCATCAGCGGCGCCGGGATGTTCAGCGTGTTCGCCGTGGTGACGAACATCACGCCCGAGAGGTCGTAGTCGACCTCGAGGTAGTGATCGTTGAACGAGCCGTTCTGCTCGGGATCGAGCACTTCGAGCAGCGCCGAGGACGGATCGCCGCGGAAATCCATGCCCATCTTGTCGATCTCGTCGAGCAGGAAGAGCGGATTGGCGGTCTTCGCCTTGCGCATCGATTGGATGATCTTGCCGGGCATGGAGCCGATGTAGGTGCGGCGATGGCCGCGAATCTCCGCTTCGTCGCGCACGCCGCCCAGCGACATGCGCACGAATTCGCGACCCGTCGCGCGCGCGATCGATTTGCCGAGCGAAGTCTTGCCGACGCCGGGCGGGCCGACGAGGCAGAGAATCGGACCGGAGAGCTTGTTGGCCCGGGTCTGCACCGCGAGATATTCGAGGATGCGCTCCTTGACCTTGTCGAGCCCGAAGTGATCGGCGTCGAGCACCGCCTGCGCGGCGTTCAAATCCTTCTTGACCTTGGAGCGCTTGCCCCACGGGATCGCCAGCAGCCAGTCGAGATAGTTGCGCACGACCGTGGCTTCCGCCGACATCGGCGACATCTGCCGCAGCTTCTTCAGTTCGCCCGTCGCCTTGTCGCGCGCTTCCTTGGAAAGCTTGGTGTTCTTGATCCGCTCCTCGAGCTCGCCGAGGTCGTCCTTGCCGTCCTCGTCGCCGAGCTCCTTCTGGATCGCCTTCATCTGCTCGTTGAGATAGTATTCGCGCTGCGTCTTCTCCATCTGGCGCTTGACGCGCGTGCGGATGCGCTTCTCGACTTGCAGAACGGAGATTTCGCTCTCCATCAGCGACAGGCACTTCTCCAGGCGCCGCGCGACGTTCAGCGTCTCCAGCACGTCCTGCTTGTCGGCGATCTTCACCGAAATATGGGTCGCCACCGTGTCGGCGAGCTTGGAATAATCCTCGATCTGCGTGACGGCGCCGACGATTTCGGAGGACACGCGCTTGTTCAGCTTCACATAGCCTTCGAATTCGGAGATCACCGAGCGGCCGAGCGCTTCGACTTCGACCGGCGATTCGATCTCGTCGCCGAGCGCCTCGGCGTCCGCCTCGTAAAAATCGTCGGAGCGCGTGTAGCGGCGCACCTTGGCGCGGCACTGGCCCTCGACCAGAACTTTCACCGTGCCGTCGGGCAGCTTCAGCAGCTGCAGCACGTTGGCGAGCGTGCCGATCGAATAAATCGCGTCCGAGGCGGGATCGTCGTCGCCGGCGTTCTTTTGCGTCGCCAGCAGAATGGGCCGGTCGGTCGTCGTGACTTCCTCGAGCGCGCGGATGGATTTTTCGCGCGCGACGAACAGCGGCACGATCATATGCGGAAAGACGACAATGTCGCGCAGAGGCAACACCGGGTAGCCCTCGATGGTCCCCGGAGGGATGGCGCCGCGCTTTTCACTCGTCATTTGCGTTTCCTTAGGGTTCAATTCCGCACTCGCCGCGCAGGACCAAAAGAAGCAATTTTGGCGCCGCCACGGCTTCGAACTCTCGACACGTACGCGACCGCCGGCCTCATCGGGAGGCGAGGCCGCAAGTCTCTCCAACGCAAAATGGGGAACGCGGCACGCTAATCAAGACTCCGCTCCCGACGCAGGGGACCACGAGCGATCTCCCGGACGGCCTTACCGTCAATGGCGGCGCAATGCTTTGGACGATGAATGCGACTCCTCGAAGGAAGACGCGCCCCCGCGACTGCACGGGGACGCGCGACTCGAAACAAATGCGCCGGCCGTCGCTATGACGCCGTGGACCCCGTCTTTTCGTTGCGCTCGGCATAAATGTAGAGCGGCCGCGCCTTGCCTTCGACGACCTCCGGGCCGATGACCACTTGTTCGACGCCCTCCAGGCCGGGAAGGTCGAACATCGTGTCGAGCAAGATGCCTTCCATGATCGAACGCAGGCCGCGCGCGCCGGTGCGCCGTTCTATGGCCTTGCGGGCGACGGTGGACAGCGCTTCGTCCTGGAAGGTGAGCTCGGTGTTCTCCATCTCGAACAAGCGCTGATACTGCTTCACCAGCGCGTTCTTCGGCTCGGTGAGGATGCGCTTCAACGCGACTTCGTCGAGGTCCTCCAGCGTCGCGATGACCGGCAGGCGGCCGACGAATTCCGGGATCAGCCCGAATTTGAGCAGGTCTTCCGGTTGAACCTGGCGGAAGATGTCGCCGGTGCGGCGCTCGTCGGGCGCCTGCACGCTGGCGCCGAAGCCGATCGAGGTGTTGCGGCCGCGGGCGGAGATGATCTTTTCGAGGCCCGCGAAGGCGCCGCCGCAGATGAAGAGGATGTTGGTCGTGTCGACCTGCAAGAACTCCTGCTGCGGATGTTTGCGTCCGCCCTGGGGCGGCACCGAGGCGACGGTGCCCTCCATGATCTTCAGCAGCGCCTGCTGCACGCCCTCGCCCGAGACGTCGCGGGTGATCGACGGATTGTCGGATTTGCGCGAAATCTTGTCGATCTCGTCGACATAGACGATGCCGCGCTGGGCGCGCTCGACGTTGTAGTCGGAGGCTTGCAGCAGCTTGAGGATGATGTTCTCGACGTCCTCGCCGACGTAACCGGCTTCGGTCAGCGTCGTCGCGTCGGCCATTGTGAAGGGCACGTCGAGGATGCGCGCAAGAGTCTGCGCCAGCATCGTCTTGCCGACGCCGGTCGGGCCGATCAGCAGAATGTTGGATTTCGCCAACTCGACGTCGCCATGCTTGGAGGCGTGGTTGAGCCGCTTGTAGTGGTTGTGCACGGCGACGGACAGAACCCGCTTCGCCTGCGCCTGACCGATGACGTAGTCGTCGAGAACCTTGCAAATCTCGCGCGGCGTCGGAATGCCGTCGCGCTGCTTGACGAGGGCGGTCTTGCTCTCCTCGCGAATGATGTCCATGCACAGTTCGACGCATTCGTCGCAGATGAATACCGTTGGACCCGCGATGAGCTTGCGCACTTCGTGCTGGCTCTTGCCGCAAAACGAGCAATAGAGCGTGTTCTTCGAGTCGCCGGCGCCGACCTTGCTGCTCATCCTAACTTCTCCCTTCGATCGACCACCGCGTCGAAATCCACCAATCGCCCGACAATCGCCCTTCGGCCTCTGTCGGCGGCGCGTCTGGCTTCGCCGCCTTCTTCTCGCGTTCCGCGCGCTTGATTCGTGCGCAATGCTCTACGCATTCGTCTGTCATGAGCACCGTCGGTCCGATCCTCGCCCCCCGCCGGTCGGACCGCCAGCGAATCGAACCAATCGTCAGGGTTACAGTCTTCCGCCTAACAAATGGTGGAAGCGCAAAGCCGAGGCCGCCCCGCGGCGGCCCGAACCCTGACGCCAGTGTAAAGGGCTTGCGACGGAAAGCAACCTTGGCGCATGCGGAACGAAGCAGCAAAATCGGCGCCGAAGATTTGCTGGAGCTTAGCCTTTTAGGATTTTCGGCACGTCGACGAGGCGCAAACGGTAGGCGTCGGGCATTCCGCTGCCGAGCAACGGCCGCAAATAGAGGCGGAAGGCGTCGGTCACGTCCGTCCCGCAAGCGGAAATGAACTCGTCCGGCATGACGCGCGTCTTGGCTGCGATCTCTTCCAGCGGCGTGAGACGATAATCGGCCGAGTAGAAACCGGTGCGATGAATGGTGACGCTGCCGTCGCGGTCGCCCCATATCGCGTATTGCACCGCTTTCTCGCCGACTTCGCGCGCTTCGCGCTGGTCGACGTCGGAGACGCAGCCGACGAAACTCCTTTGCAGATAGCCGAAAGTGTCGGCGCGCACGCGCTTGAAGCCGAGCTTCTCCTTGACGAGATCGGTCAATTCGTCGGCGAGGGCGCCGCCGCCCAGATGCACGTTGCCGTGATCGTCGCGCTCCACGCGCTTGGCGAGCTTTTCGCCGATCGGCACGTGGTTCTCGTCGCAGACGCCTTCCGAGACGGCGACGACGCAGCGGCCGAGGCGCTCCATCGTCGACTTCACCCCGGCGAGGAATTTGTCGACGACGAAGGGGCGCTCGGGCACGTAGACGAGATGCGGACCGTCGTCCGGGAATTTCTTGCCGAGCGCCGAGGCCGCGGTCAGGAAGCCGGCGTGGCGCCCCATGACGACGCCGATGTAGACGCCGGGCAGCGCCCAATTGTCGAGATTGGCGCCGGCGAAGGCCTGCGCGACGAAGCGCGCCGCCGAGGGAAAGCCCGGCGTGTGGTCGTTGACCATAAGATCGTTGTCGATCGTCTTGGGGATGTGCACGGCGCGCAGCGGATAGCCCGCCGATTTGGCGTGTTGCGACACGATGCGCACCGTATCGGAGCTGTCGTTGCCGCCGATGTAGAAGAAGCAGCCGATCTCGTGCGCCCGCAGGACCTTGAAAATTTCCTCGCAATATTTGGCGTCGGGCTTGTCGCGCGTCGACCCCAGCGCCGAGGACGGCGTGCCGGCGACGAGTTCGAGATTATGCGTGGTCTCCTGCGTCAGATCGGCGAAGTCTTCGTTGACGATGCCCTTCACCCCGTGCAGCGCGCCATAGACCCGCCGAACCTCGCGAAACTTGCGCGCCTCGAGCACCGCGCCGACCAGCGATTGATTGATGACGGCCGTCGGGCCGCCGCCCTGAGCGACGAGAACCTTGGAGAAATCGATGGCGGACAAGAGGGAACTCCGTTGGGAAGGGCGAATGGCGCGTCGCGGGCGAAGATTTTCCGTTCGCTTTTCGCCATTCTTTCCGGATTACACCAACACGCCGTGGCAGTGTTTGTACTTCTTGCCCGAACCGCAGGGGCACGCCTCGTTGCGTCCGACCTTGCCCCAGCTCGCGGGGTTTTGCGGATCGCGCGGCGGCGCCGGCTCGGCGGCTTGCGCGATCGCCGCAAAATCCGTCGCGGCGAGACGCGCGTTGAGTTCGGCCAGCGCGGCGCCGTCGCCGCCGGCCGCGTCGGCCATGCCTTGCGGGGCAGGATGCGACATCTGCATCGGCGGCAGCTCCATCGGCGCCGAGGGCGGCGCTTCGAAGGACACGTCGACGCGCATCAATTGCTCGGTGACGCGCTCGTCCCAGCGCTCCATCAGCGCCTTGAACAGCTCCAGCGCCTCGGACTTGTATTCGTTCAAAGGATCGCGCTGCGCGAGGCCGCGCCAGCCGATGACCTGGCGCAAATGATCGAGCACCAGAAGATGGTCGCGCCACAGATAGTCCAGCGCCTGCAGCACGAACTGCTTCTCGATGAGGCGCGAGATGTCCGGCGAATTCTTCGCGACGCGCGCCGCATAGGCCTCGTCCGCCGCGGCCAGCAGGCGATCCTTGATCTCCTCGTCGGCGATGCCTTCCTCGGCCGCCCATTCCTTGACCGGCAGATCGAGGTTGAGCTTGGCGCGCACGTCCTGCGCGAGTCCCTCGACGTCCCAGGCGTCGGCGTAGGCGTCGTGCGGAATGTGCCGCGCGACCATGGCGTCGACGGTGTCCTGACGCATGTCGGCGACCGTCTCCTCGACGCTCTCCTCGTTCATGATTTCGCGGCGGCGCTCGAAGATGACCTTGCGCTGATCGTTCATGACGTTGTCGAACTTCAGCACGTTCTTGCGCATGTCGTAGTTGCGCGCCTCGACCTTCTGCTGCGCCTTCTCCAGCGCCTTGTTGATCCAGGGATGGACGATGGCCTCGCCCTCTTGCAGACCGAGCTTGACCAGCATCGCGTCCATGCGCTCCGAGCCGAAGATGCGCATCAGATCGTCTTGCAGCGACAGATAGAATTTCGAGCGGCCCGGGTCGCCCTGGCGGCCGGAGCGGCCGCGCAGCTGATTGTCGATGCGGCGGCTCTCGTGGCGCTCGGTGCCGATGATGTAGAGGCCGCCGGCGGCGATGGCCTGCTCCTTGAAGCCTGCGATCTCGGCGCGGATTTCCGCTTCCTTCGCCGTGCGCGCCTCGCCTTCGAGCCCCACGCACTCCTGCTCGACGCGCATGTCGGGGTTGCCGCCGAGCTGAATGTCGGTGCCGCGGCCGGCCATGTTGGTCGCGACGGTGATTGCGCCGGGAACGCCGGCTTCCGCGACGATGTAGGCTTCGAGCTCGTGGAAGCGCGCGTTGAGCACGGCGAAGAGTTTCGACGGCTTGCCGGCGCGCGCCGCCTGATACAATTTTTGCAGCCCCTTCGGATCCTCGAAGTCGATCTGCTTGTAGCCGAGCTGCGTCAGATGATGCGCGAGCTGCTCGGATTTTTCGATCGAGGTCGTGCCGACGAGCAGCGGTTGCAGATTGGCGCTCGCCGCTTCGATCTCCTGGGCGATGGCCTTCAGCTTCTCCTCGCCGGTGCGATAGACCTCGTCGTCCTCGTCCTTGCGCTGCAAGGGGCGATTGGTCGGAATTTCGACGACGTCGAGCTTGTAGATCTCGGCGAATTCCAGCGATTCCGTCGAGGCCGTGCCGGTCATGCCGGCGAGCTTCTTGTAGAGGCGGAAATAGTTCTGGAAGGTGATCGACGCCAGAGTCACGTTCTCGGGCATGACCTGCACGTGCTCCTTGGCTTCGAGCGCCTGGTGCAAGCCTTCCGAATAGCGGCGTCCCGGCATCATGCGGCCGGTGAATTCGTCGATGATGATGACCTCGCCCTTGCGGACGATGTAATCCTTGTCGCGCTGGAACAATTTATGCGCGCGCAGGGCCTGGTTGATGTGGTGGACGAAGGTGACGTTCTGCGCCTCGTAGAGCGCGCCCTCCTCCAGCACGCCGGCCTCGCTCAGCACCTGCTCCATATATTCGTTGCCGGCCTCGGTGAGGCTGACCGAGCGCTGCTTTTCGTCGAGGTCGTAATGCTCGGGCGCCAGCGTCGGGATGTATTTGTCGATCGTGTTGTAGAGGTCGGATTTGTCGTCGACCGGCCCCGAAATGATCAGCGGCGTGCGCGCCTCGTCGATCAGGATCGAGTCGACTTCGTCGACGATGGCGAAGACATGTCCGCGCTGCACCATTTGCGCGAGCTCGTATTTCATGTTGTCGCGCAGATAGTCGAAGCCGAATTCGTTGTTGGTGCCGTAGGTGATGTCGCAGGCGTAGGCCGCGGCGCGCTCCTCGTCGGAGAGGTCGTGGACGATCACGCCGACGCTCATGCCCAGGAACTTGTAGACGCGGCCCATCCAGTCGGCGTCGCGCTTGGCGAGATAGTCGTTGACCGTGACGACATGCACGCCTTCGCCCATCAAGGCGTTGAGATAGACGGCGAGCGTCGCGACCAGGGTCTTGCCCTCGCCGGTGCGCATTTCGGCGATCGCGCCTTCGTGCAGCACCATGCCGCCGATGAGCTGGACGTCGTAATGGCGCTGGCCGAGCGCCCGCTTGGCCGCCTCGCGCACCGTGGCGAAGGCCGGCACGAGCAGATCGTCGAGCGTCTTGCCGGCGGCGAGCTGGTCGCGAAATTCCTGCGTGCGGGCCTGAAGAGCCTCGTCCGAGAGCTGCGCGATTTGCGGCTCCAGCGCGTTGATCGCCTTGATTCTCGGCTGATAGGTCTTCAACCGCCTCTCATTGGCGGAGCCGAAAATTTTCTTGGCGAGGGCGCCGAGCATTCGAGAATCCTTTTGGATTGGCCGTCCGCGGCCGCGACCGCGCGCGATGAGCCGACCCCCTCGCCGCGCCTATTTTCGGCCGGAGAGATAAGAGGGGGGGCAAGCCTTGTCAATGTAAGGCTGGGATTGCCAGAGGGCGTTTGGGCGCGGCGCTCCCTCGCGGGAAGGTGGGCGCGCGCCGACCGAAGAGCCGGCGGGATTGCCCGCTCGGCTCTCGGAATTGTCGTCGAATCATGCCGGCGGCGCGCGAGCGCCGTGGTTTCTCCGTCATTCGAAATTCATCTGGAATCCGGTGATCGAGCGATCGAAGGCTTCCAGCGGCAAATAGCAGAAGGGGTTGGTCGCGACCGGCGCGTCCTTGCAATGGCGGTGATCGCCCTGCCACTCGTAGCCCGCCGTCTTCATGCAGGCGAGGATCGTCTCGTGGATGATCTTGGGATCGGCGCCCTGACGCGCTTCCGGATGGGCCGATTCGCCTTCGAGCTCGCAGGCGGAGGTCTGCAATTGCTGCGCCTTGAAGTAGCCGGTGGCGCTCCCGTAGAGAATGATCTCGAGGACGATCAGCACCAAGCCGCCCGCCACCAAGGCGGCGATGGCGAGACGCGCGTTGGGGATGAATTTGATGTTCATGAAGAAGAGCGCGCCGCCGGCGAGCAGCGAACAGCTGATCATGAGGCCGAAGGGGACGAAGAAAACCGCGAGATCCTGATTCAAGGCGCACACTCCCATTGGCTGCGACGCAGGACGCGCCGCCGCGATTGAACAGGAGTCATCAGCCTTTCCGGCGGTTGAGGGGGCACCCCATCCCCTAAGCCGCGACAAGCCGCCGCAGCTAAATGCGAAACGTCTGTTACAGGCGACGTGGGCGGGCGTCAATGGGGCGGGGCGATCCGAGCGAAAAGGGAACGCGCGCCTCGGCAAAGCTATGCTTCGCGATAAATATGTATCGGTGTGCATAGTTGCGACCCGTCGAAAAACATGTATGCTAACGGATATATATGTTGCTCCACACATAGGCGGGGCGTCATGAAAAACTCCGGTAAACTCAGACCAAAATTCGGCACTCACGTCACGGGCGACGGCTTTTGGGCCGGGGCGTTGCCAGACCCTGAAACCCTGATTTCGCATCTCGAAAATGGCGAGAGCGTCAAGCTGATCTTCAACAGTGCGGTTTTGCAACCCATTGAAGTAACGCCATAAACCGTTCTGGCGGAACGGCTTGGCACTACATTTCGGTTTTGGGAGGGGGGTCAGGCGGCTTCGATCTGGCGCAGTGTCG
>Ga0265328_10000360_pt1 | contig 21376 bp, 18 predicted proteins | sample 41624metaG_FD_202086 | JGI IMG/M metagenome (GOLD analysis project Ga0265328, IMG submission 202086) | Rhizosphere microbial communities from Carex aquatilis grown in University of Washington, Seatle, WA, United States - 4-16-24 metaG | ecosystem: Host-associated > Plants > Roots > Rhizosphere...
TCGCGCGCCTGCAGGGTGGCACCAAGCCGCTAGCGGGGCCGATCGGCGCCGACGCGGCATCGGCGAAGTTCTGCACCGACGACGGCCAGGGCGGGTGCCGCTGCGACTACATCGCGGAGTCCGACGCCGCCGGGTCGAACCTGACCGGCACCTGGGACGTGAACGGGTCCGTGCTGACGCACTTCGAAACCAGCATGGTGCTGCCGTCGCAAGTCGACTTCTGCGTCGACGGAGATCGCCTGACGCTGTGGGGCCACGATCGCACCAACGCGCTCGACGTCGTCGGCGCGCCGGGCGCGCGCACGCTGGCGTTTTCGCGCATCGTGTGCGGCAACGGAGTCAAAGAGCACGGCGAGGATTGCGACCCGCCCGACGGCGTCACCTGCGACGCCAACTGCCATTCGATCCCGACGCCGTAAAAACCAGCTCAGAAGAAGAACCGCAAGCCGGCTTCGCTGCGCATGTTCTTGCCCTCTGGGTGAGGGCCGTTGAAAGGCAGGTCGCCAAAAGTTTGCTGTGTCTGCTGGAACGACAGGCCCAGCTGCGCGGACGGCGTCAACGTCACGAACAGGCTGCCGTCGAAGTACTGCTGCTTGAGGAAGATACCGCCGCGGCTCGCTTCGGGCGTCAGCGCCACGATGTTCGCTGATTCCAGACGCGAATACGTCGCCGCGATCCAGACGCGGCCGCCGCCGATCGGCAGGTAGTACTGCAGACCGATGACGTACGCGCGCCAATCGATGGTCTTCAAGTTGCCGTTGGCGTCGTAGGTCACGATGCCGCTGTCGATGTTCGGGCGGTAGAGCGGCGGCGGCGTGATGCCGCCGCTGGGATCGGGCAGCAGCGGAAACAGCGCGCCGCCGGTCAGCCCGGTGTACAGGTCCGAGGTTCCCGTTCCGGTGGTGAACTCGCCGGTCAGCGACAGCGCGTTGCTCTTGTCGCGCGCGCTGCGCGCCGGAATCACCGGGATGAACGCGTTGACCGCCAGGCCCCAACCGTACGCGATCTTGGGATCGCCGGGGTTGGTCAGGAACTCGGCGACCGCAAAGCGCCGCGCCAGACCCGACACGCCGATCGCGAGCGGCCGCAGCTCGGGGCGCCCGAAGCCCTGCGCGCCGGCGCCGCGCCAGCCGTTCCACGCCAGCTTCAAGCCGCCCTGCAGGTCGGGCGTCGCCGAATCGCGTTGCACCGGACGCACGCCGGCGACGGCCAGGTCGACCTGCGCGTCACCGGCCTGCCACCTCCGCGACAGGCGAACCTGCGGGTTGCGATGATAGATCTCGCCGGCGACGCCGAGGAACGCGACGCTGTTCTGGTAGAAGCCCTCGCCGCCCCAGGCGAAGAGATCGTGGTACTGGCCGACGAGCACGTCGACCGCGGGCGTCTCGAAGCGCACGTAAAAGAGGCGGAGTCGCAGCGCGGGCGTGGTGAAGGTCGTCGCCTCGGTGGCGTCGCTCGGCTGCGTGCCGAAGAAGTCGACCTCGACCTGCCCGGTCGTGCGGATGCGGCCGTAATCAGGCGCGGCCAGCCGCACGCCCGCGAGCGAATTGTTGACCGTGAGCTGGCTGCGCGGGTGGCTGCCCTCGTAGGTGCCGGGACGCGCGAGCATGTTGTTGTTCGACGCCGCGCCGTAGCTCTGCGTCGTGTCGTACATGCCGTCGATCTCGGCGAAGCCGTAGAACGTCGCACGCCAGTCCGACGTCGCAGCCTCGGGCGCGCGCGCCGCTGTCGCAGGCTCGGGGCTCGCTGGCGCCGCGGGCGCGGGGGGAGGCAGCGGGCTCGTCGGCACGCCCTCCGTCGGGGGCGCGGCAGGCGGAGCCGCCGCGGGCGGGCTCGGCGGCGCCGAGGGAGGCGGTGCCGGCTCGGTCTGCGCGCGGGCCACGCTGGCCGCGAACGCGACCGATGCAACGATGCCCACCACGCCCAGGCCCACCTTGTGTCTGTTCATTGGCAAATCAAGGCATCCTTTGCAGCGCGAGCGTTCGCAAGCCGGGCTCGTCGAACAACGACGTCCGATCGTGCCCCCAGAGCGAGAGCGTGCTGCCACCGCCGCCCACGCAATAGTCAGCCTGCGTGGGCAACATCTTCTTCGCGTCGAAATGCACCAGTTGCGCGCCGCTGGTGCTCCACTTGCCATTGAACGTGCCGGCGAAATTGACGCCGTAGCTGCACGCGCAACCCTGATTGCCGTTGTCGGCGCAATGGATGCCGCTGTACGTGTAGTAGTACGTGCAGCTCGCCGGTTCGTCCGGGCTGTCCGAGCAGGTGAAGCCTGGCACGGTGAGCTGGCGAGCGGCGTAGTCAGTCAGCTCGGCCGCGAGCGAATCGCAGGTGACGGCCACGCCGAAGCGCTGCAGGCAGCTCGCCGACAGGTCGATGTCGCCCTGGCCCGCGGTGTGGATGATCGCCTGGTAGGTGCCGTCGGCGCCGTAGGTGATCTGGGAATCGGCGGGCGACACGGCGAGCGTGTCGTGCGGAAACACGAACGTCGTCAGGCCCTGCGCATTGACGGCCACGGCCGAGCACCAGTCGCTGCTGGTGGTCGCCGCCACGGGCTGGCGCGCCTGCGCGACCGGCTGGCCCACGTAGGTCGACTGAATCGGCGCGGCGAACGCGGGGTCGCGGCAAGCACCAGACAAGGTCCAGGTTCCCGTTGGGTCGCCGCCGCACGGGGTACCGTCCTCGGCACAGCCGGTGTCGTTCTGGCAGCCGAGCCCGCTCACCGCCACGCCTGCGAGCGCCAGGATCGCGAGGGAGACCGGCCCGACCGCCGACCGAGTGCCAACGTTCGAAACGTTCACGCGGCCGGACTTTCGGACGAAACCCCCGCGAGGGCAACAAGAAACGAATCGCCTCAGAACTGCGAGAAGAACTCCCAGAAGCCCGGAACGGCGCGCGACGCCTGCGTATCCGTATGTGCCGAGTCGGTCGAGACACAGAAAATGATCGGTGCATCGGCCGGGCAGGTGGTGTAGCGAACGCACCGGAACGAGTTCGTGTTGGGGACGCCGGTGATCGTGTACTCCTCCTGGCCGTCGGGAATCGCGTCCGTCGGCTTCGGAGGGTCCGCGAACGTGCCGGTGCAGCCGTTGAGCGCGAACAGCCGCTGGGCGCCATTCTCCGATCCCTGAAACGCATTCGAAGCGTCGGGGTTGTTGTGAATCAAGAACGCAGCGATGGGGTGCTGGACGCAATAGTCGTTGGGCGCGCCCATGGCGATGGTGTTGGTCACGAGGACTGGCGGCAGCCCACCCGTCACGTTGCCCTGCGCGCGCAACACGTCGGGAAACCAGCAACCGAGCTGTTGCGCGAGCCAGCCACCGCTCGAATAGCCGGTGAAGAACTGGCGGTTCTTGTCGACGCAGTACGTGGCCTCGATCTGCTTGTGCAGAGCATCGAAGTACGCCTTCTCCATCGCCACCTTGTCGGGCGCGTCGGGGATCGGGCTGCTCGCCGAGATGTCGGCCCAGTCGTCGAAGCAGTACTGGCACGCCGTCGACGACGTACCCGTCCCGTTGGGAACGCAGCTGGTCGAGTTGTAGCTCGCCGGGTTGTAGAACCCCTGCTCCATCTGCACCAGGATCGCGTTCGACTTCGCGTCGGTCGCGATGGTGTCGGTGTCGAACGGGAAGCCCTTGCGCGACATCGGCGTGATGTCCTGCGCGGCGCCGCAACCGGGGCCGAGATAGATCACGCGGTACGGTTTGCTGGGATCGTAGTTATCCGGCAAACGAACGTAATAGAGTCGGTTGACCGCCGTCGCCGCCGACGTTGCGTAGGACGACATCGTTGCCGCCGTTACGCTGATCGTGAACTCCTGGTAGTTGTGGTTGTCCGCCACCTGCGGCGGATCCGTCGGCGCCGGCAGGCCGCAGCCCGGGCTCGCAGCCACGGCGTCGTTGCCGCTGCCCACGTCGGTCTTCGTCGACGCGTCGGTGTTGCTGCCGCCGCTGCCACCGAGGCTGCCGCTGGCGCCGGCGGTGATGAACCCGGTCATGCCTCCCGAGCTCTTGCAGCCGAGCGGCGCGAGCCCGAACGCCAGGCAAACCATTCCCAGAGCCAATCGCGCGTGTGATCGCATGTCGAAAAACCCTTATATCAAAGGCCGCGCAGGAGATCTCCCGCGCTCGACCCGCATCCGACGATCGCGCGCGGCACCAGCCGGGGCGGCGTCACCCGGTTATCAGGCCCGGCAGCGTCCCGGCGTAGTCCTTCATGCCGAAGGTGCCGTCGTTGGGGACGCCCATCATGTTCATGAAGCTCACCATCAACTTGTTGTGCGGCGCGCCCCTGCCGAAGAGGTTCCCGAAGTCGAAGGGCTGGACGGCGCTCGGCGGAATCGGCGGGTCGTTGCCCCAGAAGTCGATGTAGCGCCCGGTCTGCATCTGCCCCTGGCAGTTGCCGGCGATGACGTAGGGGACGTTGCAGTACGAGTGCGTCCCGCCGATGCCGAGCTCGTTGGTCCAGAACATCAGCATGTTGTCGAGCAACGTCGTGCCGTCCGACTCCTGGATGCCCTTGAGCTGGCCGAGCATGTACGCGAACTGCTGCGCGTACCAGTTGCCGATCTTGGTCAGGTCCGACCGGATGATCGTCGACGTGATCTGATTGACCATCGACGCCGTCGTCGAGACGCCGACGGTCTCGTTGTGGGTCATCAGGTGGTGCTCGCGCGTGCCGCTGTACTCGAGCGGCAGCCAGGTGTGGATGACGGTGCTCTCCGCGGTCGACCACTGCAGGCTGGCCACGCGCGTGAGGTCGCAGCTCAGCGCCAGGATCATCAGATCCATCTGCAGCTTGCCGATCTGCTGGAAGTTGGTGACGCAGTAGTTCGGCGCCTGCTCCGCGAGCTCGGTCGCGGTGCGCAGATCCTGGTCACGCAGGCACTTCTCGCGCGCCGGTGACACCGGGGTGATGCTGGCGACGCCCGGGCATGAATTCAGCGCCGGGTTCGTGATCAGCTTCGAGAGCCGGTCCTCGATGCTGCGAATGTTGGTCAGGTGCTGGTCGAGCTTCGCGCCGTCCTGCGCGCCCAGCTTCAACTTGAGGTCGTTGTAGTCGGAGCTGACGTAGTCGAGCACCGACTTCTTGTTCTGGAGCACGCGCGCGATCTGCTCGGGCGTGCCGGTCTGGATCGTGCCGAAGAGGCGCGTGTAGATCTGCACCGGGTCGTCGACCGGCGGCACCGGCACCGCGCGGCCGTAAGGATCGTTCGGGTCGACGTTGCCGTAGCACATGTGCGTCACCAGCGTCTCGAGGAACGTGTCGTTGCTCTCGACGCCCAGCTCGAGCGACGGCAGCAGCGTCTGCCCGCCGATCGCCTGCGCGATGTGCTGATCGATCGACGGTCCGCCCGCGGAGCCGTCGAGGAAGTGATTGGCGCGCCCCGCGCCCGCCGGGCCCTTGACCAGCGGGATCGCGGTCAACATCTCGGTCATGCCCTGGTCGTGCACGTTGGCGATCGGCGCAAACTGCGTCGTCTCCATGCTCACGCCGCGCAGCACGACGATGTCCTGCTGGAACGGCGCCAGCGGCTGTAGGATCGGCGACAGCGTGAACTGCGTCGAGATCGACGGAGTGGTCTTGTTCGGCGTCGCCACCGACGGATTGATCGCCGTGGGGCGCCAGTTCTCGGGGATGGTCCCGCACGGGCTGAAGAAGACGCCGAACCGCTTGGGCGGCGCCGCCGCGGCCTGCGCGCGCAGGCCGCGCGGGGTCATGATCTCCAGCCACGGGAGCGCCACGCCGATGCCCAGGGCGCCCCTGAGCATGCTCCGGCGAGAAATCCTTCGGGGAATCAAGTGCTGCTTCATGGTGCGCTCCCTGCTGCGGGCGTAGTCGTCGCGGTCGCTGTGGCCGCGAGCGGCATGAGATAGCGAAAGCTGTCGCTCTGAACGATCGACGTGACCAGATCGATGAGCTTGGTGTCGGGCGTGAATCCCGACGACAGCCAGGTCAGGTAGTCCTGGTCGGAGTCACCCTCGAGCCGGCCGTTGGCGAACCGGAACCACTGCGTCGCGTAGCAGCCGCGCGTCTCGGGGTTGGCGACGATCAGCTGCGACAGCTGCGGGATGCCGTCGAATGGCGTCCCTTCCAGCGAGCCGGTCACGTCCAGCGCCATCCCGCGATCGGTGTCGCGCCATTGCCCGATGCCGTCGTAGTGCTCGAACGGCAGGCCGAGCGGATCGATCAGGTTGTGGCAGGTGGCGCACACCGGATCGTCGCGGTGCTGCTCGAACTGCACGCGCATCGTCTGGGTAGTGTCCATCGGCTGGAACAGCGCGACGACCGCCGGCGACGGCGACGGGATCGTCTGACAGAGGATCTGATTGAGAATGAACTTGCCCCGCCGCACCGGGTCGGTCTGGTTGTCCTTGGCCATCGTCGCCAGCAGCGAAGCCTGGGTCAGGATGCCCGAGCGCTGCGACGGATCCAGATCGACGCGGTCCCAGTCGTTGGCTGGCGCGGCCACGCCGTAGAACGCCGCCAGGTCGGCGTTGGCGAACGTGTAATTCGCCGTGAATAGATCGGTGAACGTCCCCGGATTCTTGAACAGCACGTTCGCGAGGAACGTCTGCGTCTCCTGCCCCATCTCGGAAGCCAGCAAGGGCGAGAAAGTCGAATAGACCGTCGGATCCTTGGTGAGCGCGCTGATCGTGTCGACGCCCAGCCACTGCTCGTGGAACAGCACCAGGTGATCCTGCGATGACTGCTGCAGCAAGAGGCGCTGCGCCTGGCGCTTGATCTCCGCCGGATTCAGGAGCTCGCCCGAGTCGGCCGACGCGGTCAGCTCCGCGTCGGGGATCGAGCCGCGGATGAAGTACGAGAGGCGCGTCGCGATCTCGTAGGACGTCAGCGGGAGGCCCTGCGCCGACAGCTGGCCGGTTGCGCCGGTCGCGGATCCGGCCTGGCCGACCTCGGGGCGGAACAGGAACTTCGGCGACAGCAGGACGCCCTCGATCGAGAGCCAGAGCCGGTTCTGGTACGGCACCACGTCGGCGTCCAGCGTCAGCAGAGCGGTGAGCTGCTGTTTCTCCGCGTCGGTGAGCGGACGCCGGTAGGCGCGCTTGGCGAGATCGAAGAGATACGGCTGCGCGCAGGCGAGCTCGCTGCGCGCCGATGCGTCGCAACCGGTCAGCATCGTCGGGTCGGCGGCGACCAGCATGGCGATTGACTCGGCGGCCGCCTCGTACTGCTCGGCCCACACCAGGTTGCCAGTCTGCGAGCTCGAGAAATTCGTGAAGCCGAGCACCTGCGGATCGGGCAGGAACGAGAACTGCGGCATCGTGAAGCCAGGGAAGAGATCGGCCACCGACGACGTATATTCGGCGTTCGTGAGGCGCCGGATCGGGATCGGCTGCGGGCCGGGACCGATCGCTGCGGGGGCCGCGGGCTCGTTCTTGTTGCCGCTACACGCGGCTGCGAGACCACAAACGACCGCCCCCACCAGCCAGGGTGCTTTGGTTTTCTTCATTTCAAATCCCCCGCTGTGCAGATGCTTCGTGCGCCGCCGTCAGAGATAACACGCGGAGCACCACAAGACGAGGGGGACAAGTCGGCGCCGCCCCTGACAAATTCCAAAAATGCTCGCCCCTGTCTCATGGCGACTCGCAGTAGCGGTCACCTGAGAAAGCGGCTCACTCGCGGTTGGCGACCACCGCGTGCGCGTCGGACAGGCGGTATCCGACGCCTCGGACCGTCTCGAGGAGCGGTCCGGCGGCCCCCAGCTTGTCGCGGAGGCGCTTGATGTGCGTGTCGACCGTGCGCGTCGACACATCGGGCTTGTAGCCCCATACGTCCTCGAGCAGATCGTCGCGCGAGCAGAGACGCCCGCGGTGCTCGACGAGATACGTCAGCAGCCGCATCTCGATGACGCTGAGGTGGATCTCCTTGCCCTCGACGAAGACGTGGTGTCCGTCGACGTCGATGGTCAGCGGACCCACCAGGTACTTGCGGCGTCGGTCGGGACTGCCGGTGGCGGCGTCGGCCGGGCCTGACGGCGCGTTCTGGGTCGCCACCGGACCGGTATTGCTCCGGAAGCAGGCGTTCACGCGCAGCAGCAACTCGCGCATGCTGAACGGCTTGACCACGTAGTCGTCGGCTCCGACCTCGAAGCCCACGACGCGGTCGATCTCCTCGCCCTTCGCGGTGAGCATGATCACGGCTGGCTGGTTCTTGTCCGACTGCGCACGGATGCGCCGGCAGATCTCGGTGCCCAGCATGTCGGGCAACATCAGATCCAGCAGCACCACGTCCGGGACGAACGAATCGATCTCCGCCAGCGCGCGCGCGCCGGTGTTGGCGGTCTCGACCTTGTACCCGCCCGCCTGCAGGTTGAACGTGAGAAGCTCGGTCAGGTCAGGCTCATCCTCGACCACCAGGACCCTGCGTTCCGTGCCCTTCGTTCCAGTCATTTGCCGCTGGAGGATATCCCTGCCTCGTTACATCCAGGTGACGAGGTGGTGATTTCGCAGAAACAGGCGCTTTTCCCGGGGGAACCTCTGGCAGCGCGCGCGTCATCGCCAACACGGAAGATCAAGGCAAGACATCCAGCTCGAACTCGGCGAAGTCGACGCCGCCGCGGCTGTCGCGCAGCACCAGCCACACGTGCACGGGCCCCGCGGCGGCGGGCGCGACCCAGACATTGTCGGCGGTCAGCGCGGGATCGTCGGCGGTGCGGCCGCTGACGTCGTGGTCGAAGATGCCCGCGGTCGCGAACCAGGAGACGCGCAGCGCTTCACGCTGCGTGGCGAGCGACGCCGAGCGGATGTCGTAGACCGGGAAGGTCTCGGCGTCGTCGGCGGTCCACGACGCCTCGAGCGCCACGCGCTGCCCGGGGGCGATCGCGGGCGCGGCCGGCGCCGGCATGCCCGCGGCGATCGGGGACAGCACCGCCGGCGCGCCGCTGTCGATCGTCCAGGTCAGCTGCGCCAGAGACGGATTTTGGTTGGGCGTGTACCCGCTCGGGTTCTTCGCGGGATCGTAGGGGTTGTTGAATTCGTTGGCGACGTCGCTCGGCGCGTTGGCCAGGCGGCACTGGATGCGCTCGAGATCGAACGCCAGCAGCGCCGGGCCGCCCCCCGGGCTCGGCAACGTGGCGCGCACCGGCTGGTAGAAACCGCCGGTCACGTCGGGATCGCGCGGGCGCGCGTTGGGATCCAGCGGCGGGCGCAGCGGGCCAAAGATGCTGCACGCGCCGCTCGTCGTCGGATCGTCGGGGTTGGCGGCGGTGACCGGCGCCTCGAACGTCGGCGCCGGACCCGCGCTGTCGGGGACGCCGAAGCAGGCGGTCGCGACGGCGCTGTTCTCCGACGGAGGGCGCGGCGCCGTGCACACCGCCCACGAGGCCGGCGGCGCGGGCACCGTGCCGTTGGCGTCGACGGCGAGCAGATCGTAGGTCACCTGCGCGCCCTCCTTGGCCTCGGGCGGATTGCCGCGCACGGCCAGGATCCGCGGCCCAGCGATCACCGAGATGGGCGCGCCGAGATCGGGCTCGCACGCGGCGCTCGACAGCGCGAGCGTGACGGCGGCGACGATGAGGGCGGCGCGCGACATCAGAAGTCCAACCTCGCGCCAAACACCGCCAGCGTCGGCAGGCCGGTGATCGTGCTGCGCTTGCTGAAGTCGTAGTTGTAGATCAGCTCTTCGGGGTTCTTGCGGTTGGTCAGGTTCTGCATGTCCAGGAACAGGCTCAGCTTCACCCGCCGCATCACGATCGACTTCTCGACGCGCGCGTCCAGCTGATAAAAGGCCGGGATCCGGATCGAGTTGTGCGCGCCGAAAATCGGCTCGTAAAGGCCGGTGTTGCTGTTGAAGAACGCGCCCACCACCGGCGTGCGCGGCATGCCGCTCGTGTAGCGGAAGCGGCTGCCGACCTCCCAGCCGTGACCGAGATCGTAGCTCGCGAGGATGCCGAACACGTGGGTCTGATCGAAGTCGAACAGGCGATACGCCTCGCCCGGGTGATCGCGGCGCTCGCTGCGGATCAAGGAATAGGTCAGCCAGCCGAAGAAGCCCTTCTTGATCTCCTGCCGCAACAGCACCTGGCCGCCGTAGCTGCGCCCGGTGCCGTCCTGGGTCAGCGCCTGCGCGACCGGCGGCGTCGGCAGCGCGCTGCGCGAGACCAGATCGTAGTAGTGCTTGTAGAAACCGACCGATTCCAGCGTCAGGGTCGGCGTCAGCTTGTACGCGACGCCGCCGCTCACGTGCAACGCGCGCGACATGCCGACGGTGGGGTTGCCGAACACCGGGCTCAGGTCTTCGGGATCGGCCGGCTGCGCGTAGATACCGCCGCCCGCGGTCAGGGTCAGCCGCTTCGTCGCGCGAAAGACGGCGACCAGGCGCGGATTGGGTGCCCAGCGCAGCGGCGCGAAGTGGATCGGGTTCGCGGGCAAGTTCAGGTGCGAGTAGCCGATTGGCACGGTGCCGGGCGGGGTCGGGAGCATGCGATCGCCGTCGACCAGCGTCGGCTCGAAGCGGACGCCCGGCGTCAGCGTCAGGCGGCCGAGCACCGCTTCGACGACGGCGTAGGGCGCGACCGTGGCCTGGTTCACGTGCCAGCGATCGAAGTTGGTGTCCGAGCCGGGCGGCTGGCCGAACACGACGATGTCGCCCTCGCGCGGCGGCTGATTCACCGAGCCGTTGCGCTCGGCGGTGGTCGATTGCCCCTGGAAGTCGGTGCCGACCGACAGCGTGGCGTGCGGGCTCAGGCGGCGGCGGTACGACGCGCGCAGGGCGTACTGCCAGGTGTCGAGGCGCAGATCGATCGGGATCGTTCCGAACTGCGACAGCGACACGTTGCGATCGAAGCCAAACGACGGCGTCACCACGAAGCTGGAGCCGTCGTCGAGCAGGCGCGTGTAGCGAATGAAGACGCGCTTGTACGAGGTGTCGTTGTTCTGGGTGCGGATCTCCTGCGGGTCGCTGGCCGGGATCGTACGGCGCAGGTGATCGTCGGAGGCCAGGAACGTCACCGCCAGCTCTTCGTCGCGCCGGAGCGACAGCGTCGCGCGCGCCTGGTAGTCGTCGTAGCGCGGGATCGGCACGAAGTCGCCGACGTCGCGCGAGGTCACGGTGCTGAGCGACCGATCGAGGTAGCTCACGCGGCCGGCGATCGCCAGGTGCAGGCGGTGCGCGATCGTCGTCGACACCATCGCCGAGGTGTCGATCACGTCGGCCGCGACGTAGCCGTGCGTGGCGTCGCCGCTGAGCGGGCGCAGCTCGACGCGCACCAGGCCCCCCATGCCGCGCCCGTAGTCGGCGCCGTAGGATCCGGGCGACAGCTCGATGCCCTTGACCAGATCCGAGTTCACCGTCGAGCGCAGGCCACCGACGTGATAGAGCGCCGGGATCTCGACGCCGTCGACGACCACGCGCGTGTCTTTCGGCGCCGAGCCCCAGACGATGAGCGCGCCCGACCCGAACGACGAGCGTCCAACGCCCGGCAGGTTCTGCACGACCTTGAGCGTGTCGCCCTGGGTGCCGGGCACGCGGCGCGCCTCCTCGGTGCGGATGCGCGTCTCCACCGCTTCCTTCTTGATGCGCGGCGCGCGCTCGACCATCTCCTCGTCGACGCCCTCTTCTTTCTCCTCGACGACGTACTTCACCGTGCGGCGCTTGCCCTTGGCGATGCTCTCGTCGGTGGTGACCGTGATCAGCTTGGGGTTGGCGAGCTCGATCCGGTGCGGGCCGACCGGCACGTCGGTGAACGCGAAGGTGCCGGCCTCGTCGGTCTCGGCGGCGACGTTCAGGTCCTTGATGGTCACCTTGACGCCCGGCATCGGCTTCTTCTTGAAGCGCTCGATCACGATGCCGTCGAAGTTGATCTGCGGCCCGGCGGCGACGATCTCGGTGACGATCGTGAAGTCGTAGCGATAGGTGATCTTCACCGGCGCCGGCTGGTGATCGATCTCGGCCGGTTCGAACAGGAACTGCTGCACCGCCGCGACCGCCGCCGCGTCGAAGTCCGCCCCCGCCGACTTGGCCACGTCGACCGCCCCGACCTTCCCATCATCGCCGATCTCGATCGAAAGCAACACCGACGCCGTGATACCCGCGTCGTGCTTGTCCTTGGGATAGACCGCCGGCACGAACTTGATCAGCTTCGGCGGTCTGGTGATCTCCCCTGCCGGAGCCGGGGTCTCGGCTTCCTGCGCGATCGCCGCTCCGCCGGCGCCCAGGAGCCAGAGACAGGCGAACGCCGCGGCGCCGATGACGCGAAGCCTGTCCCACGACCAGCTATGTCTCTTCGTCTTCAAGTTTGTCCGGCGAAGCGAAACCCAATCAGTCGGTGAGCTCGTATCGCTTCTGCAAGACGTAGGTCCCTCCCGCGACCGGCTTGCCGCAGGCCATCGCCGGCTTGAATCGCCACTGTCGCGCCGCCGCCACCGCCACCGCGTCCAGCGCCGGCTCGACGCTGGCCAGCACCTCGACGTCCGACACCGAGCCGTCGGCGGCAACGGTGATCTTGAGCTTGAGCTTGCCCTCGATGCCCTCGGTCTTCGCGGCGACGGTGTACTCGAGATCCGCCTTGAACACCGGCACCGGCTTGCTCGGCTCCTCGGCGCACGGTTCGTCGGCGGCGCCACCGCCGCCCGTCTCGCCCAGGTTCGGTCCGGCGCCCAGCGCCTCGCGCGCGCGGCGCGTGCGCGCCGACGAGACCGCCGAGGCCACGCGCGCGGGCGCGGCCGCGGCCGGCGCCGCTGCGTGCGGCGCGAGCGCGATCCCGCCGGGCGCGTCGTCGTTGCTCATCGCCAGCGCGGTCTCGACGGCGTGCACGGGCGCGGGCCGCGGCGGCGGCGCGGCGACCGGCGCGGCCTTCGGCACCGACGCCACCACGCGCGGCGCGTGATGCACGGGCGGAGGCGGCGGCGGAGGTGGCGGCTTGGGCGCCTTCTTCTTGGCGTCGGTGACCGCGACCGAGATCGCCTTGCGCTTCTCCCCGTGTTGCGCCGCGCCCATCAGCGACATCGCCACGCCGGCGTGGATCGCCGCGGAGACGATGACGGTCGCGCGCTTCACGGCTCACTCGCCCGTTTGCTGGACGTTGATCGCGAACTTGGTGACGCCCGCCATCTTCGCGATGTCCATCACGTGGACCACCTGACCGTGCTGCACCTCCTTGTCGGCGCTGACGACCAGGCTCGCCTCGGGATCGGCGGCGATGGCCGCCTTGATCTTCGCGGGCAGCTCGGCGTCGGTGACCGGCTGCTCGTTCCAGCGGATCATCCCGTTCTTGAACAGCTGCACCGTCGCCGGCTTGTCGGCGGTCCCGTCGGTGGCGTGCGCCTTGGGCAGCTGCACCTTCATCGTCTGCGCGACGATGTAGCTCGACGCCACCATGAGGATCACCAGCAGCACCAGCATGACGTCGACCAGCGGGGTGACGTTGATCGCCGCGATCGTCCGCGACCGGCCGCCGGTCTGCATCGTCCCGGCCATCAGATCACCTCCATCCCACGGGCGACACCGTCGCTGGCCGGCGCCGCGCTGGCGGCCGGCGTGAGATCGGGCGCCTTCGACGCAGGCACCTCGGAGGAGGAGGGATCCGACGCCGGTCCCGCCGACTTCATCGACGCCAGCAGCAGATTGCCGAGCGCCGCGGCGTTCTCCTCGATATCGGCGCCCTTCTTCTGAAAGATGTTGTAGCCGATGACCGCCGGGAGCGCGACGAGGATGCCGATCGCGGTCGCGGTCAGCGCCTCGCCGATGCTGCCCATGACGTTGTCCATGCCCGACACGCCCTGGCTGCTGCCGAGCTGGCGGAACGACGTCATGATGCCGAGCACCGTGCCGAAGAGGCCGATGAACGGCGCGTTGTTGCCGAGCGTGCCGAGAAAGAGCAGGCCGACCTCGACCTCGGAACGATGCTGCCGCACCGACTTGGCCAGGATCTGCTCCACCGATTCGGCGCCGCGCGCGCGCCATTTGATCGCGTCGGTCAGGATGCGCGCCTCGACCGAGCGGCTCTCCGCGAGCACACCCAGCGCGGCGGCGTCACCGCCCGTGCGCAACGAGCGCTCCATGCGCTCGCCGAGATCGATCACGTCGACGCGCCGCCGGCGAAAGAACCACCAGCGCTCGATGATCACGCCGATCGAGATCACCGACAGCGAGAGCAGCAGATACAGCACGACGGCGCTCGCCGGCTTGGCCACGAACATCAGTTTCTGAATCAGCATTTCTTACCTCCTCAAGGAATGCGAAACTGCAGGGCCAAGACGCCCGACCCCTCGGTGTGACTGAAACGCGTATCGCTATCGACGGCCTCGCCGTACGCGGCGTAGACCGGAACCGGATTGCCGTTCAGGAACACGTCGACGTTCCACTGGGCGTCGACCTCGCCGCACAACGACACGGCGTCGACGCGCACGGTGTACGTCCCCGACGGCGGCGCCGCGCCCCACACGACGTTCTCCTGCCGCCGGCCGTCGATGATGCACGATCCGTTGGAGTCGAAATCGAGCACGCCGCCATTGGTGATGTCGTCGGGCGAGTAAGGGTCGAACACCGGACGCGGCGGCAGCGAAGACGGATTGTTGACCCAGACCTCGATCTCCGTCGGCGCCTTGGGATCGGGCGGCGACGCCGGCGCCACCGGGACCACGACGTGCAGATCGAGATCGGCGTCGGTGTCCCAGCTGAGGCGAACGTCGAGCGTGCCCTGGACGTCGGCGAAGTCGCTGATCATCACCGCCTGGATCACGGCCGGGCCCATGCGCCCGTCGGCCAGGACGGCGCGAAGCACCAGATCGTGCCGGCCGGCCGCGATGTCCGACGCGTAAGACAGCGTGGTCGAGAACAGCAGATCCGCTCCGCCGCCGACATCCAGGTTCGCGGTCGCGGCCGGAACGATCCAGTAAATGTTGTCGTCAGCCAACCCGAGCGCGACCGACAGACCGCCGGGCTGCACGCTGCCCATGAGACCGCGGTTGGTCGCGCCGGCAAACGCCAGGCCGTGAAACTGGTTGATCATCACCTGCGGACCGTTGGTCACCGCCGGATCGGACTGCGACGAGAGCGTCCCCTGCGCCAGCGTTGCGCCCGTCGCCTGCAGAAGCGAACCCAGGCCGGTGCGCCCGCGGACACCGGCGTCACAGCCGCCGGCGGCGACGGCCGCCGCGCACAGCGTGGCGGCGATCAGCCGCTCAGGCGTCAAAAGCTCGCCTCCCCGCGAATGGCGAAGACGTTGTCCATGAGGTTGGTCGGCAAGCCCGACGCCGCGCGCCCGAGGTGATTGCGGTTGATGTCGTATTCGACGATGAGCCGGCCCGACGGCGAGCGGAGCGCGGCGACCAGCGCCAGCGTCGAGTAGCTGGCGTCGTTCGGAACCACCATCCCCAGCTGACGATCGCTCGCGTCGCGATCCGGGTTGTAGTAGTCGTAGCGCGCGCCGACGGTGGCGTGCGCGCCGATGTCCTGCATCAGCGCCACGTACCAGCCGAGCTCGCGGTAGCTGCGCCCGACGGCGCCGATCGCGCCGGTCGGATCCGCGGGCAAGATCGCCCGATCGAGATCGCGGGCGTAGTAGAGCTCGCCGTACGCGGTGGTGCGACCGATTCCCGTCGTCCCCGCGACGAGCAGATCGGCGCCGAGCGCGTGGCGCGGGAAATTGATCGAGGGCTCGGCGGCGCGTCCCGGGACCGGGCGCAGCTCGTTCGAATCGATGACGCCGTCCTCGTTGCTGTCGATCCACTGCAGCCCCGGCTTGGTCGCGGGCGTCCCCTTGTGAAAGCCGGTGCCGTAGAGCCCGGAGAAGCCCGCCACGACCCGCACCGGTCCTTCGCCGCCGTCGATGCCAAGCCGGCCGACCCAATCCTTCTGATGGTTCGGGTCACGGACGGGGAACGACTTCTCGCCGATCGGTTCGCCGTTCTGCGCCGCCAGGCTGTAGCGCAGGAAGCGCCAGCCACCCTGCAGCCGGGCGCCCACATCGTATTCGCCGGGGAAGAGAGCGCGCTCGGTGGTGCTGCGCTCGAGGAACAGCCGCTCGCGGTCGCTCTCGATCACTTCCCAGCCGAATGGAATCTTGAAGAGGCCGATCGTCGCCATCAACAGCGGCACGCCGCCCGGGCCATCGGGACCGGGCAGGCGCAGCGACGCCTCGGCGCCGGCGATGCGCGCGGTCGGCCCGTTCACGGTGTTGCCGTCCAGCTCGAGGAGCCCGGCGACGTACGTGCGGTCGAGCGTCGCGCGCAACCGCGCGCGGCGGATCATGAAACGATCTTCGTTGAGCGGATTGCCGGTCGATGGATTGAGCTGATCTTCGGACGACTGCCGGAAGGCAAGGTCTGCCTGGACGTAACCGGTGAGCCCCAGGCCCAGGCGCGCGGCTCGCACCGATGGCGGCGCATCGGCAGCCGCCTTTGCGCTGGCCGCGACCTGCTCCTTCAATGTCTCGACGGTCGCGCGCAGCTCGGCGGTCTCGCCGGCGCGCAAAATGATCTCGGCGTCGAGGGCTGCCTCGGCTTCCTCGCGCGCGGCCCGCACTGCAGCCTCACGCTCCGCCCGCTCGGCAGCGCGCACGGCCTCGACGTCGATCGGCGGCGGTGGCGGCTGCGGACCCAGAAGCGGCGCGTTCGCACCGCTCGGAGCCGGCGCGGGCGGCGCGGCCGGCGCCGCGACTTCGCCCGGTGCTGACTGCGCCACCGCCCGCCCGCCCGACACGACCCACAAAGACAAGAGAACACCGCGAGAGAGCCAGGCTCTCCCGCGGTGACGATCCCGCGCTAGATCTTGCAACTGTCGTACGAGATCGCAGGCGCCGATCGCGTCACCGGCACGCCGCCGGTCGTCGCCTTGTTGATGATGTTGAGGTGCGCGGTGTGCTGATCGGTGGTGCTCCCCGTATCGGTGCCGCCGTCGGTGGTCATGCCGCCGGTGCCCGTCATCCCGCCCGTGCCGGCACCGCCGCCGCCGCCCACGCCGGTCGCGCCGCCCGTGCCGGTCGCGCCGCCCGTGCTGCCGCTGCTGCCGCCGGTCCCCGAGTTGTTGCCCGACGACGAGCTGCAGGCGGAGATCGAAACGGACAGTGTCAATGCGCCCGCCACCAACAGCGCGCGCCCCAGTTTGCCAAAGTTACGCATAGTCATTGTCCTTTCCTACTCGCAGAAGCCGTGGTGACAGTGGGTCCCGCCGGTGCACGGGGTGTCGTTGGAGCACGCCAGGCAGCCCGAAGGGGTACTCATGGTCACGGTCGCCTCGAAGGCGCAGTTGCAGGAGTCGGCCGGAGTGTATGCGCTGAGGTAGCCGCCGTCGGTCTGGCGCTGCACGCTCATCGCGCAGGTCGGAATGACGTGCGCCGTCGCCTGCAGCAGCACCGGATCGAAGTTCGGCGCGTTGTCGGAGGTCGTGGTGTTGCCCTGGACCCAGTCGACGAAGTTCCGCGCGGCCTGCGACGTCGGCTTGCCCGTCCCGTCGACGCTGACGATCAAGTGCTCGTAACCCCATGGCAGGTAGTGACCGTCGCGCACGTTGCGCTTGTCGAACGTGTCGGGGCTCGAGTCGGCGTAATAGGCCTGCGTCTGCTCGAGACCACGGAACGCGAGCGATCGCAGCGTCGGGCGCCCGGTGCCGTCGTAGGAGTCCGCCGCCAGGAAGCCAATCGCCGTGTTGGGGTCGGCGATCGTGACCATGGGGTTCATGCCGGTCAGCGTCGTCACCAGCGCGCCGCCGGTGGAGTTCATCGTGCCGTGAAACGACGACGCGAGAACGTTGATGCTGCGGGCGATGATGTTCTGCGTGCCCGAGGTTGCGCTGCGCTGCTGGATCGCGCTCTCCACGAGCCACGGCGTGATCATTCCGCGCGAACCGCAGCCCCAAACGTTGGCGGCCTCTTCGGCCGTGATCGATACCGGCGCCGACGTCGCGGTCTTGGGGACGATGACCAGCATCGCCTGTGCCGGACCGGCGAAGTCGCCGACGGCGGTCGGGCGTGGACCGAAACCACAGGTCTCGTAAAAGATGTCGGAGATGCCAACGTCAGCCTTGGGCGGCGCCGTGTCGAGCGTGCAGGTCTGCTGTCCCGCGCCGCCCGAGGAGGTCGTGTAGTAGTGCGCCGAGCCGGAGAGGTTCGACTGGTTGAGAACCGCAGCCACGCCGCTGCACGAGTTGCCGCCGGTTTGATAAATCAAGGTGACCTTGCCGCTGGTTCCGCCGTCGCCGACGGTGCGGCTGTTCAGCTGGAATGCCATGGCCTGGATGACGGGCTCGAACGCGCTCGAGCCCGTCAGGTAGATCGGATTCGGGAACATGGTCGTGTCGTTACAGCTGGGAATCGTGCCGGCGTCCTGAGCGAAGGCTGATCCGGGCGCCGCAAACAAGCCCAGCGCGCCAGCCCCGACCACCAATGCGCCCGTCAAGCGAGCATTCATGACTTCCTCCGAAATAATTGTGAGTGCAATCTCGACGCAGCACGGGTAACAAGGCGTACGGTTCGTGGTCAATCCAATAACTTCCGGGGCAATCAAGTGTTGCGACGCTGTTGCGGTCGCGTCACAATTGAGTCCACGAGTGCTTTTGAAGTTTCGCGAATGTCATCAAACCGATAGTTTCGACGCGGATAGAGTTTCAGTATGAGGCGCATTCTGATCGTCGAAGACGATCCCGATCTGCGTGAGCTGCTCAGCTACGAGCTCACCCAGGAGGGGTTCTCGGTCGACGCGACGGCATTCGGCGCCGAGGCGCTGCGGATGTGCCACCGGCAGACGCCCGACCTGGTGCTGCTCGATCTCATGCTGCCCGACTACTCGGGGCTCGAGATCTGCCGCGCGCTCCGCCGCTCGCCCGAGACCGAGGACGTTCCGATCATCTTCCTCACCGCGTGCGGCGCGGACGCCGACCGCATCCAGGGGCTGGAGGTCGGCGCCGACGACTACGTCTCGAAGCCGTTCCAGATGCGCGAGCTGACGCTGCGGATCCAGGCGCTGCTGCGGCGGACCGATCCGCGAGCCGTCGCGCCGCCGCTGGTCTCCGACCGCGTGGTGCGCCGCGAGCAACTGCGCGTGTGGGAGGGGTTCGCGGCCAATCACATGGGGCGCGCCGAGTGGCACGAGGCGCGAGAGATCTGGCGCGCGATCCTCGCGCGCTTCGAGGCCGACCTGTCGCCGATCGAGCTGTCGCGCGTGCGCACGCAGATCGACGGCTGCGAGCGCGCGCTCGGCGGCGCGCCGCGGGGGCCCTGAGCCGTGCCCTAGTCTAGCTGGTCGTTGGCTCGCCCCAGATCGTCGCGACGATCGAACGCCGGCTGGCGTCGGTGCGATGCTCGCCGAGGTAGATCCCCTGCCAGGTCCCGAGCGCGAGCCGCCCCTCGCGAACGGGAATCGTCACCGAGCACCCGAGCACCGACGCCTTCACGTGAGCCGGCATGTCGTCGGGCCCCTCGGCGGTGTGCTCGAAGTAAGGCGCGTTCTCGGGGACGACGTGATCGAGCCAGCGGGCGAGATCGGCGCGCACGTCGGGATCGGCGTTCTCGTTGATAGTCAGCGACGCCGACGTGTGCTGCAGGAAGAGCTGCAGAACCCCGACCCGCACGCTGGTGAGGTCCGGGAGCGCGGTCACGATCTCGCGCGTGATGAGATGGAAGCCACGCGACCGCGCGGCGAGCCGGATCTCCGTCTGGGAAAAGTGCATGCGCGAAGCTTAGCGCGCACCGCGGCGAGAGGGCTCGACCGTGAAATTCGTCACCTACAAAATGTGACTGGGGTCTCGGCCCCCTACCGGGGTGCCCTGATGAGAATTATTGTCTGGGAGCAACCGTCTAGCTTTTGTCGGTCCTCGACGCTGTCGCCGAGGCCAATCAAGGAGGAAGCCGTGAAGATCGCTCGCACATACTGGATCATCCTTGGAATCACTGCCGCAGTGCTCCTCGGCTCGTCGTCGCAGGCCAGCGCTCAGTACTATGGCCGCCCGCGATACTACGCCCAGCCCGCCTACTATCCGCCCTCGACGTACCGCAATGGCTTGGTGCTCGGAGCCGCCATCGGCGTTGGCGGCCTGACCGCCGATCAGTGCGGTGACCTGTGCGGCAGCGGCCTGTCGCTGGAGGGCCATATCGGCGGAATGGTCAATCCGCGAATGGCGATCGTGTTCGACGCCTGGACGGTGATTCACCCCACCAACAGCTTCAATGGCTCGACGACCGATACAATCTACTCGGGCGCGCTCCAGTTCTGGGCGGCTCCGATGGTCTGGTTCAAGGGTGGCATCGGTCTCGGAAACACCACCGTGAGCAACAACGACCTCAACACGATACAGGGAGCGACGGCGCTGGCCTTGATGGGGGCTGTCGGCGTCGAAATCTTGCAGAACGGGCCGTTTGCGCTCGACCTGCAGGGACGGGTCGGTCACACGTTCTTCTCGGATAGCGACGGCGGACCGATCACGAACTACGCGTTCATGGTCGGCTTCAACTGGTACTGAATCATCGGAGCGCCGCTTCGCGCGCCGGGCGCGAGGCCGCCAGCAGCTGATGCATCGACCACTGGCCGCGCGCGCGCACCAGGTTGTGCTCGCCGCGGCCGGCGAAGCGGCGCGCATCCCAGCCGAAATAGTCCTCGCGAAGCGCGTCGGCGGCGAAACGCGAAGCCAGGCCCAAGCTGACCCACTCCACGCCCAGCAGCAGGCCGGCGCGCTCGTCGGGCTCGAGCGCGCGACCGCGTCCCGCGCGATAGCCGTCGAGCGACGCGCGAAACACATCCAGATCCAGCACGGCTTGTGGCTCGTCCTCGCCGGCGCGGTTGCACCAGGATCGCCAGGCGTCGCCCATCTCGAAGGCCACCGACAGCGGCCCGACGACGTCGAGGTCGATGAGGCAGACCGGCCGCTCGCTCGCGGGCGCCACCGGCCCGGCGAACAGGACGTTGTTGAACTTGAGGTCGCCGTGGCACACGCGCGCCGGCAGCGCGGGCAGCGCCGGCAAGACCGAGGCCGCAGCGCGGATCGCCTGGGCCAGCGCCCCGACCTCGGCAGCCAGCCGATGCCGGGGATGCGCGGCCACCGCCTCGTCCAGGCGGGTCAGGTAAAGGGCGGTATCGTGCACGCCGGCCCGCCTCCCGACGAAGGTGTGGTCGAGCCCGTCGAGCGCGCCGTGAAAGCGCGCGATGAGCGCACCGGCGGCGCGCGCCTGCGCCTCGCTGCCGACGACGTCGAACGAGACCCCGTCGACGTAGGTGAGGATTCGCCAGACCGCGCTGTCAACCAGGACGAAGGGTTGACCGGTCTCGGTCGGGATCAGCGATGGCGTGGTCAGCCCCGCATCGGCGAGCCGTCGGGTGACCGCGGCAATGTTCTGGTGAATCGCGGGCGAGAAGATCGGGTTCACGCGTTGCAGGACCGCGCGGGCGCCGTCGGCGCGGGTGAGCAAGTAGGTCTTGTTGAT
>Ga0265328_10000362_pt1 | contig 21212 bp, 16 predicted proteins | sample 41624metaG_FD_202086 | JGI IMG/M metagenome (GOLD analysis project Ga0265328, IMG submission 202086) | Rhizosphere microbial communities from Carex aquatilis grown in University of Washington, Seatle, WA, United States - 4-16-24 metaG | ecosystem: Host-associated > Plants > Roots > Rhizosphere...
TGGACCTCGAGCTCGAGCTCGACGCGGTCGCTCACGAGCACGCCGCCCGTCTCGAGCGCCTGGTTCCACACGAGGCCGAAGTCCTTCCGGTCGATGGCCCCCTTCGCTGTGAAGCCGACCCGCTCGTTGCCCCACGGGTCCTTGCCGCGGCCGCCGTACTCCGTCTCGAGCGCGATCGAACGAGTGACACCGTGGATGGTCAGCTCTCCGGTCAGTTGGTAGCGCTCCCCGGAGACCTTCTCGATCCGCGTGCTGAGGAACCGGATCTCGGGGAAGCGCTCGACGTCGAAGAAATCCGCCGACTTCAGGTGCTCGTCGCGCTGGGCGGTGCCCGTGTCGATGCTCGAGACGTCGATCGTCGCTTCCACGCTCGACCGTGTGAAGTCGCTCTCGTCGAGCGCCACGGTCCCGTTGAACTTCGCGAAGCGGCCTCGGACCTTCGAGACCACCATGTGGCGCACGGTGAAGTTGATGCCTGAGTGAACGGTGTCGAGATTCCAGTTGCTGGTCGTCATGGTGTGCCTCCTGCGACCACCAATACGACCGTTCCCAAGGCGAGACTAGGTGCAGAGATCTGGAATATCTGTTCCGTGCGTGGAACAGTTGTCAACCATGGATCTCAACGAGATGCTGGTGTTCGCGCGCGTCGCGCAGACCGGGAGCTTCACGACGGCGGCCGCCGGCCTCGGGATGCCGAAGTCGACCGTCAGCCGGAAGGTCACGGAGCTCGAGGCGCGCCTCAAGGCGCGCCTCCTCAATCGCACGACGCGCAAGGTGAGTCTCACGGACGTGGGCCGCACCTACTACGACTACTGTGCGCGCATCGCGGGTGAGATCGAAGACGCCGAGCGCGCCGTCGGCAATCTGCAAGAGGTCCCCCGCGGCGTCCTGCGGCTGACCACCGGACCGAACGTGGCCTTCTTGGGCCCGATCTTGAACGACTACATGCTCCGTTACCCCGAGGTCCGGATCGAGATGTTCTGCACGTCGCGGGCTGTCGACTTGATCGAGGAGCGCTTCGACGTCGCCCTCCGCGCGGGCGCGCTCAGCGACTCGACGCTCGTCGCCCGCAGCCTCGGGCCGGTGAGGTGGTTCCTGGTGGGGACGCCGGCCTATCTGAAGAAACGCGGGCGTCCCCGATCGGTCGAAGACTTGAAGCGGCACGACTGCATCATGTTCGGCATACCTTCCGGTGGCGCGACGCTACGCCTCGAGCGCGCCGGAAAAGTCGCGCACGTCGAGCTGGCGGCGCGCTTCATCGTGAACGACTTCGACCTCGTCCACGCAGCCGCGGCGGCAGGTCTGGGTCTGGCGCTCCTCCCGGCCTACCTCTGCGTCGACGACATCCGCGCGAAGCGGCTCGAGCGGGTGCTCCGTGATTGGGAGGCGCCGCCGGTGCCCATCCACGTCGTGTACCCGAGCGCGCGGCACATCTCACCGAAGGTGAAGACGTTCGTGGAGCACCTGCAGCAGCGAACCACCCCGCCACCCTGGGAGGTCGGCCCGATGCCCTGAACCGCGAGATTGCGCGGGGGCGGGCTGGTCGTCGCTAGTAGTAGGTACGACGATAGGTGAGCGCGCAGACAATATGCGGACAGACGAGCGCCTTGAATGTGCTCCTCCCTCAATCGGTACCTATGAGCGGCGGCGGAGTTTGGGAAGGTTTGCGCGGCGGGCTTGCAGCGCGAGCCAGTGGGGCCGAGCAAAGAAGGTGGCAACGGGCAAAGCAATGTTTGCCCTGGCGGCGGCTAAATCTGGTCTGGTAGCGTCAGCGACGGAGGGTCTCGAATGGTCGAAGACGTGTTGCGCGTTTTGGACGCCGCGTATCGGGTCGAGCTATCGGAATCGGAATGGCTTGACGGCCTGGTGACGACCCTTCATCGATCGGTGCGACCTCGCCGACAGCCGCGGAAATCAAGGGGTGGTCGGATTTCTATATGAGATCGACGACGCCGGACACCTCGTGGTCGCGCGGACCGCAGCAGCCGAGATTCCCGATCGGTTCGTGTCGCTGCTCTCGCGCGTCCCCGCCGGGCTTCCCCCTTCGTACGTGCGCGGCACGTTCGGGCGCTACCCGTGCTCCCTGGCAAGTCAGGCCGGAGGCAAACGTGAGCGCGCTCTGACCAACCGGCATATGACCACCCACGGCGAGACCGAGTGGCGCGACGTCTTCGTGCTCAACGGCCGCGATCCGACCAACCGGGGCGTCTGGATCGGCGTTCCGTTGGAGCGGGCGCTCGATCTACCGGCTGGGGTGCTCGCCTGCTGGACGAAGGTGGCCGTTCACCTGGCTGCAGCACTGCGCCTTCGCGCGCGCCTGGCCGGAATGGTGCCGTCACCGGAACAGGCGGAGGCAGTGGTCGAGCCGCGGGGCGCGATCGCGCACGCACGCGGCTCAGCCACGACTAGGCAGGCAAGGCGAATACTCAGCGAATCGGTGCTGGCGCTCGAGCGCCTGCGGAACGGGCGGGGCAAGCAACGCCGTGCTCGTCCGCTCGGCGCATTAAAGGGTCTCGTGGACGCGCGTTGGACGCTGGTCGATCACTTCGAGTCAGATGGACGGCGTTTGCTCCTCGCCCAGTGCAACGAAGTGCCTACTCCTGACCTGTCTCGACTTACGGATCGGGAGAGGCAAGTGGTGGCCTTCGCCAGCCTCGGGCACACGAACAAGCTCATCGCTTACGAGCTCGGTATCTCAGCGTCGACGGTGGCGGTGTTTCTGCACCACGCCGCGCGCCGGCTGCGGGTGGCTACGCGCGCGGAGCTGATCGCGAGATTTCTGTCCTCACGAGCAACGCCCGGCCGAATCCGTAACATTTATGCTTCCTGCGTAAACGCGAATTCCATTGCTCGGCCGGGCCTCGCGAGCGAGAAACGGCATCGCAGTGCTTAGCGCTAATTTAACGCTTCGGTTGTTAGTGGCCGCAACAGTCGGTCCCGCGTGCGCGTAAGGAAGGTGCGAACCGTCGCCGCGGAGGGCGGCGCCATCGAAGGTGACGTGCCTGACTCGCCGGCGGCGCCCATCGCCACGCCGCGCCGGAGAGGGCAAAAATCCTTGCCCTTCCTGCGCTGGGCCGACCGTGAGATGCCTCTGTGAAACTCGCTTCGTTGGGGGAACCATGCAAGTCGCTCGCAAATGGCTCGTGCTTTGGGTCGGAGTGGTTGCGGTCGCCGTGGGGTGCGGAGTCGACCGGCACGAGCCGGCGGGCGGGGGCACTGCAACGGTCGTCGAGCCGGTGGCCGAGTGCGTGGCGTACGAGGACGCGGTGGCGGGCTGCTACCACCGCCGGATCGCCATCGCATCACAGCCGTCGTTGCTCCCGCACGACCTGGCGGAGGCGGCGGCGATCCGCGACGTCTGCCGGCAGAACCTGGAACGATTTCGGACCGCCTGTCGCTGAGGCCGATCTACCGCGCTCGGGAGAATACCCATGATCACCACCATGTTTCGAGGGTCGCGCAAGGGAGTCGTCGGCGTCTTCGCCATCTCCACATACTTTTCGTTGGTGCTCGCCTCCAGCCACGCACAGGCGGACGCCATCGACACGGTATCGGGGCTGCAACTCGGTGGAGGCGGCTCGCCGTCGCTGGCGACGCCGCCGGCGGGCGCGCACAGCCCCTCGGCGCTCGGCAATGTGGACCTTGCCACGGGGGCCGCCCAGGCGACCTATCCGTTTCAGTTCCCCGCGGGGCGCGGCGACGCGCAGCCTGCGCTCGGTCTCACGTACAGCTCGTCAACCGGGCTCGGGCTGGCGGGGATGGGCTGGACGCTGGACGCACCGTCGATCGTGCGCCGCGGGCACAGCGGGCGCCCGCGATTTCAGGACGCGCTGGCGGTGGAGCCCACGTTCATGCTCAACGGCGCGCCGGACTACGGCACGGACGACTACTATGCCGACGGGAAACTGCTCATTCCCGTCTCGCTCAATCCCAGCTTGCCGCCGCCGCTGCCGACGTCGTCGGGGCCGTACGTCGGTATCGCGCCCTTCGGCTGGTCGGGGTACCGGGCGGAGGTGGACGACGGCGCGCGCTACTTTTTCGACGGGCTGACCTGGGTCAAGCAGACGAAGTCCGGCCACCTCATTCAATTCGGCGTGCCGCTCGACGGGGCGTTTGGCGCGGGCGTGGAGCTGGCGGACTCCAACACGGCCAACCAGGCCAAGAGCTCAACGGTCTGCACGACCGTGACCGGGAGCTGCACGACCATCAATGGGTTGGCGGTCAACCCCATCTATCGATGGCGGATCGTGCGCGACACGGACATGGTCGGCAACACGGTCTATTACTCCTACGACGACGAGCATCAGTTGTTTCCCAATGGTGCCCCCACTAACGGTGTGGGGATCCAATACCTGCGCGACATCTACGACACCAGCAATCAGCCTCCGACGACGACCCTCACTGCGGTGGCGCCTGCGACCACCTCGTTCGCGCACCACGTGCACCTGAGCTGGAGCCTGGCGCAGTACCTGCCGGGCGTCACGCCGACGGCCTTGGGCGACACGATCCCCTATGCCGCCACCCCGATCTGGAAGGCGCCGCCATACGCGCAGCTCGCGCAGGTGGACGTGACCAGCGCGACGTTCGGCACCGGGGACGGAACCGCGCGCCGGTTGGTGCGATCGTACCAGCTCGGCTATGTCTACAACGACACGCAGACGCGTGCGTTCCTGAACACGATCAAGCCGGTCGGGGACTGCCTGGTCGCCGGGGGCGGCGCGATCGTGGAGCAGTCGGGCACGGTCCTCGCCAGCGCGGTGACCTCCTGCGGGAACAAGGAGGGCATGCCGCCGATGGTCTACACGTACTTCGGCATCAGCAACTCCACGACCATTCCCGGCACGCCGCCGGCGCCGATGCTGTTCTCGAAGACGTCCGCCTACGGGCCGGCGGTCACCAGCAAGCCGGAGCCGGGACGGCTCCTGGCCGATCTGGACGGCGACGGTATCTCCGAGCTGGTCACCGGCAACATGGGCCTCGGCCGCTACAATATTCCGGGCTCCACGGCGCACTCGCCGCTGTGCACTTTCCAGTGCCAGGCGGCGTCGGCGTTCGATGTGTTCGTGGCCTGGCTGGGGGTGGCGTTCACCGTGCTGACCACGGTCGTCGAAGCCTACGTCGGAGACTACGCCGGTGCGGCCAACGGCGTCTTCTCGCTGGTGCAGGACGCGGTCAACGGCGTAGGCCCGGCGCAGAATTGCTCCGGCTGCTTTGTCCTCGGCCCCAGCACCTCGGGCACCGGGTGGACCACCCCTAACGATCAGTTCCTCGGCTCCAGCATCATCGCGAATGGGCAGAAGTTCCAAACTGTGCTGATCGACGACGCAATGTGGACGTACGGCATCCTCGGACCGTGGACCTCGAGCCCCCAGCTCAACCTACTCGACGTGATGGCGCTGCCCGCCACCGCGAACTTCGTCAACACCTTCACCAACGACGAGTCGCCCGTGCTGTTCGAGCCGGCGCCCAATACCTCGGACGGGTTCGGCCTCTCACCCACTTCCCCCGTGTCGGTCGGGCAGTTCAATCTGGGCTCGTCGGTCAATCTGCAGCAGCTCTCGCTGGGGCAGGACGACATCACCCGGCTCGGGTATCTGAACGCCGCGTTCGGCGGAGTGGTCTGCTCGCAATGTTCGAACGCCTATCCGCTGTTGGTGGCCGACGCCATCGGGCCCAGCACCGCCATGGATCTCGACGGAGACGGGCTGCCGGACGTGGCCCTGGCCGGCACGGTCGCCGCCGATGCCAATGGCACCCCGACCGGCAGCTACTACCCGGTGCTGTCGACCCGTGATCGCCTCGGGGCCACCCACCCATTCCTGGAGCGCGAGCCGAGCATCTGCGCCCCTTCGACCTATGACCCGAAGGTGTACCAGCGCTGGTGGAATTGCCCCGCGAACAAGACGTTCGTCGTCACCGGCAACTACGGAAGCTGCTGCGATGCCAACAAGGCCAACTGCGTGGCGCCCACGGGGTGCACGAGCACGGCCACCTCCGTCAACCTGGTGCACAACGGAGCTTGGACCGAGGGCATGTGTTGCGGACCGTTCGGCAAACAGCAAAGCTTCGCCTGCTCGGGCGATCTCGGGACGGTGACGCCGACAGACTCCATCCGCGCCTTCACGGACGTCGACGGTGATGGGGTCGGCGATCTGGTGATCGTGAACAAGACGAACGGCGGAACGACCGCCGCCAACACTCCCCCCTTCAAGTTCGTCGACTTCGAGACCCTGGTCGGCCGCGGCGACGGGCGGTTCGGGGTGCCGGGGGTCAACCCAACCAGCGCCGGGTGTGCGTCCGTCAGCGGGCCGGTGCAGCTGCCACTCAGCTACGGACTGCCGCTGCGCGCTGGCACCGGCACCACGCTGACCGGGGCCGTGGCCGCCGATCCCGTCGGGACCACGAGCTACAGCGCGCAGCAATCGGTGATCCGCTTCGGCGACCTGAACGGCGACGGGTTCGCCGACTACGCCGTCCTGGATCCGAGCGGCCTCACCGTGTGCCTCCGCTATGGTGCGAGCTGGGAGACGGCGAAGTACCACTGCACGGCCGACGTCGCCCCCGACAAGCTGGTGGGGACTGATCAGTCCAACACCTCCGCCGGCCAGGCCAGCCTGCTCATAGGCGACATCGACGGCAGCGGCGTGAACCAGCTGCTGTATCTGCCCCCCACGCTCAGCGGAAACATGACCGAGCCCGACGGCAACGGGAACCCGATCCCCGTCCCCACCGTGCCCGGTGGGGGGACGATGACTCTCAACGGGATCCCCAACGTCACCTCCGTGGCCGTCGCCGTCGGCACCACCAATCACTTCACGACCACGACCATTCACACCGAGGGATTGCTGAAGTCGATCTCCAACGGCTTCGGCGGCTCGACGGCCTTCGACAACTACGACACGGTGGCCCACCTGAACCTCACACAGGGCACCGGCGCCCTGCCTGTGCCCGTCTGGGTCGTCAAGCACACGACCACCACCAACACGGCCCCGGCGGCGAACGGCCATTCGCTGTCCACGTCGGGACAGACCGTCTCCATCGCTACGTCGTACGACTACAAGACGCCGATCTACGACCCGCGCGATCGCGAGTTCGTGGGTTTCCGGACGACGACCGTCACCAACGCGGACACGATCACCACCACCACGTTCGCGACCGACACCTGCGTGCGCACGTCGACCTGCGGAACGCCGGGCGCCGATTACTCCCTCTATCACGCCAGCCGCGGCCTCCCCGCCGTTGTGGACGTCGGCAGCAACGCCGCTCCGTCGTCCCACTTCACGACGAGAACGATTGTTTCCACCTTCCAGATTCCGTACAGGGGACTCGACGGCCGATCCGGCATCAGCCCCAAAGAGGTCGACACCGCGACGGGGCTCTGGCCGGAGGGGAATACCGGGAACGGCAGCAGCTCCACCTTGAATCCGATGATTCCGCCGACGGGGAGCAGCGTGCCGCAGCTCGGACTGCCTTACACCGCGCCGCCGGCGGACCCGGGCACACTGGTCGTGAGGTACTTCGACGGCAACGGCAACCTCACGTCGACGGTCGACTACGGGATGCTCGGCGGCGGATTCACAGATCAGATCATTCAAACTGCCAATCAATGGAACCTCCCGACGCCGACCGATCTCAGCAACGGCTGGAACTGGCGGAAGACACAAGTCCTCACCGGCTCGGGCTCCGGAGCCCTGGCCCCGGGCATGGCGGGTGTGCGCGAGGTGGACAACAACTACGACGGCTACGGGCGCCTCATCCAGGTGTTCGCGCCGATCACGCGCCCTCCTGACGGAACCCTGACGTACGGGCCCGCCGCTCTCCCGTCGCGCCCGGTGCCCGCGCCATGCGGTAGCAATGACGGCTGCACCGGCGGCCACGTGCTGCTGGCCAACCTGACTTACGACAACATCGCGGGCCAGACTGCGTGGGGAAATCTCATCCAGTTCGGCGACTCGATGAACGCGTCACTCGCGACGTTCAAGTACGACCATGACGGGGGCTTTCACCACCTCTTGACCGATCGTATTTACAACTCACCCCAGGGCCCGCTCGACACCAGCTTCTCGTACGATCGTGGGCTCGGGCAGGTGACGTCGCAGGCCACGCCGGCTGCCGTGATGACGGCGGTTCAGCTCGACGACTTCGGCCGCGTCCTGGAGATCGATGGCCCGTCGCCCAACACGGCGGGGACCACGCAGAAGCAGGAGACATTCTTCTATGATGACGCCGGCCCCATCCGCCACGTCCATCACGAGGTCGCCGATGGCTTGGTGGTGACGGGCACGCCCGCGACGCAGAGCCCGGCCAAGTTCGTCACACACGACGACTACCTCGACGGGCTGGGAGAGACGCGGGCGACGATCGACCAGGTCTCCGGCAAGGTCGCCGAGGGGACGCAACTCTTGCTGAGCGGGACGCACACCAGCACGTCTGCCGACGGCCGCCTGGCCACCGCCTTCGTTCCGGTCCCCTGGTCGGGCACGCTGCCGACCTTCGGCTCCGGCGTGCTGCCGTCGCAGGTGCCGCCCACGAATACCCCCGGGGTGACGAAGTACACCTACGACGCCATCGGACGACCAACGGGCGCGACGGACGTCAACATGCGCGCCTGGGCGTACACCTACAACTCGCCGGCGCTGCAGGTGAAGGTGCAGGACCAGGAACAGACCACCGGCGGCGGCCACACGGCCGGCTACACCCTCATCAACACCGACGGGCACGGGCGCACCAGGAAGGTCACGCACCACGCCGCCTCCACCGCTGGCAGCGACAGCGTGCTCTCCTACGACTCCTATCTAGCGACCGGCGAGCCGACGTCGATCACGTACGGCGGCGTGAACCGCACCATCGAGTACGACTCGCTTGGCCGGATGGCCGTCAACAAGGAGCCGAACTCGGGCACCTGGCGCTACGCCTACGACTTCGCCGGCCGCCTCATCGGCACCAGCGACCAGCGCGGCTGCGGCCAGAACATCTATTACGACAGCATGGGTCGCCTGGTGGCCCGGGACTTCATCCCCTGCCTCCCGGATTCTCCCCAGAACGGTGGACAATCACAGCCGCCCCACACCACTTTGGACCTGACGAACGGCAACGGAACCGAGGCTTTTTACACCTATAGCCCCAATGGCCAATTGGCAGAGGTCCGCGACTTGGCGGTCGACGATCAGTTCACGTACGACCCGCGGGGACGCTTGCAGAAGCAGAATCGGAAGATCACGGCACCGATCGACAGCTGGGGCGGAGGTGTGGACCCCGGCAACGGCGGAACGTTCGTGGGCTCGCCGTACCTCGACTGCTCGGATATCGCGCCGCCCTGCGTGACGCGCTACGCCGAAAACGTGTTCAGCCGGACGTTCACGTACGACTTCCAGGACCGCGTCCTCACGGCCACCACCGGCGCGACAACGCCACAGATCACGGCCATGGGAAACACCGAGACGCGCAGCTACAGCGACGACGGCCGCCTTCAGACCCTGCAGCTCACGGGCGGGACCAAGGCGCAGTCGCTCATCACGGCGAACGTGGTCACCTACTTCGACGGCACCAGCGGCAACAAGGGGTTCAGCGTGGGCCAGGCGTTCGGCGATCCCGCGGCCACGCAAGCCAGCTGGAGCTACGGCCCCGATGGGCTCGAGCAGAGCTATGCACTGTCGCGCCTGAGCGTCGCCCCGCCTTTCGGCGTGACCGTCACCCCGGCGGCGACGGCAGCTGACGCTACGCAGGAGTGGCAGTACCTGATCAACATCGCCTTCACCCGCGACCGCGTGGGGAACCCCACGATGATCAAGGACACCGCTACGGCGGCCTGGCCAGCCGGGGCAAAGGCACTGACCCAGAATTTCACCTACGACAACAGCTACCGAGTGACCAGCGCGAGCTCGAACAGCATCGGCGACAAGTTTGTGCCGCCCACACTGGCGGAGCAAACCGCGCCGTACCCGAACGCGTTCCCCTACTTCGAAACCAAGTCCACCGGGACCACGTCCATCGCCGCGCGTTTCAAGAACGAGACCTTCAGCTACGACACGCGCGGGAACTTCACGGCCTGGACCGACGACATCAACGACTTCTGGGACCGATCGCTGGGGCCGGCGGGAAGCATCGCGCAGGGGACGTCCAGCACCTACGCCTTCGGACCTGATCAGCTCTCCACGGCGGCCGAGACTCCCGCGAACGCGGCGAACTGGTGTTCGCTGATGGACGCTTCCGACGCCGCAGGCAACTTCTATCTGGTCGACGTCAGCTCGACTCCACAGCCCGCCGGGTCCGCCGCTTACTATGCGTACGACGAGATCGGCCGCCTGAACTTCGCGCAGGCGTGGCAGCCGGAGCACTTCCTCTATGCGGACAACGGCGAGCGCATCATCTCCCTGCACAACGTCGAGCCGGGATACACGGTCTACGTTTTCGATTCGCTCGTGTTGCACGACGCGAGCTTCAGCAACGGCGCGTATCAACTCCTCGACTCGAACAACAACTCCGTCGAGCAGGAGTACGTGGGCAGCGGCTTCGCCCGCGTGTTTTACGATCAAGCCAGCGCCCTGCCGCAGGTAGCCGGCAACAAAGCCCACATCTTCATGACCCTCCCTGACGGGCGCGGCTCGGCGGGCGTGGTCATCGACCATGACTCGGGCGAGGTCGTGGAGCGCACCACCTACCAGCCCTACGGCAAGCTGGACGCCGATTTCCGGCCCGCGCGCTGGAACGCCAACTACGAGCGCCACAAGTTCGGCGACCACTGGGACAACCTGGAGGGCGCCCTCGTGTACATGGGCGCCCGCTACTACTCACCGGGCTTGGGGCGCTTCCTGACTCCCGATCCGATGTGGATCCATGGCCTCCGTGGCGATCCCAACCCGTACGAGTTCGCCTACGGCAACCCGATCCGGAACAGCGACCCCGACGGCCTGGATCCGGTCTCCGACGTGCTCACCATGCCGACCCAGGTCATCGTCGGCCCCTACCTGGGGCCCGATGTGCTGACTCTGCCAACCCAGCTCATCGTGGGCCCGTACCTTGGAGGGACCCAAGCCGCCATGACGGCCGCGTCGACCGTCGCGACAGCAGCAACTAACGCCGCCGTGACCGCCGCTCATGACCCGCCGATCAAATCGATGGGGTGGCTGGAGCTCCCGCAGATGGTGTTGGATGAGCTCGCGCATGTCTACGGCGGCTTCGGGGACCCAGGGACGTTGCATGCCGCTATTCCGTCCGCGCCCATCCAGCCCTACTACCCACCGAACGAGGGGTTCTCCGACGTCAACGGCGGCGCGCAGTACGAAGAGATCCCGAAAGGGACGATTCTTTCGCGCCAAGGAGGGAACGGGAGCAACTACTTCTCGAGGCCGGGGACGCCCGAGCCGATGAAGGCGCTGCCCTACGAGACCAAGGGATCGCCGGTGCGCTTGTTCCGGGTCGAGAAGCCCCTCCCGGCCCGGGTCGGCCCCATCGAGCCCGCCTTCGGGGAGATCGGCGGTGGCGAACAGATCCTGACCCGCAGCACCCTGGGCGAGCTCCTGGAAGGAGCCGAACCCTACCTCGTGGAGATATTCGAGGTGGTGCCGTAGTGCCGCCGTCTTCGTGTTGACGATGGGTGGCAGGGCGAGCGACTCGCGCTCCGCTGGTCGGCTGCTCGTCCGGCGCCGCTCAAGGCGGTGCAGGAGCTGCTCGGCCACTCCACGATCGTGAACCGAAGGACGGTTCAGATAATCCCATTCCGGGCCGCCCAGCCGGCGACATAGGTCTTGAGGAAGCTCATGAACTCGTCAGCGCCCTCGGGTAGCGCGCGGCCGCGCTGCATGATCTGGTGAAACTCGATCGTCACCACGGGGTCGATGAGCCGGCTCATCACGATCTCGCGATCTTTGCAGAGCGCGATCCCGAAGGACGGGATCACCGCGACCCCCCTCGTCGGCTTCGACGAGCGCGACCTGAGTCTCCAGTAGATTCGCCACACATCCGATTTCGACGCGAACGCGCGACTTTTTGAGCTGCCGATCGATCTTCTGCTGGTGCGGACTCGACGGCGATAGCGAAATGACCGTCTGGCCTTCCAGCGCCGACCACGGCGTCTCGCCTCCGGTCGCGGAGCTCCGGCGCCGAGCTCGGATCAGGGCCATCGAGAAGCGGAACAACGGCACCCGCCGCAAGCCGGGAACGCTCTTGAAGAGCCCAACACCGATGTCGAGGCCACCCGCCTGCAGTTGACGGAGCACCGTGTCCTGGTCGGAATCGAACAAGCGAACGCGCAGCTCGGGTCGACGACGGCGATACTCACGCATCGCCCCCGGCAGAATGTTGGCTGCGACGAGCGGCGTCGTGCCGAGCGACTGTTTGTCGCTTATCGCGCGCGCTGCGTCCGACACGCGCCATCGCCTCCTCGAGCGCTTCGAGATGACGGCGCGTCTCGTCGAGCAGGTCGGCGCCATGACGGGTCAGCTGCACCTGCCGCGTGGTGCGGTCAAAGAGACGATAGCCGAGCTGATTCTCGAATTCGCGAATGAGCACGCTCGGGCCCGATGGCGTGATGAACGGCCCCTGCGCCGCGCGCGCGAAGCTGTGATGGTCGGCGACGAGGTGAAACGCGCGAGGCTGCCGAGCGGTGAATTCCATTCATGACCATTTATCATCAATCGACGCGTATTCAGAACTTCTGTTCGCCGGCGCCGATAGGTAGCTTGGGTCTCAGGAGGCAGCCAATGGAAAACAAGAAGATCGGAATCAAGAATGTGGTCCTGGTGCACGGCGGTTCGTCGACGGTTCTGGCTGGCGAGGGGTTCACGCCGAGCTCCGCAAGCGCGGCTACGAAGTCACCATCGTTCAGAACCCGACGACGTCGCTCGCCGACGACGTCGCAGCGACCAAGCGCGCGCTCGCGGCGTTGGATGGACCCGCCGTACTCGTCGGGCACTCGTACGGTGACGTCGTGATTTCGGAGGCGGGCAACGATCCCAGGGTCGCGGCGCTCGCTTATGTGGCGGCCTTCGCCCCCGATGCCGGCGAGTCGGTCGCGTCGATCATCAAGGACCCGCCGCCGGGCGCGCCCGTTCCGCCGATCCTCCCGCCGCAGGATGGCTTCCTCTTCCTCGACAAGGAGAAGTTCGCGGCCTCGTTCGCTGCCGATGTCGAGGACGATGAAGCCGCCTTCATGGCCGACGCGCAAGTGCCGTGGGGCGTGGAGGCGCTTTCGGGCGCGGTGTCCCAGCCGGCCTGGAAGAAGAAGCCGAGCGTGTACATCGTCGCGACCGACGACCGAATGATCCCGCCCCCTGCTCAGCGAGCGATGGCGGCGCGCGCGGGCTCAGCCGTCGTGGAGGTCAAGGGGAGCCACGCCGTGTATGTCTCGCAGCCGGTCGCGATCGCGAGAGCGATCGAGCAAGCGGCTCAGGCATCGCCGAGCACTGGTCCCAAAGCGTCTGCGATGTGACAGTACGACTGCACGTAGTCACACATCTCGTCGATCTCGCGGTCGGTCGACGTTAGAGGAGGCCTTCGATCAGAGGAGCAAGATGCTCGATGGCGACGACTCGCCAGTGATCCTGCGTCCAATGGAGGCGCGACTGCACTGCGAGGAGCCGGTTCCCCCTTATCAGGCGCACCTCGATATGAGCCTCGTCACCGTTGACAGTGCTCGGGCCCAACCCCTCGAACTTGAGTCCGTTCACTACTGCCTGCAGGACATCCTTGAGGCGAGAGGCTTCCGTGGCCTCGTCACTTGCTCCCTGGCGAACACCGTCGGGAAGGGTCCCCCGGGCTACGAGCTGGTCCACTTGGGTCACGAGGTCGGGGACATAGTTCTTCTTGATGGCGCCCGCAAGCCACTGTGGCGCCAGCTGGTCGGTCGCGTCCTCGAAGACGGCGGAGACGTCCACGTAGCTCTTGAATGCGGGTAAGTCGTGATTGCGGTATGCCTCCGCGGCCGCCCCGACGGCAATGAGGGGTACCTCACGGATCATCGTCGGAATCACGACATATCGGACCACGATGAACCCGACGATGCTCAGCACCAGCATTCCGCCCAAAACCCAGCGCCCATAGCGCCAAAGACGGCTGCGACGCTTGGCCGGGGCCGCTCTCGATGGAGAGGCAATGTTGTCACCGACGAGCGGCGCGATCGGAACAGCTACCGGGGCCGGCGGAGGCGCTGAGAGCTCCGAACCGACGACCGCGATCGACGCCACCCGGCCGGCCTCGTCGAGGTCAACATCGACAAGCTGGCCGGCTGCCGGAGGAACGGCCGAACGCCAGATGCCCGAGAGGACGAACGGCCTCTGCGCCGCATCGGCGAAAACCACCCCGGGACCACCATCCTCTGGAACCTTCACGATCGTACCGCGGAATCGCGTCACGCCGGCGTCGCCTCCCTTATCATTCGCGAGCGAGCGCCGCCAGCGAACAGAAGATCGCTATGAGGCCGGGATTTCGGCGATCCGTCAAGGGTGTTAGCGATCGCGCCCGCAACCGTGCGGGTTCGAATGTCTCCGATAGCCTTCGTTGATGCCGCTGTCATGGGCGTCTCACGCGCAATAACAAGCCATCACAAACCGGGCTCAATGACTGATCAGACGCTCAGTCGAGATAGCTTCGGCGCTGTGCCAGTCGCTTTCGTGCGACCGATGCAATCACTCGAAGCACTCCATCTCCTCAGTGGTCGGCTTCACGGGCACGAAATCGTTGGTGTGGAGATTGTTGAGCCGCGCTGGGTCGTAGAAGACACTCACTGCGCCGAGAACGTTCACGCTCTCCAGAAAATTGGATCGATTCCAGGATGATCGATCCCTCGATCAAACGGAGATAGAGAAATGCACCCGCCAGCCAGGATCATTCGTGTTTTGTCGATCACGGTGGCGAGCATCGCCACGATTGTCGCTACCGTGGGACTTGGATGCACGCCCGGACTCTCGGAGCCCCCGGCCTCGGATCCGGTTGCTGAGTCGACCGAAGCGCTCACGACCGGATCGTCTCAGGCTGCGCGCGCCGGGCATCCAGCATTCTCCGAGCCGGGGAGGCCGTTTGGCTTCAGGGGAGCGGCGGCGGTTGAGGCCGTGAAGAACGCGCCCCAGCTCTCAGCGGCGCAACATCCTGGGCACTTCTCCGACAAAGCCATGAACAAGCCTGCGCGGCCGTCGATGACGGGCGCCGCGAGTCCTCTGACGGGGGCCAGCGCCGCCTCTGTGAGTTCCCCGGCCGTCTCTGCCGACAAGATCTCGAGACAGCGTAGTTACCTGCAACAGTGGCAAGACCTCGAGCCGAGCTTGGCGTCTCTGTCGCAGGAAGAACGCGATGCTCGGCGCGCCGCTCTCAAGAAATCCGTTCTGGGGAACTGACGATGAAAACTACGCTGACCATCTTCCTGGCTCTCGTCTTGGGCGTCTTCCTTCACTCGCGCGCCCAGGCATCGCTCGGAGGAATGACGGGAGTGAACTTCAATAACATCAATCCGTTCTATATCGTTTATGAGACCCAGGCCCCCGGGGTCACTTGGACTTTCCAGACGACCAACCTCAGCGCGGGCGGTGACACGGTCATCAACGTTCAGAACGCGAGCGACGTGCAGGGCGGATTCGTAGCAGGAAATGACGACGGTGGCGGGAATGGACTCGCGTCGTTCGTCGTGGTGCCGCCTGCGGCGACCACGCGAACTCTCGCCGTCATCGTCCGTGCCTTCGATGTGGACAGCCAGGGGACCTGTACGTTCACCGCGACCCCTTCGAACGGCACGGCCAGCGTCTTCAATAACGTGTTTTTCGGGGGAGTCGGCGTCAACCTCGGCGATCTGGCGGCGGCGACACACGTGACGACGGTCGAGCGCTCCCCGCGCGAGGCATGGATCTCAACGTCGCGGTCGCGCGCGACGGCGTCTGGGTCAGCACAGACTCGGGCTTGTCGGTCCTCGATCCTCGTTCGGGCCGCAAGCTAGGGGAATTTCGGGATCCGTATCTCGAACGATTGTCGCCGCCCACGGCCGTGGACGACGATTTCGCCGTGGTGGCGGACAGCCGCTGCGTGTACGCCGTCAACCGGCGCGGGCGCGAGCTCTGGCGCTACCCCTTCGGCAAAGCCGATCTGTCCTCGGAGTACATCTCGAGCCGCGCTCCGGTCATCGCGCCCGACCACACCATCTTGGCCGTAGGCGCCGATGGCGAGGTGCACGCGATCGACCGAACCGGCAAAGGACTATGGCACGCGCCCGTTGGTCGATATGGTGACGGGAAGCCTGCGATCCCGATCGCGGTCACGGACGATCTCTTGCTGCTCGATACGCGACCGGCGCACGGGGATCCCCCGCAGCTCGTCGGCGTCGATCTGCGGGACGGGCCGGGAAAGATTCGGTTTCACTTGTCCCTCGGGACCGACGTGTCCGGGTTGGTGGCCGGCGGACCGCTGGGCATCGTCGCGACAAGCTACGCGGAGACCAAGTCCAAGCGAGGGGCCTCTCGAATCGTATCGCTCGACGGTCAAGGGCGCCGGCGATGGACAGTCGAGCGTGGCCGGCATGAAGCTGTTCGCGCCGTGACGTCTCTCGGCCAGCTCGTCACGAGCTCACAGGACGCCGCTGGAACGGAGCCGGGGACGCTCGTCGAATCTTGGTCAGCCGACGGACGTCAGGTGGGAAGCTTTCACACCGACCTGGCCGTTGTCGCAGTGCTGATGGGCAGCGATTCGGTCGGGTATGTGGTCGGGTGCAGCGGAGACTCCGCAGCGGTGCAGCCATTCGGACTGAAGTTGACTCCCGCGCCCGAAATCAATCTCGGCGTCGGCTGCCCAGCGACGGCGACGCTCGACGATCGGGGCATCTTGTTTCTCGTAGGCGGTGGACCGCCTCCACTCGGGCACGAGCCCCGCGTCGATTTGATCGCTATCCAGACACGGAGTCCGGCCGCCGCGGAGGGCTGGGCAACGCCACGAGCGAATGCCCGTGGTTCGGCGGTTTTCACGCTGTCCCCCAGCATCTCAGGCCCCGAAAGGGCGCTTCACCTCGCACCATTGAGTCCTACCGCGATACCTTCCGACGTACGCCCAGAAGCGCCTTGAACAGTCACCAACCGATCTGACTCGGCGGGCCCGGCCGATGTGTCGGGGCGACGCGCGCAACGGCTCCTGACCAGTCTGCTCAGTCCTTCTGGCAACCGTTCGCCACGCCGTTGCGAGAACCGGGGTATGAGGCGTCATCCCACCCAACTATCCAGAGAGCCAATCGGGCCGGGTGGCCGAAGTGGAGGCGGGGCGTGAAGAGGCTCGAACGGGTGGCGGGAAGGAAGGACAGGGGCAAGCCGAAGAAGGGATTGGCGGAGAAGACCGTGAAGAACATCCGCACGCGCTATCAGGGCGTCCCGCTCTGCACAGCTCCATCCGAACTAGTGACCGTTCCTGTCCGTGTGATACGTTCAAATCGGGGAGCCTGTCACGTCGCATGTGGGCACTGGACAACCGGACCGTATTCGCCGCCGATCGCAATTGGATCCGCGACAAAAGTGGCGCACATCACTGGTTGGTGGCAGTGCGGGCCACCTTCGACATCGATCTCAAGGGTCGTCTCTCGCTGGCCGACCAGCAAAGCCGCCCCTCTCGAGTCCGGAGTTTCGTGGAGACCCGGCCGGCTCCAGCCTAAAGCTGGACGCGGACCTGGTAGCCTGGAAGCCTGCAACCGACGTTCTCGTCGAGGCCAGCGCCCACGCCCCCCGCCACAAAGCGGCGGATGTCGTGCCGGTCTCGATGCGCGTCGGTGACGTCGATAAGACGTTGCTGGTCTTCGGAACACGCGTCCACTATCGGGGCAGTTTTGGCCCGGCTCTATCCGCGCCGAAGCCGTTCGTGCGGCAACCGATTCAATACGAGTGGGCGTTCGGCGGCGTCGACCGCAGCCCATCGGACCCGCGCCAGCACCGGATCGATTCGCGTAACCCCGTGGGAAAGGGATTCGCGATCAACCCGCACAGCCTGGACGACCAACTGGCGCACGCGATCGAATATCCCGGCGGCAAGGCGGCGGACGCCGGCCCGGCGGGATTTGGACCGATCGCCACGTTCTGGTCGCCGCGGCTGGAGCGGGCCGGCACCTACGACGAGCGATGGAGCCGGTCGGTCAAGCCCCTGCTTCCCGCCGACTATGACGATCGCTTCGCCCTGTCGGCGCCCGATGATCAGCGACCGTCGCGTGCATTGCGAGGCGGAGAGATCGTCTCGCTGCTCAACCTGACCGAGACCGGGACTTTGCAGGTGAAACTGCCCAAGATCTTTCTCGCGCTCCGCAGCCGCTTTGGCTCGCGCTCCATCGAACATCGCGCCGCGCTGGTCACCGTCCTGATTTCGTCCGAGGAAATGAAGTTGATCCTCGTATGGCAAAGCGCTTTGCACGTACCGGCGAGAGAGGCCGAGTATCTCGACAGCACCGTCATTCAGGAGAAGCCATACCTCAGCTAGCCACGCACCCGACCCGAAACGGGCCGATCTATGTCGCGGCCATGGGCGTCCGCTGCCCGGTGGGTCTGACTGCGCCACAAACAGCCGCTGCAATCCGCGCCGGCATCAGCCGCATCGGCGAACACCCGTATTTGACCGACGCTTCGCGGGCCAAGGTCCTGTGCGGGGTCGATGCCAGCTTGGATCCCGTGTTACAGGGACCTGCGCGCTTTGCCGGGCTGGCGGGACCGGCGCTTCTTCAGGTCGACGCGATCTTGTCCGCCGCGCAAGCGGCGAGCCCGCGCGTGCCGTTGCTGCTGGCGTTGCCGGAAACGCGGCCGGGGTTCGAAACCACCGACCTCGGGACGATGCAGAAGCTCTTCGGCACGATCTCCCTCACCAGCATCGACCCCGCGCCGGTATCGATCTCCGGGACCGGCCACGCCGGCGGGCTCGCGGCCCTGCGCGACGGGATCGATCGCATTGCCCGCGGACAGGACCGGATCTGCGTCGTGGGTGGTGTCGACACTTACTTGCACTTCGGCACCATTCGATGGCTCGACGAAGGCCGCCGCCTGGCCCGTGAGGGCACACGCGCCGGCTTTCCACCGGGCGAGGCGGCGGCCTTCGTGGCGATCGCCGGCGAAGAGGAGCTGCGCCGTCATCAGCTGCGACCACTGGCCCGCGTGAGCGGGGTCGCCTGCATGCGGGAATCCCAACCCTTCGACGCCGACGAAGGATTGCAGGGAAAGGTCCTGGCGGAGGTCATCGAGGCCGCGGCCTCCGGCCTCTCGGCCGAACAGGAGATCAGCGATACCTACGGCGACATCAACGGCGAGCGGCCCCGCACAGAGGACTGGGGGTTCGCGCTGATGCGCACCACGCGTCGTTTTCGCGACGGCACCGCTTACGTGACCCCGGTTGGGAGCTGCGGCGACGTGGGCGCTGCCAGCGGTGTGCTCGGTTGCGTGCTCGCGGTCGAGGCCTGGCGTCGCGGCTACGCTCACGGCTCGCGCGCGCTGGTGTGGGCCGGCTCCTGGAACGGATTGCGTGGCGCCGCCTTGCTGGAGCGAGTCTGAGCAGCGCATGGCCACCGTAGGAATTCACCCTCCCAAGACTCCGGTGACCAAGGGGAGCAGTGGGACGGCACAGAACACCGTACCCAACGTCTGCAAGATGCCCGGTCCGCCCGCGCCGTTCGTTCCCACGCCGCTGCCGAATATCGGCCAGAGCGGCAAAGACGCTCAGGGCTACTCGACGACGGTGAAGATCGAAGGTCAGCCGGTCGCCATCCAGGGCGCGAGCTTCGGCAGTAGCGGCGACGTCGCGAGCAAGGGCACGGGCGGTGGCATCGTCTCCAGCAACGTGGAAGGACCGACCAAGTTCATCGGTCCGGGCTCATTCACGGTCAAGATCGAGGGCAAGAATGTCCAGCTGCTGAGCGATCCGATGATGAACAACTGCGGTCCTGGGGGAAGCCCACCCAATGCCGCGACCATGATGGGTCTGAAGCAAGACTCCGAAGAACCCGACAAGCCCCCGGCCGACGAGTGCAACAAGGCGATCAAGCTGCTAGAGCAACCGATCCGACTGGCCGAAAAGCTGGGAAAGAAGCTCCCCGATGCCCGCAAAGCGGCGCTTCGGGCCAAGATTGCCAATGGAACAATCACCAGCAACGATCTACCGGGTAGCATCCAAAACGAATTTCCCCCCCGATTCAAAGGCAAGACCCTGAATCAGGTCAGGGAGGAATGCGGAAAGAGCAAGTGACAGACACAAGCGACATGCAAACCCTCTTCGTTGCGGACAAGAAACTCGGCGAGCTCGAGGCCCTGTTTGGTTGCGAGGTCAGCGACGACGACGACTTCTACGATGTGCTCGCGTTCAACCTCACGCGCCTCGAGCCCCGCTATTTTCTCGGTAAGCTCGCGACCTACAGCGGCCCTCGGTTGCGCGGCGCCGTCTTTGGTTTGGGGCGTTCCACCGACCGAGGTCCGGAGCAGAGGGCAGCTCTGGCGGCGTTGCTCAACCACGCGGACCCGTTGATCGTCGGCGAAGCCATCGACGCACTCCGCCACTCGGAGCATCTGGACCTGTGGCCGGAAGTGGGGACATTCATCGGGCACGAAGCCGCTCCGTTGCGGGGCGCCGTGGCTCGTTTCGCGAGGAGAGCGCTGCTCCCCGACGAAGCCCTGCTGGTGCTGACCGGGCTCCTGACCGACTCCGACGCTCTCGTGCGGCAGAACGCCATCGACGAGCTGGCCGACCTCGGCAACCGACGCGCGATCGACGCCATCCGCCGCTTTCTGAAGGATCCTGACGAAGACGTCCGACTGGCGGCGGCTTCTGCCATCAACACGCTCAGCAGCCAGCCTTGACCCACGATATCCGCGAGGACGTTGCCCCCGAAGAGCGCTTGGCCGCGGCCGAGGAACCCGCGCTGTGGGACGTCGTCGACGAGCTGATCGGCGAGGCCGAGTTCTTGCTCGGGCAGTGGCTCGCGGCGACCGGGTCGCTGCGTTTCAATCTCGACTTGCTGCAAGCGAGCATCGAACCGCGTCTGGCCGCCCAGCTGGACGCGCTGGCCGTCGGTGGGGAGGCCGTTGCCGCGCGAGTGCTATGGCCGACGCTCATCGAGGATGGCGACTCCTCGGTGTGTCGCCGCGCGGCGGCCGGCCTGGCATTGCTCTGGGAGCCTGACGGAGACGCTTGCGATCGTCTGATCGCCCTTCTGGATTCGCCCGCGGAGGCGAAGCTCCGGCGCGCCATTGGTCTGGCGCTCAGGCTCACGGCGCGCGGCGATATCG
>Ga0265328_10000364_pt1 | contig 21137 bp, 15 predicted proteins | sample 41624metaG_FD_202086 | JGI IMG/M metagenome (GOLD analysis project Ga0265328, IMG submission 202086) | Rhizosphere microbial communities from Carex aquatilis grown in University of Washington, Seatle, WA, United States - 4-16-24 metaG | ecosystem: Host-associated > Plants > Roots > Rhizosphere...
TGGGTCGCCGCGGAATGAAAGTCTGGACTTTGTTCGGTTCGACGCGCTTTCCGCGGCGCCCACCACGGTCGAGTGAACAACGCCGCCTCGAGGTGAAAACGCAGGGAGGACTGGCCGAGTGATGGCGCTCTTGTCACGGGTGACATTCGGGATCGTGAGCGCAATGTTGATGCTGCTGGCGCTGGCGCTCGTCGCATATGGCGCGCTCGAGCTGATCGCCGAGCTGAAGAAGTCTTGGCATGAGGGCGGCAATGCGCTGCTTACGGCGATCGGCTATGTCGTCATTGCGATAGCGGTCTTCGACGTCGCCAAATATTTCGTGGAAGAAGAGGTCATACGTCGCCCTGGGACGCTCACCACGTCCGAGGCGCGGCGCAGCCTCGCAAAGTTCATCTCGACAATCGTCATCGCCGTGTTCATCGAAGGTCTGGTCATCGTATTTCAGGTGAGCAAGCAGGACGTAGCGCAAATGCTCTATCCGATAGCTCTGCTCGTGACGGCCGTTCTCATCGTGCTCGGACTTGGCGTCTACCAGCGACTGAACGTCGAGGTAGAGCGCCAAAGCGATCGAATTCGAAAAATGTGAATCCGACCTGCGAAAACTGGAGCAAGGGCCATGAAACTTCGCATCGGCTATGAACTTCGATACGACTTTCCGCAGCCGACGCCGGCCATCTTAATTCTCAACGTGCATTTCACGCGCGTTTCCGATCTCTCTTCTCCCGACCATATCTCGATTACTCCTGCGGCTACGATCTCGGGATACCGCGACAGCTTCGGCAATTGGTGCAGCCGCGTCGTCCTGGGGCAGGGCCGCACGCTCATCTCGACCGACGCTCTGATACGCGACTCCGGCTTGCCGGACCGCGTCACTTCAGGAGCTTACCAATCGCCGGTGGAAAGCCTGCCGGAGGAATCGCTGGTCTTCCTGTTGCCGAGCCGCTTCTGCGAGAGCGACCGACTTCTAGAGCTCTCTTGGACGCTATTCGGCGCCGCGACGCCAGGATGGGGCAGAGTGCAGGCGATCTGCGACTTCGTGCATAATCACATCTGCTTTGGATACGAGCACGCGCGGGCGACGCGGACGGCGTGCGAGGCCTATGAAGAGCGTCGTGGCGTCTGCCGCGATTATGCGCATCTTGCCATCGCGTTTTGCCGCGCGTTGAACATTCCGGCGCGCTATTGCACCGGCTATCTCGGTGATGTGGGCACGCCGCCGCCCTATCCACCCGGGGATTTCGCCGCCTGGTTCGACGCCTACATCGGCGGCGCTTGGCAAACATTCGATCCCAGAAACAACACTCCCAGGATCGGGCGCGTTCTGCTGGCGCGTGGGCGCGACGCGGCGGATGTGGCGATTGCGACGACCTTTGGTCCCAATAAGCTGGAGCATTTTCGTGTCTGGACCGACGAGGTCAGCGAAGAAACCGAGTGATCCATGGATCTCGCGAGCCGGCAACTCCCGCCTCGACATCAGATGATCTGCGGGCCCCGAGTGCGCGCGTCTCATCTCTTGTGGGCGCGACTTTCGTCGTCATCCCCGGCGCCGCCCTCGTTCATCCGATCGTCGACGCGCTCGTTACAATCCACGATGCAAAAGAGGACGAGGAATGAGGAAGGAGCGTTCGGCTGTGACTTGGTCTTTGATGTGAATGGCAAAATGAGCGGGCGAAACCTTCACGCCGCAAAGTGAACGACAGGCGCCCTCTGCGCTGGCGCGAGCAGGCCTTCATGAACCTCCAGACGCGTCGGCTTCATATCTGCCAAAATCGCTTGGGCTCGTGTCGCCTCCGCGCCGCTTCCATGCACGAAGACCAGAAATCCGTCGGCCTTTAGAGTTTCCTCGCATTCTAGAACGCTGTCCTTCGGAATGCCGAGACCATAGAGCGCCGCCCCCAAGGCGTCGGCGCCGGACGGCGTCATAACGTCGACTGGCCGTTGGATGAGAGCGGCAATGGCGCCGAGCGCCACCACAGGTCCGGTCGACGGCGACGTCAAGAAAACGCCTCCCGTAGATAGCCCGCATAGGCCGCCCCAAAATGCGCCATAGTTCCCCCAGATTCGAACTTGTCCGCCGGCCTCGTGAAAGCCGACGCGGTCTTTCTCATTATGATATCCGCGTCCGACGACGCTCAATCGCGCGGTGTCGAAGCCGGCCTGCGATAGCGTCTTCAAGGCCGTCTCGGCCTGAAAATGATAAGCGAATCTCGCGATCGATATTCTGTCGATGGGTTGCATGAGAGCCCCCTTTCGAGAAGGCGGATCGGACGACGAACGCCGCGCTGTGGCGTCGATGACCGTGAACGCGCTGGGTTGGCGGGAGCGGAATGACCTCAGCGAGCATCGTGCGGCTGGGAGCAAGACGTCGAGATTCCCGAAGACGGCGCTCGAGCGAAGTGCGTCGAGCTGAACGGTACGGAAGATCTGCGGGTCGGTCTACATGATTCATCGCCGATCAGTCAGGCGCTCGAAAGGACATAACTTTCCCGTTGCGAGACACGGGCTCGATATCGAGCAGTCGACATCTTTTATTATAGGCGCCGGGGAGGCGGCCGTCAGACTCGGAAAATACTCGAGGCGCGGCGGCAGTGGGACGCTCGAACGACACGAGCGCCACGCTGCATGGACGAGTGAGCTCTTTCTTGTCGTCGGACCGGTTTCTCCCCGAAGTCGATTCAGAGCCGGCCGAGAAGAACGAGAATGAGCACGACGACGAGAACCGTTCCCAAGACGCCGGACGGACCATAGCCCCAGCTGGAGCTGTGCTGCCAACTCGGGAAGGCGCCGACGAGCAGCAGGACGAGAACGATGAGGAGGATGGTTCCAAGAGACATCGCGATTTCCTTTCCTACGAGCATGTTACGAGATTGCACATTCAAGTCCGCGGGCGCCGCCCATCACCGGCGCCGAAAATAGATTCGAGCGAGGGCGACCAAGGCGCCGCTGCCGGGATGATCGATCGTCTCGACGCCGGCGATGCGTCGCGCAAGGTCTAGATGGCGATGCATGACATGGGCGGCCAGCTCCGATTTGGCGCTTTCCGGACCTGTGATCAAAATTGCCCTCGCCTCTATGATCGCGCCAGCGATCCGTTCGAAGAAGAAGTCCTGCTCCTCGGGCCTATCGCCGCCGAACGAGTTCGCCTCATGACGGATGCGACGGGCCGGATCATGCGGGCGGATCACCAGCCGATCGATCTCGGTTACATCTAAATGGAAGATTTTCGCTTCCTGGTGGTCGATCCAGACGATCGCGTAAAAATCGGCGTTCATAATAGGCGTTCTTGGCTCTCGTCTAGAAGCGTCGGCAAAGCATCAAGACCGCCTCCCGCTCGCCTCACGCCGTTGAATCCGATCAACGGATTATGATCCAGACGCCAAGGCGCAGGCAGCTTCGGAAACTACTCGAGGCGGCAGAAGGCGGCCTATTCGGCCAAAACGCCTAGACCAAGCTCGTCTTGCCGAGCTTGTGAATCCGAATGGGGCGTCCGATATGCTAATATGAGTGGTTGCGCCCCTGACGACGCTTGCCCGAGCAACAGGGTGAAGAAGGTCAGGTGATATCATGACGAGTTCCACTGTCCCTTTGTTCGACGGAACGAAGACGAAGACCACAAGTCCACGCAAAGGACGCAAATCGACGACGAAGATCGCCTTCCCGATCGTCGGTATCGGAGCTTCGGCAGGCGGTCTGGACGCATTTCGGCGTTTCCTCGACGCCCAGACGCCGACCAGCGGAATGGCTTTCGTGATGATCCAGCATCTGGATCCGACGCATCCCAGTCTGATGGCGGAGCTGCTCTCGAGCCATACCAGCATGACCGTCGCGCAAGCATCGGATGGGATACCGCCTCGGCCAGATCATGTGTATCTCATCCCACCGGGAACTTCCCTCGCGATCGACGAGGGGCTGCTCCGAATTTCGATCCCGAAGGAACGGCACGGCGCTCGTCTGCCCTTCGACCTGTTCCTGACTTCTCTCGCCGAAGCCTGCGGCCCACGCGCAGTCTGCGTCGTCTTGTCGGGGACCGGCGCCGACGGCGCCCGAGGGCTTCTCGCGATCAAGCAAATGGGCGGTCTGGTGATCGCTCAGGATCCGCAGGAGGCCGATTTCGACGGAATGCCTCGCAGCGCGATCGCGACCGGCGCGGTCGATCTCATCGCGCCGGTCGCCGATATTCCGAACGCCGTCTTCAGACATTTTCACGCCGCGCATCTCGAATCCGTCCCGCCGGCGAAGCCGCTCGCCGAGCTGGCGTCCGACGCCTTCTCGAAAATCATCGAACTCTTGAGAGAGCGGACATCTCACGATTTCAGCGTCTACAAGCGGGGCACGCTGGAGCGGCGTCTCGCCCATCGTATGAGCGCGGCGCATGTCGAGGATCAATCATCGTATCTGAACCTCTTGCGCGTAGATCCTGGCGAAGCCGAGCTGCTTCGTCAGGATCTGCTGATCGGCGTCACGCAATTCTTCCGCGACAGGACGGCCTTCGATTTCTTGTCCGAAGACATCATTCCCGATCTCGTAAAGCAGCATTCGGATGCGCGACCCATTCGCGTCTGGTGTCCCGGCTGCAGCACTGGTGAAGAGCCTTATTCCATCGCCATGCTGTTCCTGGAGGCATTCGCCGCGGCGAAGCGGCCGGGGGCGCTTCAGGTCTTTGCATCCGACACCAATGCGGACGCCGTGGCGCACGCGCGTGACGGCCTCTATCCGGATACGATCGAGGCGGATGTGGAGCCCGGCCGGCTAGCCCGATTCTTCACGAAGGAAGACGGCCATTATCGAGTTGTTCGTGAATTGCGCGACACCGTGGTGTTCACGATCCACGACATACTGACGAACGCCCCGTTCTCCTGCATGGATTTCGTCTGCTGTCGCAACCTTCTCATCTATCTGCAGCCGGGAGCGCAGCACAAGGTTTTGTCGCTCTTCCATTTCGCCCTTCGTGACGGCGGCGTGCTGCTGCTCGGAGAATCGGAGGCGGTCGGCTCGGCGGGGCGGTTCAAAGCCATCTCGGAAAAGCATCGCGTCTACCGCCATCTCGGCCGCAGCCGACCAGGAGAGATCGCCTTTCCGATCGGCGCTGCGGCCGGCGGCCGCGCCTTGTCGTCGGCGACGGCAAAGCTCCCCTCGAGACAAGCGTCGGATTTCGACGATCTGTCGCGACACGCTTTGTTCGAGACTTTCGCTCTCGCCTCTGTGCTGATCGACGTTCGCCATGAATGCTTGCATTTTTCCGGATCGGCCGACAAATATCTGAAGGTCGCTACCGGCGCCGCCAGCAAGGATCTGCTGGCGATGGCCCGTGAAGGTCTGCGCCCCAAGCTGCGGGCGGCGATCGAGCGAGCCCGCCGCGACAATGCGCTGACCGTCGTCAGTGGCGCTCGTCTGGAAACGGATGGGGACGAGACAGCAGTCTGCATCGCGGTCCAACCGGTCATGTCCGACGATGAGAATCTGCTTCTCGTCAGTTTTCTCGACGACTGCTTGTCGGGCCCGAAAGCCGAACGATCGCCGGCGGCGACGGATCAGTCGCGCGTGACCGAGTTGGAGCGCGAGCTCGAACATGTCGGCAAAGAGCTCGAAGCCGCGCTCCAGGATCTCGACAGCGCGAAGGAAGAACAAAAGCGCATCAACGAGCAGGCGATGTCCCTGAACGAGGAGGCGCAATCGACCAACGAAGAGCTGGTGACATCCAAGGAGGAGCTGCAATCACTCAACGAAGAGCTGACGGCTTTGAACAGTCAGCTCCACGAGACCCTGGAGCGCCAGCGCAACACGTCCAACGATCTCCAGAATATTTTGGAAAGCTCGGGAATCGCGACGATCTTCCTGGACACGGATCTCAGGATTCGGTTCTTCACGCCTGCGGCGAAGTCGCTGTTCCGGGTGATCGCCACAGATATCGGTCGACCTCTGGCCGATTTCACATCGCGTACGGCCGACAGCGATCTGATCCCCGACGCCACGAAGGTTCTCACGACCTTGGCGCCCATCGAAAGAGAAGTCTCGACCCTGAGCGCCACTTGGTACAATCGGCTCATACTGCCGTATCGCACCCATGAAGGCTCGGTCGAAGGCGTCGTGATCACTTTCACGGACATCACCGACAGCAAGCGCGCCGCGGAAGCTCTCGCCGCCGCCAAGCTGGCCGCGGACCACGCCAATGCCGCCAAGTCGCGCTTCCTGGCGGCCGCGAGCCATGATTTGCGGCAACCATTGCAGACCATCCGCCTGCTGCATGGATTGCTGGCCACGAAGTCACCGGGGACCGATGAGCAGACGCTGCTGAAGCGTCTCGACGGCGCGGTCGGCGCCATGTCGGGAATGCTGAACACGCTGCTCGACATCAATCAGCTGGAGGCAGGCGTCATCCACGCAGAGATCGAGAGCTTTCCGCTGGATGAGCTGTTCGAGCATCTGGACTCGGACTTCGGCTATCACATGCGGGCGCAGGGCCTCGATTGGCGCGTCGCGTCGAGCAAATGCATCGTGCGCAGCGATCCGAGGCTGCTCGAGCAGATTCTTCGTAACCTGCTGTCTAACGCCGTGAAATTCACTACGAGCGGCAAGGTGCTGCTGGGATGCCGTCGCCATGGCGCGACGATGAATATCGAAGTCTGGGATACGGGCCCGGGAATTCCGCCGGAGTATCGCCTGGCGATCTTCGACGAGTTTCGTCAGATGGACAACCCGGCCCGCGAGCGCAGCAAGGGGCTCGGCCTCGGACTCGCTATCGTGCAGCGATTGTCCGCCCTTCTCGGTCACCCGATCGATCTGCGATCACGCCCGGGGCGTGGTTCGATGTTCAGCATCGCCGTGCCGCTCGCGGCAGGCGCACGAACGGCCGCCGAGCCTTCGGGGCAAAAGCCCGGCTTCGAGCGCGCGCAGACGAGCGTCAAGATTCTCGTCATCGAGGATGACCCCACCATTCGGGAACTTCTCGAGCTGCTCCTGCGCGACGCCGGCTATCATCCGACAAGCGTCGCCGACGGCGTTGCAGCGCTAGCGTCCGCCGAGCGTCCCGACCTCGTCGTCGCCGACTTCAATCTTCCGAACGGACCGAACGGAGTCGAAGTCATCGCCGAGCTGAGGCGCAGATTCGAGCAGAAAATTCCCGCGATTGTGCTGACCGGCGATATTTCGACGGAAACTCTGCACGCCATCGCCAGCCGATCCTGCACGCATCTCGACAAGCCTGTCGAGACGACGAAGCTGCTCGGCGCTATTGCGCATCTCCTCGGCGCGCCGATGCAAATGACGACCCCTGACGGGACGACGGAAGCGTCCGGCAGCGCGCCGCTCGTGCATGTCTTCGTGGTCGACGACGACGCAGGCGTGCGCGACACCGTCCGTGACATGCTCGAGGCGCATGGCTGGTCGGTCGAGACCTTCGCGAGTTGCGACGCATTTCTCCATGCCTTGCGGCCGGGTCGGGGGGGATGCTTGGTGATCGACGCGCTTCTACCGGAAATGGATGGGTTCGAGCTTCTTTCCCGGCTCGAGGCCGACAAGATCACGCTGCCATCGATCATGATCACGGGACACGGCGACATATCGATGGCCGTGAGGGCCATGCAGGCCGGCGCCTCGGACTTTCTCGAGAAGCCGTTCGGTCGCGAGGAGCTGATCGCCAGCATCACACATTCGCTGGCGCAAAGCCGAGAGTCCGAGTCCTCGTCCGAGCCCTCGTCCGAGCGCTGCGCGGCCGCTGCGCGTCTCACCGGCCTGACCACACGCCAACGACAAATTCTCGCTCTCGTGCTCGCCGGGCATCCTAGCAAGAACATCGCGGCGGATCTGGGGATCAGCCAGCGCACCGTGGAGAACCACCGCGCGGCGATCATGCGCAAGACCGGATCGCGCTCTATTCCGGCGCTGATACGCTTGGCCGTCGCGGCGGGTTGAAAGCGGCTCGGCGAACACGATCGGGAGAGCCGGCTCGAATATCTTCAGTGGCGGCCCGGCCTCGACGCACGCGCGGCCCCGCCAGCTTCGGATCGAACTCGGCTCTGGCTCATACGAAGGAGCCCGACGGAGGACGGAAAAGAAACGACTTGCGACGGACCGCGCAATTGTCGAACGACCGCGATAGTGACTCGCTCTGAGAGAAGCCGTCGCAACACGATCAGCAAATCGGCCGCTTGCTTCGAGGCTCCGAGGTCGAGTGAGGCCCGAATGTCGGCGACGATCATATCGCGCACGGCCGGCCAGCCTCTCTCATCATGAAGACGATAGCTGGCATGAAGGGAATCATGCATGGCGGTCGGGCTCACTCCCAACAACATTTCGTTGGAGTGGAGGCCGGACAAAGCAGCGCACTGCGCGAGGGTAATTTGCTTGGACGTCATGGCGGAATCCTTTCTCGACGATGGTCTGGATAAGAAAATGCGCGTCTCCTCCATTTGCTGAGGGCTTCGGTTCCTGGGGACGTCGTCCGACGCGATCGCATCGCATTGAGAGAGACGATGCTGGCCCTCTTCGGCCTGGGCTGTCGCGATGGAGAGTTCATCTCATCGAGGCGTGGCTCACCCTAGATGTCGCTCGAGGGCGCGCCAGACACGGAAACTACTCGAGCCGATCAGTCGAGTAGAAAATGCGCCGTGGTTCCAGCCGCATTCCGTCGGCGTCGTCTGATGAGTAGTTTCCGACGCTGCGCCAAGTAGCTGGCCTAGAGTACAAGGTAAAGGACGAACAAAAAGGAGATCAAGTCATGGACAAGGAAACCATCAAGGGCGCAGGACAGAAGATAAAGGGCAAGATCGAAGAAGTCGCTGGGAAGGCGCTCGGCGACAAAGAGCTCGAGCTGCAAGGCAAGGCCGATCAACTCGAAGGCGCGGCCCGCAGCGCCGTCGGCGATGCGAAGGATACGATAAGGGACGCGATCGAGGACGCCAAGAAAGTCTAGGAAAGTTCGGCCAAGTGAACGGGCGTCGTCGTCACGGCGACGCCCCGGTCTCCAAACCTCTTTTGGCGAGGCCGGTCTCGGCCGCTCAATCGCAGCCAGCGAAATTTGTGTCGTCGAAGCGAGGCGAGCGATGTCGATCGATCTTTGATCGAGACTTCGCTGCGTCGTCATATTTTTGATATGCGATCTTGTCCGTAAATTCCGCCGCAGATAACTCGAACGGGGCAGCTGCCATGAACATCAGCATCGAGCATCTCCAGCCGATCGTCTCCCTGCTCGCCGGAATTCTGATTCTGATCATCCCTCGACTTCTCAACTACATTGTCGCGATCTTTTTGATCGTATCGGGAATTCTAGGCCTCGGATGGATCAGGGGATGACGCTTCAAAGATGCGGTTCATCGTCCTCATGCGCAGGATCGGAGAAGATAGCGCATATTCGGGAAGTGTGGGGAAGCGCGGCGCCGCACCTCGGCCGCCAGTCCAAAAATATCGCGAAATAATCGCTACATCGGCTGATCTTACGCCGCCGATTCCGTTACTATCATTGCAGTTGCTTTTTTGAGATCGGCGCGGGCGCCCTCTGCCCATGATTTGATCGCATCGCGGCGTCTGGGATGTCCGGGATTTCCCTTTTCGCCATGAAGCACAGCGCGAAGACGTCGCGGCTGCACGGCGCAAGCTCCGTGACCGCCGCTCGAAAGAGACGCGCGCGATCTTCTCACGCGAGACGCTGCAATGGCGTCTCCGCGTCGGCAGGGGGCGTCGACCTCGGTTCCCGTGAAGGTCGGCCAGTCGATTTACGTCGAAGTTTGCGCGAGCGACACTTCGAAGGTCGCTCCGCCGCCGGGCGTCGGCGCGACAGAGACCTTCCCCTCATGCAGTTCGACGAGTTCCTTCACGATCGATAGCCCGAGCCCGGTTCCCTGGGAACGCTCGTCTTTTCGCCAAAACGGCTCGAATATTTTCGATCTTTCGTCAGACGAAATCCCTGCGCCATGGTCGACGACCGCGATGGTCGCATCGCTGCGCACCTGCACCACCACTGTGCCGCCCTCCGGCTCGGCCCGGAGCGCATTGTCGATCAGATTGGCGACAATGCATTCGAGCGCGCGACGGTTGCCGCGCAGCCGCACGGTCGAAGGTGGCGGCTCGAACTCGAGACGCCGTCGGTTCTCGACCACGAGCGGCATATAGTCTGCGACCATCGACAGCACGATCTCGCCGAGATCGAGTTCCTCGTCCATCGCGCTTTCGGCGTTGGAAATTCGCGCTGCGGCCAGCAATTGCTCGACGACGGTCTGGATACGGCGCACGTCGCGCTTCACGTCCCGCATGAGGAAGGTCTCGTCCGCGACGTCGAGACGGGCGCGCAATATCGCGACCGGCGTGCGCAGCTCATGCGCCGCATTGGCGGTGAACCGGCGCTGCGCCGCGACGCCGGAGGCCAGACGATCGAGCGCGTGATTCATCGCCGAGACGAAGGGAATCACCTCGGCGGGAAGATTCTCTCGACGGATACGCTGATCGAGCGAATGCATGTCGATGCGCGAGACCTCGGCGGCGGCGGCGCGCAGCGGCGCAAGTCCTCGTCGCACCATGAGCAAGGCGATGAGCATGGCGCCGAAGATCATGGGCGAGACGGAGAGCACGTTGGGGAAGGTGAAAATATCGACGATCATGAACAGCAGATCGTCCCATCGGAAGGAATAGCCGTAGACGCCGATCAACGCGTCCTGAAAGGGCGGCGCGGATCTGTACAGATAGCCTCGCGAGGCCGCGTCCGCATCGCCGATGATGTGGAACCGGAGCGATGCGACATCGACGCCGCCCATTGCGGCGAGCGCCGCGACGAGCTCCGGCGCCGAGCCCGGCGTCGCGGCCCCCGTTCGAGCGTTCAATACAGCGACGCGGAGCTTCGGCTGCGCCTCCATGTATTCGCGCAGCGCCTCGGTCGGCTCGAGCCCTACGGACCCGTCCGCCCGCCGGACGAGCGAGGTGAAGACGAGACGATAGGCGTGGTTCTGCGCCCAGTCGTTGATCGTCATGTTCGATGCGGGGGAGTAGCCCGAGACGGTGATCGCGAAAGTGAGGAAAGGAACGGCGGCGAAGGCCATCGATTGCGCGATCAGCAGCACGACGACGAGGCGAAAGGAGAGCGAGCGGGCTCGCTTCATGGCGTCGATTTGGTGAGCATATAGCCGACGCCGCGGGCCGAATGAATGTCGACGCCGGCCCGCAGCTCGCTCAGCCGCCGGCGAAGGCGCGAAACGAGAATGTTGAGCGCATTGGCTTGAATGTCGTCGTCGAATCCATAAACTTCCTCCATCAGCGCCGCGCGCAGAACGACGCGGCCGGCGTGGCGGACGAGCGTCTCGAGCAGCGCGAGCTCACGTCGATGCAAGACGATCGACTTGCCGTCGACGCTGACGTCGCGCGCCTCGAGGTCGAAGGACAGCGCGCCGATGACGACGGGAGGCAGAGGCTCGCCGCCGGGGCGCCGCAGGCAGGCTCTGATGCGCGCCATTAACTCATCGGCGTCGAAGGGCTTGGTCAGATAGTCGTCGGCGCCGGCGTCGAGCCCGACGATCCTGTCGTCGACCGCGTCACAGGCGGTCAGGAGGAGGACGCGCAGCCCGGGATGAAACCTCCGTATATCGGGCAGGAGGGAGACGCCGTCGCCATCGGGAAGCCGTCGGTCGAGAAGCCCGATGGAATAGCGGTGGGTGGCGAGCGCCGCCCGCGCCTCGGCGATCGAGCGCATGTGATCGGCGATGAAGCCTGATTTGCCGAGCTTGGCTGCGATCACGCGCGCCATCTCGAGCTCGTCTTCGACCAGCAGAACCCGCATCGGACGATCCTCGAACATACCAACGCGCGGACGGTCCTGCGCCTGCCACCAGGGGAAGCAGTCCATGGCCCGCCGCCGCGCGAGCTGGGACGAGAATTGCGGCAAAATTGCCACATGGCCAGCGAAATTTGCCGGCGCCGCCGCATGTTATCGTCATGAAAGCTTCAGCCTGTAAGAGTGCGTTCACGCGATCCTCGAAAAGCCGGTGGACGTCATGTGGGTGTCGAGGAGCAGGAGAGACAGGCGATGCGCGCTCGGCGCCGCCTTCTTGTGCGTCTTCGCGCTGCGTATTCTCGCCTCCGCCCTTCTCGCGAGCGCGGCGCCGCCGATGGGCGGCGCTCTGCATGGAGTCGCATCGGCCTCCGCGCAGTTCTGCGACGGGGAGAACATGCAGGGCGGCGGCGCGCCCATGCGCCACGACCGACATGGCGCCGAATGCCCCTCATGTCCCGCCTGCGGACAGAATGGATCGCTCGACCGACCCGATGCGATGGATCGCGCGGTCTTGGTCCTGCCTCGCCCGAATGCGCGCAGAGTCGCGCCCTGGCCGGAGAGCGGCCCGACCCGGACGACGCGCGTTGTCCGTTCATGGTCCTCGCGGGCGCCGCCGAACTTCTTCTCCTGAGGCCGCAGCGAGCGGCACCCCCGTCCGGCGACACCTCATCCGACTCGCGGAGATCGGCTCCCGCATCAGGAGAATTGCATGTTTCGTTCAGTCCTCACGCGCGGCGTCTCCGCCGGCGCCGTCACGCTCGCCCTTCTCTCCTGCGGCGCTCTCGCGCAGGAATCGCTTCCGGCGATCGACATCGGCGCGGACCAGGCCACGCGCGCCGACCGCGGAAGACGCGTCGAAGACAAGGCGACCTATCGTCCTTCGAACGCCTCGACCGCGCTCAAGACCGATACGCCGATCATGGAGACTCCGGCGTCGATACAGGTCGTGCCGCAACAGGTGCTGCTCGACGAGCAGGCGACCACAATTCCGCGAGCGGTGGAGAATGTGAGCGGCGTCGTCGCCATTCCGTCTCTGGCGGCGGGCGGCGTGGAGCAATTCTACATTCGCGGTTTCCAGACCTATGACTACTACCGCGACGGCGTCCGCATGAACAGCATCGAGCAGAACTCGGGCGCGGAGAACATCGCCAATGTCGATCGCGTCGAGGTGCTGAAGGGGCCGGCTTCCATTCTCTATGGTCGCGCGGAGCCGGGCGGCGTCATCAATCTGGTGACGAAGAAGCCGCAGGCGACCCCTTTCTACGCGGTGCAGCAGCAGGCTGGCTCCTGGGGCTCCTATCGCACGACGCTCGACGCCACCGGGCCGCTCACCAAGGACGAATCGCTGCTCTATCGCTTCAATTTCGCCTATGAGGACAATCACGATTTCTTCGAATTTTCCGGCAACCGAAATATTTTCGCGGCGCCGACGCTGCGCTGGAATTTGGATGCACGCACGCAGCTCGACGTCTATATGAGCTATAAGGCGGCGCATTTCCCCAAGGGCTACGCCATTCCCGGGCTCGTGCAGTCGCAGCTCGCCTCGCGCGCCTATGGCGCCGGGCCGCTCTCTTTCCTGCCCCGCTCGCTCAACACGTCCGAGCCCTGGTCGAGAGGCAATTCGGACGATTTTGTCGTCGGCTACGCCTTCTCTCATGAATTCGCTGAAGGTTGGACCATAAAGCACAGAGCGCAGGCGGAGCTCGTGGAGCTGACGAGCCAGACGGCCGCCGAGCTCGGCGTGGACATCTTCAAGCTCCCGACTCTCGGCCGCGCGCTTTCGGCGGATCGCGTCGCCGTCGCTCTCCCGGCCTGGAGCACGCACACCTACTTCACCAATGTCGACGTCACCGGCAAGTTCGATCTTCTCGACACGAGCCACACACTGCTTTTGGGCGGCGATTTCCAGCATCTCGACGTGAACGGCTATACTCTGTCGCCGAGCGTCGATTTCGGCTGCTTCTGCTATATTCCGCCGCTCAATCTCATCGCGCCTCTTCACACCGACTTTCTGACTTCGGCCTATGATCCGAAGACGAGAAGCGACACGGCGTTCCGCGAGAACTGGTACGGCTTCTATCTCCAGGACCAGGTGAAGCTGCCTCACGACTTTTTCCTGCTCGCGGGCCTGCGCTACGATCACTCGACGACCTACAATGCGGTCACGCGGCAGACGAACGACAATTCGCAGAAGGTCTCGCCGCGCTTCGGCCTGATGTGGCGGCCGATCGAGGAGGCGAGCCTCTACGGCTCCTACCTCACCAATTTCGGCGGCTCCAATGTCGGCGCCAAAAATCCTCTGCCGCCGCAGACCGCCGAGCAGTGGGAAGTCGGCGTCAAGACGGAATTATTCGACAAGCGCGTGACGGCGACCATCGCCTATTACTATCTCACCAAGCAGAATATCACAGCGCCGCATCCGGACGCTGTTCTCAATGCGCAGGGCTACCGCGTCGCCATAGGCGAGGTGCGCAACCGGGGCGTCGAGCTCGACGTCGCCGGCGAGATTCTTCCCGGATGGAAGGTGATCGGCTCCTATTCCTATATCGACTCGCTCATCACCAAGGACAATGGCCGGTTGACGGATTCGAACGGCGTCCTCGTGAGCGTCACCGGAAACAAGGGCCATACGCTGTTCAATGTCCCACGCCACAGCGGCAGCCTCTGGACCACTTATGAGCTCCGTGACGGCGATTGGCGCGGGTTGAAATTCGGCGGCGGCGTCGTCGCGCGAGGCATTCGGCAGGGCGATAATCTCAATGATTTTCAGCTGCCCGGCTATGCGACGATCGGACTGATGGCCGGCTATGATTTCAAAGTCGACAATGCGACGGTCAAGCTACAGTTCAACGTCGATAATCTCGCCGACACGCGCTACTACGCAGCCGCAGGAAACGCGTCTTTCGCGATTTTCCCCGGCGCGCCGCGAAGCTTCAAGGGATCGATCCGCGTCGAATATTGAGCGAGCGACGTGATCGGACGCGCGAAATTCGAAGGCGTGTAACTCCCATGAAACACGTTGCAGCTAGAATGTCTCGTCGTCTGGATCGTGAGCGGACGGCGTTCGTAGCGGAGCGCGAGGAAACGACGAGATGACCAGCGACGAGGCCGCGATCGAAGGAGCTCCGGCGCAGTCGTGCGATAGCCGGCGCCCGGCGGCGCGCAAGTCGAACGCGCGCCGATTCTGGACGGGCGCCCATCGCTGGGTCGGCCTCGTCGCTGGCGCTTATCTCGTCGTCGCCGGCCTCACCGGCAGCGTCCTCGCATTCTGGCAGGACATAGACGAATGGCTGAATTCCGAGATAATGCTCGTGGAGCCGCCATCCGCCGACGTCGCTTATCGCCAGCTCGAGGAGATTTTCACCGCTGCGCGCGAGCGGATGCCGGCGGACATCACGCCCGCCTCGAAGTCGCCGATCTTCATGAAGTTTCCCGGCCATCGCCATGGCGCGGTCTGGGTCGCCTATATCACCGGCCTGCCCGATGCGGCGAAGACGACGACAGGCGCAAAGCCCGATCTTTCGAAGATCGAGGGCCGCACGATTTTCGTCGACCCCTATCGCGCGAAGGTCGTCGGCGAGCGCGTGCAGCAGAAGATGAGCGATCCTTTCGCTCAGCCTTTCGTCTATCTGATGATGAGCCTGCATTGCGCGCTTCTCTGGGAGCCGTTCGGGCGGCTCGCGATCGCAGCTGTCGGGATGTTCCTCCTCGCTTCGACCTTCGCCGGCCTCGCGCTGTGGTGGCCGGCGCGCGGCAAATGGAAGAACGCCATCGGCGTGAAGGCGAATGCCGCGCCGGAGCGGTTCGTCTACGACATTCACAAGACGATCGGCGGCGTTCTCGGGCTCGTGCTCGTCGTGTCGATCTTTTCGGGCGTCTATATGAACTTCAAAGCGCCCTGGCGCATGCTCGTCTCATTCGTCTCGCCGATCCGCGAGCTGCCGATGAAGGCGAGATCGCAGCCGGCGGAAGGGCGCGCGCGGCTCGGCCCGGACGCCGTCGCGGCGATCGCCGATGGGTTGTTTCCCGGCGGCGGCTTGCAGATGCTGCAATTCCCGCTCGGCGCCGACGGAACCTATGTCGTGGGAAAACATGCCGACGATGAGGTCAATCAGGCCGGAACCGGGCGGCTCGCCATCATCGATCAATATAGCGGGAAGATCATAGCGTCGCAGAATCCGCGCGACTATACGGCGGGCGAACGATTCTTCGAATGGCAATATCCGCTGCATTCGGGCGAAGCCTTCGGCAATGTGGGCCGCGGCTTCATGCTGGCGTTCGGCGTCGTTCCGCTCATTCTCTATGTGACGGGCTTCATCCGCTGGCGTCACAAGCGACGCGCGCGCCGCATCGTCGAGCAGCGCCGCACATGAGCTCTTCACTGCGGCGCAGGACGATCGATCGTGTAGCTGGAGCATTCGATATGTCGTCTCGGATACGTCACTTCGCTCGGCTCGTTCTGGCGCTTTTCTGCTGGTGCGGCGCGCCGCCGCTTCACGCGGAGGAAGGCTTCTGGCTCTTTTCCGAGGCGCCTGTCGAAGAGATCGAGCACAAATATGGAATCCGGCTCACCTCGGACTGGCTCGATCGACTGCAGCAGGCGACCGTCAGATTCAACAGCAGGCGCTTCGACGTTTATATCGGCGGGTCGGGCGCCTTCGTCAGCGCGGACGGGCTCGTCCTCACCAATCGCCATGTCATTCCCCGTTTTGTCTTCGCCACGCTCACGATTCCGGATGGGGATGTCGCGCGCGACGGCTTCGTCGCGCATCGCCGCGAAGAAGAGTTGAAGCTTCCCGGCTTGTCGCTCGACGCCGTCGTCGCCAGCGTGGACGTGACGGCGCAGATCGCAGCGCGCATCTCCGCGGCGGGGAGCGATGTGGACGCCGAACGCGTCCGCCGGGATGTCATAGCGGAAATCGAGAAAAGCGCGTCGCAAGCGCCCGGAACCTCGGCCGAAGTCGTCGCGCTGGAGGCGGGCGCGCGCTACCTGCTCTATGTTCATCGCCGCTATAGCGACATACGCCTTGTTTTCGCGCCGGAGGCCGCGATCGCTCAGCGCCCGAACGATCACCCTGCGCCGGCGTTCGACGTGGCGCTGGTCCGGGCCTATGAGAACGGCGTATCCGTCCGTCCCACGCAATTCCTGCGACTGTCGACGCGCGCGCCCGCCGACGGCGAGCCGATCTTCATCGGCGGCGCGCCGACGAAATCGAACCGCCATTCGTCCGTCGCCGAGCTCGAGGCGCAGCGCGACATAGAGCTGCCGCGCTGGGTCGAGGCTTACGCCAAGCTTCACGATCGGCTCGCGGCCTTCGCTGCGCGCGGCGCGGAGCAGGCCCGCGCCGCGGATCCGCTTCTCGCCACGATCGGCTTTACGCGGCAGATTGTCGAGGATCGCCTCGCCTCCGTGAGGGACGAACGCTTCCTCGTCGCGCGCCGCAAGGTCGAAAGCGATGCGCTGCGCGCCTTCTCCGAAGCGCGAGACGATCAGTCGATCGAAGTCCATCGCAAGCTCGCCGAGATCGTGTCGGAGCGCGCCGAGGACATATTGCGTGGCGAGCTTTTATCCGTCGGCGGCCCTCCACCCTGGCGTGGCCAGGTGATCACGCTGCCGTTCGGAGTCGAATTGGCCGGACCTCTCTATTCCTTCGGCAATGTGCTGCTCGAGCTGCGGCGGCAGCGGGATCTGATCGAGTCGGATCGGGACGACGGCTATCGCCTCGAAGACCGCGCCGATCTCGAAAATTGGCTGCTCGGCCCCCAGAAGATCGAGCTCCCCATAGAGACGGTGCGGCTCACGAGCTTCTTCGAGACTCTCGTGGAGACGCTGGGCGCGGATCATCCCCTCCTGCGGATCGCGCTCGCTGGCGCTTCGCCGGCGCGACGGGCGGCCGAGCTGACGCAGAGCACAAAGCTCGGCGACAAGGAGTTTCGCCGCGCTCTATATGCATCCGATCGCGAGGCCTTCGACGCCGCCCGAGATCCTCTACTCGAGATGTTGCGCGCCATAGGGCCCGAGCAGACCCGGCTCGCCGAGAACTGGATCGCCGCCGAAAGGCTACTCGCATCGGAAAGCGCTCGCACGAGACGGGCGGCGGCCTCGATCCGCCACGAATCGACCTATCCGGACGCGACGCGCACGGCGCGCTTCGGCTTCGGCATCGTGAGCGGCTGGCGTCGACTGGAGACGAAGGTTCCGGCCGTCACGACGACAAACGCCATTTACGATCGACCCGACCGCGACCTCCCCGGAGGGAGCCATGCTCCGCCGTCGCGCTGGGCGCGGGCCGCCGATAGGATCGATCGCGAGGCCGCGCTCGATTTCGTCAGCACGGCGGATGTGGTCGCAGGCAATTCCGGGAGCGCCACCGTCGACGCGGAGGGACGGCTCGTCGGCGTCGTCTTCGGCCCTGGCGCCATAGAAGGCGCAGCGGCGGCCGATATCGCTTACGAAGCAGGAAAGCCGCGGCGGGCGGCGCATGTCGCAGCGGCCGCTATCGTCGAGGCGCTCGCCCATGTCTATGATGCGCCTCGCCTCGTCGAGGAGTTGCTGGGAGGCGATCGCTGAACCCGGTCCCCCGCCTGCCGGTCGCGACGACGCCTGTCCGCCGACGGGCGATGTCGAGATCGAATGAGCGACTATAGCGCCCGTACGAACTAGACCGGATAGATCGGTCGACGCTCGGCGCGCTATGTCAGCGCGACGTCTGATGACGCGCCTCTCGATCCACCGCGGGCAGAGCTTCGATTCACCCGCATTGCGGTAGCGTGGAGAAGCGATCGAACGCATCTCCGAGCTCCCCGCAATGAAAGCCCTCCGCGATCTCGAGCTGGCCGCGATCGGCCTCGGTTGTGCTGTGCGACGTGATTCCTCGGCGCCTGCGCCGCGTCGAAGGGTGTCGGCTCCGACGCTGTCCCTGTTCTTGCTTCTGTCGTCAGCCTGTCCCACCGAGAGGATGAATGAATTGAGCCGATATCGAACAGGCGGCGCGCGCAGCGGCGCTCGCAGCATCGGTTTACTCGAGCCGCGACGGGTCGCTTCTTTCCTTGTGATCTCCTTCCTGGCGTGGCGGATCATTTGCCATGCGGCGTCTGCGTTGCTGACGCCTCACGATCCGCGCGCAGCGCTCACCTGGGACGCCGCCGATCCGGCGGCGCTCACCGGTCTCGTCCAAGACGAGCTGGCGAAGACCGGCGAAGCTCATTGGGAGGCGGCGAAGGATGTCGCCGCGCGCCTGCTATCTGTCGACCCGCTCGCGCCCGGAGCCTTATCGCTTTATGGCAAGGCGGTGGCGCAGCTCGGCGATTCTGCGCGCGCCGATAAAATTCTCAGAGTCGCCGCGGCGCATTTGCCGATCGATCTCGTCGCCCATGGCTGGCTCTATGAGCGCGCGCTCGAAAGCGGAAGACTGTTCGAAGCGCTGGCCGAACTCGACACGCTGCTGCGCGCGCGTCCGTCTTTGACGCCGCAGCTCGCGCCGTCTGTCCAGGCTCTGCTCGAAGTCGGGGATGCGGTCGAAGTTCGGTTCGTTCGTCTGCTCGCGACGGCTCCCCCGTGGCGACATTCATTGCTTGCTCGGCTCTCGGCCGGAATTCGGGATCCGAATGCGCTGGTCCGCCTCTTCAGCCGATTGCAGGAGTCGACGGCGCGCCCGTCGACAGACGAAATGCTCCCCTTTCTGGAGCGGCTCGTGCGCGAGGGTCTCTATGACGAAGCCTATTCGGCGTGGCTCGTTCACTTGCCGCCGGACCGTCTGTCTCGGTTGGGTTTGCTCTACAACGGCAACTTCCGATATCCGGTTTCGAATCTGCCTTTCGACTGGACGTTCACACCGACGATCGGCGTCTCGATCGCGGCGGTCGACCATGAAGAGCTCAAAGCGCTCAACGTCGAATTCTATGGCGCGCGTGTCGCCTTCGCAAATGTCTCGCATCTCGTCATGCTGTCACCCGGCCGATATTCATTCTCCGGCGCCGGCAAAACCGATGATCTCGAAAACGAACTCGGGCTACGTTGGCGAATCTATTGCGCAGAGAAGCCGGCCGAGGCGCTGGCGACAACGAAGCTATTGAAGAACACTACGCCGTTGCGAGCATTTCGCGTCGAGTTTTCTGTGCCGAACAGCGGCTGCGAAGCGCAGTGGCTCAAGCTGGAAATTCCGGTGCGTATCGCTCTCGACGCCGATGTCAGTGGTAGCGCGCACTACGTGAATCTCGAAATCGAAAGCGTTGCGAAGTGAACCGATATCGCATGCGTTCAAATAGACCGGCGACAATGCTCGTGTTATCGTCGCCTCGCCCATTGCGCTCGGGCGATTAGCCTATCGGAGGTTTCAATGAAGAAGATTTTTGCGACAATTGCCATTCTCGGCCTTTGCTCGTCTGGAGCGGCCGTAGCCGAGAGCGTGACCGTAGGTTCCGAGTCGAGCCAGCGTCAAAATACATGCGCCGCTGGCATGGCGCGCTTGACGAATGTGAAAGGCGGCGTGCTCTTGTCGCGTGGAGGTTCGTTCTCGGAATTGCGCGACGGCGCCCAATTGTCTCCTGGCGACCGCATTTTGGTTCGCGACGGCTCCGCGAACGTCGCGCTCGGCGAGACGGTCGCTTTTCGGGCGGGCGCGGGAACGATGGTGACGATCGCAGAGAAGGACGGCGTCGTTTGCGCGAAGCGGGTGTCTTCGCATCCCGCGACCGTGGGCCAAGCCGAGTCGTTCGACGCGACGCCTTTTGTCGTGGGCGGCGCCGCGGCGATCGTCGCAGGCGTCGGGGTTGGCGTGGGCGTCTCCAATACGGGCAATAGTGATAAGCAGCAGCACAATGCGGCGCTGCTCGCGGGTCTCTTGAACACGGGCAACAATATCGACCCGCAGCAGCGCGATGCGGCGCTGGTCTATTTCCTGGAACAGCGGCGCAATGCGGCGCTGCTCCTGCTCCAATCCTTGAGCAACTGACGCGAGCGTTATCTCGCCATGCGCAAGATGGAAATGCTCTGCGGTGCCGCTATCGCGGCGTCGCTGTTATTCGGCGGCGCGACGCAAAAGGGCGGCGTTTCGGACTTTGTGGTCCAGCTCGCCGCACTTCCGCTGCTCGCTTTGGTCGGGCCAGAAATAGGCAGGATTTTAGCGGGCCGCAGCTGGATAGCGGCGCTCCTCGGCCTTCTCATCGCTGTTCCTCTCATGCAGTTGATCCCGCTGCCGCCGTCCGTCTGGCCCGCGCTGCCGGGACACGGCGCTCTCGTCGAGACCTACCGGAGCGCCGGCCTCGAGTTGCCGTGGTTCGGTCTATCGATCAGCCCTTGGGCGACGTCGAGCGGGGCCTTGGCTCTGGCGCCGCCGGTGGCGATCTTTCTCGGCGTCATGGCGTGTCGTTCCGATGAGCA
>Ga0265328_10000367_pt1 | contig 21050 bp, 18 predicted proteins | sample 41624metaG_FD_202086 | JGI IMG/M metagenome (GOLD analysis project Ga0265328, IMG submission 202086) | Rhizosphere microbial communities from Carex aquatilis grown in University of Washington, Seatle, WA, United States - 4-16-24 metaG | ecosystem: Host-associated > Plants > Roots > Rhizosphere...
GCGCGGACGTCGTGGCGACAAATGACGAAAGCCAGGATCTGACCGTGCTGCTGAGCCGCGCCGACGGCACGCTCCTCGGTCCGCGAAGTGCGGCGACCGAGCACGTGCCCGTGGCATTGGCTACCCAAGATCTGGATCGCGACGGCAGACCCGACCTGGTTGTCGCCAACTCCAGCAGCGACAGCGTGTCGGTTTTTCTCGGGCGCGGGGATGGCTCTTTCGCGCCGGCGGTCAATTACCCGCTCGGCTTTTCACCCGGATTGCTGCTCCTCGCCGATCTGAGCGGCGATGGCGTACCCGACGTGGCTGTCGCCGAGAACGAGGTCAATGGCAAAGAGGTGAGCGTCCTCGTCAACGCAGGCGACGGCTCCTTCGGAGCGCCCCTGAGCTATCCCGCGGGCTCTTCCCCTCTGGGACTCGCGGCAGCGGATTTGAATGGCGACGGCAGGGTCGACCTGGCTGTGGCCGACTACGGCAAAGGAGTCGTCGACGTTCTCTTCAACCAGGAGGCGGGCGGATTCGCGCCCCCCGTCGAGCAAGACGCGGGCGGTGTCGGAACGACGTGGGTGCTGGCCACGGACGTGAATGGTGACGGAAGCGCCGACGTCGTCGTGTCACGAGCCGACGGTGTGAGCGTCCTGTTCAATGATGGCAAAGGCGTTCTTTCGGCGCCGGTCAGCTATTCGGTCGGCATGTTCAACGGCCAGATCGTGGCCGCCGACTGGAACGGCGACGGCAAGATCGATCTCGCGGTCATCGACAACATCAGCGGCGTGGTCAACGTTCTTCTGAACGATGGAACCGGCCTGTTCGCGCCGGCCATCGCGTACGCAACCGGCCCCGATCCGTTTAGCGTCGCCACCTCGGATCTGAATGGCGACGGCCGGCCGGATCTGATCGTCGGACACAGCGCGTACATCCGCGACTACGTGGGCGTGCTCTTGAACCGCGGCGATGGGACGTTCGGCGCCATGGCTCGGTACCGGGCCGGCACCACCGATACCGCCAGCTTGGTCACCGCCGATCTCGACGGGGACGGCAGGGCCGACGTCGTGGCGCTGAACGGTGACCGAGACCAGTTCACGGTTCTTTTGACCGCCTGTCTCCCCTGAGTCAGGCGTGAGCGCATCGCGCGTCGCGGACGAGCTCTCCGTCGGAGCGGGCTCGGGTGTTGACCTCTCGGATCCGGTACGCAGGATGAATCGGTGACTCGGTCCGGATGAAGGAGGTAGAGCCATGAAACTCGAGCTCTGGAGCGGATACTTGGCGAAGGTGGGCCTTGGCGCGGGCGTGGCCGTTGTGCTTGGCGGGGCACCGATCGTGGCGCACGCGGAGGACGACATGCCGTCGAGCCCCATCGAAACCCAGGCGGGCAACGCGGCCTCGGGTGCGGCCGACAACGCGAGCGACACCACGTCTGAAGCGGCCGACAAGGCGAACAGCGCGGCCACGGGCGCGGCGGATCGAGGCGGGACCGTGGCCGGCGATTCGGCCATCACCGACGCGGTCAAGAGCAAGCTGGCGAAGGCCGGCTCCGACGCGAGCGACATCAAGGTCGACACGGACAGCGGTGTCGTGACGCTGTCAGGGACGGTCCAGCAGAAGTCCACGCGCGATCACGCGGTGAAGGTGGCGAAGAAGGCCAAAGGCGTGAAGAGCGTGAAGGACGACATCGAAGTCGCCGCCCCCGCTAAGTAGCGCCCAGCCAGGCCCCGACACCACGTAACAGGCGCCGTCCGACGCGCGGCGCGAGCCAGCGTGTCGCCGCGAGGCTGACCACGCCGAGGGCGCCGCTCGCGATCGCGAGCACGGGGTAGCCGCCGAGCCCTCCGGCCGCGGCGGTCGCGCCGCTGGCGAGCGTGGCTCCGCGCGCGGCGATTCGCGCGCGCGTCACCCAGCGGCGAGCGCTGGCTTCGAGTCGCGCGAGCGCCGCTGCGAGCGCGCCGACCTGGGCCGCGACCGCCGCCAGGTGTTCATCGGCCAGTGCGTTGCCCGCGTCCGTTGCTTGCGGCGTGGCGAGCGCGCGGCGGACCCAGTGAATCACGTCGCCGTCGATCTGGACGACGGTCCGGAACTGGATGTCGCCGGCCGGATCGCGCGTCTCGATTGTCAGCCCGCCTTGAATCAGCGCCTGGCGCAACAGCTGGCCGTCGCCGGGGACGGCGGTTGCACCGGCTCCGGTCACTTCGCGCCCGCGATCAGATCGACGAGCCCACGAATCGCGCCGCCCAGGATGTCGACGAGCTTGGACCAGAAGCCGGTCGAGGTCGTGACCGCCTTGTCGTGCAGCTTCATCACCGTCGGTCCGTCGGGCTGGTCGTTCAGGCCGCGCCGGATGCGGGTCACCACGTCGCCGTCGATCTGGATGGTCGTCTGCATGACGACCTCGTCCAGGCCCAGCTCCCAGGCCTTGCGGACGACGACGATCTCCTCGGGGAAGAGCTCCACCGCCGTCGGGCGGTGCGCGCCCGGCTGCCTTCGCAGGACCACCTTTTCGCCGCCTCCGCCAGCGTCGAGGCGGCCGAAGATGTACAGCATCTGGTCGGCGTTGCCCTTGATGCGTTCGAGCATGTTCGTGTCGGTGCGGTTCTGCGGCTCGTGCCCGTCGAGCAGCTTCGCCACCGCGTCGCGGATGCGCGTGAACACAGCCGTCGATGCCTCGGAGACGTCGTCGGGACGCCACATGTCCGGCTGGTGGTGCTCGTCGCGCAGCCACGATCGATAGTCGTTGGCGATGTCGATGACCGCGTGCTCGGGCGGCGGCATCTTCTCCGCCTCGATGTGCGGCGCCAGGATGGTGTTCACCTCCAGGGTGAGCACGTTCTCGGCCATCGTGCGCAGGCGGTCGCGGAACCCGCCATCGTTCACGCGATCGCCTTCTTGAGCTCGGGCAACAGCTTGGCGAGGCGCGAGAGCGCGGCGATGTTCTGTTTGATGATGTCGGCGCCTTGCTTCTCGCGCGCCATGTGCAGATCCAGCAGCGCTTTCTGCGACGGCTCGTTGAACCAGGGATCGATCGCCATGCTGATGTCGCCCTGCACGAGATCGATCGTCGTCTGCAGGATCTTCGCGTCGACTTTGGTGGTGATCTTCAGGGTCACGAGCTCGCCCAGGGCCTGTTCGAGCTTGGCAATCACGTCATTCACGCTCATGGATCCGTCCTTCCTCGTCGAAAGAACGGCCCGGGCGCCGGATATTCCACAGACGGCCCGATGCGGCTCAGGGGCAGCCGATCTCGGTCGACCCGGCGGTGCATGGGTCGCAGGTGAAGGCCGTGGCAAAGTATCCGGGCGGAAACGATGAGGGGAGGGGCGGCGCTCCGCGGTTCACGGTCAGCCGCATGCCGGCGCCGCAGCTCGCGGTGTCGGCGACGGCGGTCCAGCAGGGCGCGGCGTTGCCGTTGTCGCTGCAGTTGGCCAGCGGCGCTTCCGCCACCGCGTACCCGGCTTGGGCCTGGTCGATGACCCGGCACGCGGGCTGGCCGTTCGCCGCGAACGGGCCGGGCACGCACGCCGGAAGAAACAGACCAGAGACGCGATTGCCGATCCGCTGCATGGCCGGACCGAGGCTGTTCGCGCAGATCGACTCGACGGAGCCGCTGGCGCCGAAGGAAGCGGCCCACTGGGTCAGTCGCACCGACGGATCGCCGTACTCGCCGCTGTTGAGCTGGCACGAGTGCTCGACGTTGGGGTGCATCTCGGTGTCGAGGCCTTGCTGGATCATCTCGACCGAGTAAGGCGTCGCCGGCGCGGTGATTGCCGCCACCAGGATCTCCCCCGGATTGCCCTTCAGGCTCTCGAGGAACGCGACCTCGTCGCCGAGGTGCGTGAGCTTGCCCGTCGGTCCGTCGTTGGACGTGCAGCCCTGGAGATTGCTGGCCGGTCCGCGCGGCGGCGATTGCAGCGAACCGTTGATGTTGCACAGGTGACCGAACTCGTTGCACCGATACGACCAGAGCGGCCCCAGCGGATCGCTCATCTTCGTTTGCGTCGGGTCGACCAGGTCGGAGTCGTCGGGGATCGAGCAGTCGTCCTCGTTGGTGAGCAGCACGACGACCAGGAACGCATCGGGCCGCAGAAAACCTTGGTTGCCGTCGGGCACATTCAGCGGATCCAGCGCCCAGCGCACCGATTTGAGCTGACCCTCGAAACCGCAGCCTTGATCGCCCAGCGCCGCGATGCAGGTGAACGCGTCGGCGATGTCGCCGGTGTAGTTCTTGGTTTGCTGATTGTTGCTGGCTTGCAGAAAGGTTTGCCCCGGTGGCAGCGGCGCCGCTACGCAGGTCCCGCGCGGCTGGCTTTGAAAGAGGCCCCGATCGCCTTCGAACGAGCAGTGGTAGGCCGGCAGATCGAATTTTCCGGGCCCGGTGTCGGACGAAACCACGGCCAAGTGCAGATCGGGCAGCCCCCCCGGCAGCGACTTCAGCGCGTTCGCGAACACCGGGAACGACGCGAGCGTACCGGCCTGAAGCGGGAGCATCGACTGCGAGTTGTCGATCATGAACAGAATGTCGACCTTGTGAAACGATGCCGGATTCAGGATCTGCCAGTGACTCGTGAGGAGCGGCATCGGGACCGTCGGCATGAACCCACCCGCGCCGCCTGCGCCCGCGCCGCCCGCGCCGCCCGCGCCGCCTGCGCCGCTGGCTCCGCCGTCGCCGAAGATACCGCCCGGGCCACCTCCTCGGCCCAGGCCGCCGGCGCCGGACGGCGAATCCGGGGCCGCGTCGGCCGACTGGCCCGCCGCGCCTCCGCTGCCCGGACCGCCGTCGCTGTTTGCGTGTAGCCCTGACGATGAACAGGCGCTGGCTCCGCCGAGCAGGCTGAGGAGGAAGAGGCGGCGGGTCGCCGCGCGCGATGGGACCAGCGACAGTCGAGGTCGTGACATGAGATCGCCTCCGGGTTTGGGGCGTCCGCCGGCGACCTGAACGAGCGGCGCGTCGGGACTCGACCAGCTCGAGCAATCCTCGCGCCAAGCTCTCCGACGGTCAAAGAATCGACGAAGGCGGCGATTGGCCCGGGTCGTCAGTGGATCTCGGCATCGCGATCGTGACAGATGTGTCGGATCGTCGACACTGCAACCTCACGCCGGCGCCGGTCGATTGCACGGAGAGTACCGAACCGCACCGAGTGCGCTCCGGTCGATCGGTTACGGCGGCCTCTGTAATGTTCGGGCGGCGAATTGACGGCGATGATGGCCTTCCTACATTGCCGTTGATCATGACCGGCGAGGACCAGTCCGGCGCCGCCGGCGGCGACGATATCCATGCTGGAGACCAGGAGCTGCGCCACGAGAGCGAGCGGATCGCGCAGCTGATCGAGGACCTGGGAGCGCTCGCGGGCGCGACGGTGCGCCAGCGCGCCGAAGAGCTGGTGCGCCGTCTCCTCCACCTCTACGGCGAGGGGCTGCGGCGCCTGATGCGCATCCTCGCGACCGATCCGCTCGACGCGCCGACGCGCGCGCGCCTGCAAGCCGACGCGCTGGTGTCGAGCCTGCTCGTGCTTCACGCGATCCACCCCGATGCCGACGAAGCGGCCGAGCACGATCCCGAACCATCCGCGTCCGGCCGCATCTGAGATCGCGCGTCAGGCGCATCCGTAAAGGTCGGGGCGCGTCAGTGGCGGGATAGTTTCCGTACGTCCCGAATGCCATGCCGGATCGCCGGAATCGCCATTCTTTGCCCGCACTTTTTCGCTTTTTTCGGTGACTGATCTGCCTGCTGAAGTGTGACCCGGGGTACTACCCCGACGATGCGCAGACTGCCTCCGGTTTTCACTAGCTTCTTCAGTCTCAGCCTCGTCGGTCTTTGTCTCCTTGTGGGTACGGGCTGCACCGGCAGCGTCAGCGGCCTCCTCAAGCCGGACGGCGGCTCGAACTCGACGGGCTCGGGCGGCACCACCGGACCGACCGGCGCCGGCGGAGACTCGGGCACCACCTCTACGGCCGGCCTCGGCATCCCCTGCGCGGTCCAGCAAGTCCTGCAGACCCGCTGCCAGGGCTGTCACTCGAATCCGCCGGTTGCGGGCGCGCCGATGCCGCTCATGAACCTGGCCGATTTGCGCGCTCCGGCGAAGAGCAACCCCCTGGTGACGGTCGCGGCGATGGTGGCGGTGCGCATCAACAGCACGACGGTGCCGATGCCGCCGAAGAGCGCGGTGGCGGCGACGGCGGCCGAGATCAAGACCGTGACGGATTGGGTCGACGGCGGCGCGCAGGCCGGTTTGATCTGTGGCGCAACCACCGGTGGCACTGCTGGCAGCACCGGGTCGACCGGGAGCGGCGGCGCAGGAGGAGGGATGGTTGGTGGCACGGCCGGGTCGACCGGGACGACCGTCAACAGCGGCCTCCCGTGCAACGTTCAGGCGATCCTGCAGGCGAACTGCCAGCGCTGCCACGGTAACCCGAAGCAGAACGGCGCGCCGATGCCGCTCCTGACCTACGCGGATCTGACCGCGCCGTCGTTTGCCGATCCGACGATGACTTACGCACAACGGGCGGCGGTGCGCATCCAGAATATCGTCGCGCCGATGCCGCCCGCCGGTAACCCGCCGCTGGGCGCCGCTGACATCGCGACGATCGTCTCGTGGGTCAACGCCAATACGCCCATGGGCTCGTGCGGCATGCCAGCCACGGGCAGCGGCGGCTCGACCGGCACGGGCGCGGGCGGCTCGACCGGCACCACGACGGGGGCCGGCGGCTCGACGGGGACCACCAGCGCGAGCGGCGTTCCCTGTAACGTACGCGCGGTCTTCCAGAAGTGGTGCCTCGGTTGCCACACCGACCCGCCTCAGAACCTCGCGCCGATGCCGCTCGTCAGCTATGCGAACCTGACCGCGAAGTCCTTCGCCGATCCGAACGCGACCTTCGCGCAGCGCGCGATCTCGCGCATGACCAACACGGCCTTGCCGATGCCGCCCGGATCGGCGCCGATTGTGCCCGCGGCCGACGTCGCGACGGTGATGTCCTGGGTGACGTCGCAGTATCCGATGGCGACGACGTCGTGCACGACGTCGGGCGCCGGTGGCGCGACCGGCGGCGTCGGTGGCGCGAGCGGCGGCGGAGTGGGCGGCGCGGGCGGCAGCACGACCACGGTCGCGAACGGGATCCCGTGCGACGTGGCGACGCTGCTGCAGACCCGCTGCGTCGGTTGTCACAGCAACCCGCCGCAGAACGGCGCGCCGATGCCCCTGTTGACCTACGCCAACTTGACCGCGGTTCCGACGGTTCCAGCGGGCAATACCATGAGCTACGCGCAGCTCGCCGTGGGGCGCATGCAGAACGCCACGTCGCCGATGCCGCCTGCGCCCAACGCGCGGGCGACCGCCGCGGAGATCGCGTCGATGAGCAACTGGGTCAACGCCCAGTTTCCAATGGGCACTTGTATGCCGACAACGACTGGGGCGGGGGGCGCCACCGGCGCGGGTGGGGCGGGTGGAGCAACCGGCGCCGGTGGCGCGGGCGGGGGGACGACGGCAGCGGGATTGCCGTGCGATGTGCAGGCGGTCTTCCAGACCCACTGCACGACTTGTCACTCGGGGACGCCCAACAGCAGCGGCGCTCCGATGAACCTGGTGACGCGCGCCGATCTGGTCGCGCAGTCGTTCGCGAACGCGGCGCAGACGTTCGCGCAGCGGGCGGTCATGCGCATGCAGGGCAACCCGAGTCAGATGCCGCCGGCACCGGGTACGCCGCCGACGGCGGCGGAGATCACGACGGTGAACAACTGGGTCCTCGCCAACTATCCGGCGGGCACGTGCGGCACGACCACCGCGCCGCCGCCACCGCCCGATCCGCTCAACGCCAAGGCGATCTGCACCAGCAACAGCTTCTGGACGCAGGGGAACACCGGTTCGCCGCTGATGAACCCGGGCCTTTCGTGCCTCAGCTGCCACACCGGCGGGGGCGGCGGCGGAGAGGACAGCGGCGGTGGTGGCGGGAACAGCGGTCCCGGCGGCGGCGGCAACAGCGGCCCCGGGGGCGGCGACGATAGCGGCGGCGGTGGCGGGGACGACGACGAGGGGGCACCGCTCTACACCATCGCGGGAACGCTGTATCCCACGGGCCACGAGCCGGATCTCTGCAACGGCACCGCGGGTGTCATGGCCCAGGCGCGCGTCGTGATCGTCGACGCCGCGAACCAGACCATCACGCTGACGCCCAACGCGGCCGGCAACTTCTTCTTCGCCGGCGCCGTGACCTTTCCATTCCACGCCAAGGTGACCTACCAGGGCCGCGAGCGCATCATGGTCGCCGCCCAGTCGAACGGGAGCTGCAACGCCTGCCACACGCAGAACGGCGCAAGCGGCGCTCCGGGCCGGATCACGCTGCCGTAGGCGTTCCTAGTTCACGTCGTCGCCAGCGGCAATCGCACGGTGAACGTCGCGCCCTGTCCCGGCTCGCTGGCGACGTCGATCGTGCCGCCGTGGTCGGTGATGATGCGCGCGACGGTCGCCAGCCCCAGGCCGGTTCCGCCGGCCTTCGTGGAATAGAATGGCTCGAAGATCCGATCGATCCGATCGCGCGCGATGCCCGCTCCGTGGTCGTGGATCGCGAGCGCCGCGCGCGACCCGTCGGTGTAAAGACGTATCGCGATCTGGCCACCCCCGGATGTCGACGTCGACACGGGCGTCGACATCGCGTCGGCGGCGTTGCGAATCAGGTTCCACAGCACCTGGCGCAGCTGGCCGGGCGCCGCCTCGATCATGACGCCGGCCGGTAGGTCGACGGCGACGGTGATCTTCTCGCGGCGCTCCTGCTCGAAGGCGCGCACGATCTCGGCGGCGTGCTCGCCGAGGTCCAGCCGCCGCCGCTCCTCCTGGTGCGGACGCGCGTAGCCGAGCAGGTCGGTGATCAATCGATTGAGCCGATCGACCTCGCGCACGGCGATGTCCATCAGCTGCCGGCTGTCGGCGTCGGCGCCGGGCGTCGTCTTCAGCATCTCGATCGATCCCGAGATGCTGGCCAGGGGGTTGCGGATCTCGTGCGCGATGCCGGCCGCGAGGCGCCCGATGCTCGCCAGCCGCTCGGCGCGTTCGACTTCCAGCTGCATGCGGCGCAGCTCGGTCAGGTCCTGAAAGTGAATCACGCGGCCGATGACGTTGCCCGCGTGGTCGGCGAGCGGCGCCGCCGAGATCCCCAGGTTGCGGACGGCGCCGTCGTCGCGCAGCGCCGTGATCTCGGCGCGGCGCAAGGTGCCCTGCGGCCCGGCCTCGAGCAGCAGCAGCGCGAGCTGGGGCAGGTGCACCTCGAGCGGCTCGCCCACCAGGTGCAGGCGCGCGAGGCCGAGAATCTCGCAGCCCGCTTCGTTGATTGACGTGACGCGCCCCTCGAGATCCAGCGTCACCAGGCCCGACGTCATCGACCGGATCGTGTTCTCGTGCAGCGTCGCGAGGTCGCCGGCATAGCGCTCGTGGCGGGTGAGCCGCTCGCCCGCCTGTCGCGTTTGGCGCGCGAGGTTGGTGGCCAGCACGCCGACCGCGGCCAGCGCCAGCACGTTGAGCGCGAGCCGCATCATCAGATCGTCGCGGCTGATCTCCCACGGCAGCCAGCTTTGCCCCGGGACCAGTGGCAAGAGCCGCCAGTAGCCCGCGGCCGAGACCGCCACCATCAGCACCGCGCTGGCGCCGGCGGCAACCGCGGCGCCACGTCGCTGCGCCAGCAACGCGACCGCGACCACGTCGAGGAAGTAGAGAAAGAAGAACGGGCTCTGTCCGCCGCCGGTCGCGTGGATCAGCAGCGTCGCCAGCGCCAGGTCGCCGGTGATCTGCAGATATGCGAAGCGGATCAGGTGGCGCACGCGACGGAAGGCGATGCCGTAACCGACGCTGGCCAGGTACGTCGCGAACAGCAGACCGAACCCGAAGCGGGCGAATGGACCGCTGAGGCTGTCGACGCCGCCGTTGCCCAGCGCGGTGACGACCACGGTGCCCAGCAGCAGGGTCGCCAGCGCGACGCGAAACACCATCAGGTACTGGATCGTGCGCAGCGTCTCCACCCGCCGCCGGCGCGGTGTCGTCGACGATTCGCGGACCGCCGGTCCGAGCGGTGCGTTCGCCGTCGCGGCTGTCGTCGCGGTCACCGAGCCCGTCGGCGGCAGCGGCGCCAAGTCCTGTGCCAAGTCCTGTGCCGAGTCCTGTGCCGAGTCCTGTGCAACGACCTCGGGCAGCGCGGCGCGCGCGTTCATGGTGCGGTCACCCCGCTTTGATGTTGCCGGCCATCTCGAAGATCGGCAGGTACATCGCGACGACCATTCCGCCGATCACGCCTCCCAGGAACACCATCATGATGGGTTCGATGAGGCTGGTCATCGACGCGACGGCGACGTCGACCTCTTCTTCGTAAAAGTCGGCGATCTTCGACAGCATGTTGTCGAGGGCGCCGGTCTGCTCTCCGACGCCGATCATCTGCACCACCATCGGTGGCATGAGGCCGGTCTCCATCAGCGGCGTCGCCATGTCCTTGCCCTCGGAGATCTGCTCGCGCGCATACATGATGCCGGCCTGCACCACGGTGTTGCCCGCGGTCTTGGCCACGATCTCCATCGCGTCGAGGATGGGCACGCCCGACGTCAACAAGGTGCCCATCGTGCGCGTGAAGCGCGCGACCACGACTTTGCGCAGCACCGCGCCGAGCACCGGCAACTTCAGCAACATGCCGTCGAACCTGAGCCGCCCCTTGGGCGTCCTCAGCACCGCGCGAAGCGCGAAGCCGGCGACGATCAGCCCTGCGACGATGAACGGCAGGAACTGCGCCAGCGCGTGCGAGATTTCGATCACGACGCGCGTCGGCGCCGGCAGCTTGCCCCCGCCGAAGTCCTTGAACATCTTCTCGAACACCGGGATGACCTTGGTCAGCAAGATCGTCACCACCAGAGCGGCGATGCAGACGATCGAGACCGGGTAGACCATCGCTCCCTTGACCCGGCGCTGCAGCTTGACCGCCTTCTCCATGTAGATCGCCAGCCGCTGGAGGATGCTGTCGAGGATGCCGCCCGCCTCGCCTGCGGCGACCAGGTTGACGAACAGGCCGTCGAAGATCTTGGGGTGCTTGGCCAGCGCGTCGGACAGCGTGAGCCCGCCCTCGACGCTGACCTTGACCTGGCCCAGCACCTTGCCGAATGCTCTGTTGTCGGCCTGGCTCGACAGGATCTCCAGGCATTGAACGATGGGCAGGCCGGCGTCGATCATGGTCGCGAACATGCGCGTGAAGATCACGATGTCGGTCGTCTTCACGCCGGTGCCGATCGTGAAGGAGTACTGCCTGGGCTGCTTCTTCACCGACACCGGTGACAGCAGCTGCATCTTGAGCCTCTCGTGGACAGCCTCCTCGCTGTCGGCCTCCATCACGCCCTTCTTGACCTCGCCGCTACGGGCCCGGGCCTCCCAGAGGTACGCTTGCAGCGCCGCCGCCATCGGCTAACCCCGCGGCCCCGGCGGGCGCGACGATGGTCCGGCCTTGCTGGCCGCCGCGCCGCCGCCCGAGGCGATGATCTGTTGCAGCTCATTGGGGTCGGAGCTGGCGCCGATCGCATCCTCGAGCGTGACCAGCCGCTTCAAATACAGGCCCGCCAGGCACTGGTTCAATGTCTGCATACCGGACGTCCCCTGACCGAGCTGCATCTGCGAGTAGATCTGGTGCAGCTTGTCCTCGCGGATCAGGTTTCGGATCGCCGAGTTGGGGATCATCACCTCGAGCGCGGCGACGCGGCCTTCGCCCGACGCCTTGGGCAGCAGCGTCTGGCACACGACGCCTTCGAGCACGAACGACAGCTGCGCGCGGATCTGCGACTGCTGGTGCGGCGGAAAGACGTCGATCACGCGGTTGATGGTCTGCGGCGCCGAGTTGGTGTGCAGCGTGCCGAAGCAAAGGTGGCCGGTCTCGGCCGTGGTCAGCGCCGCCTCGATCGTCTCGAGGTCGCGCATTTCGCCGACGAGCACGACGTCCGGGTCCTGCCGCAGCACCGAACGGAGCGCCTTCTTGAACGAGTGCGTGTCGGTGCCGATCTCGCGCTGGTTGACCACGCAGCTCTTGTGCTGGTGCAGGAACTCGATCGGATCTTCGAGGGTGATGATGTGCTCGTGGCGCTCGGTGTTGATCTTGTCGATCATCGCGGCCAGCGTCGTCGATTTGCCGGAGCCGGTCGGGCCGGTCACCAGCACCAGGCCGCGCGGCTTGTTGCACAGCTCCTCGATCACGGGCGGCAGACCCAGCTCCTCGAACGTGCGGATCTTGAAGGGGATGGTGCGGAAGACCGCGCCCACCGCCCCCTTTTGCATGAACACGTTGGCGCGGAAGCGGCACAGGTTCTTCACGCCGAACGACAGATCCAGCTCATGCTCCTCCTCGAACTTCATCTTCTGCGCGTCGGTGAGGATCGAGTAACAGAGCTGCTTGATGTCGACTGGACCGAGCGGGTTCACACGCAGCGGCACGAGATCGCCGTCGATGCGCAGCTGCGGCGGAGAGTTGATCGACAGGTGCAAGTCGGACGCTCCCTTGTCGACCATCGCCTTCAGGAGCTGTTGCAGCGTGACGCTTTGCGGGGGGGATGAGGTTGCCATGTTGGATGTGCTCAAATTGGGTGTGCTCAATCCGCCGCGGTGATGCGGGCGACTTCTTCGATCGTGCTGGTCCCGGTGCAGACCTTGGTGATCCCGCACATGCGCAGCGTGCGCATTCCCTGCCTGATCGCCTCCGCCTTGACCTCGGTCGACGACGCGCCCTGCAGCACCAGCTCCTTGAGCGCATCCGCGAACAGCATCACCTCGTAGACGGCGATGCGTCCCTTGTAGCCCGTGCCGTTGCAGACGTTGCAGCCGGCGCCCTTGAAGCAGGTCGCGGTGTCGATCTCCTCGTCCTTGGCGGAGAGCAACGTGCGCAGCTCGTCCTTCGGCGTCGGGATCGGCTCCTTGCAGTTGGCGCAGATCTTTCGAATCAAGCGTTGTGCCTCGACGACGTTCACCGACGCCGTCACCAGAAACGGCTCGACGCCCATGTTCAAGAGACGCGTGATCGTCGACGGCGCGTCGTTGGTGTGCAGCGTCGACAGCACCATGTGGCCGGTGAGCGCCGCCTTGACCGCGATCTCCGCGGTCTCGAAGTCGCGGATCTCGCCGATCATGATCGTGTCCGGGTCCTGGCGCAGGAACGAGCGCAGCGCGGCCGCGAAGTTGAGCCCGATGTCCTCGTGCATCTGCACCTGGTTGATGCCCGGCAGGTTGAATTCGACGGGGTCTTCGGCGGTGCTGATGTTGTCGCTGACCTGATTGAGCTCCTGCAGCGCCGAGTAGAGCGTCGTCGTCTTGCCCGATCCGGTCGGGCCGGTGACCAGCACCATGCCGAAGGGCGCGTCGATCGCCTTCTTGAAGTCCTTGAGCTGGCCGGTCTCGAAGCCGAGCTTGGTCATGTCCAGCTGCAAGTTCCCCTTGTCGAGGAGGCGCATGACGATCTTCTCGCCGAACAGCGTCGGCAGCACGGAGACGCGGAAGTCCATCTCCTTGCCGCGCCCCATCTTGAGCTTGATGCGGCCGTCCTGCGGCAGGCGCCGCTCGGCGATGTCCAGGTGGGACATGATCTTGATGCGGCTGGTGAGCGCCGCCTTGAGCCGCAGCGGCGGCGACATCTCTTCCTTGAGCACGCCGTCGACGCGGTAACGGACGCGATAGCTCTTCTCGTAGGGCTCGATGTGAATGTCGGACGCGCCCTGCTTGATGGCGTTCAGCAGGATCACGTTGCATAGCTTCACGACCGGCGCGTCCTCGGACGCGCGCTCGAGGTCGAGGACGTTCTCGGCGTCACCTTCGTTCTTCGCGAAGTCGACGTCCTCGTCCATGTCGCCGAGCATCTCGTCGAAGTTGAACGAGGAGAGCTCCTGGGACGCCTCGTAGTACTTCGCGAGCGCGTCGGCGATCGCGACCTCCGACGCGACCACCATGTCGATGTTGTAGCCGGTCAGGAACTTCAGGTCGTCGAGCGCCAGCATGTCCGACGGGTCGCTCATCGCGACGATCAGCGTCTTGTCGGCGCGGTTGATCGGGATGACGCGATGTTTGCGCGCGACATCCTTGGGGATGAGAGCGATCACGTCGCTCTCGATGTCGAACTCGCTGAGGTTGATGGCCGGGACGCCGTATTGCTTGGAGAGGAACTGCGTCAGGTCCTCTTCCTTCACGACCCCGAGCTTGATCAGGCTATTGCCGAGGCGCTCACCCGACTTCTTGGCTGTGTCCTGCGCCTTTTGCAGCTGTTCGGGGGAGATGAGCTGCTCGCGCACGAGCAGCTCGCCAAGTCGACTCATGACAACTCATAAGTCGGGTCGCGAACGCCGAAACTTTAGTAGTTGGCGTGGGTTCGAACGATGCGGCCCCCGCGCCTCAGCGCCCGAGACCGCATGAAACCGCGGGTTGGCCGCCCGCAGCTACTGCGCGAACGGATCCGTCCAAACAGCCGCTTTCTTCCTTTTGGCCGGCTTGGGCGGTGGCGGCGGGGTCGGATCCTCGCCGTTCAGGATGGCGTCCTCATCGGCCATCGAGAACTTCCGGGTCCGCGATGACGCAGACGGAGAGGACGACTTCTTCGCCGGCTTGGGTGCGGGCGGCGGCTCGATCGCCGCCGGTGCGGGCGTGGTCTCCGCGGCCATGGTCGGCATGCTTGGCGCCGTGGCGGCTGGCGGTGGCGGGGTGAGCTTGGCTTCGGCCGCGGGCTCCGGCGGAGGAACCGGCTTCACGATCGGCTGCACCGGCTCGGTGATGATGGCGGGCGCGGTGTGCACGGCGACCGGCGGTTGCTGGATCGGCGCCGGCACCGGGTGTCCGCGCCAGACCAGCGCGCCCAGGAGCAGGCCACCGCCGAACGCGACGACGAGGAAGCTGGCCAGGCCCGCGGCTGGCAGGCGGAGGCGATTGTCGGTCAGAGCTGCCACACGCGCGCTGCTGTCGGGCGCGACCGGCGCCGGAATCGCAATCGACGGGTAGTGGGATCCCGAGCCGAACCCGCCGCTTGGCAACGGCAGGAAGTCGTTCGTGTTCGGCGTCGCGCTCGGCGTTGGAATGCGGCGGCCGGGATAAATGTCGGGGCGGCCGGGCGGCGGCGCCGAACGCAGCGGCGGCGGCAAGCGCGACGGGAACCCGCCCGACGCGCTGCCGGTCAGATACCCCAACGGCGGCGACGCGTCTTCTGCGATCGGAATGTCGGCCGGCGTGCGCTCGATGTCGCCCGACATCGACGAGCCGTACTGCGAAGAATCGTCCGCCGCGTCGGGATCCTCGAACTCCACGTCGTCGTCGTCGGTCCGCATCGTGGGCAAATGCGGCTGCGATGTCGACTTGCGCAGCGCCCGATCGCGCTGCTGGCTCGCCTGGCTGGTGAGGCCGTCGTCGCGCGACGCGGCAGCGCGAATCGCGGTCTCGTAGGGGTCGACCTTTGTCTCCTCCTCACGCACCTCGTCGAAGAATGTCGGACGCGGCGCGAGCACCGTGACCTCGCCCGGCGAGGACGGCACCGGGTCGTCTTCGCTATCCTCGTCCGCCGACAGCGTGGACGGCACCGCCTCAAGCGACTTGACCGAATTCTCCGGCGGTCGCTCGTTGGCCTCGAGCAGAATCTCGTCGAGAGATTCGTCAATCGACTCTTCGTCATCGTCCAGCGGAAGGGTGCTCGAGCTGGCGAACCCTGGCGGCTTCGTCATCATCCCGGTTGCTCCTTCAAAGAGTGAAGATTCCCCGTTTTCCGGGTGGGAAGTCAAGCTCAGTGAGGTGATTTGCGGTTCAGCTAAATGGCGGCGGTGCTGTGCGCAAATAGCTCAAAATTCGTCACTCATAGACGGCATCTATTTGCTTTGACAGGGAGGGGGGGCCTCTCTAAGTTCCGGCCCGGTGAAAGATACAGGTTTCGTTCGCCGGCCGCGTCAAAAGGCGCCAGGCGTCAGGATGCGAGTCGGGCAATACCGCCTATCGCCCGACATTGCCGCACGTGTCCGCTCAGGTCATCCCTGGGTCTTTCGCGATGCGCTCGGTAGCCGAGGGGTGACCGAGCCGACCGGCGCCGTGGTCGAGCTCATCAGTGGCAACCAGGAATTCGTGGGTCGAGGTTACGTCGATCAGGAACACGCGATCGCCGTGCGAGTGCTCACACGCGATCCCGGCGAGCGGGTGGTGCCGGGCGCGGGCGTCGTCGGGGTTCGTTTCGCGCGCGCGATGCAATTGCGCTGGATCCTCTGGACCGGCCAGCCGATGCCGTCCGCGATGCGTCTCTTCAACGGAGAGAGCGAAGGATTGCCCGGCGTCACTGTCGATCGCTTCGGCGAGTTCGTGGTCGTGCAATGGCTGTCGCAGGGCGCGCTCGCCTGGCGCGACGAGCTCTACGACGCGATCGACACCACGGCGAAGCCGCGCGGGATCTACGAGCAGCGCCGCTTTCGCCCGCTCGCCGGCCAGGCGCCGCCCGAGCCGGCGGTGCGCGCGCGCGGCGACGAAGCGCCGCTCGAGATCGTGGTCGAGGACAGCGGCTGCCGCTTCGGCGTCGACGTCACCGCGCCGCTGGGCGTGGGCCTGTTCCCCGACATGCGCCTCGGCTGGGCCGCCGTGGCCGCGCACGCGTCGGGGCGCCGCTTTCTCAACCTGTTCTCGTACACCGGCGCGTTCTCGGTGTTCGCGGCCAAGGCCGGCGCGCGCGAGGTGATGGCGGTCGATCTCGCAGCCAAGGTCCATGCGCGCGCGCGCCGCAACTTCGAGCTCACGGGCCTCGACCCGGCGAAGATGGAGTCGGTGAGCGGCGACGCGATCAAGACGCTGGAGAAATTCGCCTCGCGGGGGCGAAAGTTCGATCTCATCGTGTGCGATCCGCCGACGTTCTCCCACGGGCCGGCCGGGCAGTTCAACGTCACGCGGGATCTCGCGCAAGTCGCGGCGGTGGCGCTGCCGGTGCTCGAGCCGGGCGGCATCCTGGTGTTCGCGACCAACTCGACCAAGGTGTCGGCCGCCGACCTCGACCGCGCGCTCGGCGACGGAGCCGGGATCGCACGCACCGACCTGCGCGTCTTCCAGCGCGTCGGGTTGCCCGCCGACTATCCGGTCGCTCCGGGCTTTCCCGAGGGCAACTACCTCAAGGTCGCGCTCGCGGTCCGCGCGTAGTCCCAGCGCTCGTCAGAGAGGGAAACCGCCGTGGCGCCGAGACCGCCAACATCCTGACTATCAAGAGTCCGGACTCGACGCGTGTGGCGTCCTCGCGGTTCTGGGACTTCTAGGCCGGCGCGGAGAAGCCGCCGTGGCGGGTATGGCTCTTGTCGACGCGGAGGTTGCGCGTCTTCACCTCGGTCAAGTACTGCGTGACCGTGTTCTCGACCGACTCGTTGAACTTGACCCGGTTCTTCGCGATCTCGCGCAGCGAGGTCACGGCCGGCTTGTTGTCACACCGGACCAGCGCCTTGGCGCCGTTCGCCAGCTGGCGGGCGCGCTCGGCCGCCAGGATCACCAGCGCGAAGCGGTTGTGAACGTTTTCCAGGCAATCTTCGACGGTGACGCGAGCCAAGGTGTCCTCCGGGAACGTTTTCGAACGAAGTCTACTTATATTTTCACGGCTGTCAAAGCAGCTCGTGCGTCCGCGGGCCTCGCATTTTGGCGGGCGGGACCGGATGGGCTCGGCCGCGCCTGGTCAGGTCCATTTTCGGTTGGTTGCAAAGGCCGGAGTCAAAACTTAAACTTAGTCTGACTAGATTACCGTGTTAACTCTTGGCTGATTGCCCGGAAGCCAAGAGGCCACGGGAGAAAGCAAGCGATGCCGCCCATCAACGTAAACTGGAGCGATCTCGAGATCGCTTTCGAACGCAACTCGCCCGATCAAGAGAGCTTCCTCGACCTGGAGAACGGCGACCTCCTCTCGATCATCGAGGGAGAGCCGGACGCGGCCGCGCGTCGGGCGCGCGTGGCGGCTCACCCCGATCGCTTCCTGCGCGTCGATCCCGCGTCGTCCCGCGAGCAGTACCGCTGGATGGAGCGTTTCGTTGGCTCGGTCTCCGAGCCCGCGCTGCGGGAGCGGCTGCTGATCGCCATCGACGGCAAGGGCGCGTTTCGCCGCTTCAAGGACGTGCTGCTGGCTTTTCCGGCCGAGCGCGAGCGCTGGTTCTCCTACCGCTCGGAGCTATTGCACTTTCATATCCAGACCTGGCTCGACCACATGAAGATCGAAGTGGCGAATCAGCCGCCCTGGGGCCACGTCAGCCAGCCGGCTGAGCCGCTGGAGATCCCGCGGCCGATCCCGTCGGGTGAGGCGCCGGGCGAGATCTTGCGCCGCCAGGCGCGCGACCTGCTCGATGAGATCCCGGCGGCCGAGCTGCCGTCGGCGCTCGCGTTCCTCGAGTTCCTGCGCGACCGCGGCGCCAGCACGTTGCTGCGCCCCGCGGGCGAGCGCCGCCGCAACCATCTGGAAGGCGAGAACGAAGACGACGCCGACGAGGATTCGTCGCTCGAGCTCCGCTAGTCGAAGACTCAGACGCTCGCCGGCGTTTCGCTACCCTTCGGCGGCGCTCGGCTCGGCGTCCTCGTTCTTTTCGGGCATCGGCGGAAGCCAGATCCATCCGTCGAGGCGCCGCGCGTCGCTCACCGTGCCGGCGCCGGCGATCCCCTCGGGCAGCGTCCAGGCGTCGCGCGCCCAGAGATAGCCGGTGAAGGCGCAGATCACAGCGTCGAACAGGTGATCGCTCTGAATGCAGAGCTCCCGCCAGACGCCCGGGCCGAAGCGCAGCTCGGGTGACAGCGCCTCGAGGATCTCCGCGCGCGTCTCGCGCTCCTTGAGATGCTTCTTGTACGGCCGCACGAAGCCGAGCGCCGCCAGCGTCCCCTTGGGATAAACCTCGAGCAGGTTGTCGTTGAGGTGAAAGCGATCCGCCAGCGCGCGCGTCAGGTGGGCCGCGCGCGCGGCGAGCGGCCCGGTGCCCTGGCCCAGCGCTTCGCGTGGCACGATGCCCAGCCGATGCGCGAGATAGACCTCCGTCGTGCGCTGGGTGTACGGCGTGATTGAAGGCTTGCCGCGCCGGTAACGCTCGCCGGCGTTGCTGGCCGCGCTGATCGCGCGCATCTCGACGACGGCATTGTCGACGCACCCGTCCTGCCCCGGGCACACCGGCACCTCGCAGCGCAGGCACGGCGGCAGCGTCAGCGGCGCGTCGATGCAGAGCAGCGTATCGTCGCCGTGGGAACGGATCGCGTCGACGAGCATCGAATCGTAGAGAGGCTGCGCGCCCGTGCGCGGCGCGATCTCCACCACCGTCGCGCCTTGCTCGTCGGCGCGCAACGTCGCAAGAGCGGTCTTCTTCCCCTTGCCGCCGCCCAGGTCGACGCCGAGCGTGTGGTTGAAGTGACGCGCTTTCACGATGTTTTTCAGCGTGCGGTATCGCCGTCGGGGCGTCAACAGGAATGGGCTTGGATCGCCGCGCGCGGCCGGCGACGCGCTTTGGACTTCGTTTGACTTGGGCGCAGCAGCTTCTTATGCTTGCATCATCCACTGCCTGGACCGGAGTTTCCGGCCGGGACGGAGGCCACAATGCGTCGCTCCCTCTTCAAGTCGAAGATCCATCGCGCGACCGTCACGCACGCCGACCTCGACTACGAAGGCTCGGTCACCATCGACGGCCATCTCATGCGCGCCGCGAACATCCTGCCGTATGAACGCGTGAACATCTGGAACGTCACCAACGGCAGCCGCCTCGAGACCTACGCGCTCGAAGGACCGCCCGGCTCGGGTCTGATCTGCGTCAACGGCGCCGCCGCCCACCATGCGAAGCCGGGCGATCTGGTCATCATCGCCACCTTCGCCGACGCCGTCGACGAAGACGAGGCGCGCGCGTGGAAGCCGACCGTCGTGCGCGTCGACGCGCACAACCGCCTGCTCGCCGACGCGCCGGCCGAAGAGCTGCCCGGACCGCAGCGCCGGCTGCGGCCGGTCTGAAGAAGGCGCGAGACCGAAATGGCGTTCTCTCGGATCGATGCACTGCTGGGTTTCATCCAGCAGAAGCCGGAGGATCCCTTTCCGCGCTACGCGCTGGCGCTGGAGTACAAGAACGCCGGCCGCCTCGATGAGGCGCGCGCGACGTTCGACGCGCTCATGACCGTGCACCCCGACTACACCGCCGCGTACCTGCACGCCGGCAATACCTTGCTGGCGCTCGGGCTGCGCGACGACGCGCGCGGAGTCTACCAGCGCGGCGTCGAGGCGTGCGCGCGGCGGGGCGACAGCCACGCGCGCGGCGAGCTCGAAGGCGCACTCGCGTCGTTGTGAGCAGTCACCGTGCCGTCATTGTGACCGGTCGTTGTGACCTTCGTTGTGACCCTGCGGCGGGCCGCGTAGAGTAGCGCACCGCTCCGTGACCATCCCCCGCGCCATATCGCCTGCCGCCGTCCTGATCGTGGCCGTGGCGTTTGCCGGTTTCGCGGGTTCGCAGCGAGCGTGGTCGCAGGCGCCGGAGCCGACCGCCGCCACCGACGACGAGAAGACAGCGCCGCCGGCGGTCGATCTCTCCGCTCTGGAGCGCGCGTATCGCGCCGAGCGCAACGACCGGATGCGCGCGCACATCGCCGGCGACATGGGCGGCATTCCCGCTGCGATCCCGTTGCTCACCGAGATCGTCGAGAAGGATCCGTCCGACGACGTCGCGCTCGCGGCTGCGTACGCGCTCCGCCGCACGACCGTCGGCGCGCTGGTCGGCTCGCTCGAACGGCGGCTGAAGTCGGGCGCGCGCGATCCCGCGGCGCACGAGCGGCTCACACGCGAGATCGAACGGCACCAGTTCTTCGCCGCCGGCCAGAACCTCCCGCACTTCCTGCGCGAGGCGCCGCCCGTCTTCTCGCTGAACCTCGACAAGAAGCGCACGGTGCGCGTGCTGGCCTTCGGCGACTTCGGCGACGGCAGCGCGCGCCAGGAGCACCTCGCGGAGGCGATGCGCCGCTTGAACAGCGGAAAGCCGTTCGACCTCGCGCTCACGCTGGGCGACAACTTCTATCCCGTCGGCGTGAGCAGCCCGTCGGACGCGCACTTTCAGCGCGACTTTGCGCGCCTCT
>Ga0265328_10000368_pt1 | contig 20976 bp, 20 predicted proteins | sample 41624metaG_FD_202086 | JGI IMG/M metagenome (GOLD analysis project Ga0265328, IMG submission 202086) | Rhizosphere microbial communities from Carex aquatilis grown in University of Washington, Seatle, WA, United States - 4-16-24 metaG | ecosystem: Host-associated > Plants > Roots > Rhizosphere...
CGAGCGAGCGCGTCGCAAATCTCCGCAAAAGTCGCCTCCAGAATTTCGTCGGCCTGTCGGCGCGAAAGCCCAGTACAATTGCGATAAATTGCCTCCCGCAAAAAGGCCCGCGTCACGACGCCCCCGTGCTTGTTCCGCCCAGTCATTCTCAACTCCGCCGCAACCTCGTCAGGATAGATCACCATCCTTCGAGTTCGCAATTCCTCGCCCCGCGCTTTCAGCCTGCACCGTTTCCCAAGGCATGCCGCTTACCCGGCTCGCTTGCGTTCTCGCGCGGCCTTCGCCGCCTTGCCCCGCAAAAGCGCCATCAACACGGGTCCGAGCGAAAACTCCCCTGCCCTCGCCTTGGAGGTCAAAACGCGCAGATAGCCGCCGGCGCTTCTGATTTCCTCTCCGCGCTGCAGGATCGCGGCGATGACGATCGACGTGTCGTGCTCGCCCAAAACCTCCAGCGCCTGCGCCCAGGCGTCCGGCGACACGCCAATCGCCTTTCGAACCACCGCAGCGGTCGAGGCGAGATCGCGCCACGACGTGATTCCGCCCGAAGCGAAATCCAGGATATCGGGACAGGCCTCCAGCACCATCCCGAGTGGATAGGTCCGCGGCGTTGCGGGCTTTTGTTCGGGCTTTGGCGCTCCTGCTCCCATGATCTCGGGCTCTGGCGCCGATGGAGCCGGGGGTTGCTGGTCGTCGAGATCGGACGGTTCGGCCCCGCCTTTTTGAAGGCTAGGTTCAAGCTCAAATATATTTGTAATTTGATTCTGTATGTGGCGCTCACTTTGGGACTCATTGCCGCTCATATTTTGGGGTTTTACGTGGTTCTCCAGCAGCTTACGGATTTCGGCCGCAAGAGCGGCCAATTCGCTAGCCAAAGCCTCCAGATCGGCGCGCAAAAGATTGCGCGCGTAGCGGCCGGAGAGCGTCGCATAGCGCAGGTGAAAGCCTTCCCAGTCGCCCGGAACGCCCTCCTCTATGCCGGTCGCGATCATCTTGGCGATGTCGCGCCGCGTCAGCGTGATCTTTTCACGCAATAGCGCCATTGCGCGGTTCTCGGCTCGCACCTCTTCGGCGAGGTTTTCGATCTCCTCGGCGCGCGCAACGAGTGGCGTCAGGTCGAAGCCGAAAGCGTCCGCGATCGCGCCCCCCTGCCTTCTCCTGGCGAAGCGTTTGCCGTTCGGAGAGTCGCGCCGGATGATCAACCCGGCGTCGACGAGGCAAGCGAGATGCCGCCGCAGCGTCGCCGGCGCCATGCCATGGGCGCGGATCGAGAGTTCCTTGTTCGAAGGGAACACGACGATGCCGGGGCCGGACGAATCATTTTCGCCTGCCTTCGGCTCACTGGCGGGCAAAGTCAGCGCCGTCTCCTGATGGAAGGAGAGCAGCGCGTGCAACACCGACAGTGCGCGGTCGGTGACGCCGAGCGGTTCCTTCGCTTCCGTGAGCGCCCGAAACAATCGCCATTTGTGCACGACGGTTTCGGCTGCGCCTGGTCTTGTGGCGAAATTCTCGGTCGCGGCCTGGCTTGCCACCATGGCAAGCGACAGCGGCCGCCGCCCAAAGGGCGTCGTTGGTTGTGTCTGGATCATCGATCTGCCTGACTTCAGGCAAGAGAAATCCGCTCGTCGAAACGACGCCGACTCTTGACAGCGATTCCCGAAAGTGATTCTCTGTAGTCGCCAAACATACGAGAGAGGCTTTCGAAGCGGGAACGTTTCGGGGGCCTTTTTCTTTTGCCTTCTAGTCCTCCGTTTGAATCTTCTATCGAACGCGGTTCACTCGGCCACGCGACGTCGGAACGCCGCATAGATTTCAGGTAATTGCTCGACGAGGTAGGTTCCGAAGGACGACGTCGATTTGTCGTCGATGGTCAACCTCACTCGATCTTTCCTCTGTTCAATCTGCGCAAGCGATCGCCCTTGCTCGTCTCTAATGAAACGCTCCGGGCCTGGGTTCGGCTTCGGCGCCAAAGCAGTTAGCGCCCGAGCGAATCGCGCGTCGCTCGACAATTGGCCGAAGCCAGCTGAGCCGACAAGTTTCTTCCACTCGCCTGTCGAGCGGCGATACATGTCGGCAAAATACTCCCAGCGAGGTCGGCCAACTTTCGGGGCCGGTCCAATCGCCAGGATCAACTCCTCAGGAACTGCCCTCGCGACGGCAATCATCGTTGAGAGATTCCCCTTGTGAACTCCCAAGGCGGCCATCAACACGGATCGGTCGAATCCTCGATCCTCGAGTCGGGCAGCGAACATCGCTCGTTCAATGAAAGACAGGTCCTCACGGTCAAGATTCTCTTTGCCTTGCGCAGTGACGAGTTCCTGGTCCGTTAGACGGCGTACTATCGCCTTCACCGGGCGTCCAAGCCGTCGACACGCCTCCACTCTCCGGTGTCCGTAAGCAACTTGATACTGCCCATCAATTTGGGGGGACGGCCTCACCAGTATCGGCACCTGTTGACCGCTTTCAGCGATACTCACTTCCAAATCGCTGACATCGCTAGTGGGAAACTCCGCGAGTCGATCGCGAATGAACGACGGAACAATTGACTGCGGATCAATCTCGATGACGACTTCCCCAGCCTCCAGCCGTTCTCGCAATGCATGCGCGCTTTCGGCCTCGTCGGATAGGCTTTGCAAAGAAAGACCCATCGATTTTAAAGCCCCTGGCTTTGTAGGGACTCTTGAACCATGAGGATCAGGCATTGGCCGTTCGGCAATTGGTGCCAACATCTCTTTGAGAGCATCTCTGCGTTTCATCATGACGCCCTCCCCCAGGCTTCTCGTATTAATCCTTCGATCTCGCCATTGACGTTGTCTAATGATTCGATGGCGCGGTCATAGGTCACGCGCGTGAAATTCTCTCGTCCGACTTCATACAAAGTTTGCTTTGTCAGTCCTGCATCGGAGACCGCGGTCGATTTGAGAATCGAATTTGTCAGCACGCGCTCGCCGAAAAGGCTGCGCATCAAACCTACGATTTGTCCCTGTGGTCCATCGCTCGGCTCGTACCGGGTTACGACGTAACGGAAAAAGTCATAGCCTGCGTCGCCGCCGGCCTGCTCAACGACGCCGAGCATCGCCGCGGTCATGTGCAAGAACTGGGACATCGAAGCGACGTCGAGCATCTGCGGATGGATCGTGACGAGCACGCTCCGCGCTGCGCAGAGAGCCGACAACGTCAAGAAGCTCAACGATGGCGGACAATCGAGAACAACGACGTCATAGTTGGCCGCGACGGTCTCAAGCGCGGTGGCTATCCGCGAGAAAAACAGATTGTGTGTGGCCCTGTGTCGATCCGCGAGAACCTTCGGCGTATCGTGCTCAAACTCCTGAAGTTCCAAATTGCCCGGCACGATATCTAGCCCGGCAAAATATGTCTTACGGACGATGTCCGACAAAGGGCGCTGCTTGTCGTCATAGCGAATAGCGCCGTACAATGTTTGATTTTCCTCAACATCGAACTCGGGCTGCAATCCAAAAAGAGCGGACAGGGACGCCTGCGGATCGAGGTCAACGGCAAGCGTGCGGTAACCGCGGAGTGCGAGAAATTGCGCGAGATGAGCTGCCGTCGTCGTCTTGCCCGACCCCCCCTTGAAATTGGTCACGGCAATGACTTGGAGATGGTCGTCGTCTTGTCGGCAAGGTAGATAACTCGGCTTCGTCTTTGCCAGATGCCGCCGGATTTCGTGTATTTGATCCAGAGCGTACATTCGTCGCCCTGCCGGCGTCTTTGCAGGGTCAGGGCCCTCGCCAGCCAGCGACAAGTGACGGAGGTAGCCGTCACTGACGCCAATCAACTTGGCGGCCTCCCCCGATGTAAACTTCCTAAGTTCCTTTTGTGCAGTCGGCGGAAATGCGCGGGTTCGCAATTGCTGAAGCTGAGCCCCCAGCAACTCAGCGTCAGCCTCGACAAGGCGCGTTAATGAACGCACATTCTTGCCGGTCCGGCTGCTTACGTCATTCGCAGCGACAGTCGCCATAAACGGTAAACCCCACATTTTTGACTTCCAACCGTAAATTCTCTGAGTCTTCGCCGCGCGTCAAGGAATTTTGTGTTAACGAAAGGTTAATAGCGAGATTCGTTCTCAGCTGAGAACTTTTCGACGGTGGCCAGCGCGTTCTCAGCTGAGAACCGATACTCGTTCGCCCTCGCCGCGGCGCGAAGCCGCTCAGCGCGCAGGAGCGGAGCGGTCGATCAAACGAGCCGGCCGGCCGGAATCAATCCATGGTCAGCCACTCCCGAAGCTTCGTCCATCTCTTGCGTCCGCCGCCGCTGCGCACAGCGATCGCCATCGCCCGGCGTTGCCCGACGATGACCACAAGACGTTTGCCCCGCGTGACAGCTGTGTAGACGAGATTGCGCGCCAGCATGGTGTAATGCTGGGTCGCGAGCGTGACGACGACGGCGGGATATTCCGAACCTTGCGACTTATGGATCGTCGTCGCATAGGCGGGAACCACAGTGTCGAGTTCGCCAAACGGATATTCGACCTCGCGACCGTCGAAGCCGGCGACGAGGAGGCCTTCAACCTCGTCGATGCGCAACACGGTTCCAAGGTCGCCGTTGAAGACATCGCGATCGTAATCGTTCTCGGTCTGCATGATCTTGTCGCCGGGCGCGAAAATCGACCCGAATTTCTCGATCTTGGCGCACGGATTGGGATTGAGGGCTTTTTGCAGATCGGCGTTGAGCGCGCGGGCGCCGAGCGCGCCGCGCTGCATCGGGCAGAGAACTTGAATGTCGCGAATTGGGTCCAGGCCAAAGCGGCGCGGAATCCGGTCGCGGACAATTTCCACGACCTTCGCCGCTCCCTTCTCCGGATCGTCGGCTTCGACAAACCAGAAATCCGAATCCTCGCCGCGCTTTGGCCATTCCGGCATTTCACCGCGATTGATGCGATGCGCGTTGACGACGATCCGACTCTCGGCGGCCTGACGAAACACCTCCGTCAGCCGCGCGACCGGTATCGCGCCGGAATTGATGATGTCGTCGAGCACCTGCCCCGGCCCGACTGACGGAAGCTGATCCACGTCGCCGACCAGCAAAAGCGCCGCCCGAGTGGGGATCGCCTTGACGAGCGAAAACATCAGCGAGATATCGACCATGCTGGTTTCGTCGATGACGAGCAGATCGCAGTCGAGAGGGTTGTCGGCGCCGCGCCGAAAGCCGCCGGTCATGGGATCGATTTCCAGCAGGCGGTGGATGGTCTTCGCCTCGATGCCGGTCTGTTCGGTCATGCGTTTCGCGGCGCGTCCGGTCGGCGCGGCGAGTAGAATCTTCGTTCCCTTGGCGGCGAGAATGCGCAGAATCGCGTCGAGCAGGGTCGTCTTGCCAACGCCCGGACCGCCGGTGATCACCATCGCCTTGGAGCGCAGCGCCATTTCAATCGCCGCGCGTTGCGACGCCGCCAGCATTTTGCCCGTCTTTTTCTCGACCCAGGGCAGGGCCTTCTCCACGTCGATCGCGGGCCAGGGCAGGGCGCCTCGGACCAGCGCACGCAGCCGTTCGGCCACGCCGCGCTCGGCGATGTGAAGCCCGCGCAGGAAAACACACGCCACCCCGCCCATCGTGTCGCCAACAACCTCGGTTCCGACGAGCTCGTGATCGAGCGCCGCTCTCACAAGCGTTTTGTCGACGTCGAGGAGCTTGGTGGCGAGGGTGACGAGATTGTCGACCGGAAGCCCGCAGTGACCGTCGTCGGTCGCCTCTTGGAGCGCGAAGGACACACCGGCGCGCAGCCGCTGCGGCGCCTCGCGGGTCATGCCCATTTTCATGGCCATGGCGTCGGCCGTGCGAAAGCCAATGCCGCTGATATCGCGGGCGAGCCGATACGGATCCTCGGTCATCACCTGAATGGCGTCATGCCCATAGGTTTTGAAGATGCGCACCGCGCGCGACGTTCCAACACCATGGGAATGCAAAAACACCATGATGTCGCGAACGGCCTTCTGCTCGGCCCAGCCGGCGGCGATTTTTCCCGCGCGGAGTTCTCCGATCCCCGAAACATCCCTCAGCTTCACGGGAGTCGCTTCGATAAGTTCGAAGGTTCCCACCCCGAACGCGTCGACGATTCGCTTCGCCAACTTGGGACCGATGCCGCGAACCATTCCCGAGCCGAGATATTTCTCGATGCCTTCAGCCGTGGTCGGCGGGGTGGTTTTGAGAAGGTCGGCTTTGAATTGCAGCCCGTGGGCGCGATCGGTCGTCCAAACGCCCACGGCATGGATGAATTCGCCCGCCGATATCGAGGCGGCATGCCCGACGACCGTAACGAGGTCACGCTTGCCGCGCGCCTTCACCTTCAGGACGGCGAAGCCATTTTCCTCATTGTGAAAAGTCACCCGTTCGACCGAGCCGACGAGCGTTTCACGCGAAGTGGTCGTGTCGGCTGCCGCCCGCAAGATGCTTCCTGGCTCCCAATGGATCTCTGGGCCGAGACTATAGCAAGCCACGCCGAGGAAGCTCCGACGATCGCGCAGCGGGTGACTTATCGCCAACTGCTCAGCGAGAACGCGCCGCTGCGCGAGGCGGTGGAAGCGTGCATCGATGCGCGCTTTTGGCGAAGCGCTCGGCCTCGGCGCCGGTCAATCTTCGTCGGCGCCGGCCTGGGAGGGCGCCAGTCGATCGAAGACGCTGGCGATGACGTCCGTGGTGTAGATCGTTTTGCCGTCCTTCTCGTAGCTGCGCTCCGCGACTCGGCATTCGGCGTAAACGGGATCGCCTTTCCTGACGTTTTCCGCAGCCCATTTGGCGATTTTCTCGTTCAAAATGGTGATGGTCACCCAATCGGTCGCCTCTTTCTTTTCGCCTGATTTTCGGTCGGTCCAAACGCGGTTGGTCGCGACGCTGACTTTCGCGACCTTGCCGCCGTCGAAGGCTTTGGCGTCGGCGCCGGTATAGCCGCGAACGATAAAAAGATTGGTGCTGCGCATATGCTGGTTCCCCAATGAGAGAGGCGAAGTCCGTCGCCGTTGAAGCCTCGGAAGAGGCAGTTTGTTTGACGACATTGCAGTTTAATATAATTTGGCGCGAAATGCTCTCGATGGGAAGGATTTTCATTGAAGGCGCAGGCGGACGCGCGCGGGGAAGTTTCTTCGATGCGGCGAAACGGCGCGATCGACGAGCTGCGGGGGCTTGCGGTTCTGGCGGTCGTTTGTTCGCATGTCGGGCTGGTCTACGGCCTCGATAGCCCGTTGGCTTTCGGCTTGGCGGCGCCGGCGCTCGGCGTCGGCGTCGATCTGTTCTTCGTGTTGTCGGGCTTTGTGATTTGGCAAAACCTTGCGGCGATGCGGGCGAAAGCCGGCGGCGACGCTGTGGCAGGCGCGCTGGCGTTCTGGCTGCGGCGCTATTCGAGGGTTGCGTTGCCGGGCTGGGCGACCTTGGGGGCGATCGGGGTTTTGCGGCTTTGGAGCGGGCGCGACACGGGTTGGTCGAGCGATCTCGTCGCCGGCGCGGGTTTTTACGCGAATATTTATTGGGCGGGCTGTTGGGCGGGCGAGGCCCCCTGTCCCGACGCGCTCATGGTGTCGCATTTTTGGAGTCTCGCTTTGGAGGCCCAATTCTACGCGCTGGCCCCGTTGCTGGCGGGGCTCGGGAGACGTGAAGCTCTATGCCTTTGCGCGTTGTGCCTCGCGCTCGGCGCGGTCACGCCGCGCCCTGTCGGAAGTTTTTTGTGGTCGGTGCGGTCCGACGGCTTTTTGATTGGAATGGCCCTGGCGCGGCATGGAGCGCCGCGGCGGCTGCCTGGGCTCGGGTTGGGCCAGGCGGTTTATTGGTTGGTCGTCGTCGCGATCTTCGTTCGCTTCGCCGAACTTGGCTTTTCGGGGTTCGGCTTTGCGTCGGCGGCGATCGTTTTCGGGGTGATTCTGGCGGCGCGTTTGAAGCAAGGCGCCGCGCCGGGATGGGCGGCGGCCGGGATGCGTAAGGTGGGGGAGGCGTCTTTCTCCTGCTACCTCGTGCATCTGCCGGTCGTGACCGTGGTTCATGCTGCGTTGGCGGGAAGGTCGCCGCCGGAAGCGTCTTTGGCTTTGTCGCTCTTTGCGGTCGCCGCGGTGACGCTCGCCTGGGAACGCGCGATTGTGGAGCCGGCCGCGGCCTTGAGCCGCAGCTGGTCGGAAGGCTTTATATTGCATTGCAAATACGGAGTGAAAGAGTGTAATTTGAAAGGGTAACGCTATTCGAAGGGGCTGGATATGCGGAGATTTTTGTTGCTGGCCGGAAGCCTTACGGCGTTGGGCTTCTTGGGACAATCCGCGCGGGCGGGGGGCAGGTGACTACGCCTGCACGGTTTATCTGTGCACGGCGCCCGGCGGTCCGGGATGGCAGATGGTCCCGGCTTGCGTCGGGCCGGTGACGACGGCGCTCAATCAAGCGTCCATCGGGATTCCCTGGCCGGTATGTCCCGAGGCAACGGCGGCGAGTTCGAGTTCGTCGAACGGAAACTGAGACGTCGCGAAACGCTTGCCGCCAGAGAGTGAGGGCGTTGAAAGCCGAGCGGCCAAAGCGAGAGCCGGAAAGCGCGCGCCGGCCGATCTCGTCAGATGGCGTCTCGCTGTGATTGGCTCGAAAGACGCTTCCGAGACCCTTGGCGCGTCTCACAGCCGGGCTGACTTGCGCCGGTTGGCGCGGGCAGGGGCCTCGCGGTCAAAGCCGTGCGCCGAGCGTGAGCCAAACTGGTGACACAAATGAGTATTTTGGAACGAACGAGCGGGCGATCGGCTGATAAAAATCACAGAACCATCAATATAATCAATAGGTGAAAGCAATAAAAAAAGCCTCGGGGGAAACTATATTAATCTGTTAATTCGACGCATTTGGGGTGTTTGTTGGACGATCCTGAGGGGGCGCGGAGCGCGCAAGCTCCGCCGAGATAGTGTGGGGCGCTTTGGTGGGATTGCGGCGATGTGTAATAGAAAGATGATTGAATTTCCGATGAGAACCGACCCTCCGCGCCGCATATGGTGCGGGATTTTGCAGGTGCTCTTCCCGGTGATTTACGGCCATAGGATCGCCCAGCCGCGGCGAGATTCCGTTGGTTCGGAACCTTTCGAAACTCCGCCGGAAATCGCGACGGAATTTTCCTTTTCGCCGGAGTGGAGAGGGGCGGGCCGAAGTATCTTCTGCCAGCCAATCTCGAAGCTCGCCGACGGCGACGATCGCGTCTTGATCGTTCGGCACCACTGGACGCGGGTGCTCATGGAGGAGCATCAAGCCGGGCGTTCGACGATAGACTGCATTGAAGCGCAAAAAGTTCCTTGGAATCCAGGTTCGGAAGTGGTTTTCGTCGATGCGACCGAGCAAGCCGAGTTCGCGGAGTTCACGGAGCTGGATGCGGAAGAGCTTTCGGATGAATATTTTACGCTCGAAAAATACCAGGTTGACCCTGCTCTGCGCGAGAATAGAATTTTCTTCATGGGCGTAGATTACGATGAAGATGATCATTGCTCCATTCTTCCGGTGGAGGCTTCAGTTGGGAGAGACAGAGTTTTGAAGAGGACGAATTTTTTCGACCCTGGAGCCTTAGACGCCGGTTTGTTCAAAATAAAAGGCTCAATTCGCATTAGCTATGCATAGCCCCGTCTGATAGGCTGGCCTCCTGCACGCGGGAGGCGAAGATGGACCGGCAAGAATACATGGCGTGGCTCTCGGAAATCGACGAGCTATCGGCGGACCAGCGTGCGGAAGCGGGTCGGGCGCTGGCGGGGCAACCGTCCCTGGAAGCCGTGGTCGGCCTGCTGGAAGAACGGATCGGCGCGGAACGGCGCTGCCCTCACTGCGCGGCGGAAGGGGCGGTAATTCGAGGCCAAGCCAATGGATTGCGGCGGTATTTCTGCCGGGGCTGCGGCAAGACGTTCAACTGCCTGACCGGGACGCCGCTGGCGCGACTGCGGCATAAGGAACTCTGGTCCGAATTCGGCGCCTCAATGAGCAAGGGCGAGACGGTGGCGGCCTCGGCCGAGCGCTGCGGCGTCGCCGGCAGCACGGCCTTTCGGTGGCGGCATCGCTTTCTGCGGGCGGTGAGCGGCGGAGTGGTCAAACTACGCGGCATCGTCGAGGCCGACGAGACCTTTGTGCTAGCCAGCCGCAAGGGCGAACGGAATCTCGATCGCAAACCCCGCAAGCGCGGCGGCAAGGCGTCCAAGCGAGGGCTGTCGGACGAACTGGTTCCCGTCCTGGTGGCAGTCGACCGATCTGGTTCCACCGTCAGCGCTGTGTTGCCGTCCGTCTGCGCCGCCGCGATCGAAGCCGTTCTTCGACCTGTTCTTGGCAAGGACGCCTTGCTGGTCACCGACGGCTGCACCAGCTATCCACCTTGCGCCGTCGCGTTGGGCGTCAGTCACGAAACGCTCAACCAGACCGCTGGCGAGCGGATGCGCGGCGATCTCCACATTCAGACGGTCAACAGCCGCCATGAGCGCCTCAAGGACTTTCTCCGTCGCCACCGCGGCATCGCCACCAAATATCTCGACAGCTACCTGCGGTGGTATCACCTCGCCGTCCTCCCTCGCACTCCTTCACCCCGCGCGGTGCTCGCCGCAGCCATAGGAATGCTGAATGTGAAGCCCGCGTGCATAGCTAATGCGAATTGAGCCAAATAAAAAGAATCAAGTGACGTTATCCATCGTCACTGCGCCTCCCGCGCCTTGGCGTCCATTATCCAACCGGCGGGATATTTCTATCGTCGCGGCGAACATATCGTTCTTCAGCGTCGCGACGGGCAGCGAGGCGAGCGCCGATGAGCGACGAAACGGCGCCAAAATGGACGATCCAAACAGGGGACGGCGCGCTTCTGCCGGAAGAGCTGCGCGCCTTCGTCGACGCCTGGCTCGAGGAGGCGGGCGGCGATCCGCTGCGCGCTCTGGTTTTCGCGGCGCAGGACGCGGCGACGTTGGAGCGGGCGGCCAGTCACGGCTTATGCCGCGGGGCGAGCTGGCGAGGCCGGAAAGACCAGGGATAGAGCCTTTCGTCGCGCGCGCTCCCTTTTCGCCGCGCCTGAGCGCGTCGTCGCGTCACTCCTCCGCCGAGCCAATGCGCGGCGATAGCCGCGCCTATGGGGCTCGAATTTCGCGTCATGCGAAATTCGAGCGCTGAAGAGGGACCGCGCTTTAAGCGCGGTCGCCGCTTTTCCCGTTCAAGAGGTCGAAACACCGTCGTAGGGACGCCTCAAGTTTCGTTGATGGAGCGGTTTGGGGTGTCGTTGGGCGTTCCATATCAGGAAGAGAATCTTGGTTTGGGGTTCGCGTCTGATTTTTGGATTTGGATGAAAATTGTAGGATCGCGGTCTCCCCTGGATCGAAAAATCGGTAGCTGTTCGAGGTGCGCAGCGCGCGTTTTTGCAGCCCGTCGCGCCCGAAGAGATCGACGCAGCGCTCTCTGACCCATTTCAGGCGGTTGACCCAGGTGAGAAGGCCTGCCGCTTCCAGGCGCTTGATGGCGACGGCGACATGGGAGCGCGAGCAACCCGCGACTTCGGCGATGGCTTCGTAGGACGGAAAGCAAAAGCCGGTGGTCCAATTGGCGAATTGGAACAAGAGGGCGCCGAGGACGGCGTAGTCCTTGGCGGTGATGGCGCCGTAGTGCTTGCCTTTTTTGGTCTTGCGCATGAGCGCGCGGCCGCGCGTCATGAGCCTGGCTCGAAGATTTCTGTCGAGCTGTCTTGGCTTCTCGAAGCCGGCGAATATTTTTTCTCGGCGCGCGCGCAGATGCGGCGCCAGCGCTTGCGCTGTCGTCATGGGATCTCCGTTGGGGTTTGGTCACCCGGCCGGAGCGCTCGAATGCAGGCAAAGACCGATCGTCAGCAGAAACGAGGTTTCCGCTTGACTTGAGGTCTCTTTTGCGGGAATCTCTCAGTTGCGAGCTAGAGAAATTCCCGGCCGGCGCTGAGCGCTCCGGTCAAGTGAGACCCGCCTTCTGGCGGGTTTTTGCTTTCTGGGTGTTCGCTTCTCCGAAATTCGAAGGATTCGCTTACGCAACCGCGTGAAGAGCGCGCCGCGCCAGCGGTGCGGCCTCCCGGGGGCGCGACTCGGCTAGGATACGCGAATTATATTAGAGTGCCAAATGGCGCTAAACGCCTTAACTCCTTCGGACGAGCAGTCCCCTTGGCGGGTTGCCCTTGCGCGTTATATTGCTTTAGCAATAACCGTTTTTGGATTGCGAATTGAGGGTTCGTCGCTTCGATTCGCTCCGGAAATTTTGCAAGGCGCCAGCGACGGATGGTCATGCTCAAAAATTCTGTCTATTGAATTGCGAATAGCGGATTTGGGACTGTTGTTCGGGTCGCGAATCTTCGAAAATGGCAAGGATGCGGCGGTTGCGACGGTGTAGGTGGATATGACGCCAAAACGACAAGGGCCGGGGTCTCGGCGGCCCAAACGACGCAAGAGCAGGGGGGAGCGCAAGCGCTTGATCGTGATTTCGATTGCGGAGCGGAAGGAGTCTCCTCTCATTGCGGAACTGGCGCGCAGGCTCGATGAAGAGCAAAAAAAGAGCGGGATGCTGAAACCGGAATTTGCCGCTTTCCTCGGAATATCCGGGTCTCAGTACCGCTACGTTCGCACGCATGAAGCCAATCCAACGATCGAAGCGCTGTGCAGAATGGCGAGCGCTCTCGACATTTCGGTTTACGAGCTGTTGGAAGGCAAGGAGCTGGGCGATCGGCGAAACCTCGATCGCTGGGGAATGTCGAAAGCTTTCGGGGAGGTCTTCAAGGCGAAAATGGACGCGAGCGGGCTGGAGCGCGACGAATTCATCAAAGTCGCGAACATTTCGATGCCGCAATATTACCTCGTGGTGCGCGGCCTGGTGAATCCGACGATTTTGACGGCAGTGGAAATCGCGAAGCGCCTGGAGTTGACCGTTTGGCAATTGCTGGGGGTCGAGCCCTGGGATGGCCTGCCGAAAGCGGCGGTTGAGACGACGGCTATGACGGCGGCTGGTTAGTCGGGAGTGTTGGGACTCTTGCACGCTGCATCGAAAGGGCCTGAGCGGAATCGAACGAGGGGGAGTAGATGAAAAGAGCGCTGCTTTTGGTCGTTCTCCCTGTGATTCTTCTAGGATCGGCGGGCGAGTCCAGGGCGGAAAGAACCGCGCTGGTTCAAATGTATAATTCGCCGGAGATGAACCTCGAGGAGATCGACCGCTCCATATTGAATCAAGTCGGGGCAGGGGGACGCATCAATTTCGCGTTCTATGTGCTGAGCGATTACACGATCATGGATTCGCTGCGCGGGGCGGCCGAACGCGGCGCTGTCGTGAGAATTTATCTCGATCCGCGCGAACTGGAAAAATTGACGCTCTCGAACGATCACCCCTTGGTGAAACTCTCTCGCACTCGCAACGTGGAAATCAAAGTGAAAGGCCTAAAGGACGGGCTGATGCACTTGAAATCCTACTCGGTGAACGGGGTGCTGCTGCGGACGGGTTCGGCGAACGAGTCGCATTCGGGATTGGAACGGCAAGACAACGAGCTGTTGGTCATCAGCGACAAGCCGACGGTGTCGAGCTTCGATCATAAATTCGAGGTGATGTGGGCGCGCCCGTCGAACACGAAATTCAACTATCAGTGAGGGTGTTCGAAGCGTGCCTAGGCGAGGCGGCTCAAAGATGTACTTTCGTGTGCTTGATCATGGGGTGCGGCCACCGGCGGACGCCCGTGCGCGAGCGTATCTGCTCACCGACAATTGGGACGACTGGTTCAAGTACAACACGATGTACACCCTCGTCGTTTACAATGAGGAGGGTGCGTCGCATTCGATTGGCAGTGTAAAGATCGGACAGTTCGGAATGGAGGAGGGCCAGAGGCGACCTGCGATCCCTAAAACCTTCGACACCCTTAACGACCGATTCTTTTCTCTTGGACAGGATGATAGCTACTATGAAGAATTAAACGCCTTAGGTCCGGAATATCGTGATAGACTCCTACGGGATCTCAAGGACGTTGCGCTCGATACAGAACTGTTTCAAAGAGCCCTTAAAGAGAAGGTTACCGGCGTATCCTTGCTGAGGGCAGTCACCCCGGCGAGCGTTCAAGGCCAATTCTATCGTATAGCCCGCGGCGGCACCCGTCTGTCTCGGTATAAATTCAGCTATACGGCACCGAAGCCGCCCCGATCCCGCATCAATCCAGTTCGACTGGAATTCGCGGTCAAGCCGGAATCCCAACCGCCGACCAACATCCATGTCCTGATTGGCCGAAACGGAGTCGGCAAGACCCGCCTATTGAACGGAATGACACGAGCGCTTGTTGGTGCCGCGGCCGAGGACGAGGATGTCGGATCCTTCGAAGGTGAAACGGAAGATCTGCTCGACGACCGTTTATTCGCCAATCTCGTGTCGGTCACCTTCAGCGCCTTCGACCCTTTCGGTCCTTTGCCCGACCGACAGGATAAGTCGAGCGGTGTGCAATATGCCTATATCGGACTGCGCCGGAGCGGGCTGGGTGAAGATGGTGAACCGCACCCGCCCCGCACTCCCGATCAGCTGTCGTCCGTTTTCGGCCGAAGCGTCTGGCTGTGCCGGCAGGGAGCGCGAGCGAGCCGATGGCGGCGAGCGCTCGAGATGCTTGAGGCGGACCCGATCTTCAAGGATGCCGAGGTCGCCTCGCTCGCAGGCAACGATCTACCCGAGAAGGAATTTCGGGCTCGCGCGAGGACGTTGTTCAGCAAGTTGAGTTCGGGCCACAAGATCGTCCTGTTGACCATGACCCGGCTGGTTGAGACCGTCGAGGAGCGCACGCTAGTCCTGCTCGACGAACCGGAAGCCCATCTCCACCCGCCGCTACTGTCGGCCTTCATTCGCGCGCTGTCGGACCTGCTGATCAACAGGAATGGCGTCGGCATCATCGCGACCCATTCACCGGTCGTGCTGCAGGAGGTGCCAACGAGCTGCGTCTGGAAAGTGCGCCGGACGAACATCCGCGTTGAAGCGGACCGGCCCGAGATCGAGACGTTCGGCGAGAATGTCGGAATCCTCACGCGTGAGGTATTCGGCTTGGAGGTCACCGATTCCGGGTTTCACAAGATGCTGCGCGACGCGGTTTCCGACAGCGTCGGCTACGGCGAAGTCGTCGACCGCTTTGGAGGCGAACTCGGCGGCGAAGCCAAGGCGATTATCCGAGCGCTCATTGCCGCGCAATCGGCCGGCGATGACGACTAATGCTGCCGCTCGATCGTCCCGCGCACACGGCTAAGGAAGCATTCGTCGCGTGCATTAGCCGCGTCCGTATTCCGGCCTTGAAGGCTCGCCTCGTCTCTGTGACGCAATCGATCGTCGATGCATCGGACGAGTATGAGGCGGCTGCGGAGGCCCAGACCCTCGATCAGATCGCCAGGAACCCCTTGGTGAATGGGGTAGTGACGACGGCAGAGATGGAGGCGGTCTACACCGACAGGATGGCCAAGCAAAACACGCCGGGCCGTCCGATCTATGACGACATCTTTGCCGCGGCGAAGGGCCGCTGTCCGTTGTGCGCGCACCGCGCGGTGACGACGCTCGATCATCATCTGCCTAAAGCTCACTATCCTGCCCTCGCCGTCGCACCGCTCAATCTGGTTCCGTCGTGTAGCGATTGCAACAAGGCGAAGCTTGCGAGCGTGCCGCACACGCCAGAAGACGTCTCGATCCATCCTTACTTCGACAACGTGGACTCCGAGCGCTGGCTCTATGCCGATGTCGTCGAGGCGGCGCCGGCTTCGGTACGTTTCCGGGTAAAAGCGCCCGATGCCTGGGACGAGCTTCTTGCGGAGCGCGTGCGGAGGCACTTCCGGGGATTGAAGCTGTCGTCTTTGTATGGGTCCGAGGCAGCAGAGGAACTCCTCAACATGCGGCATCTGCTGACCGCCATCCTTGCAACTGGCGGAGCGAGGGAGGTGCGGTCCTACCTCGTCGAGCACACGGAAAGCTGCCTAGCGGGTCGTCTCAATGGCTGGCGCGGCGCGACCTATGAAGCCTGGGCGGCAAGCAATTGGTTCTGCGAGGGCGGCTTCAGCGGAGTCGGGTAGCCTAACAGTTAAATCTGCGTTAACTATATCCGCGCACCCTGCTCGAAGAGCTCCAGCGAGTGGAAATTCATGAGCGTCGTTTATACCATCGGGTACGAAGGCACGGATATCGATCGCTTCGTCGTGACGCTGAAAGCCACCCACATTAAGGTGTTGGCTGACGTCCGTGCCGTCGCCGTCTCGCGGAAGAAGGGCTTCTCTAAAAACGGGCTGCGTGAGCGGCTTGAAGCCGAAGGGATCTCTTACGTGCACATCGTGGAACTCGGAGACCCGAAGGCGGGCCGCGACGCTGCGCGAGCGGGAAAATACGACGAGTTTCGGCGCATCTATTCCGCGCACATCAAGACCGCCGACGCAGTCGACGCGCTCAAGGTGCTGGATGATACGGCGCGCCAAGATTCCGTTTGCTTACTGTGTTTTGAGCGCGACCCGGCTACCTGTCACCGGAGAATGATCGCCGACTGGCTGAAAGTGCGCGGGTTCGAAGTCTTCGATCTTTTCGGCGATGAGCCTAGCCGCTATGTCCGTCACGCCAAGAAACTCCCGCGTCGTCGTCCTAGTCAAGGCCATGCCGAATCCCAGCCGGAAATATGGTGAGACGGTCTGCTGCGCAGGCGTGACCGCCGAAGGGCAGTGGAAGCGGCTGTATCCGATTAGGTTTCGGCACTTACAGGACAACAAGTTTAGGCGGTGGGATTGGGTGAAATTCCAATATCGGCTACCCACTGGCGACACGCGGCCGGAAAGCTGCCATGTTTACGAGGACCGCATGGAGGTTGACGGCGCGCTCGACAAGAAGGAGCGCGTATCGCTGCTCAACCCGTTGATCATGCCGTCGACCGATGAAGCCGCTGCCCGCGGCATGAGTCTGACGCTCATTCGGCCGATCAAGTCGGAGTTCAAGTATCGCCAAAAACCTTCAGATGTTATCGTAGCCGAGCGCGAAGGATATCGGCTTGCGTCGCGTCAAATGTCGATGCTGGACAAGGAGCTTGAGGCCTTCGAACCTGTGCCCTATGCCTTCGCGTTCGCATACGAAGACGCTTCGGGCAAGCACTTTATGCAGTGCGGCGACTGGGAGACGAGTGCAACCTTTTGGCGGCTGAGCAGGGGCTATGACGAACAGACCGCGCTCGATCATCTCTCAAAAACCTTCAACGAGGAATATCCGCGCAAGGGCATGGTGTTTGCGATGGGCACGATTAAGAAGCGTCCGAAGCAATGGATGCTGCTCGGCGTGATCCGCCTCGACGAAGTGCGGCAAGCTAGCTTCATGTTCTGAGGCGCATGAGATGACGCTGGACGATATCGACGAGTTGAAGGCGAAGAGTCTTTGCTACCATTGCGTGGGCGACGCCTATCTAAGCGAAGAAATCAAGGCGGACGGAAAACGGCTCAAATGCTCCTATTGCAACAAGACGGCGAAAGCCTTCCGGATCGGCGAGGTAGCCGAACGCATCGAAGCAGCATTTGATCAGCACTACTACCGAACGTCCGATCAACCCACGTCATGGCAATACAGCCTACTCAACGATAAGGAATCTGATTACGAGTGGGAGCGCGATGGCGAACCGGTTGTCGATGCGATCATGAACGCAGCAGATATGCCGGAGGCTGCGGCTGAAGATGTTCAGGTCATTCTCGATGACCAATATAGCGATTTCGATTCTGCCGCGATGGGCGAGGAAACCGAATTTTCGAGCGACTCGTATTACGAGGAGAAAGGTACTACTGACCAGGCCTGGCGCGAGGAGTGGGACTCGTTTGAAAGGTCGTTGAAAACCGAGGCGCGTTTCTTCAGCCAAACAGCCGCCAAACATCTTGCATCCGTGTTCGACGGCATTGAGGGCATGCGCACGCAAGATGGGCGGCCCTTGATCGTGGATGGGGGACCCGGAACTACCTTCGGCTCGGTCTATCGCGCCCGTGTTTTTCAATCTAACGAGAAACTGGAGGAGGCGCTCTGCAGGCCCGATCTGCACTTGGGTCCGCCGCCGACATTACACGCGGCCGCCGGCCGCATGAACGCGCGGGGCATTTCCGTCTTCTATGGTGCCAATGATCCAAAGGTCGCGATCGCCGAAGTGCGCCCGCCGGTCGGGAGTCAGGTCGCGGTAGCGCGTTTCGAACTTATACGGCCATTGCGGCTGCTGGACCTGACAGCGTTGAGCGCAGTTAGTATCGGCGGAAGTATCTTCGATCCCCAGCTTGCGGAACGTTTGGAACGCGCAATGTTTTTGGGTTCGCTCAGCCAGCGAATCATAAGGCCTGTTATGCCGGATGACGAGGCGTTTGAGTATCTAGCTACGCAAGCCGTTGCGGATTTTCTGGCGACTGAGTCGCTGGTTCCGATGGACGGCATCCTATTTCCCTCCGTTCAGGCGGCTGGGGATGTTCTGAACGTGATACTCTTCCACAAAGCAGCCTGGGTCGAGGCGCTCGATATTCCGCGAGAGGCGAAAATTCATGCGCGCACCGGCCAATGGGAAGACGAAGGTTGGAATATCGATTATACAGTGATTGAGGAATTGCCGCCGCCCCCCGAGCCGCCGCCAGCCGAGCCGGCGTCCACGGAAGGCGCACAAAAGGCGAGCTGGCCGCCTGACTTATCGTCCCTTATCAAAACGCCGTTGGAAAGTTGCGACTCGGATTTGCGCGAGCCGACTCTTCGGATCGCGATGGATAGTGTCATGGTTCACATCGTGCAGCGCGTGCAATTCGAGACCGATGAGTTTGGTGTGACGCGCCATCGCTGGGAGAAGAAAAATTCCGATTTCTAGGGGAGACATTTTTGGTTCAATCAGCTTGAGATCAGAAAACCAGAGACTGCGTGGGTAAGTCTGTTGTTGGCGCATTGTCGCCGCAGGAAGAATGGATACGGCATCCCTATATGTAGTGGCTGTCTGTCTTAACCGGATAGGCACGGTTCGAAGTTCGGTCGCCGTTCACTCGAAGGGCTGCGCCGGGATTTTGCGCGGCGACGTTTATTTGAAACGCGCGGCGCATTTTGAAGCTGCGGATTGCAATTCGAGAATTTGCGCGAAGTCGGCGCCGATGATGGGCGGCCGCGCTATCCAAACGTCGAGTTCTGGATAGCGCGCGAAGAAGGCGAGCGCGTTGGAAACGCTCGGGGCGTCGTAATCGGCATAGATGGTGACGCGGCGAACGCTCGGCGGGAGCGTAACGACGCCAAAGCGATCGGCGCCGAGCGTCGCCCATACGGGAGCGCCGTTTTCGAGAATGGATGCGGCCCATGCCGTTTCGAATCCTTCGGCGAGGCCGAGATGTTCGGCCGCAGGCGCGAGGCGGAGCAAAGCCTCGCCGAGCGGACCAATGGCGCGGCGGGGGTGTTCGACCTCGGCTTTGCGGCGGCCGAAAGGATCGAGGAAGGTGAGTTGGACGGCGACGATTTCGCGCGACGGAGCTTGAACGGCGGCGACTAGGCAGGGGAAGCGTCGGGTTTCGTCGTAGCGGTAGGATCTGAGGAAGCGGATGGTTTTGGGCGGGCTCGCCGGCAGAGAGCGCGAGCGCAAATAGGTTTCGGCGGGTGTGTCGGCGACGTCGATCGCCGCGCGCCAGAGCCGCAAGGCGAGGTCGGTCGTGGTTTTCACCGCGCGGCGCGGCGGAACGCCGCCGCCCGGAGTGGCGGGAGCGCGTAGGGGCGAAGCGTCTGGCGCGAGCTTCCGCAAGGCGGCGAGCACCTCGCGGGGATCGCAGCCGGCGAAGCAATGAACCATCAGGCCGCGATCGCCGTCAGACACTCCAAGGGATGGTCGAAGATCGCCGCGTCCTTTGCCGTGGCTGCGCACGGGGCAGCGACAGAGGTAGCCTGCTCCTTCCGGCTTCCCGGCAAGGATTTTGGCGATGTCGGCGGCGCGCTGCTGCATCGGCCCCCGGCCGCTATTGCGCGCGCTCGGCGTCGCGCAACGCCTTGTTCAATATTGCGGTGGGGTGGGGCAGGTCGCGCGCGATCCAAAGGCCGCGTTTGGCTTTCTGAGCTTCGCCTTCGGCGACGGCGTATTGGAGGTTCACGGGCTTTCCATTGGCGTCGGTGGCGGCGAAGGCGAAACCCTGAGTCACCATGACCGTTCCGAGGTCCAACGTGTTCGCGCCGACGTGAGCGGCGCATACGGTGTAGATCAGGGGCGGCGATACGGTTTGCGCGACGGCGGTGCACCGGGGTTTGGTGTCGCGAATGAGCGCGGCGAGATAGGCGATGGACGCTTCGCCGCAATCGAGTTTGGCGCCGGCGGGATTGGTGAAAGTGGTTCCGCGAATGCAGGATTGAACGCCATAGAGGCGAAAGGTCTGGCCGTTTTGTCTCCAGGTGTCGCCGGTTTGAAACTCGACGCCGCTTTGCGGAATTTCGAAAACGGGGAGGGGCTTCGTGGCGCCCTGCGCGGGAGGGGGAGGCGAGGCTGCGCCAGATTGCTGCGCCAGGGCGAGCGGAGCGAGTAGGAGCGGCGCAAGGAAAAAAGCGAGGGCGCGCGCAAGGTCACGGGGGAGGGGCAAAGACATTGGTGCGGCCCTCGGGTTCAAGCGACGCTGGCGGGAAGGTTGACGGGCGCGTTACCGGGGCTGGGCGATATGACGCCGCCGGGGTTCGCGCCGCTGCCGGGACAATTGGTCCCGCCATTGTTGGTGGGGGTCGTTGTCCCGCCGCCGTTTTGACAGGTGGAGGCAGCCTGATTGATTTTGTTTTGTATGGCTTTGCCCCAGGAACAAATGCTTTGCCCATTGCCATCGAGATTCGCCGTGCCATTGCGCAGCGTGGCGCCGGTGGCGATGACGCCGCCATTTCCGGAGGTTGGACATGCGCCGCCGCCTTGCAGAGCGGCGACATCGTTTTTGCAAATGAGCGGACCGAATTGAAAGCACGCCGCGAGCGTGCCGGGGCTCACGTTATATCCGCCGACTTGACCGTTGTTGGCCAGCGTTTGATATGCGCCCGATGTGTTGGAATTGCCGACCTGCTTGGCCC
>Ga0265328_10000370_pt1 | contig 20970 bp, 20 predicted proteins | sample 41624metaG_FD_202086 | JGI IMG/M metagenome (GOLD analysis project Ga0265328, IMG submission 202086) | Rhizosphere microbial communities from Carex aquatilis grown in University of Washington, Seatle, WA, United States - 4-16-24 metaG | ecosystem: Host-associated > Plants > Roots > Rhizosphere...
ATCGCAGCGGCGAGGCGATCATATTTCTGGCGCAGCGCGTCCATATCGGCGCGCAGCGCGCGTGAGCGCGCCAGCCGATCGTCGAGCGCGACGCTTTCGCGCTCGATCGCTTCGGTGACGAGGGCCAGCGCGGCCATATCGTCGATTGTTCCCGGCGCCGTCGGCAGCGCGTCGTCGCGCCAGCGCCCGCGCGCTTCGTCATAGTCTCTCGCGGCGCCGTCGCATTCCGCCTGCGCCTCGTCGCGGCTGCGCGTCGCATCGGCGGCGCGCTCCTGCGCTGCGGCGAGCCGGCCGCTCGCTGCGGCGATCGATCGCTCGGCTTCCGTCATTTCGCGGCGCAGCGCGTCGCGCCGCGCGCGCAGCTCGGCGATGAGCGCGTCGGCGGCCTCGCTCGAATGGGCGTGCGGATGCTCGCGCGCGCCGCAGACGGGGCACGGCGCGCCTTCGAGGAGGCTCGCGCGCAGCGCCAGCGCTTGCTTGGAGACGGCGGCGTCGGCGATCTCTCCGAGCCGCTCGACTTCGCCGCGTTTCGCTTCGCCGATTTCGCGCGCGGCGCGGGCCTCATCGAGCGCGCGCGTCTCGATTGCTTGCGCGGCGCTCGCGGCGTCCAGATCTCGCGACGCGCGTCGCGACGCTTCGCGCGCCTTCGCATGGCGGCGCATCTGCGTCTCGAGCTGCGTCTCGAGCCGCGCGAGCGCGTCGAGCGCGCGGCGGCGTCCGCTCGCCTCCTCTTCCTTCAGCTCCGCGAGCGCATCGCCACGCGCTGTGATCTGCTCGGCGAGCTCGGCGCGTTGGGCGTTCGCCTCGCGATCAGTCGCGTCGAGCGTCTCGAGCTCGCGTCGCGCCGCGTCGATTTCTGCGTCGAGCTCTTTCGCGCGCGCCGCGTCGCGGGCGAGCGACTTGGCCGCTTCGCTTCGGCGGCCAAGCCATTCGGCGATCTCGTTCCAGCGCGCGAACAGCGGTTCGGCGGCGGAAAGACGCTCCAGCGCCATGCTGGTCGTGGCGGCTTGCGCTTCGGCCGTCGTGACGCGCTCGGTCAGCGTCGCTTCATCGGCTGCCTTTTGTTGCGCGATCTGCGCGGATTCCTGCGCGGTGCGTTCGGCCTTCGTCGCCTCCCGCTCGGCCGCGAGGATTTCGGCGTCGAGACCCTCGGCCTGTGACCACAGAGGCCCGAATGTTTTGAATTCGGCTTCCGCCGTCTCCAATCGTGCGCGCTTTTGCGCTTCTTCTGCGCGCGCCGCGTCGAGCGCGGCCTGCGCCTTCGTTATGGATTCGCGCGCGGCGGCTTCGCTCGTCGTCGCCCGTGCGAGCGTCGTCGTCGCCGCTTCGCGCGCGGCGAGCGGGACGCGCAGCGGCTCGGCGAGATCGAGAATCTGCAGCCGCGCGCGCGTCTCGGCGAGCGCCTCCTGCGCGGCGAGCGCCGAATCATGCCGCGCGATGGCGTCGGCGAGGCGCGTCTCGGCTTGCGTGATCGCCTCGTGGCGGCGCAGCAGCGCGGCGGCCTCGTCGCGTTGGCGCGCGGCCTCGGCGCGGCCGGCCTCGGAGGTTTCGCGTTCGCTCTCCAGCGCCACGCGCGCTTCGTCCGGCAGCAGGCCGACCTCCTCGCGACGTCGGCGCAGAATGTCCAGCGCCTCGAGCGCGGATCTGGTTCGCAGATAGACGCGCTTCGAGATTTCCGCATAGACGGAGGCGCCGGTGATCTTCTCGAGGAGATCGGCGCGCTCTTTCGAATCCGCGCGCAAAAAGGCGTCGAAATCGCCTTGCGCCAGCAGCACGGTGCGGCGGAACTGCTCGAAGGTGAGATCGGTGAGCTCGACGATTTTGGCGCGCACGGGCTCGACGCCCGAGGCCACCGCCGCGACCACCGTGCCCACCGCGTCCAGGCGATGCAGCGCGCGGCTGCGCTGCTGCAGATTGCCGGTGGGCCGCCCTCTCGCGCGCGCAATGTCGCAGCGGGCGCGATAGCGCTCGCCGTCGCGGCCCAAAAAATCCACCTCGGCGAAGCCGCGCCCCGCGCCGCGGCGCAAAATGGAGCGCGGATCGGCGGCGCTCACCGTCTGGCCGCTGGGGTCCGGCACGCTCTCATTGACGCCCTGCGCGGCGACGCGCGGAAAAGCGTCGTAGAGCGCGAGGCAGAGCGCATCGAGAATCGTCGATTTGCCGGCGCCCGTCTCGCCTGTGATGGCGAAGAGGCCGGCGTCGCGCAGCGGCTCCGCCTCGAAATCGATCTCGAAGCGCTCGGCGAGGCTCGCGAGATTTTCGCCCCTGATCGCGAGAATGCGCATTATTCCTCCGCGGCGGCGGAGTGGAACAGCGTCAGATGCTCCGCCGTCGGCTCGGCTCTATGGGTGAGCGCAAAGGCCTCGCGGAACAATTCGACCGGCTGGCGCTCGGAGAGGCGCAGCGCGGCGGCCGCCGGCGCCGCGGCCTCGAGGCGCTGCGGGCGCTCCACTGTGAGCGAGGCGAGGCGAATCGGAAATTTCTCCGCGATGGCGTCGATCTCGGCGTCGAGTCCGACGATCGGCCCATCGGCGGCGATGGTCAGATGAACGAAAGGTTTTTCGTCCGCCGCCATCGCGGGATCGAGGCCGAGCGCGGCAAATGCGGCCTCGACGCTCTCCCGCGCCAGGCCGCCGCGGGGCGGAATGCGCAGGCAGGGCGTCGGACGGGGGAGGGGGACATGCTCGATCGTCGTCTGTGCGCCATCGATGACGACGATGGTCACGCCATGATGATAGTCGATCTCCGTCTTGGAGAGCGGAAACAGCGAACCGGAATAGCGGACGCCTTCGCGTCCGACCGCTTGCGGCCGATGCAAATGGCCGAGCGCGACATAGGCGACATCCGGCGGAAAGACGTCCGGCGGAACCGCATGTTCGCCGCCGACCAGGATGCGGCGCTCGGCGCCTTCCGATTCGAGGCCGCCCGCGACATGCAGATGGCCGGTGACGACGAGCGGCGCCGCGCCGATGCGGGCCCGCGCGGCGGCGATGAGCTCGGCATAGAGCGCGCGCACGGAGCGAACGACGGGCGAGCCGTCGCTCTCGCCTTCGAGGATCGGCAGATCGGCGGCGCGCGGATAGGGGACGGCGAGAACATACGCCTCGACAGCGCCGCCGGCCCCGCGTAGCGGCACGAGATGGACGCTCGCGTCGATCTCGCCGCCTTTGCGCGCGATGGTCCCGACGCCGGCGACATTGACGAGATCGAACAAGGCGCGCGGCGCCTCTATGCGCCCGGCGGGATCGTGATTGCCGGCGAGGAGGACGATCGTCGCCGCCGGCAGAGCGGCGCGCAGCTCCTTCAGCGTGTCATAGAGGAGCTTCTGCGCCTCGGCGGAAGGGTTGAGGCTGTCGAATATGTCGCCGGCGACGATGATCGCGTCGACGCGGCGCTCCGCGGCGATGGCGACGAGCGCGCGAAGAACCTTGCGATGCTCCGCCTCGCGCGGCCAGCCCTGCAGCTGCGCGCCGAGATGCCAGTCGGCCGTGTGGAGGAGGGTGAGCAGCTTCGTATCCTTCGTGTCGTCGCGGTTTGCTCTACCACGAAGACAGGAGGGACACGAAGGAAGTCAGCGCTGCGGCGGCTTTGGCCACAGGCTGGCGCCGGAGGGGCCGACGCCGGTCTCGAGCAGCAGAACCTCGCCGACCTTCGCCCATCCGTAATGGACCGTTTCCGCCGGCACGACGATCGAATCGCCGGGGCCGAGGGCGCGCAGCGACGTGTCGTCGAACTGCCCGCCGACGCCGGCGTAGAAGCGGCCGGAGATCACCGTCACGACGCGTGCGTCGGGATGGGTGTGCGGCAGCGATTTCGCGCCGGCGGCATATTTCACGGAGAGCGCATAGAGCGCGCCGGGCTGCGTCGCCGTGCCGCTCACCGGCGCGGCGGAGACGCCCGTAAAGAGCGGAACGGGCGCATATTTCAATTCGCTCTGCAGCACTGCGGGCGGCCCGCTTTCGGCCAGCGCCGCGCCGGGGCAGAGGGTCGCCAAAGCGAGCAGGAAAGATCGTGCGCGCATGCGCCCTCTCAGTGGAACAGTACGAAAGTCTTCTGCAGCGTGATCGACACGCCCCAGGCGAGTGGTATGCCGACGGCGGCCCAGGCGGCGATCAGCACGATGCGCGAGCCGCCATTCTGCGCGGCCGCGGCGCGGCGCGCCTCGGCGGCGGCGGCTTCCGCGGCCTGCCCTTCCTCGACATAATCCTCGAAATCGGCGTGAGGCTCTTTCTCTTCCTGCACGACGGCCGCGACACTGGTCTTCTTCTCTGTGGCGACCTCTTCGTCGGTCATGAACAGCTTCTCGGCGACCGGCCGCACGGCGAGATCGCAGATGAGGCCGACGACGAGCAGGCCGGCGAGAATATACATGGTCTGATTATAGACCGCGTCGCGTGCGACGCCGTGGTCGATCTGATAGTCGCGGATGTAATTGACGAGCACCGGGCCGAGCACGCCGGCCGTCGACCAGGCGGTGAGCAGCCGGCCATGAATCGCGCCGACATAATGCGTGCCGAAAATATCCGCGAGATAGGCCGGGATGGTGGCGAAGCCGCCGCCATACATGGACAGGATCACGCAGAAGAACAGCACGAAGAGCACCACATTGCCGTCATGCGCGGCCCAGGGCGCGGCGGAATAGAGGAAGAAGCCGAGGATGAAGAAAACCGCGTAGGTCGTCTTGCGGCCGAGCTTGTCCGACCAGGTGGCCCAGGCGAGGCGCCCGCCGATGTTGCAGAGGCTGAGCAGGCCGGTGAAGCCGGCGGCGATGGCGGCGATTTTCGCCTTTTGCGTGGCGTCGAGGCTGGAAAAGCCGGTGTCGAGGCCGATAAGCCTGCCGCCGAACACTTCCTGCAGCATGGGAGAGGCCATGCCCAGCACGCCGATGCCGGCGCTGACATTGAGGCAGAGCACGCCCCACAGCAGCCAGAATTGCGGAGTCTTCCACGCGACGTCGAGATGCACATGGCGGCTCGTCACCATTTTATTGCCGGCGGTCGCGGAGGGCTCCCAGCCCTCCGGCTTCCAGCCGTCGCGCGGCACGCGATAGCCGAGCGAGCCGCCCACCATGAAGACGAAATAGATCGCCGCCATTGTGACGAAGGTCTGCCACACGCCGACGGACGTCGGCGTCGCATAATAGGCCATCAGCTTGTCGGCGAGCGGCGCGCCGATCATCGCCCCGCCGCCGAAGCCCATGATGGCCATGCCGGTCGCCATGCCGCGCCGGTCCGGGAACCATTTGATGAGCGTCGAGACCGGCGAAATATAGCCGAGCCCGAGGCCAATGCCGCCGATGACGCCGGAGCCGAGCCACAGCATCCAGATCTGATGCAGATAGACGCCGGCCGCCGAGATCAGCAGGCCGCCGCACCAGCACACCGCCGCCGCGAGGCCGGCCTTGCGCGGGCCCGCCGTCTCCAGCCAATGGCCGAACACCGCGGCCGAGGAGCCGAGAAAGACGAAGAACAGCGTGAAGGTCCAGCCGAGCATGCTGATCTTCCAATCGCAGCTCGTGGCGAAAATGCTGGCGAAAAAGCTCATATCCGCCGGGCAGGCCTTGGGCTCGGCGCCGCCGACGACGCGCGACAGCGGCAGCCAGAACACGCTGAAGCCATAGGCCATGCCGATGCACAAATGCACGGCGAGAGCCGCCGGCGGCACCAGCCAGCGGTTGAAGCCATACGCTGCGATGGAGCGCTCCCGGCTGAAAAACTGCCGGGACGGCAAAGCGGCTACCGACATCAAATCCTCCGAAATCGAGCCGCGCCCCGTGTGCGGCGTCGTGAGCGGTCCCGAGCGCCGCCCCCGAGCGGCGCCCGCCATTCCTCGACAATGCCGACGGCTGCGACTTTTTCAACTCTCTCTATCGGAAATCGTCACAGCGGCGATCGTCGATCAATATCTATTTCCCGTCGCTTTATTCGATTCTTCTATTGCCGCTCCTATCCGGCGGAATGGACGAAGGCTTCTCCCGCCCGACCAAAATTCGCACGAAACGCCAATGTTTTTATGCTTGCGAGCGGCCGTCGGCGTCCATATCCTGTACTGCGATATGTACCTGCCGTATATAGCCACGCGGCGCGCGATCGAAGCGGCGGCGCGCATCCCAAAGAGCATCGCCATGCGGTTCGGGGTCTTCTGCACCTATGAAAATCCGCAGCAGGACTACGCGCGCTGCTTCGAGACGCAGACGCGGCTCGTGCGTCACGCGGAGGCGCTGGGCTTCGAGGAGGCCTGGATCGCCGAGCATCATTTCGAGCCCGACGCGGTCTGCCCCTCCATTCTCACTCTGCTGTCCTATCTCGCTGGCGTGACGACGAAAATCAGGCTCGGCTCGGCCGCTGTGCTGCTCGCCTTCCGCAATCCGATCCAGGTGGCGGAGGATGTCGCGACGATCGATCTTTTGTCCAAGGGCCGGTTCGACTTCGGCGTGGCGCGGGGCGGGCCCTTCGAATTGCAGAACCGGCATTTCGGCGCCGGCAAGGATTCGACGCGCGAGATGACTCTGGAGGCGCTCGGCCTCGTCAATCGTCTGCTCTATGAAGACAGAGTGACCTTCACCGGCGCGCATTACGAGGCCAATGGGCTGAGCCTCACGCCGCGCCCGCTGCAAAAGCCGATCCCCACCTATCTCGCCACGACGACGCCGGGCGCGATCCGCTACGCCGCGCGCAATGGATTCGGCGTGATGGCCGGGCCGCCTTTCCCGATCGAGCAGATAAGGGAAACGCTGCGCATCTATCGCGAGGCGGCGGGGCCGGAGGGCGATCCGCGCTTCACCATGGCGCGCTTTTATTTCGCGGCGCCGCGGCGCGAGCTGGCGCTCGCCGAGGCGGTTCCCTTCTTCGCGCGTTTCGCCGAGCGCATGCGCGGCAATTTCGCCCGCCAGGACGGCGCGCCGCCGCCCTCGCTGACGGAGGAGGGCCTGCTCGAGCGGTCGCTGATCGGCGATTTCGACGAGGTGGCGGAGAAGATCGCCGCCTATCGCGAACAGACGGGCGCGCGCGCCATATTGCTGAAGCCGATTTCCCGCGACGCCGAGAAGAATTTGCGCTCGCTCGAGGATTTCGCGCGGCATGTGCGGCCGATGCTGGGGACGGCGGTGGAGGCCGCGGCGGCGCAGTAGGGGCGTCCCCGAAAGATATAGGTATTTATACTTATATGTCCCACATCCCTGCGAACCCGACGCCGTGCGGAGCCTAGAGGCTCGCTGCGTGCGGTTTGCCACGTCGAACCGACGAGAGTTCACACCGAACGATCGGGTGAAGGTTTCCTCATCCTGAGGAGCCCGCATAGCGGGCGTCTCGAAGGACGAGGAAGCCTTCATGCGCTGCTTTCTGGCGCTCGCCCTCGTGCTTTTCGGCTCCCGCAGAGCCTTCCCGGCATGGGGCCGAGGATCGTCTCGAGGATCGTCTTCCTGCGAGCATTCGGGACTCCCCTTGCGGAACGCAGCGGGAACGCATAATGTCGTGTTCATGATTTGTTTATGAAGCCGCGCCATCATATGCGCGCCGAGTGGAAGCGCGCCGCAGGCCGGGCGGCGCCGGGGGTTCTCCTATGCTGACCAAGAAACAGAGCGATTTGCTGCGCTTCATCCATGAGCGCCTGAAGGAGACCGGCGTGCCGCCCTCCTTCGACGAGATGAAGGACGCGCTCGATCTGCGCTCCAAATCCGGCATCCACAGGCTCATTCTCGCGCTCGAGGAGCGCGGCTTCATCCGCCGCCTGCCCAATCGCGCCCGCGCGCTCGAGGTGTTGCGCCTGCCCGAATCGGCGACGCCCCGTGTCGCCGCGCGCGGCGGCAAATTCTCGCCCTCCGTCATAGAGGGCGCGCTCGGCCGCGTGCGGCCCGTCCCGGCCGGCGAGCCGGAGTCCGACCAGCAGGTGGCGATCCCGGTCATGGGCCGCATCGCCGCCGGCACGCCCATCTCCGCTCTGCAGAGCCGCAGCCACACGATCAATCTGCCGCCGGATATGCTCGGTGGCGGCGAGCATTTCGCGCTCGAAGTGCGCGGCGATTCGATGATCGAGGCCGGCATTCTCGACGGCGACGTCGTCGTGGTGAAGAAGCAGGACACCGCCGACACGGGCGATATCGTCGTCGCCCTCATCGACGACGAGGAGGCGACGCTGAAACGCCTGCGCAAGCGCGGCGCTTCAATAGCGCTCGAGGCCGCCAATCCCGCCTATGAGACGCGCATTTTCGGGCCCGATCGCGTGCGCATTCAGGGCCGGCTGGTCAGCCTTCTGCGCAAATACTGAGATCCATCTCGCCGCCACGATCTCGCCGCCCTTTGCGGCCATCTTCCGCCCGTCGCGCGCCTCGCGCGCGGGCCTTTTCGCGCGGCGGACAAGCGAATGAGGCGTGTCTCGAGCGTAGCGCGCTTCGAGGAGAAGCGCGCGCTGCGGCTCTCTCGGCCGCCCCGCCTCTTTCTGCATGGACGATAGAATGTCGCACTCGACCGGCCCAATGCGCGAACGCGAAGGATCGAAGCCCATGGCCGTCGGCCGCCGTTTGCGTTTCGCACGCCCCTCGCGCCCCTGGCTCTTGGCGCTCGGCGCCGTTGCTGTGGTGGCGCTCGGCGCGGCGCTCGCGCCCTGGACCTTCTCGACCAGCGCACTGCTCGAGGAGATTTCCGGTCAGCTCAACTCCTCCTCGGGGCTCTATATCGCCGCCAAGGGCCGCTCGACGTTCTCCTTGCTGCCGCGCCCGCATATCGCCATAGACAGCATCGCCTTCGCCGATCCCAACGCCGCGCTGACCATCGAGGCGGAGCGGCTCTATGGCAATGTGCTGCTGCCGCCGCTGCTCGCCGGGCGGCTCGAGATCGCCGACGTCGAGCTGATTCGCCCCTCGATCGAGATCGATCTCGACCGCAAGCCGATGGGCGCCGCCGGCGCCGCCGTGCGCGCCGCGGCGGCGCGGCCGTCGACGCCCGCGGCCGAAAAGGCCGATCGCGCGCGCCTCGGCGGGGTCTCGATCGTCTCCGGCGTCGCGCGGCTCAAATATGCCGGCGGCGAGGAGACGATTCAGGACATAGACGCGACGCTCGACTGGCGCACCGTCGGCTCGCCGGCGACGCTCGACGCCGCCTTCTCCTGGCGCGGCGAGCGTCCGCGCGCCATGCTCTGGGTGCTCAAGCCCGGCGCGCTGCTGCGTGGCGAGCAGTCGCCCGTCACTGTCCGGCTCGATTCCGACAGCGTGCGGCTGGAGGCGGAAGGTTTCGGCCAGCTCGGCGCCAAGCCGCGCTACACGGGGCGCCTCACCGCCTCGTCGCCCTCGCTGCGCCATGCGCTCGGCCTCGCGAAAATGAGCGCGCCGCTGCCGGGCCCCTTCGAGAATGTGCAGCTCTCCGCCAAGGCGAGCGTCGGCCTGCGCGATTTCCAGCTCACCGATCTGAAGCTCTCGGCCGACGACAATGAGTTCGAAGGCTCCTTCGCGCTGCGCCACGAGGGCGACAAGCCGATCGTCCATGCGACTCTCGCCAGCAATTTCGTGTCGCTGAAGCCGATGATCGCCGATCTGCCGCCGCTTTCCGGCGCGGACGGCCAATGGAGCCGCGACGCTTTCTCGCTGCCGGACATTCAGGACGCCGATGTCGATCTGCGCCTCTCGGCCTCGCGCGCCCGCATATTGCGGCTGAACCTCGAGGATGCGGCGCTGTCGCTGCTGCTGCGCGGCGGCAGGCTCGAGCTCGCCCTCGCCGAAGCGCAGGCCTACAAAGGCGCGGTCAAGGGCCGCGCCACTTTCGCCGCCAATGCGGCGGGCGCGCTCGAATTCCACGGCAATGGGCAATTGACGGGCGTCGACGCCGGCGCGCTCGCCTGGGACATCGCCGCGCGGCCCGATCTCGGCGGCGCGCTGGACGCGACCTTCGCGCTCGACGCGACCGGCGACAGCGTCGCGCAGATCATGCGCGATCTCGACGGCCGCGCCAGCGTCTCGCTGACGGAGGGCGAGGTCGGCGGCATAGATCTCGAGCGCGCGCTGCGTCGCATCGACAAGCGGCCATTGTCCAGCGCGATGGACATTCGCTCCGGCCATTCATTGGTCGACCGCGCCAGCGCGACGATCAAAATCGTGAAGGGAACGGCGAACATCGAGGATGGTCAGGCGCATGGGCCGGGCTTCTCGCTGGCCTTCGCCGGTCAGACGCGCATTCCCGAGCGCAGCCTCGCGATGAAAGCGCAGGCCAATGAGGCGGACGCCTCGGGAAAGGCGCGCGAGAAGGGCGTGCAGATCGGCTTCGATCTCTCCGGCGCCTGGGACGATCCCGTCTTCGCGCCCGACGCCGCCGCGCTGATCAAGCGCAGCGGGGCCGCGGCGCCGCTGCTGCCGCGCGTCGAGCCGGAAGGCGGCGCGACGAAGGAGAAGTGAGAGGCGGCTTCGCAGTTTCGCGCTCGAAGAGCCGCGGCCGCGTATTTTTGCTATAACCGCGACGTCCTTTCTCCATTTTCGGGGCGATTCGCGTGAGTGATGAATTTTTTCCCGGTCGCCTGCTCGATGGCGAGCGCATTCTCTGGTCGGGCCGGCCGGCTCGCGGCCTATCGCTGCGCGGGCGCGACGTTTTTCTGATCCCGTTCAGCCTGCTCTGGTGCGGATTCGCGGTGTTCTGGACGATCTCCGTCGGTCGAACCAATGCGCCTTGGTTCTTCACGGGGATCGGCGTTCTATTCGTTTGCATGGGGCTCTATTTCGTCGTGGGGCGGTTCCTATTCGACGCTTGGCTGCGGAGCGATCTGCGTTATGCGGTCACGAATCTGCGCATACTGATCGCGCGACCGGAGCCTTTCGGCCGATTCACGGCCCTAGCCCTCGATCGGCTCCCGGAGGCCGAATTGAGCGAGCGCGTCGACGGGAGCGGCTCGATCCGCTTCGGAGCGCCGGCGCCTTTGTGGGGAAGCCGAGGTTGGACGGATATGACGCCCGCGCTCGATCCGACGCCGCAATTCCTGTCGATCGACGCCGCGCGACGCGTGTTCGATCTCATTCAAGAGAAGGCGAGGAAGAACGCGCCGGCATGATCGGCGCGAGGCGCGTTTGGCGCGCGCCTCACCCCGCCCCGCCGCCCGTGGCGCGGCCGCGCGTGATCAGGGCCGAGGCTCCCAGAGCTGCGGCCACGACGCCGAGCAACAAAGTCGATATGGCGTTGACCTCCGGCGATACGCCGAGCCGCACCTGCGAATAGATGCGCATCGGCAGAGTCGTCGCGCCGGGGCCGGTGGTGAAGCTCGCGATGACGAGATCGTCGAGCGAGATGATGAAGGCCAGCAGATAGGCGCTGACGACGCTCGGCGCGATCAGCGGCAGAGTGACGAGCGCAAAAGCGCGAAAGGGCGTCGCGCCGAGGTCCATCGCCGCTTCCTCGAGCGTGCGGTCGCAGCCTTTCAGAGCGGCGTGGATCATCACCGTCGCGAAGCACATCGTAAACGCCGAATGCGCTAGCACCAGAGTGAGAAAGCCGCGCTCGACGCCGAGCGCGACGAAGATGAGCAGAAGTCCGAGGCCGAGCACGACTTCCGGCATCACCAGCGGCGCATAGATCGAGCCGGCGAATAAGGTGCGTGTGCGGAAGCCGCCGAAACGCGCCAGCGCCAGCGCCGCCAACAATCCGTTGATCGTCGCGATGAGCGCGGAGAGCGCCGCCGCGGCGAGACTGATCTCGGCGGCGCGCAGCATCTGCTCGTCGTGAAGCAGCGCCGCATACCATTTGGTCGAGAAGCCGCCCCACACCGTCGCGAGCCGCGAGGCGTTGAAGCTCATCGTCGCCAGAATGACGATCGGCCCATAGAGAAAGCCGAAGCCGAGGGCCAGCGCCGCCAGGCGGGAAAGGCGCGCGGCGCTCATCGCCGGCCCTCGCGCAATTGCGCGCGCTCATACAGCAGGATGGGGACGAGCAGCAGGGCGAGAAGCGTCACCGCCGCCGCCGAGGCGGCGGGCCAATCGCGATTGGCGAAAAAGTCATTCCACAAAGTGCGGCCGATCATCAGAGTGTCGGAGCCGCCGAGGAGATCGGGAATAACGAATTCGCCGACCGCCGGAATGAAGACGAGCAGCGCGCCGGCGATAATTCCCCGCCGCGACAGAGGCAGAGTGACGCGCAGAAACACCTGCAGCGGCGAGGCGCCGAGATCGGCCGCCGCCTCGCGCAAGGCGGGGTCTTGCCCCTCGATCGCCGCATAGAGCGGCAGCAGCATGAAGGGTAGATAGGAGTAGACGATGCCGACGACGACCGCGCCGCTCGTCGCGAACATGGGCAGCGGGGAGTCGATGAGGCCGAGCGCCATCAGCGCGTGATTGATGATTCCCTCATCCTTCAGCAGCGTGATCCAGGCGTAGACGCGGATGAGAAAGCTCGTCCAGAAGGGCGCGACGGCGAAGCCGATGAGAATGGGTCGCAATCGCCGCGGCGCGCGCGCTATGGCGAGCGCGAAAGGATAGGCGACGGCGAGGCAGACAATTGTCGCGACGCCGGCGATCGTCAGCGAGGAGAGATAGGAGTCGAGATAGAGATTATCCTCGGCGAGGCCGCGATAGGCGTCGAAACCGAGCTGCGAGAGCTTTTCCATAAGGCCGGCGACGCCGCTCGAGAGATCGAGGACAGGCTCATAGGGCGGGCGGGTCTGCGCCGGATGCGACAGCGAGATTTTGACGATGAGCGCGAAGGGCGCGAGAAAGAATAGCGCGATCCAGGCGTAGGGCGCCGCGATGACGAGCCGCTCGCCGCGCGTGAGCCTGCGGCTTTTGTCGCACTCCGGCATTATTCGCTCGCAAAGAAGCGCGCGGCGGAGGGCGCGATGGAAATGCGCGCCGCGTCGCCGATGGAAAAGGATGGTCCGCCGATCGCGCCGCGCGAGACGCGCAAAGTCTCGCCGCCGGGCAGGCGCAGGCGAAAATGCGTCGTCTCGCCGCGAAAGGCGACGTCTTCCACCACCCCGTCGACGCCTGCTCCTCCCACTCCTGCGCCACCCTCGCGCACAGGCTCGATGGCGACGCGTTCGGGCCGCACGGCGAGCACGGCCTTCGCGCCGGCGGCGAGGCCGCTGTCGCCAGCCGGCAGGCGGCCGAGGGGGCCGGTGAATTCGCCGCTCTCTATGCGGCCTTCCAGGAAATTCATCTGCCCGATGAAGGAGGCGACGAAGCGCGTCGCCGGCCGCTCATAGACGTCCGTCGGCGAGCCGATCTGCTCTATGCGGCCGTCGCGCATCACGGCGATGCGATCGGCCATCACCAGCGCCTCGTCCTGATCATGGGTGACGACGACGAAGCTCGTTTTCAGTCTGCGCTGAATTTCCTTGATCTGGAATTGCGTCTCCTCGCGCAATTGCCGATCGAGCGCGCCCAAGGGCTCGTCGAGCAGCAGTAGCCGCGGGCCGGGCGCGAGCGCGCGGGCGAGCGCGACGCGCTGGCGCTGACCGCCGGAGAGCTGATCCGGCCGGCGCGTTTCGACGCCCTCGAGCCGCACGATCTGCAACAGTTCGGCGACGCGTGCGGCGATCTCGGCCTTGCCCTTGCCCTGCCGGCGCAGGCCGAAGGCGATATTCTCGAACACGCAGAGATGCGGAAACAGCGCGTAGGATTGGAACATCAGATTGACCGGCCGCCGATGCGGCGGCGCGCCGCTCATATCGGCGCCCTCGATCTCGACGCGGCCGGCGTCCGCGCTCTCGAAGCCGGCGACAAGGCGCATCAGCGTGGTCTTGCCGCAGCCCGAGGGTCCGAGCAGAGCGAAGAACTCGCCGGCGCCGACCTCGAGCGACACGCCGTCCAGCGCGGTGACGGCGCCGAAGCGCTTGGACGCACTTTTGATGGAGAGTAGCGGCGCGTCGGTCATTGTCGTCGCTGTCTCCCGCTCGGTCTCCCTCATGCAAGGAGCCCGCGTAGCGGGCGTCTTTAAAGCACGCGGAGCTTTTGTGTTCGCCTTCGACCACCCCGTCAGCCGTCGCGGCGGAAGGCCGCGCGCCAATGGCGGACCATGACGTCGCTGGCGGGAATATCCTCGACCATCTCGGGACGCAAGCCGGTGGCGGCGAGCGCCGCGATCCGGCTCGGCGGCAGCGGCCAAGGGGGCCCGGCGACCTCCTGTCCCTCGTCGCGGGCGCGGGCGATGACGAGCAGCAGTCCGCCCGGCGCGACCAGCGCGGCGAGCGCCTGCGCCGCCTGATCGAGCAGGGCGTCGGGCAGCGCCTGCAGCGTGTAGCATTCATGGACGAGATCGAAGCCGCCGCGCCACTCCGGCGGCGGCGCGAACAGATCGGCGGCGCGATAAGCGACCGCGCTCTGCGGGAAGCGGCGCTTCGCCCAGGCCACGGCCTCCTCGATGAGATCGAAGGCGGTGACGCGGGCGCCGGCGGCGGCGAGCGCCTCGGCGTTGTCGCCGAGCCCGCAGCCGATATCGAGCGCGCGCAGATCGTCGAGCCGGCGTGTCGCCAGCCAGTCGGCGAGCAGCGGATGGGGCGCGAGATGGGCCCAGGGCACGCCGGCGGCGTCGCCCTCGGCGAGGCGATAGACCGCCTCGAACCAGTCCTTGCGCTGTGGATCGGCCTCGACGCCGCCCGGCCTCTTATGCGGGTCGATCTCGTCGAGACGCGCTCTCGCGGCGGCGCGACGTGCGAAAAACGCCTCGCTCACGCCTGTTTCTCCCATTTCCCGTCCTCGCTCTGGCGCCAGTAGGAGAGCGTGTGCCCCTCCGTCTTCAGCCGCCGCCATTGCTCGCGCGCGGCCGCCACAGCCGCCGCGTCATTGCCGTCGAACATCAGTATGGCGCGCTGTGTCGGCGCGCTCCGCGCATCGGCGAGCACGGGCGAAAGCTCCGCATTTTCCACGAAAAAGCGCACATCGGCGCGATTGGGATTGTCCGGCCCGAGCGTGAGAAAAATCGGCTGGCTCTCCGGATCGTCGTCCTTGATCGAGCCATGCGGCAGAAAGCTGTCGCCCGAATAGGACCAGAGGAGATCGTCGAGAGCCTCGAGGCGCGGCGCGCTCGTCGCCTGCACGACGACGGACCAGTCGCGCGCCAGCGAGAGCTCGAGCAGCTTGGGCAGGGCGCTCTCGAGTGGGAGCCGCTGGAGGTGATAGAACCAGACGTCCGTCATGTCGCCGCCGTTATTATGAAGAGCTGCGCGATGAAGCAATTCAGGGGCCTGCCTGCGGCGCTGGATCGCGGCGCGGCGCTGTTGATGACGGGAGTCATTCCAGATCGCATCTTATCGGCACATGATCGGACGGCTTGGCGCCGGCGCGCAGATCCTTGTCGATCGACACGCTCCGCAGTCGGTCGGCGGCCTGCGGCGAGAGCAGCAGATGATCGATGCGCAGCCCATTGTTCTTCTGCCAGGCGCCGGCCTGATAGTCCCAGAATGTGTAGAGCCCGGTCGCGTCCGTCGAAGCGCGTAGCGCCTCCGTATAGCCGAGGTTCAGCAGCTCCTGGAATTTGGCGCGCGTCTGCGGCAGGAACAGCGCGTCGCCGGCCCAGCCGACGGGGTCATAGACGTCGCCCGGCGCGGGGATGACATTATAGTCCCCGGCGAGCACGACGGGCTCCTCCAGCGCCAGAAGGCTCGCCGCATGGGCGATGAGGCAATCCATAAAGGCGAGCTTATAGGGGTATTTCTCGGTCTCGGGCGGATTGCCGTTGGGCAGATAGATGCTGGCGACGCGCAGAGCGCCGCGATCGGTCGAGACCACGGCCTCAATGTAGCGGGCCTGCGGATCATGCTCGAATTTCGGCAGGCCGCGCACCACCTCGATCGGCGTCTTCGACAGAATGGCGACGCCGTTGAAGGTCTTCTGCCCATGCGTCTCGACATTATAGCCGAGGTCTTCGATCTCGGCGCGCGGGAAGGCCTTGTCCTCGCATTTGATCTCTTGCAGGCACAGCACGTCCGGCGCGACTTCGCGCAGATAGGCGGTGAGCGGCTCCAGCCGCTGGCGGACGGAATTGACGTTCCAAGTGGCGATGCGCAAGGCGGGCTCCTCCTCGGATTCTGCTTCGTCACTATCGGCACTTGCCGCAATGCGCAACGCCAGAGGTCGGCGCCTCTGTTTTTCCCCTCAGACCAGGACTTTCGACATTCGGCGGATCGCAGTCGAGAAACCCGCGCTCTCATAGAAGTCGATCGCGGCCACGTTGAGCTCCCATACGCCGAGTTCGCATGCGGTCACGCCCCGATCGCGCGCCCATCGTTCGGCGCGTGCGAGCAGCCCTTTGCCGACGCCGCGCCCCCGATAGGGGAAGGCGACGACCAGCATGTCGATCTCGACGATTTCGCGAGCGGTTCGCACAGCGGTTCGTGCGAGCGATTTGTGGATGACGGCGGCGAGGCCGATCGGTCCAGCATCCGTTTCGGCGACGATAATATCGCTCGCAGGCCCTTCGATCAGCATGCGGATGGAGTCCGTTCGTTCGTGCTGGTCGGGTTTTTGAAAGATGTCGGGTATCGCATTGCGATGGAAAAGGTCGAGCTCGTCCACGAGAGCGCGGAGGCCTTCCATTTCCTCGGTTGTCGCGATGCGGAAAGCGACGAACGCTTCGCTGAGAGCTTCCTCATTCATTTCGTTTCTCCGGGCGGGCTCGCCGTGATCCGGGACGAAACGAAAACGCCGCCAGATCGGGGCGGCGTCGTATGAGCGTGATCTCGCCGCGTCCTCAGAAAGGTGCGCGGTAATAAAGTCGGGTGATGTCGAGATCGGCGATCTGCATGGCGCTGACATTGCGGGCGCGCGATCTCATTGTCAATGCGCCGAGGAAGGGTGCGATGGCGCGAGCGGACTGCCGTCCGAGCGCGCGGCTTCATCGAATTGCCGACACAGGCCTTTACTATAGGCTCAACCAACGCGCCCGTGAGCCCGGAGCCCCGAATGTTCGTGAAATCTCGCGTCACCACCGTCGTCTTCGATATCGGCAATGTGCTCGTCGATTGGAATCCGCGCTATCTCTATCGCAAGCTCTTCGACGACGCCGAGGCCATGGAGCGATTCCTCGGGGAGGTCTGCACATCCGATTGGAATCTGGAGTTGGATCGCGGGCGTCCTTTCGCCGAGGCGGTCGCCGAGCGCGTCGCGCTCTATCCCGATTTCGCCGATCTCATCCGCGCCTATGACGCGCGCTGGAGCGAGATGATCGCCGGGCCCATCGCCGGGACGGTGGCTCTGCTGGAGCGGCTCGCCGAGCGCGAGACGCCGCTCTACGCGCTCACCAATTTCTCGGATGAGAAATATGTGGAGACCTTCGAGCGCTTCGGCTTTTTCCAGCGTTTTTTGGGCGTCGTCGTCTCGGGCCGGGTGAAGCTGCTGAAGCCGGATCCCGCGATCTATCGCCTGTTGCTCGAGAGCTATGGGCTCGATCCGACGGCCTGTCTGTTCATCGACGATTCGCCCGCAAATGTCGAAGGCGCCCGCAAGGTCGGGCTGCATGCGACGCGCTTCGAAAGCCCGGAGCAGATCGAGCGCATGCTGAAGGAGCTGGCGTTGCTCTGAGCGGTCCTACGTCGCAGAGGCGGCGGCGATTTCCGCGACGATTCCCTCCGCCGCGGCGCGCGGGTCGTCCGCCTGCGTCACCGGCCGGCCGACGACGAGATGGTCGGCGCCGGCGGCGATCGCCTCTCCCGGCGTCATGACGCGTTTTTGATCGCCGAGCGCGGCGCCGGCGGGACGCACGCCCGGCGTCACCAGCACGATCTGCGGCCCGACCAGCGCGCGGATCGGCGCGACCTCCTGCGGCGACAGAATCAGCCCATCGATTCCGGCCGCCTTCGCTTGGCGCGCGCGCCGCGCGACCAACTCGGCGACGCCGATCGAATAGCCGGCCTCCGCGAGATCGGAATCGTCATAGGAGGTCATCACCGTGACGGCGAGCAATCGCAGGCCGGAGCCCTCCGCGCCCTGGCGGGCGGCGCGCATCGTCTGTGGAAAACCGTGAATGGTGAGGAAATCAGCGCCGAGCCGGGCGATCTGCCGCGTCGCGCGTTCGACCGTCTGGCCGATGTCATGGAGCTTCAGGTCGATAAAGACCTTGCGGCCGGCGGCCTTCAGCTCCTCGACCAGAGGCAGGCCGCCGCCATAGGCGAGCTCCATGCCGATCTTGTAGAAGGAGACGGAATCGCCCAGTCGCGAGATCAGCGCGCGCGCCGCCGCCACGCTATCGACATCGAGCGCGACGATCAGCCGATCGCGCGCGGCGGAATTTGCGTCCGAGCCCATGCATGAACTCCTGTCGGCGGTCGAAATCAGGCGGGCGGCGTGAGCCATTTGCTCATGAGCACCCGAGGCGCCACCTCATAACCCAGGCGCTCGTAGAAAGAGACGACGCCGGTATTGGTCTCCCGCACCAGCAGCTGCGCTTTGACGACGCCGCGCTCGCGGAGCCATTGCTCGGCCGCGTTCGCCATTTTCCGTCCGAACCCGACGCCGCGCCTGTCCGAATGGGAGGCGAGATAATACAGCCAGCCGCGATGACCATCATGTCCGACCATGACCGAGGCTCGGATCTGGCCGAGGCGATCAACGCCGATCAGCACGTCAGAGCAGGTCTTTGCCCTGGCGAATCGGAAATCGGCGGCTGGATCATTGTAGCTGACGACGAGGCCGCATGCGCGCCATAGCGCGACCACTGCGTCCTCGTCTTCGGATGAGGCGCTTCGAATGGCCAGCGGCATGAAAAGCGTCCATCGAGAAAAGCGTCTCGACCGTCTCGGCCTCGACGGCGCCGTTCAGCGCGCCCGCTTATACAGCCACACGCGCGCCGGCGGCAGATTCAACCAGATCGGGCCGAGGCCCTCGGCCGTATAGGCCCCGCGATTGGCGTGGCGCTTCAACGGCATGGGCGAGACCCACAGGCTATAGGTGAATTGGACGAACACGCCGCCGGGCGCGATCAGCTCGAAGGACTCGTCGAGCAGCCGCAGACGGTCGGCCTCCGGCTGGTTGAGCAGCGGCAGGCTGGAGACGATGGAGCCGATCGGCCCCTCGACCTTGCCCGCGAGCGTCTTCTTCAGCCCATAGGCGTCGCCCTGCACGACATTCACGCCGGGAAAGCGCTCGCGCAGCAGGTCGCAGAATTTCGTCTCATATTCGACGAGGGTGAGGCGCTCCGGCGCAATGCCGCGCTCGAGCAGCGCCTGCGTCACCGGGCCGGTGCCCGGCCCGAGCTCGATGATGGGCGCGTCGCCGGAAATGTCGACATAGCTCGCCATGGTCTTGGCCAGCACCGGGCCGGAGGGCGAGACCGCGCCGACGAGGCGCGGATTCTCGATCAGCGAGCGGATGAAACGCGCATTATAAACCAAGGAGTTTTTCGGGGGCTCGAGATTCTGTAACACGCTCGGGTTGCCTCTCCATCGTTGCGGCCGCGCGACCTTGGTATAACAGGGCCGATCGGTCAATGGCGAGCCTCGCTCGATCAGGGCTCGGAACTCGGGTTAACGAGCAGATATCTTTCCAGCGTCATGGCCGCGCTTGTCGCGGCCATCCACGCCGCGACGACCGTGAAAGTTAAGAATACGAGCGGAACAACGCCGCCCCTTTTCCCCGCGTGTCGTAATGTCTCGGCGTGGATGCCCGCGACGAGCGCGGGCATGACGCGGTTGCATAGGAATTGTTAACCTGGATTCGGAGCCTTGCTCGCTCGATCGGGCGCTCACTTGCCGAACAGCTCTTTCATCCGCGCGAAAAAACCGGTCGCCTCGGGGTGGGTGTGGTGGGAGGATTCCTCCTCGAACTCATTGAGCAGCTCGCGCTGGCGCTTGGTCAGATTCTGCGGCGTCTCGACGCTGATCTGCACATAGAGATCGCCCGATTCGCGCCCGCGCAGCAGAGGCATGCCCTTGGCTTTCACCTTGATTTGCTTGCCGGTTTGCGCGCCCTCGGGAATTTTGATCTCGGTCTCGCCGCCGTCGATCGTATGCACGGTGATCTTGCCGCCGAGCGCGGCCCGCACCATGGAGATGGGCACGCGGCAATAGAGATCGGCGCCGTCGCGCTGGAAGAATGTGTGTGGCTTGACCGACAGGAAAATATAGAGATCGCCGGGCGGCCCGCCGCGCAGCCCGGCCTCGCCCTCGCTGGCGAGGCGGATGCGCGTGCCGTCCTCGACGCCGGGCGGCACATTGACCGAGAGCGTGCGCTCGATCGTCGCGCGGCCGGTTCCCGAGCAGACGGAGCAGGGATTGTCTATGACCTCGCCGCGGCCTTGGCAGGTGGGGCAGGTGCGCTCAATCGCGAAGAAGCCCTGCTGGGCGCGCACGCGGCCATGGCCGGCGCAGGTGGCGCAGGTCTTGGGCTTGGAGCCTTTTTTGGCGCCGGTGCCGCCGCAGGGCTCGCAGGAGATGGAGGTCGGCAGCTTCAACGTCGCCGCCTTGCCGTGGAAGGCCTCCTCCAGCGTGATTTCCATATTGTAGCGCAGGTCCGAGCCGCGCTCGCGAGCGCTGCCGCGGCCGCCGCCCCGCCGGCCCATCACCTCGCCGAAGAGATCGTCGAAAATATCGGCCATCGAGGCGGCGAAGCCGTCGCCCGCGCCGAAGCCGCCGCCGCCCTGCTCGAAAGCGGCGTGGCCGAAACGGTCATAGGCGGCGCGCTTCTGCGTGTCGGAGAGGCACTGATAGGCCTCGTTGACCTCCTTGAAGCGCGCCTCGGCCTCCGCATCGCCGGGATTGCGGTCCGGATGATATTGCATCGCGGCCTTGCGAAAGGCGATTTTCAGCTCGACGTCGGTCGAGGTCTTGGCAACGCCGAGAGTTTCGTAGAAGTCGCGTTTGGACATGTCAGTCTTGGGTTGGTTCGTCCGAAGCGCCGCCGCGCAGGGCGAGCTCGTCGAAGGTCGGCTTCAGGCTGTATATCAGTTCGGGAAGCGATGTCAGCACCGTGTCCCAGATCGTGTCCAAGTTCAGGTCGAAATAGCCGTGAGCGATGGCCGACCGGGCGGAGCGGCGATTTGCGCGTCATATCGGGCGGGCCTCGGCCGAGACGCC
>Ga0265328_10000374_pt1 | contig 20850 bp, 16 predicted proteins | sample 41624metaG_FD_202086 | JGI IMG/M metagenome (GOLD analysis project Ga0265328, IMG submission 202086) | Rhizosphere microbial communities from Carex aquatilis grown in University of Washington, Seatle, WA, United States - 4-16-24 metaG | ecosystem: Host-associated > Plants > Roots > Rhizosphere...
GCACGAGAGCCGCGTCTTCCGCGTCGATCACCGCCTTGCAGCCGACGATTTGCGCGATCACGCCGCCGCGGTCGATATCGCCGACGATGACGACCGGCGCCTGCGTCGCCCGCGCAAAGCCCATATTGGCGATGTCATTTTCGCGCAGATTGATTTCGGCGGCGCTGCCGGCGCCTTCGATCAGAACGAGATCGGCGCGCGCGCGCAGACGCTCGAAACTCTCCAGCACGCGCGGCATGAGCTTCGGCTTCAGGCTTTGATAGTCGCGCGCCCGCGCCGAGCCATGGATTTCGCCCTGCACGATGATTTGCGAGCCGTCGCCGCCTTGCGGCTTCAGCAAAACGGGGTTCATGTCGACGCAAGGCGCCATGCGCGCCGCGCGCGCCTGAAGCGCCTGCGCGCGGCCGATCTCGCCGCCCTCGGCCGTCACCGCCGCATTGTTCGACATATTCTGCGGTTTGAAAGGCGCGACGCGCAGGCCTCGATTGGCGAAAGCGCGCGCCAGGCCGGCGACGACAAGCGACTTGCCGACGTCCGACCCCGTGCCCTGAAACATCAGAATTTTGCTCATGCCGGGAAACCTGCGGCGGAGCGCGTTTCCGTGACGGAAACCGCCGATGCGAGGTTTGCGGCGCGCCCGGCGCCCAGCAAAAAGGCCATGGCTGCGTCGACGCTGTCGAGCGTCGGCGCGTCGCCGCGCGGCGGCGGCGCAATCATCACCACCTCCAACCCCAGGGTCCGCGCCGCCGCAATTTTCGCATAGGTCGCCGCGCCGCCGCTGTTTTTGGTCACGAGGCGGTCGAAGCCGCGCGCGCGCATCAGCGCAATTTCATCCGCTTCGGCGAAAGGACCGCGCGCATAGAGAATCTCGCAGCGGGGCGGCATATCTTCCGGCGCCGGCGGGTCGATCGTGCGCAGCACATAGTCATGCTGAGGCGCGGCGCGAAAGGCGCCGAGACCGAGCCTGCCGATGGTGAGAAACACGCGCAGCGGCGCTGCGCCGAGCGCCTGCGCCGCCGCGGCGTTGTCGCCCGCCTCGGTCCAGCGGTCGCCCGCAACGCGCCGCCACGGGGCGCGCGAAAACACCGCGAGCGGAACCTGCGCGGCGGCGCAGGCGCGCTGCGCATTTTCCGAAATCTGCGCGGCGAAAGGATGCGTCGCGTCGATCACCTTGTCGATGCGCTCGTCGATGAGAAAGCGCGTCAGCCCCTCGACGCCGCCAAAGCCGCCGATGCGCGTCGGCAGGAACTGCGCGGCCGGCGCCTGCGTGCGCCCCGCGAGCGACAGCAGCGCGTTCAGCCGCGGCTCGGCGGCGATGCGCTGCGCAAGCGCGCGCGCCTCGGACGAGCCGCCAAGCAGCAGCGCGCGCACAGGCGCCGCCGCGCGCTCGGCGCGCGTCTCGATATCCGTCAGGCGTGACGACGCCGCATCCATTCATACGTCCTTGCGCGCGAGCGGAGCCCGAACGGCTCCCATCGCGATGAATAGTGCTCTATACTCCGCCGAAGCGAAATCCAAAACGGAGGCAAGAATGAAGGTCGCGCTCGTCGCCGCAGTGGCGTTGCTGATTCCGGCCTCCGCCCTCGCAGGCCCCGCCGGCAAGTGGCGCGTCGGCGATGGAACGGCCATCGTCCAGATCAAGGATTGCGCCGGCGGACTCTGCGGCGCCATCGCCTGGACCGCCGACAAGGACGGCAGGGACGACAACAACCCCGACCCGAGGCAGCGCAATCGCCAGCTTGTCGGCCTGCCGATGCTGCGCCTTGAGAAAAAGGGCGAGAATCTCTGGTCCGGCGATGTCTATAACGCCAAGAACGGCCAGAATTACAGCGCCAGGCTGACGCAAAAGAGCGACGCCCAAATCACGCTGGAAGGCTGCGTGCCCGGCACGAATCTCTGCGGCGAAGACAGCTGGACGCGGGTGAAATAAGCCGAGTCGCCCTCGGACGCCGCCGCATGAGGCGACGGCGCCGGCCTATTCCGCCGCCAGCTTGACCGGAACGATCTCGCGGAATTCGCGCAGCAGCCGCTCTTCCTCCTGCGCGGCGGCCGCGATGTGACGCGCCTTGATATGGCCGAAGCCGCGGATTTTCTCGGGCAGGCTGGCGAGCGCGACCGCGGCCGCGTGATTTTCCGGCGCGAGCTTTTGCGTAATTTCGTCGAGCCGCAGAAAATATTCCGCGAGCAAGCGCCGCTCGACGACGCGGTCGTTATTGGTGCGGAAAATATCCAGCCGCGTGCCGCGCACGCGCCTTATGCGCGCGAGCAGCCCGAACACCTTGAAGAACCACGGGCCGAAGGTGATCTTGCGCGAGCCGCCGAAGTCGGTCTTGCGCTGGAGCAGCGGAACGGGCGGCGCGAGATGCAGTTCAAGGCGCAGATCGCCGTCGAAAGTCTCCGCGAGCTGGCGCCGGAAGCCGCCGTCCGTATAAAGGCGCGCGACTTCATATTCGTCCTTCACCGCCATCAGCTTGAAGAGATAGCGCGCAACCGCCTCGGTGAGCGCGCGCGAACCCGGCGCGCGCTTTTGCTCGATCGCCGCAATCGCCGCAACCCTGTCGCGATAACGCCTCGAATAGGCCTCGTCCTGATAATCGACAAGGAAAGCCGCGCGGCGGTCGATCAGTTCTTCCAGCGTCGTCGACTTTTCGCGGCTGTCGCTCTTCTGGCGCAGGCTCTCCGCAAAAGCGGTCACGCTCTCAAGATCATGCGCGGCGCGGCGCCCCCACATGAAGGCCTGATGATTCATCGGCACGGATTCGGCGTTCAGCTCGATGGCGCGAAGCAGCGCGGCTTCCGAAAGCGGCAGCCAGCCCTTCTGCCAGGCGTAGCCGAGCATGAAAATATTGGCGGCGATGGAATCGCCGAGGAGCGCAAGCGACAGCGCGGTCATGTCGAGAAAGGCGGGTTCGCCGCCGCTCGCTCGGCTGATCGCCTGCTTGATGCCGCCGGAGGGCAGAACGAAATCGGGATTGCGCTCGATATCGCCGGGAAACACTTCCGCGCTGTTGACGACGACGCGCGTGCGCGCCGGATCGACGGCGCCGAGCACCTGGCGTCCGCCCGCGACGACAAGATCGCAGCCGAGCAGAAGATCGGCTTCGCCGGCGGCGATGCGGATGGCGTGGACGTCGCCCGGCGCCTTGCCGATCTTCACATGGCAATAGACCGCGCCGCCCTTTTGCGCGAGGCCCGCCATGTCGATGACGCCGACGCCCTTGCCCTCAAGATGCGCCGCCATGCCCAGCAGCGCCGAAACGGTGACGACGCCCGTGCCGCCAAGCCCCGCGACCAGCACGCCATAAGGCGCTTCGCCGATCTGCGGAAGCTGCGGCTCCGGCAGCGCCGGCTGTCCGTCGAAAGCGTCCTTGCCGGGCAGCGTCGCCTTTTTCATCTTCGCGCCATGCACGGTGACGAAACTCGGACAAAAACCTTCGAGGCAGGAAAAATCCTTGTTGCAGGCGGATTGGTCGATGCGGCGCTTGCGGCCGTATTCGGTTTCGACGGGCTGCACGGCGACGCAATTGGAGGCGACGCCGCAATCACCGCAGCCCTCGCAGACGCGCTCGTTGATGATGATGCGCGCTTCCGGGTCGGGATATTGGCCGCGCTTGCGCAGGCGGCGCTTTTCGGTGGCGCAGGTCTGATCGTAAATGAGGACGGTGACGCCGTCCGTTTCGCTCAGCTGACGCTGCACCTCGTTGATGGTGTTGCGATGGTGGATTTCGAGGCCCGGCGGCCAGGCGATGGTCGCGGGATATTTATGCGGCTCGTCGGACACAAGCGCGATCTTCGACACGCCCTCGGCCGCGACCTGTTGCGCAATGGCCTCGACGGTGAGTTCGCCCTCATGCTTCTGGCCGCCGGTCATGGCGACGACGCCGTTGAACAAAATCTTGAAGGTGATGTTGGTTTTGGTCGCGACGGCGAAACGAATGGCGAGCGAGCCCGAGTGATTATAGGTGCCGTCGCCGAGATTCTGGAACACATGCTTGCGCGTCGAGAAGGGCGCCTCGCCGATCCAGTTCGCGCCCTCGCCGCCCATATGGGTGTAGCCCTCGGTGCGGCGGTCCATCCATTGCGCCATATAATGGCAGCCGATGCCCGTATAGGCGCGCATTCCCTCGGGAACATGCGTCGAGGTGCTGTGCGGACAACCCGCGCAAAAATGCGGGACGCGCGTCATCACCTCGGTCGTCGTCGCGCGCCGCTCCTGCATATGCTCAAGGCGCTTCACACGCGCTTCAAGATCGTCGGAGCGATGATATTTCAACAGCCGGCGGCCGATGGCGATGGCCACCTCATTGGCGTCCAGCGCGCCCTTGACCGGGAACAGCCATTTGCCGGTCTCGTCCTTCTTGCCGATGCACAGGGGCTGGTGCGGCGTGCCATACAGCTCCTCGCGGACCTGCACTTCAATGAGCGAGCGCTTTTCCTCGACGACGATGATGAGATCGAGCCCGCGCGCAAACTCCTTCAGCCCCTCGGGCTCCAGCGGCCAGGGACAGGCGATCTTGTAAATCCGCAGCCCGAGATCATTGGCGCGCGCCTCGTCAATTCCGAGATCGTCCAGCGCCTGGCGCACATCGAGATAGGGCTTGCCGACGGTGATGACGCCGATCTTCGCGTCAGGCCCGCCCGAGGTGATGATTTTGTTCAGCTTGTTGGCGCGCAGAAAAGCCAGCACGGCGTCGCGCTTGTGTTCCTGAAGGCGCTCCTCCTGCGCCAGCACAGTGTCGGTGCGGCGAATATTCAGCCCGCCCGGCGGCAGAACAAAATCCGCAGGCGCGACAATGCGCACGCGATCGAGCGAGCCGTCCACCGAAGCCGTCGATTCGACCGTGTCCTTGAGGCATTTGAGGCCCGTCCAGACGCCGGCGTAGCGCGACAGGGCGAAGCCATAGAGTCCGTAATCCAATATCTCCTGCACGCCGGCCGGCGCGAGGATCGGCATCATCACATCGACGAAATGAAAATCGGACTGATGCGCCGTGGTGGAGGATTCGGCGGTATGATCGTCGCCCATGACGGCGAGCACGCCGCCATGACGCGACGAGCCGGCGAGATTGACATGGCGCAGCGCGTCGCCGGAGCGGTCGACGCCCGGCCCCTTGCCGTACCACATGGAGAAAACGCCGTCATATTTGCCCTCGCCGCGCATCTCCGCCTGCTGCGCGCCCCAAATGGCGGTGACGGCGAGATCCTCGTTGAGGCCGGGCACGAACAGGATGTCATTGGAGTCGAACAGGGCCCTGGCGCGATGCATCTGCGCGTCGACGCCGCCGAGCGGCGAGCCGCGATAGCCCGACACATAGCCCGCCGTGTTCAGCCCCCCGCGCCGGTCGCGCGCCTTTTGCATGAGAAGCAGACGCACGAGCGCCTGCGTTCCGGTCATCAGAACGCGGGGCTTCGTCAGATCGAATTTATCGGCAAGCGTCACGTCGCCGAAGGCGGAGCCGGTATTTGACACGCCGGCGATGCTGTCCGCCATTCCTGATCTCTCCTGCGCGGGCGGTCCCCGGACAGGCTGCGCGCGCGTCGCCGCCATCCGAATCGATCACCCCATTCGCTACGCGCGGCCAACCCGCGCCGCAAGGTCAAGCGCTGCGGCAGCCAAACCGCCGCGAGGCGAAACCCTGCGGCCAGACGACGAAACGGCGTGGCTCCCCGCGGCAAAACCCGCCGCGCAGACGCCGCCGGACACGTTTCGCCCTGACGCTCGGAACTGCGCCGCCCGCGGCGGCCGCAGCCAATCCCGCCGCCCCGACCAAAGAGCGCAATCGTGCGCGCGGGAGCGGCCCCTTCGATAAATGCGGTCGCCGCGTCCCCGAGCAGGTCGCGGGCCGACGATCCGCGGGGCTATTTTACGCCAGCAGGGCGCAGGCTTTCAAGAACGCATCCCCGCGTCATGCACAGGCGCGGCAAAAAGACCGGAGCGCCCATATTTCGCCGCCTTCGGCGCTTATGCGCGAGCGTGTCATGACATTTCTCCCGCGTTTCTGCCTCGTCGCAATGGCGACGCTCGCCCTCGCCTCGAACGCCGCCGCGCACCCGCATGTCTGGGTCGCAGCGCGCAGCGAGGTTGTGTTCACGCCCGACGGCAAGGTCGCGGGGTTGCGCCACGCCTGGGAATTCGACGAAATGTATTCGGCCTTTGCTGTGCAGGGCCTTGGCAGGAACGGCAAGCCGCCGACGCGCGAGGAGCTGGCGCCGCTCGCCAAAACCAATATCGAATCGCTGGCCGAATTCGACTATTTCACTTTTGCGAAGCAAAACGGCGCCAGGCTCAAATTCGGCGCGCCGCAAAACGCCTCGCTTGAGGCGAATGAAAAAAATATTGTGACGCTGCATTTTTTCCTGCCGCTGGAGACGCCGGTCGCCGCGCAAAAGCCGTTCACCTTCCAGGTCTATGACCCCACCTATTTCGTCGCTTTCGGTTTTGAAAAAGACGCGCCGATCACACTGGCCAAGCCGCCGCCGGGCTGCTCCCAAAGCCTTGTCGAACCCAAACCGCTTGTCGCCTCCGACACGCAAAAACTGAGCGAAGCCTTTTTCCAGAACATGTCGCCCGGCTCGGACTTCGCCCTGAAGCTCGCGACGCGCGTCGTCGTGGCCTGCCCGTGAGCCGGCGCTCCGCCGGCCTCGCCACGGCGTTCGCGATACTCTGCCTGTTTATCTGCGACCCGGCGCTGGCGCAGGGTCCGCGCAATCCTTTCGCCGTCGGCGGATCGGAAGGCGCCGCTGCGGCCGGCGGAATTGCGGGCGCGCTGCTCGCCTGGCAGGCGAAATTCCACCTCGACATACAACTCGCCATTCGCGCGGTGAAAGTCAGCCCGGCGGCGCTGGGCGGGCTGTTGTCGGCGAGTTTCGCCTATGGCGTGTTTCACGCCGCCGGGCCGGGCCACGGCAAGGCCGTGCTCGCCTCCTATATGATCGCCAATGAAACGGCCTTGCGCCGCGGGCTGCTGCTCTCGGCCCTCGCCGCTTTGCTTCAGGGCCTCGTCGCCATCGGCATTGTCGGCGTCGCGGCGCTGCTGTTCAACGCCACCGCCCAGCGCATGACCGACGCCGCAAACTGGATCGAGACGCTGAGCTACGCCGCCATTCTGCTGCTTGGCGCGCGGCTCGCGTGGACGAAAGGCGGCGCATTCCTTGCGGCCTGGCGCAGCGCCCGCGGCGCGGCGCGCGGGCGCTTCATCTGCGAAGCGGTGGACGATCCCGCGCATACTCACGACGCCGCCTGCGGCCATTTGCTGGTGCTGGAGGCGGCGACGGCAGCCAGGCCGTTTTCGTGGCCGGAGGCCTTCGGCACGGTCGTCGCGGCGGGTCTACGGCCCTGCTCCGGCGCGATTCTGGCGCTGGTCTTCACCCTCGCCCAGGGCGTTTTTCTGTCCGGCGTCGGCGCCGTGCTGGCGATGTCGGCGGGGACGGCGATCACAACGGGAGCGCTCGCCGCCGCCGCCGTCTATGCGAAAGGCTTCGCCCGCCGCCTCGCCGGCGCGCAATCGCGCAGGGTGTTGCTGCTCGGACGCGGCGCGGAATTTTGCGCCGCGCTGCTGGTGTTTTTCCTCGGCGCCGCTTTGCTCCTTGGCGTTGCGGCGCTTCCGCGCGGCGCCTGAACGCGCTGCGCCGCAACAAATCCTGTGCGGGAAAGGCTTTGCGCCGGCGCGGCAATGGCGCTTTTATGTCGGCGAGAGGCGCTATGCTTTTCGCCGGGCGCGATTCGCCGCCCGCATAAAACAGCGGCCAACCGCATAGTCGGGGGAAACAATGAGCGGCGCGGACTTCAACGACCCTTATGCCGCGCGGCCCTGGCTCGCGAGCTATCCGCCCGAGGCGCCGGCGGATGTGGACCCGGCGGAATATTCCACCCTTGTCGATCTCTTTCGCTCCAGCGTCGCGACTTACAGCGACCGCGCGGCGCTGCAGAGCTTCGGCGTGACGCTGAACTTCACGCAATTTTCCGAAGCGGCCGACGCCGTCGCCTCTTTCCTTCAGGCGCGCGGGCTTAAAAAAGGCGAGCGCGTCGCGATCATGGCGCCCAATGTCATGGCCTATCCGCCCATTCTCTTCGGCGTGCTGATTGCGGGCGGAGTCGTCGTCAACGTCAATCCGCTACACGCCCCGCGAGCTGGAGCATCAGCTGTCCGACGCCGGCGCGCGCTTTCTGTTCGTGCTGGAAAATTTTGCGCATACGGCGCAAACGGCCTGGGCGACGATGGGCGTCGAGGCGGCGATCATCATCAAGCCCGGCGATCTCCTCGGCGCCAAAGGGCTGCTGGTCAATTTCGTATCCAAATATGTCAAGCGCGCCGTGCCGGCATGGCGCCTGCCGGGGGCAATCGACTTTTCGCGGGCGCTGGCCATCGGCCGCCGTCGCAAGCCGACGCCTGTCGAGGTGACGCGCGACGACATCGCCTTTCTGCAATATACGGGCGGCACGACCGGCGTCGCCAAGGGCGCCATATTGCTCCACCGCAATGTCGCGGCCAATGTCGCGCAGATCAGAGCCTGGCTCAGCAAGGTGATCGACGCGCCGACGCCGCAGACCATGGTCGCCGCCTTGCCGCTTTATCACATCTTCGGCCTCACGGTGTGCTGCCTCGTCATCGCCGGCGTTGGCGGCTGTTGCCTGCTCATCGCCAATCCGCGCGATCTGAAAAGCTTCGTCGCGACTCTTCGCAATTCGCGCTTCACCATGATTTCCGGCGTGAACACGCTTTTCGCTGCGCTCGCCAACCGGGCGGACTTCGCGGCGATCGATTTCTCGCGTCTCGTCTACTGCGTCTCCGGCGGCATGGCGACGCTCGAAGTCGTCGCCCGCAAATGGAAGCAATGCACGGGCAAGCCGATCGTCGAAGGCTATGGCCTGTCCGAAACCTCGCCCGTGCTGGCGGCCAATCGCTCCGACATTTCCGAATTCACCGGCTCGATCGGCCTGCCGATTCCCGCGACGCAGATTTCGTTGCGCCTTGCCGACGGCTCCGCGGCGCCCTTTGGCGAGCGCGGCGAGCTTTGCGCCAAAGGCCCGCAGGTGATGGCCGGCTATTGGAACTGCCCGGACGAAACCGCCGCCGCGATGACGCCCGACGGTTTCTTCCGCACCGGCGACGTCGCCGTCATGCTGCCGGACGGCCGCATCAAAATTGTCGATCGCCTGAAAGAGATGATTCTCGTCTCCGGCTTCAACGTCTACCCGAATGAGGTGGAGGCGGCGCTGGCGCTGCATCCCAAGGTGAAGGAAGTCGCCGTCATCGGAATGCCCGACCCGCATTCGGGCGAGGCGCCGATGGCTTTCATCGTGCCCGCCGACGACAGCGTGACGCGCGAAGAGCTGCGCGCCTTCGCCCATGAAAATCTCACGAGTTACAAGATCCCGCGCTATTATGAATTCCGTGACGAACTGCCAAAGACCAATGTCGGCAAAATTCTCCGCCGCGTGCTGCGCGAGGAAATGATCGCGCGCGACAAGGCCATGGCCGACGAAGGCCGCGGCATGAGCGTGAAGGCGGAACAAAAGCACCAGCAGGAACAGCAGCAGCAAACGGCGCCTTCGGAAAATACCGGCGACATTGGCGGCGACCCCGCTTAGCTCAAACGCGAAACACGTCCGCAGCTTCGTCGATCGCATCATATAAAAGATCAAGCTCCGCCGCCTCTATGCAATAGGGCGGCAGAATATAGATCGTCGCGCCGAGCGGGCGCAGCAGCAGCCCGCGCGCGACGAAATAATTCAAGAGATCGAGCCCGATCGTCGAAATATAGGCGCCCTCCGCCACATTCAAATCGAGCGCAGTGATTGTGCCGATGCGCCGCGCATTGGAAAAGCGCGCGTCCGTCTCGAAGCGCGACAGGCGCTGCGCCTGCATATCGCACAGAGAGGCGATGCGTGCTTGCGGCTCGCCCGTGTCCCAAATATCCAGATTGGCGAGCGCCGCCGCGCAGGCGATCGGATTCGCCGTATAGGAGCTTGAATGAAAGAAGGCGCGGGCGCGATCCCGCGCATAATGCGCCTCGAAGATCTCGCGCTTGCACAGGGTGACAGCGAGCGGCAGCGCCCCGCCGGTGAGGCCCTTGGCGTAACAAACGATGTCCGGTTCTATCCCGGCCTGCTCGCAGGCGAAGACGGTTCCGGTGCGTCCAAAGCATGTCATCACCTCATCGGCGATGAAGAGAACGCCGTAACGTTCGCAGATGCGCTTCATCTCCCTGAGCGCGGCGGGCGCATAAATCATCATGCCGCCGGAGCCGGCGACGAGCGGCTCCGCGATAAAAGCCGCGGCGCCGCGGCATTCGCGCTCCAGCGCGTCATAGGTCGCCTGCTCGCGTCCCTTATGCGGAAAGGGAATGCGCGCCACATCGAACAGCAGCGGCTCATAGGGCGCGTTGAAGGCGGAGCGCGCGCCGGCCGACATGGTTCCGATCGTGTCGCCGTGATAGCCATGCTCCAGCGCGAGAATGCGCGACCGCGGCTCGCCGCGATTGCGCCAATAGCCGAGCGCCATTTTCAGGGCGACTTCAACGCAGGTGGAGCCGCTGTCCGAATAAAACACATGACTCAAATTTTTTGGCGCAAGGCGCAGCAGCCGCCGCGCCAGATCTTCCGCCGGCTGATGGGTGAAGCCGGCGAAAATGATCTGATCCAGCTCCTGCGTCTGCTTTTGAATCGCGCGCGTGATTTCAGGGCGGCGATGCCCATGCGTCACCACCCACCACGACGAAATTGCGTCGAGGATGCGCCCGCCATCGCGCGTCTCCAGCCAGCAACCTTCAGCGCGCGCAATTTCGATAGCGTCTGGCTGAAGCGCATGTTGCGTGAAAGGGCGCCAGATCGGCGATGTGTCGCTCATTCGAGAAAATCCCCGATGTCGAAAGCTTGCGCAAATGCGCCGCGCAGCGTCTCTCGCGTCAACGGCGCAAGCGGCGGCAGGCGCCCCAGACTGCGCAGCTTGCCCATATCCACGATGGTCTCTTGCGTCTCGATATTTTCATCGCCGCAAAAGACGAATCCATGCAATGGAATTGCGCGACGCCGTAAGGCTTCTATCGACAACAACGCGTGATTGATCGCGCCGAGCGACGTGCGGCCGACGAGAATGACGGGGATGCGCCACAATGCGAGCACGTCCGCCGTCGGCGTCTCGCGCGTTAACGGCGAGAGCACGCCGCCCGCCGTCTCGACGATGAGCGGCGCGGCGCAATCGGGCGGCGTCAACGCCGCCGCGTCAATGACGCGGCCGTCGAGCCGCGCGGCGTAATGCGGCGAGGCCGGCGTGCGCAAGCGATAGGCCTCTGGAAGCAAGCGCGACGCGGACGCCCCGGACAGGCGTGCGACGCAGTCCGTATCGGTTTCCGGCTCCAGCCCGGCCTGCACCGGCTTCCAATAGCAGGCGGACAGCGCATCGACGAGCGCCGACGCGAACACGGTCTTGCCGACGCCCGTATCCGTGCCGGCGATGACGAAGCGCGCGCTCATTCGGGCAACCGCAGCAGCGCATCGCGCAAATGCGCGATCATCTGCAAAATCTGCGCTTCGCTGGCATGGAGCGTGAGCGCGATGCGCAGCCGCGCCTTGCCCTCCGGCACTGTGGGCGGGCGAATGGCGCGAATGTCATAGCCATGGCTGCGCATCGCCTCGGCCAGCGCGAGGGCCCGCGCATTGGAGCCGACGACGACGGGAAGAATTTGCGAGCGAGACGGCTCGACGCCGCACATCTGGCGCAGCGCGCTCGACGCGCAATCGACGCGCGCCGCAAGTCCGGCGCGGCGATCGTCGGCGTCGCGCAATATCGGCAAAGCCGCACGTAACGAGGCGGCGATCAACGGCGAGGGCGCCGTCGCGAAAATAAACTGCCGACAGCGATTGACGAGAAAATCGCGCAGCACGCGCGGCAAACAGACGATCGCGCCGAAGAGGCCCAGCGCCTTGCCGCAAGTGTGCAGCGTGACGACGCCCTCGGCGCCCTCAAGCTCATGCGCAAGACCGCGCCCGCCCGGCCCGTAAACGCCGGTCGCATGGGCTTCGTCGATCAGCAAAAACGCCTCGTGACGCCGCGCAATTTCGGCAAGTTCGGCGAGCGGCGCGCGGTCGCCGTCCATGCTGTAAAGGCTTTCGACGACGATCCAGACACGCCCGGCGGCGCCGGCCTTGCGCCAGGCGAGAATAGCGTCTTCGACGGCGCCCGCATCATTATGCGCGGCGGCGACGTTGCGCGCGCGCGACAGGCGCATTCCTTCATGCGCGCTGGCGTGAACGAGTTCGTCGTGGACGATCAGATCGCCGCGCTGCGGCAAGGTGGCGAGCAGCGCCTCATTGGCCGAAAAACCCGCGCCGAGAAACAGCGCGCTCTCGGAACCAAAGAAGCGCGCGGCCTCCGCCTCCAGCGCCTCATGTTCCTCGTGATTGCCGCGCAAAAGCCGCGAGCCGCCGGCGCCGAGCGGAACGCCGCGCGCCAGCGCCGCAACGGCGGCGGCGCGATACGCCTCCGAATCAGCGAGCGCGAGATAATCATTGGAGGTGAAATCCAGCCCCGCGCGCGGCGCCAGCGCGCGCAGACGGTCCTGCCCCGCCAGCTGCGCGAGATCCCGCACATATCTTTCAAGCATCGGAGTCACGCGGAACCATCACGACGCGCTCGCCTTGTCGCCGGTGAAACGCTCCCACGCCGCCTGACGCGACACGCCCAGCGCCTCGCCGATCGCCGCCCAGCTCACTTCGCGCTTGCGCAGCATGTCGACCCGCGTCCGCTGCATCAGCCGCAGCGCCGTAACGCTGGATTCGCAGGCCTTGACGCAGGACAGGAGCTGCGCGTCGCTCATCTTCTCCGGCTCTGCGGGCGTCTGCGGCGTCGCGGCGAGAATTTGATTGCAGGTGGCGACGCAGGCGTCGCAAATATAGCGTCCCGAGGCCGAGCCCAGCAATCGCGCCGCCTGCCGGTCCGTGCAACCGCAGAAGCCGCAGCGCAGCGTCTTTTTCAGTGCGAACATATGCGTCTCCACCGATAGCAAAAGGCGCGAGAGCTTCACATATCCCGCCGTCGCGGCGCTCTGTCAAGGGTATCTTGACGAGCGCCACTTGAAATCCCCGCGCAGACACATAATCTCGACATCAACTCAGGAGCGCCGCCGATGCCGCAAACCCCCGCGTCGCAAAACCCCGCCGCCTCGGCGCGCTTTCCCTGGCCGCCTGCGCTGGTCGCGCTCGCGCTCGCCGGCGGCTTTGCGCTGGGGCCTGTCGCGCCGGACTGGCCGCTGGCGCGCGCGCCCTCGCTCGCAATCGGCGGCGTGATCATTCTTTGCGCGCTTGCTGTCGACCTGTGGTGCGCGTCCTTGTTCAGGCGCAGACACACCACGCTGGCGCCGCATCGCGCCGCTTCGACCTTGATCGTCGACGGACCCTATCGCTACTCGCGCAATCCCATTTACATCGCCCATATTTGTCTCGTGATCGGCATCGGGGTCTTCACCCGCGCGAGCGGCGTGCTACTGCTCGCGCCGGTGCTGGCGCTGGCGTTGGACCGCCTGTCCGCCGCGCCGGAAGAAAAGCGCCTCGCGGAGCAATTCGGCCCGGAGTTTCGGGCTTTCGCCGCGCGCACGCGCCGCTGGATTTAAAGGAGCGGCCATAATGGACGCAGCAATAGGCCAGGCGACGGAAGTCCCCGCTCCCGACGCCGCGGCGCGACTCGATTTCAACGTGAAGGGCATGACCTGCGCCTCCTGCGTGGCGCATGTCGAGAAGGCGCTGAAAACCGTTCCCGGCGTCGGGGATGTTTCTGTCAATCTCGCAACGGAGCGCGCGAGCCTGCGCGCTGCGCCGGACCCGGCGTTGTGGGAGCGCATTGCCCATGCCGTCGCAGACGCAGGCTATGAGGCGAAACCGCTGGACGCGCGCGCCGGCGCCGCGGATAGAGAACGCGCCGCGCGCGAGACGGAAATGCGCGCGCTGACGCGCAATCTCATCATCGCCGTCGCTTTGGCCGCGCCTGTCTTCCTGCTGGAAATGGGCGCGCATTCGCTTCCCGGCTTTGGCGATTTTCTTATGGAGACGCTCGGCCATCAGACGACGCTGCTGATTTCCTTCGCGCTCACCACGGCGCTGCTCGCGGGACCGGGCCGCGTGTTTTACGTCAAAGGATTTCCGGCGCTGCTGCGCGGCAAGCCGGATATGAATGCGCTGGTCGCCACCGGCACGGCCAGCGCCTATCTGTATTCCTGCGTCGCGACTTTCGCGCCGCAACTATTGCCGCCCGGCGCGACGCATGTGTATTACGAAGCCGCAAGCGTCATCGTCGCGCTTATCCTGTTCGGCCGCTTCCTTGAAACGCGCGCCAAAGGCAGAGCATCGGAGGCGATCCGCGCGCTGGCCAAGCTGCAACCCAATATTGCGCATGTCGAACGCGGCGGCGAGACGCAGGATGTTTCGATCGAGGATTTGCGCCTCGGCGACATTATTCTCGTCAAGCCCGGCGAGCGCCTCCCCACAGACGGCGAGGTGACGCGCGGCGAAACCCATATCGACGAGTCCATGATCACCGGCGAACCGTTTCCGACAGCGAAGCGCATCGGCGATCCCGTCACCGGCGGCACGGTCAACACCACCGGCGCATTTGCGTTCAAGGCGACGCGCGTCGGCGCGGATACGGTGCTCGCCGGCGTCATCCGCATGGTGGAAGAAGCGCAGGGCGCGAAACTCCCCATTCAGCAACTCGTCGATCGCGTCACCGGCGTTTTCGTGCCCGTCGTTTTCGCCGTCGCTGCGGCGACATTCGCCATCTGGCTGCTCGTCGGACCAGCGCCCTCGCTTTCTTATGCGCTCGTCAACGCGGTCTCGGTGCTGATCATCGCCTGCCCCTGCGCCATGGGTCTTGCGACGCCCGCAGCGATCATGACCGGCACGGGCCGGGCGGCGGAGCTTGGCGTTTTGTTTCGCAAGGGCGAGGCCTTGCAGACGCTCGCCGAGGCGGCGCTGATCGCCTTCGACAAGACCGGCACGCTGACGGAAGGAAAGCCGCTGCTTGTCGAACTGGTCCCGGCGCCGGGCGTCGACGCCGACGAGATATTGCGCCTTGTCGCCGGCATTGAAGCGCAATCGGAACACCCCATTGCGGCGGCGCTTGTCGCCGCAGCCACAGCGCGCGCGCTTGCTCTGTCTCCCGCAAGCAAGGTCGTCTCCGTTCCGGGCATGGGCGTTGAAGGCCTCGTCGCGGGGCGCGCGCTAAGCGTCGGCGCAGCCCGTTTCATGGCGGCGCGCGGGCTGAATATCGAGGCGTTCGCCGACGCCGCCGCGCGCCTCGCCGACTCCGGCGCGGCGCCGCTTTACGCCGCCGTCGACGGCAAGGTCGCGGCGCTGCTGTGCGTCGCGGATGCGGTGAAGCCGTCGAGCAAAGCCGCGCTCGACGCGCTGCGCGCCATGGGGATCAAAACCGCGATGATCACCGGCGACGACGTCAGGCCGGCGCGCGCTGTCGCAGCGTTGCTCGGCATCGACGACGTGGTCGCGGGCGTGCTGCCGGACGGCAAGGTGGCGGCGCTGCGCAAGCTCGGCGCGGGGCGCAAATTCGCCTTTGTCGGCGACGGCGTGAATGACGCGCCGGCGCTCGCCGCGGCGGACGCCGGCATCGCCATTGGCGCGGGAACGGACATAGCGATCGAGGCGGCCGATGTGGTGCTGATGTCGGACGACCTCGGCAAGGTCGCCGTCGCCGTCGCTCTGTCGCGCGCGACCATGCGCAATATTGCGCAAAATCTCTTCTGGGCCTTCGCCTATAATATTGTGCTCATTCCCGTCGCCGCGGGCGCGTTGTATCCTGCGTTCGGCGTGCTGCTGTCGCCGGCGCTGGGCGCGGGCGCCATGGCGCTGTCCAGCGTCTTCGTGCTCACCAATGCGCTACGGCTGCGCCGCTTCGCGCCGCCAAAGACGCCAACGGCGACGCAGAATGCGCCTGCGGCCACGCCGCATATGATCGAACCGGAACCGAAGGAGCCTGTCATGGGAACGACATTCGACGTAAAGGAAATGACCTGCGGCAAATGCGCCGCCCATGTCACCAAAGCCGTGCAGGCGGTGCAGCCGGACGCGGAAGTGAAAGTCGATCTCGCGACCGGCAAGGTGGACGTCTCTCCTGCGCCGGCGGACCCGGCGGCGATCGCCAAAGCAGTGACGGAAGCGGGCTATCCCGCGGCGGTCGCGGCCTGACGCAAGGATGCGGATGTAACCGTTACGCTCCGATTCTTCTCGCGCCGGGATGACGCAAATGACGAAACCGCTTGCGGGCAAGACCCTGTTCATCACCGGCGCAAGCCGCGGCATCGGCCTCGCCATCGCGCTGCGCGCTGCGCGCGACGGCGCCAATATCGCGATTGCGGCCAAGAGCGTGACCGAGCACCCGAAGCTCCCCGGCACGATCTACACCGCCGCACAGGAGATTGAAGCCGCGGGCGGCAAGGCGCTGGCGCTCGCCTGCGACATCCGTTTCGACGAGCAGGTCGAAGAGGCGATGGCGAAGACCGCATCAACCTTCGGCGGGATCGATATTCTCGTTAATAATGCGAGCGCCATCGATCTGCGCAACATAGATGCGCTGGAGATGAAACGCTTCGATCTGATGCATCAGATCAATGCGCGCGGAACCTATCTTTGCGCCAAACTCGCGCTGCCTTTTCTGCGCAAGGCGGAAAATCCGCATATTCTCACCCTGTCGCCGCCGCTCGACATGAGCCCGAAATGGTTCGCGCCCAATCTCGGCTACACAATGGCGAAATATGGCATGAGCCTCGTAACGCTCGGCCTTGCGCGCGAGCTTGCGCGCAAGGGCGTCGGCGTCAACAGCCTGTGGCCGGAGACCGCCATCGCGACGGCGGCAGTGGGAAATCTGCTTGGCGGCGAAGCCGTGCTGCGGCGTGCGCGCAAGCCGGAGATCGTCGCCGACGCCGCCCACGCAATTCTCACGCGTCCGGCGAAAGACTGCACGGGCAATTTCTTCATCGACGTGATTGTTCTGCGCGAGGCCGGCGTAAATGATTTTACGCCTTACGCGGTCGATACGGGATCGGAGCTGACTCTGGATTTCTTCCTTGAGGCGCCGATAACGCCCGGCGTCGTCAAGACCGGCTTTCACCCCTGAGCGGCGCGCAGCGCCGCCGCGCCGAGCCAGAGCGTGTAGACTCCGACAAGGCCGATGACTGCGCTGGAGACATAGGGCGCGCGCTTCGCCAGCGCCTCAAGGCCCGACCAGCGCGAGGAGAGATGCCGCACGCCCAACGCCGCGCCGACGCCGACCAACACCAGCGTCAACGCCAGGCCGAGGCTGAAGCACAGCACCAGAGCGGCGCCGAGCGCGAGCTTGCCGATCTGAAGGCAAAGCAGCAGCACGGTGACCGACGCCGGACAGGGAATGAGCCCGCCGGTGAGGCCGAAGGCGATGATCTGGCCGGTCGTCACCTGGCGATTGGCGAAGCGCCGGTTAATGTCCTTCGCATGTTCGCGCTCATGCGCATCGGTGATCGCCGATAGATCGACCAGCACATTTTCTTCGCCCGCCGCTTCGGCCGCGCTCGTCCCGAGCGGCGCGGCGCGCGCGGAATCATGAGGGGGGTGCGCATGGTCGTGATCTGCGTGATCGTGGTCCGCGTGATCATGATGGGCGTGATCGCGATGCGAATGGGCGTGGCCGTCCGGCGCCGGACGCGCCTCTTTCCAGGTCCGCCACGCCATCCACAGCGCAACGAGGAGAATCGCCACGCCGGAGACCATCTGCAGCGCGGGCTCATTCGCCTCCAAATTCCATTTTTCGCCGAGATATAGCCCGCCGAGCGCAATGATCCAGACGACGGCGGTATGCGAGGCGGTCGCCGCGAGGCCGAGCAGCGCCGCCTGAGCCACGGTGCCGCGAACCGCAACGATAAAGGCCGCCATCATGGTTTTGGAATGTCCGGGCTCGAGCCCGTGCAGGGCGCCAAGCGCGATCGCGCTGGGGATGAACAGCCAGCTATCGACGGCGCCGGCGCTAAAAACCTCGGAAAGCCCCGTCATTTGCGTCTCGTGTCCTTTCGCCGCAGGCGCGGCGGCGAGTTCCTTCGCCGCAGGCGCGTCGGCAAGCGTCATCTAGCGCGAGCCGGCGCGCGAGGACAAGCCGAACGGGCGAAATCGCGCGCAATTGCGCCGCGCACAACGCCTGTTACTTGACCAGCGACCGTAAGCAGCGCGAAACTACGGTGACTTTTCGTCGCAACGCCAAAGAAAGTCCCCATGGACCCCTCCTCCGGCTCCAAAGCCGGGAACCGCCCGGCGCATAAGAGAACGTCTGTCCGCGTCGTCGCCGGACTGGACGCCGTCCTCTCCGCCGAAGATGTCGGACCGGTGAAAAGCGGATCGCCCCCTCTCGATCCCGACATATCGCTCGACGCGGCGCTGGCGGGGATCATCGGCGCCTGCCTCGACCATTTCGTCGCCAATTGGCCCGCCTTGCGCTGCGGCAACGACGTTGAAAGCGTGCATCAAATGCGCGTCGCGCTGCGCCGGCTGCGCGCTTGCCTCAGCTTCGCCCGACGGCGTTTTCCGGCCTGCGCGGCGCTCGACGCCGGCGCGGCGCGGGCGCGGGCCGTCGCCACGGCGCTCGGCGACGCGCGCGACTGGGACGTTTTCCGCGAGAACATCGATAGCGGCCCGCGCGACCGCCTCAGCGGCGAGCCGAGCTTTTACGCTTTGCTCGACACTGTGGAGCTGCGGCGCGCCCGCGCCTATGAGTCCGCGCGAGCGTTGATCGCCGCGCCGGCGACGCGGCAATTCGCGCTCGATCTGCGGCAGGCGGCCGCGCGGCGCGTCTGGCGCGAACCGAACGGCGACGCCGACTGTCCGCCCTCCGGGGCGCCGGGCTCCGCCCGCGTCTTTGCGGCGCGCACGCTGGACAAGCTGCATCGCCGCGCCGAAAAAAAATGCGCCGGTCTCGCCGATCTCGCGCCGGAGCAGCGCCATGAGGCCCGCATCGCGCTTAAAAAGCTCCGCTATGCCGCGGAATTTTTCCAGACCCTGTTCGACAACGCCGCCGGCGCAAAAGCCTATTTGCGCACGCTCGCGAAAATTCAGGAATGTCTTGGCGCCGACAATGATCTTGCGACCGCGAACCGGCTGATCGGCGCGATCGTCGCCGGCGACGACGGCAAAACCGCGCTCGCGGCCGGCTTTTTACGCGGCTGGCAGGCCCATGCGCAGGAGGAGCGGCTCGCCGTCAATAAAAAGAACGAGCGCATCGTCAAAAAGCTGGAGCCGTTCTGGCGATAGGCGCGACGCGCCGCTCATGCGTCGTTCCAGAAATAGTGCCACACGCCGTCGGCGGCGATTCCAAGCCGCATGACATGCGGCCGGCCTTCGGCGTTGGAGAGCGCAAGATCGGCGAAGCGCACGCAGGACCAAATCGCCCGCGCCGCCTCTTCATCGCCGGGCGTTTCCGGCGTCTTCGCATAGGCCGGCCATTCGAAGGTCAGAAACGGCCCGCGCGCGATCTTCACAAAGGGCTGCGTCAGCACGGCCGCGAGCACGCCGACGATCTCGCGCCCCTTCGGGTCGAAGGATAAGGACTTCAGTATTTCGATGGGATCGGTTCCCGCAGGATGCTTGCGGCTGCGCTCGAACAGCGGCCGCACCTCGTTCCAGTCGATGGGAATGCGCAGCGCTTCCACGTCCTTCGTCGCGCAGGCGGCGAGAATTTTCTCGCGAATGGCGGCGACAGGGCGCGGCAGCAGGCCAGGATCGCGAACAGGAGCGGAAACGCTTTCGGACGGCGCGCGCGGACCTTTGCTTTGAGTCATGGATTTGAGCATACTCCGGCGCAGAGCGGCCGCGCCAATCGGGCGCTGAAAAATTTGCCTCCTGTCCCTGGAAGCGCCATCTATCGCCGCCAGACTGACGGCAATGCGGAATTTTAACAAAACACCGTGCGGCTTTCCGAAAATAATCCTGCTAAATCATAGAGCCCGTGGGGGCGTTCAAGCGGGCGTTCGTCGGCGACGCGACAAGAGCCCGCCTCGGACCCGCGCATGACGCAACACCGCGCCGGAGACGCAATGTTCGCGAGACAAAAATCGACATCCGCGCCCGCGCCGACGCCGGAAAGCGCCGCCCTCGACCGCCTGACGCGGCGGGCGCGCCTTTACATTCTGGCCGAACGCGCCGCCCGCGCTCTGGCTTTTCTCGTTTCGCTTGCGCTGCTTTTCCTCGCGCTGTCCTGGGGCGGGCTGTGGCTCGCGCTCGGCCCCGCCGGCCGCATGGCGGGCGTCGCCGCCTTCTTTGCAATCGGCGCCTTTGCGGCGCTGCGCGCCGCGCGCCGCCTCGCGCCCGCCCCCGCCGACATCATCGCGCGCATCGACGCCGAGGCGCCGGCGGCGCTCCGTCCGGCCGCGTCTTTGAACGATTCGCTCGCCGATCCCGCGCCGACGCCGGCGGCGCGCACGCTCTGGGCGGCCCATCGCCGCCGGCTCGACGCCGTTTTGCGCGGCCTGACGCTGGCGCCGCCGCAGCCGGCCCTGGCGCCGCGAGACCCCTACGCGCTGCGCGGGCTGGCGCTTGTCGCCGCCATTGCGGCGGGCTTCGCCGCCGGGGACGACAAGCTGTCCCGGCTGAACGCCGCTTTCGACTGGCGCGGCGGGACGGCCGCAGACGTCGCCGCCGCCCGCGTCGACGCCTGGATCGCGCCGCCCGCCTATACCGGCCGCCCGCAAATCGTGCTGGACGGCGGGTCGGACGCCACCGTCGCCGCGCCCGTCAATTCGCTGCTGCATGTGCGCGCCCGAAGCGGCGGCGTCAGCGTCTCGGGCGGTCTCGCTCCGGCGCAGGACGCGGGGGGGCCGACCAGC
>Ga0265328_10000375_pt1 | contig 20819 bp, 24 predicted proteins | sample 41624metaG_FD_202086 | JGI IMG/M metagenome (GOLD analysis project Ga0265328, IMG submission 202086) | Rhizosphere microbial communities from Carex aquatilis grown in University of Washington, Seatle, WA, United States - 4-16-24 metaG | ecosystem: Host-associated > Plants > Roots > Rhizosphere...
CGTTGAACGTCATGCAAAAAGACGGCGAAAAAGGCTCGCTACGCGGAAAAATCAAAAGAGCAGGTTGGGACGAAGCCTACCTCGCAAAGATGCTCACCCTGTTTTGAAATGCAATTGCCCTGCGGCGGGCTGTCGACTCATCCATTTCCCCGAGGGCGCGCTCTCGGGATACGCCAAATCGCAAATCAAGGATTGGGGCGTCGTGGATTGGAAGGCGCTTCGCGAAGAACTGGAAGCTGTCGCCGACCATTCCGCTCGCCTCGGCTTGTGGACGGTTGTCGGCTGCAATCACCGTCTCACCCCTCCAAACCGTCCGCACAACAGCCTTTACATCATATCGGACAAGGGGGCGCCGGTCGGGCGTTACGACAAGCGCCTGTGCTCCAACACGGAGCTGACCGATTGGTACGCGCCTGGCGTTGAAACCACGGTTTTCGACGTCGACGGCGTTCGGTTCGGGATGGCGCTTTGCATCGAGGTGCAATTTCCAGAAGTGTTCATGGAATATGCGCGGCTCGGCGTCGATTGCATGCTGTTCTCCGCCTATGCCAACGATTCGATATACGGGACGTTGGCGAGAGCCCACGCCGCGATCAATAATTTTTGGCTCAGCCTTTCGATCCCCGCCTTGGAAGGTAATCGCCTCGCCGCAGGGCTGATCGGCCCTGATGGCCGCTTCCTCGCGCGGGCCGGAGCGAACGGAGCGTCCGGGCTGGCTCGCGGCGAAGTCAACAAGGGAGACCCCCGTTTCGATATCGAGATCAACAAGGCGCGCCCGTGGCGCGCGTCGGCGCGGTCTGGAGAAATCTATGCGGAGCGGCGGGTAAAAGACGAACTTAGCACTGATCGAACGGCCTTTTTCGCTGCTTGAAGAGTCGACGCGCGCGCGAATTGCGAAGCTCTTTGCATGAGCTATGAACTCGTCGACGTTACATCCGAAGGCGACTGGCGCGCCTATCACACGCTGCGCCGCGAGGTTCTACGCGAAGCGAGGGGTCGCTATAATTATGATGACAAGCACGCCGACGAATATCTCGCCGCCAATCACCCTCTCCTGTTGAAATTGAACGGGCGCCCGATCGGAACCGTTCGGCTCGACGATCTCAACAATGGCGCCGGCGCCGTGAGATTGGTGGCCATTGCGGGCGACGTGCAAAGGCAAGGACACGGCCGCATGTTAACGGTGATGGTCGAAAGTTGCGCGCGCGGCCTGGGACTAAAGACGCTGTTCGTAAACGCCGCTCCGGAGGCCGTCGGTTCTTACGAACGATTGCAGTGGGAATATTTCATTTGGGACGAAACCGAGTTCGTCGGCATCGCAGCCGACTGCAAACAGATGCGCAAGGAGCTCTGACAAGATCTGCTAATTCCCTTTGGCGGGCCAATCCGCCATCCGCCGCGCAACTAAATTTTCCCCGCTCTGCGGTAACAAAAGTGCGTTCTCCTCCGTAACTGCAGATAGGATATGCATTCGAGCGTATCCTATCGGGAGATTCCGTCATGATGACGAGGCGCGGTTTATTGACCAAGGGGGCGGTTGGTCTGGCGGCGGTTTCGTGGGGGCGCCCCTCCGCGCCGCGCGCCGCCGAAGCGTTCAAGGTGAGCCATAGCGACGCCGAGTGGCGCAAGCTGCTAACGGGCGAACAATATGCGGTGCTGCGCCAGAGCGCGACCGAGCGCGCTTTTACGAGTCCGCTGCTGCACGAGGCGCGGCGCGGCGTCTTCGCCTGCGCCGGCTGCGACCTCGATCTGTTTTCCTCGACCGCTAAATACGACAGCGGCACTGGCTGGCCGAGCTTCTGGGCGCCGCTGGACAAGGCCGTCGGCGCGACGGAAGACTTATCCTTGGGCATGGCGCGCACGGCCGTCCATTGCAGCCGTTGCGGCGGCCATCTCGGCCACGTCTTTAATGACGGCCCCAAACCGACGAGTCTGCGCTATTGCATGAACGGCGTCGCGCTGACCTTTAAGCCGGCGGCCTGAGAGACCCCAATCATGGTCCTGTTTCTGCTGGCCTTTCTTGGCGGCGTGCTGACGATCGTCAGTCCTTGCATCCTGCCGGTCCTGCCCTTCGTGTTCGCGCGGGCGGATCGGCCGTTCATCCGCAACGGACTCCCGTTGCTCGTCGCCATGGCCGGGACTTTCGCCGCGGTGAGCGCGCTGGCGGCGGTGGGCGGCGGCTGGGCCGTCGAAGCCAATCAATATGGGCGCTTCGCGGCGATCGCCCTTTTGGCGCTGTTCGGCCTTGCGCTGCTGTTCCCCGCGCTATCGGATCGGCTGACGCGACCGCTCGTCGCGCTCGGCGCGCGCCTGTCGGAATCGGCGGATAAGAGCGCCGGCGAAGGCGGAGCGACTATCCTGTCGCCGCTGCTGCTTGGCGTCGCGACGGGCCTGCTCTGGGCTCCTTGTGCGGGGCCGATCTTGGGCCTGATCCTGACGGGAGCCGCCCTCAATGGCGCGAGCGCGCAGACCTCGCTGCTGCTGGCCGCCTATGCCGGCGGCGCTGCGACATCGCTCGCGCTCGCCCTGCTTCTCGGCGGGCGAATCTTCGCCGCGATGAAGCGTTCGCTCGGGGTCGGCGAGTGGATACGCCGGGGTCTTGGCGTCGCTGTGCTCGCCTCTAGCGCCGCTATCGCGCTGGGTCTCGACGCAGGCTTCCTGACGCGCGCCTCGCTCGCGGGCACGACCTCGCTGGAACAGCGGTTGCTCGACAGGTTTCATTCCGCGAATGGGGGTCGGGCGCAGGAGGAGGCCGTGGCTTTCTTCGCCGGCTCCGCGACGACGGGCGCCGGTTCCGCCGTGACGCCGAAGCCCGAACCGGCGGTTCAAACCGCAGCGCTGCCCGTCGAAGGCGGACTGCCGCCTCTCGAAGGCGCGGTTGCGTGGCTAAACTCTCCGCCGCTCACAGCGGAGGCGCTTAAGGGCAAGGTCGTGCTCATCGATTTCTGGACCTATTCCTGCATCAATTGCCTGCGGGCGATCCCTTATGTGCGGGCCTGGGCGGAGCGATATAAGGACAAGGGGCTTGTGGTGATCGGCGTGCATACGCCGGAGTTCGCCTTCGAGAAAAATCTCTCCAATGTGAAGCAGGCCGTCCTCGATCTTGACATCGGCTACCCGGTCGCGCTCGACAGCGACTATGCGATCTGGCGGGGATTCAACAATCAATACTGGCCCGCGCATTATTTGATCGACGCGCAGGGGCGCATTCGCCATCACCATTTCGGCGAGGGCGACTACGACGGCTCCGAAAGGGCGATCCAGCAGCTTTTGGCGGAGGCTGGCCAGAGCGGCCTCGCCATAGGCGCGATTCCGGTGAACGAAGCGGGCGCGGCGGCGGCTGCGGATATGAGGGACTTGCAGTCGCCGGAGACTTACATCGGCTACAACCGCGCTGCCAATTTCGTCTCGCCGGGCGGCGCCGTCCGCGACGCCCGCCATGTCTATTCCGCGCCGTCGCCGCGCCTCAACGAATGGGCGTTGTCGGGCGGATGGACCATTGGCGGCGAACATGCCGTCCTCAACGAGAAGGGCGGCGGCATTGTCTACAGGTTCCATGCGCGCGATCTGCAGCTCGTGCTCGGAGCTGGGCCTGACGGCAAGCCCGTCCGTTTCCGAGTCACGATAGACGGAGCGCCGCCCGGCGATGCCCATGGCGCGGATATAGGCGCCGAAGGTAAAGGAGAGGCGACAGCGCATCGCCTCTATAGGCTCATCCGGCAGAATGGCGCGATCATGGATCGCACTTTCGAAATCCGCTTCCTCGATCCCGGCGTGCAAGCCTACGCCTTCACCTTCGGCTAGAACTGGAGATGCGATGTCGCAATCACCCGAAAGCGCCGCTTTGCGAAATGTCGTTCGGCGCGCCCGCTCGGCGCCAATCGTGATGGCGCTGTTGCTGGCCGGCGTCGGTCTAAGCCCATTTCCCTCGGCCGCCGAAGAAGCGCGGGCGATCCCCCGGCCGGCGCTTGACGAATCGGTCGGGCGTTCATCATCCGAAGGGGCGGTGTTCGCGGGCGGGTGCTTCTGGGGCGTGCAGGGCGTGTTCCAGCATGTAGCGGGCGTCAGCAACGCCGTCTCGGGCTATGCCGGCGGCGACAAGGCGACGGCTCACTACGAGACGGTGGGCACAGGGATCACCGGTCACGCGGAATCGGTGCGGATTACCTATGATCCGCACAAAATCAGCTATGGCCGCCTGCTGCAAATCTATTTCTCGGTCGTTCACGATCCGACCCAACTGAACCGGCAGGGACCGGATACCGGGACGCAATATCGGTCGGCCATTTTTCCGACCAACGCCGAGCAAGCCAAAGTGGCGCGGGCTTATATCGCTCAGCTCGACAATGCGCGCGCTTTCGGCGCCCCGATCGTCACTCGCATCGAGCCGGATCGGGCTTTCTACCCGGCCGAGGGCTATCACCAGGACTTTTTGGAGCGCAATCCAACTTACCCTTACATCGTCGTCAATGATTTGCCGAAGATCGAGGCTTTGAAGCGCCTCTTCCCGGAAAGCTATCGCGCGAAGCCGGCGCTAGCGTCTCGGGCGGGGCCGCCCGATTGACGGGACGCGCGCCGCCTTCGATCGATCCCGCTCGCCCTGACGTTGGTCAGCTCAAAAAACCATTGGGGAGGACAGGCGCTCCAGTCTCGCCCGCCTGTCCTCATCGCGGATCAGCCGGCAGTTCCGCCCTTCGCTTCGCAAGCGGCCTTCGACTTCGTCGGCAGCCATCCCTCGCTCTTGCAGCTGTTTTGGCTCTTGCATGCGTTGTTCGCGGTCTTACAGGCGCTTTTGCCTTTACAGCTGTTGAGGCCCATGCAGTGAACACCCTTGGCGGCGTTCTTCGCGCTTGCGGGCGCAGCAACAGTTCCGCTCAACGCCAACGCAACCGCCGTCGCAGCGAGCGTCGCACCCGAAAGGATATTGATCTTCATGTCGGTCTCCAGAATATTTCACCCGTAGCCAGAGCGCGTTATGAGCTCTGAAACCCTTCCCGGATCGTGGCCCCGAAAGAAGCTTACGGAGCGTTCTTCGCGCCGAGGGAGCGCGGCGTTACAAAAAACTATTCGCTCGAAGACCGATAGTTTCGATATCTGTGTCACACAGACGTCCAATCTTGTCGCATCCGAGAGAGTAGACACGGCCTGATATGCGCGATGCGCGCCCGCCGTAACAACCGGGCGGTTTGCTGCGAAGTACGGAGTGGAACTGTGGCGTCCGGCGGAGTCGAGGATGAATGGGCCGTGTTGATGCGCGCAGCGATCGAGGGCGACGCCAACGCATATCGCCGCCTGCTGGTTTCTCTCGCGCCCGTCTTGCGAACGGTGATGCGCGGAAAATGCGCGCGTCTCGGGTGGGATGGCGGCGAAGCCGAAGATATCGTTCAAGAGACTCTCTTGGCTCTCCATCTCAAGCGAAATAGCTGGGACGTCGACCGGCCGATCGGTCCCTGGATCATGACGATTGCGCGCAACAAGCTGATCGACGCGCGCCGCCGCCGAGGGAACAGGTCAACGCTGCCTGTCGACGAGCTTGCCGACATACTGACGACTGAGGGAAGCGACGACGCCATGGATAGGGGCGATCTCGACCGTTTGCTCGGAAAACTCGGCGAGCGGCAACAAAGTTTGGTGCGTTCCCTGTCGGTCGAAGGACGTTCGGTTCGAGAAACGGCGGAGCGTCTCAATATGAGCGAAGGAGCAGTCCGAGTCGCGCTGCATCGCGCCATCAAGGCGCTTGCGGCTTTGTATCGGGGCGAGGGCCAATGAAAACCGAAGATCTGATCAATGCGCTCATCGCCGATCTTACGGTTTCAAAGATGCGATTCCGCTGGATTTTCGGCGGCGCCATCGCCTTGGGCGCTGTCATCGCCGCTGTCCTATTTCATTTGTTGATCGGCGTTCGTCCCGACATCGGCCAAGCGGCGGAGTCCGCGCGCTTCCTGTTCAAATTTATCGTTACTATCGGTCTTGCGATCACGGCGGCCGGACTGCTTTCGCGCCTTGCAATTCCTGGCGTTCCCTCGGGACCTTGGAGGTGGGCTTGGTTGTCGGTTCCGGTCCTGCTCGCCGTTGCGGTTTTGGCCGAACTCGTCGCCGCGCCGGCTTCCGCCTGGTGGCCGAGACTCCTGGGATCGAACGCCAAATATTGTTTAAGTCTTATCCCCTTCCTGTCGATCGGTCCCTTGGCGTGTATTTTGCTTGCGTTGCGGCAAGGCGCGCCGACCGAACCGGGGCGCGCTGGAGCGGTCGCGGGACTTGTCTCGGGGGGCATTGCGGCGGCGCTCTATGCGTCTCACTGCACCGACGACAGCCCGCTGTTCGTGGCGACTTGGTATTCCCTGGCGATCGGGGTCGTTGTGCTGGCCGGATATATCGCCGGATCGCGTTTGCTTCGATGGTAGCCCATATGCGGGACGGAGAAGGAGACAATCAGGCGGGGCGGGCCTCTCGGCCCGCATCCGTGTAGATGTCCGTCCGCGATTGCGAATTTACTTTATCGCCGGCTCTTCAGGCTACGCGAGCCAAAAAGCCGTTGGAGTTTCTCGCGGTAAACGTTTTATACTGCGCCGTCGTTCTCCACGTGGAGAACGACGGAATTCAGTTCCGCCCCGAATGTTGGCGGCCGCCCGGAGGCCGGTGCGACGGTCTTCATCGCCAGTTGGAGTCGCCATGAAATTCAAGAGCGTTCTGGCCGTCGTGATCGGCCTTGCCGCCGCCTGTTGTTTCCATCAGCAGGCCGTCGCCGGTCAAACCAATGTCGCCGTAGCCGCCAATTTCACCGAAGCCGCCAAGGAGATAGCGACCTCGTTTCAGTCGAAGACCGGTCATGTCGCGGTGCTGAGCTTCGGCGCCACCGGACAGCTCTATGCTCAGATTACGCAAGGCGCGCCGTTCGAGGTTTTGCTTTCAGCGGACCAGGCGCGCCCCGAGAAGGTGGTGGAGGAAGGGCTCGCGGCGCCGGAAAGCCGCTTCACATACGCCATCGGCAAGATCGTGCTGTGGAGCAGGGACCCTGCTTTGGTTAAAGGCGAGGAGACGCTGAAGACCGCCGCCTTCGCCAAATTGGCTTATTGCAATCCGGCCGGCGCGCCCTACGGAGCGGCGGCAGTCGAAACGCTTAAGGCGCTCAATCTTTTCGAAAAGCTGCAACCGAAGCTCGTGCAGGGAGAGAATATTTCGCAGGCCTTCCAATTCGTCGATACGGGCAATGCCGAGCTTGGCTTTGTCGCCTTGTCGCAGGTCAATCGAAACAGCATTGGCTCGCGTTGGATCGTTCCCCAGAAGCTCTATACGCCCATTCGACAGGACGCCGTGCTGTTGAAGAAGGGCGCCGGCAACGAGGCGGCGATCGCTTTCATGGCCTTCCTGAAAGGCCCGGAGGCCCGCGCGATCATCGAAAAATACGGCTACGCCGTCGGCGGCGGGAACGGATAGCGCCATGTCGGGCCTCGCCCCCGAAACATGGACCGCGATCCGCCTGACCATCGAATTGGCGACGATCACGACGATGGTCCTGCTTGTCATAGGCACGCCAATCGCCTGGTGGCTCGCGCGTTCCCGCGCGTGGTGGAAAGAGCCGATCGCTACCGTGATCGCCTTGCCGCTGGTGTTGCCTCCGACGGTGCTTGGCTTTTATCTTTTGCTGGCCCTGGGGCCGGACGGGCCGGGAGGGGTTATCGCCGGGCTTTGGAACGAGCGCACGCTCGCCTTCACTTTCGAGGGGCTGGTCATCGGCTCGGTCGTCTATTCGACGCCGTTCGTCGTGCAGCCCATCCGCAACGCCTTCGAAGCGATGGGCGACCGGCCCCTCGAAGTCGCGGCGACATTGCGGGCTTCGCCATGGCGGGCCTTCTGGACGGTCGCCGTTCCGCTGGCGCGGCCCGGATTTCTCACCGGCGCCGTGCTCGGCTTCGCTCACGCCGTCGGGGAGTTCGGCATCGTGTTGATGATCGGCGGCAATATCCCCGGCAAGACCAAGGTTTTGTCCGTCGCGGTCTACGATTATGTCGAGACCATGCAGTGGCGGGAGGCCAATATTCTCGCCGCGGGCATGGCGATCTTCGCCTTTATCGTCATCCTCGCCATGACGTTGATCGAAAAGCGCGTGGCGCGCGCGGGGCTGTGATGGGCGGAGAGACGATCAAGGCGGCCTTTCGCGGCTCCATCGGCGCCTTTACACTCGATGCAGCGTTCGAAATACCCGCGCGCGGCGTCACGGCGCTGTTTGGACCCTCCGGGTGCGGCAAGACCACGGTGCTCCGCTGTATCGCCGGCCTCACCCGGCTACGTCCGGGATTCTGCGCCATAGACGGCGACATTTGGCAGGATGCGGCCTCCTTCCTTTCGACGCATAAACGCCCTATCGGCTATGTCTTTCAGGAGGCGAGCCTGTTCCCGCATCTTTCGGTGCGGCGCAACCTGCTCTATGGCGCCGGGAGCGGGCAACGCAAGGGACAGCCCGAGTCTATTCGCTTCGAAGAAGTTGTCGACCTGCTCGGATTGGCGCGGCTGCTCGATCGCGCCCCGCGCCATCTGTCGGGCGGCGAGCGTCAACGCGTCGCCATCGGCCGCGCGCTGTTGTCGCAGCCGAGACTCATGTTGATGGACGAGCCTCTCTCGGCTCTGGACAGGCAGGCGAAGGACGAAATCCTGCCCTTTCTCGAGCGGCTTCACGAGACCCTGTCCCTTCCGGTGATTTATGTCGCTCACGATATGGACGAGATCGAACGCTTGGCCGACCATCTTTTGCTGATGGAGAGCGGCCGGGTCATCGCCGCCGGGCCGCTCGCCGAGCTTCAGCGCGATCCGAACCTTCCGCTCCTGAAGACCCGATCGGCGGCGGTCAGCCTCGATGCGGTCGTGGAGAGCTTCGACGCGGACTACGGCGTCGCGTCCCTCGCTGTCGCCGGCGGTCGTTTTTTTGTTCCGGCATCCGGCGTGACGCCGGGCGAATTGCGCAGAATTCGCGTCCTCGCCAGCGACATCAGCCTTGCTCGCGAGGCGGGGCCGCGCAGCACGATCCTCAATGTTCTGCCCGCGCGCATTCTAACCTTTGCGCAATCAAACGAACACGAAGTAACGGCCGTTTTGGGGCTTGGCTTTGCGGGAGACGGCGCCCAACTGCTCGCCCGCGTCACCCGCCGATCCTGGGATTTGCTCGATCTCCAGACCGGAATGAGCGTCTTTGCTCAGGTTAAAGCCGTCGCCTTCGCGCCCGGGCGAACCGGAAGCGTTCACCAATAGGCTATCGGAGGCGACGGAGAACGTAAGGGGCGACGGACATTTCATAAGCGAAGCAACGCGGGCTGTTCGATTCACGGCGCGTCGCGCCGTCTATTTGTGTTACAAATCATTTGCGAAAAATCACGGACGCCGGCATGATCCAGGTCACCCCTTCCATCGCCATCGACGAGAGCGAACTGCATGAGGATTTCATGCGCGCTTCCGGCGCCGGCGGCCAAAATATCCAGAAGGTGGAGACGGCGGTTCAATTGCGCTTCGACGTCGCCAATTCGCCCAATCTGCCGACGCCGGTGCGCCTGCGGCTCACGACGCTCGCCGGCAGGCGGATGACCAAGGCGGGCGTGCTGATCATCTCGGCGCAGCGCCACCGCACGCAGGAGCGCAACCGCGCCGACGCGCTCGACCGGCTGCTGGCGCTGATCCGCGAGGCGGCCGCGCCGCCGCCGCCGCCCCGCCGCAAAACCAGGCCGACGCTGGCCTCGAAGCGGCGCCGCCTCGAAGGCAAGAAAATCCGCTCCGGCGTCAAATCGCTGCGCGGCGCGCCGGAGCTTTCATAGGGACCGTGACGGACCACGCACAGAGAGTGTTAATCTCCTGCCCGATCAGGGTCGCTGTTCCTTGAACCACCAGTTCTCCACTATCATCCCGAAAGGAGCCATCGGGTGGCGCGGGTTGTGCGCGGGATGCGCGAGGTTGCCTATTTCACGCGTTTCATCGTGAAGACGCGGTTGTTGAGGGCGAACACAACTGTATCGGAGTCGATGAGGACGAACTCGACTTCGGAGCAACTCGCCGTCATCGCCCGCATCGTTTTGTTGGTTATGCCGAGGGAGCGCGCGACGAGGACGGGGTCGGTGGGCTTTTCGGCCCCGTCGGCGTTCAGCCCTCCTTCGAACAGCAATTCCGCGGTCCTGTCGTGAAAGACGTAGGTCGGCCTGGCGCATCCGAGCGGCGCGGGCGCCCGGAAAGCGCCTGAGCCGATCGTCAGCCGTTCGCCGACAAAGCGCTTGGCGTCGGCTTCGTCACCTGGATCTTTGGCGTTGCTCGCCCAAGGCGCCGCGACGGCGCCCGCAATGACCCATTGACCCGCGAAGCGCTCCTGCGCGGCCGCCTGGCCCGCCATTAAACCAGCCATCGCGCAAGCCGCGAAGCCGGCGACGCCGAGCCGGAGATGATTGGCGTAGGAAACTGATTGGCGAAGCGACATAGTTTGTCTCCCTATGTGTGAATCGGCGAGGAGTTCCGACGCGCTAGAGCGTGATCAGGGCGCCGAAAAGTCCACCACGCGGCCGTCGAAGTCGTAGACAATCCACGCAGTGTTGCTTTTACTCGAAGACTCCGGCGTATCGCGCACGCGCACTTCAATCGCCCGCCCGCCCGCCTTTGGCGCGAAGGGATGCGAGCCGATGGTCAGGCTGTCCAAATAAAGCTTCTTGCCGGCGCCGAGCCTTTTTAGCGCGTCGGATTTGAGCGCGGCGAGCTTTTGCTGCGTCAGCGGCGCCAGATCCTTGACGGCGAAATGCGCGCCCTTCGCATAAAGAATGAACGCATGATCGGTGCGCGACAGACCATTCGCGGTGAAATCGAAGGTCGTCGCTTCGCCGCCATTGGCGGGGTCGTCGAGGGTTATGCGCCCGTCCTTTTCGTTGGCCATAATCATGGCGACGCTGGCGTCGGGTCCGAAGGAAGGGCCAAGGCTCGCAATCACCCCCGCGAGGGTCGCGGGATCGCGCCAGTCGGCCTTGGGACGGCGGCTCGGCGGCAGGACGACGCGCTCGATGACGCCATTCACGTCGGCGACGACAAGGGTCTTCTCGTCGTCGGGATCGGAGATCTCCACCGTCCAGGCGAGAGCTGGCGCGCCCGGCTTCTCGAATGATTTTTCGACGTGAAGCTCGGCGACGCGGGCTCGCGGAATTGCGATCCGAGCCAGCGCGTCGGCCTCCAGCTTGCCGACGACGGTCCAGTTCACCTCGTCGACGCCAAACAACGGCAAAGGCGGCAATTTCATCGCCGATCGAATGTCCACGACGCCGAGGCGTTGGATCAGACCATTCAGATCCCAGGTGAAACTGGAATAGGAGGGCGCGCTGTTTTCCGCCTTGCCGAAGGTTGTATCGCGAATGACCGTTTTGAAGGCGACCATCTTGGGGTCGATACTGACCTTGGTGACAACCGGCTGCGCGCCGACTTTGGCGCGAAAGTCCGCCGCCGCCTCCGCCGCAAGGGCGGGCTCGTTGATGAGGTTCAGAGTTTGCGCGCGCAGCGTGCCGCCAAGGTCGGCGCGCGTGATGGCGCCGCGGGCGTTGGCGTGAATATCGGCGCGCTCGCGTCCGCTTTCGATATGTAGGCTCCAGCGCACGTCGCCGCTGCTGGGCTGGGGAAGGATGAAGGTCTGGCGAGCGATTTCCATATGCGAGACCGAGGCCGCATCCTGCAAACGCGCCCGTTTGAGCGCGGCGCCCTCCAATTTCTCGGTCGCGGAAAAATCCACAGCGTCGAGATCAAATAGATTGGCCTCCAAATCCGGATTGAGCAGGTTCAGCTCCACTGCGTCCGGCCCCATGAGGCGTTGCATCGAAACGGGTCCGAACGCGAAATTGACATAGCGCCAGCGGTCGACGTGATTGGGACTCTTTGGGTCTTGCGCCTCGATCGCCACGACATCCGCGTCCACTTCGATCTTGAGCACGCGCGGGTGGGCGCCGATCGCCGAGCGGAGTTGCGAAATCGCCGCGCGCAAATCGGTTTCATTGGTCAGAAAATTCGTATTGGCGTCGCCGCAGGCGGCGAGCAAAATCGTGGTCGCCAATGCGTAGAGAATCCTGATCCGCGCGCCCGAATGTAAGTTCCGCATGATAGCGCCCCCTCCTTATCGTCTTGGGCACTGTAGATTTTCGCGCGCGCCGGCGATGTGACATTTCGCACGCGCCAGAACCGCCGGGCCTTAAGGCCGCATCACGGCCGCCGAGGCGTTGCCCGCCTCGATTCCCGCTCGATTTGTTTCTTGATCGAAGCGCTCCTGTCGCGCGCATGCAAACGACAACGCGCAGCGCCGTCTGGGCGACGTGCGTGGCCTGCTGGTCACCAGGAGCGGACTGCTCTCCGACGCTGCTGCGTCCGAGCGCCGGCGACACAAGCCAGCTGTTAATGCGTGAGGGCTTCCAACTCGACGTGGAAAGCCCGGACGAGCCGAAGATCATGTGGCTGCGCGCCTACTTTTTGAGATCTGGATGAAAGCAGTGACGCCAGCCCTCGATGCAGGTTCGTCGCAAAGCTTTGGTGGGCGGAACCAGGGCGGCGCCTTCGCCTTCCGTGGGGGAGAGGGCGCTGAAGAATTGGCTTGGGGATGCGTCCAATGGCTCGATTGCTCCTTGCGCCAGCGCATGACGGCTCGGTCTCGCCGAAAACCTGAGGCCACAAATTCGCCCGGGTCGCCGCCTAACGCCTACGCTTCCGCCGCGAAGGCGCCAGAATCAATGTTGGAGCTATCATGAAAAGAATTCTCTCGGTTGTTGCGATAGTAGCCATCGGCGCCGTCCTTACGGCCTGCACGCCGGAGAGAGCTCTTGACGGCACGCTTGGCGCGGTATCCGGCGCGGTCGTCGCTGGCCCCGTGGGCCTCGTCGCGGGCGGAGTGGTCGGCGCGACGGCTGGACCGGCGATCGCGTCAAGCTGGGGCATGAATGGACGGCGCCACCACAACCGGCGCCATCACCGCCATCATTACTGAAACGGCGAAAGCCGCCAGCGCCCGCCGACGCTCGCGGCCGTTCACCGTTCTTATCGGTCGGGGTTCGAGAATGGCGGGCGGCGTCGACCTCGCCGTCCCCGGGAGAAATCCAATCACCAGGTCCACGCCGATCGGAGTCATGAACCCATGATCGGATGAGACGCGATGGGGCGACTTGCCGGCCATTCAAGCTACGGATTTCTTGCCATATTGCCTCACCGTGGAGTCCATCCTCGGCCAGTTCGCCGGGTTGATTGCATGACGCATTTTCTCCGCGCAAGAAGGACACAGGTCCGCCGAGTTCTCGAATATCACGGAACCATTTTCCTGCAGGACGACGTGATGCGCGACCCAACCCTTCAACGTAAAATCCGTAATGCTCCCTGCGGGCGCCACGGCGTGTTCAACCAAGTCGCAACCGTCGCAGGTAAATTCCAGCCGCTTCATCGTTACGCCTCCGTTATCTCGAAACCGAGCCTTCGCTCTGGCTTGCTGCACGCCAGTAGGCTGAATGATTGAAGGGTGGAAAAACGCCAATGGTGTGACGGGAACGCGGCGGTGTTCGCGCGGCGGGCTTCGCGCTTGTGGAGAAGCTTGCGTCTGGCGTATGATTAATTGTTGGGACATTTCTTTGCACGGAGGAACATAACATGGCGCTCAATAAAACAGCGGCGGCGTATCTGGCGTATTTCGCCTATATTGATGATGCGCTCGAAACCGTTCTGGCGAGCGATTTCGTGACGCTCTTGGCGGGCGTTCCCGCCGGCGCCGCGAACGGGCCCTGGAAATTGTGCTGGGGGCCAGCGGTGAACGACGGCATCCTTGGATATGTCGCGCAAGGCGCGGACGGCAGCTATGCGCTGGCTTTCCGCGGCACAGATGTTGACGGGTCCGTCTCTGGCTCGATTCAGAATGTGGTCGCCGACGCCAACGGATTTTTCCTGGTCCCGTGGCTGTATCCGCAACAGGCCGGCGCGCCGTTGCAGATCAGCGCCGGCATTAACGGGGCGCTCGCTCTCGCCATCGCGCTGACCGATCCCGCCACGAGTGTGTCGTTGCTGGACTATCTGCGCGGGCTCGCCAAGACCGGCGCGCTCGACCTGATGGTGACGGGACACAGCCTAGGGGGCGCGCTCGCCATTGTTGCGACGGCATGGCTCAATGATCAACTGCCAAAAGTCGAGCCGCTGAAATTTTCGCTGTGGCCCCAGACGTTCGCCGCCCCAACGATGTGGAACGCCGCGTTCGCGACGAGTTTCGCCAAGACCTTCACATACTACGCGGCGGTAAACACAAATGATGTCGTTCCGATGGGCTGGGCGAATCTCGACGGCGTGCTCGCGACGTATCCGTCGCCGGGCCCTAGCTTGTACGATACGGATTATTCGTTGTGGGTCATAATAAAGGGCGCGAGCTACGTGATCCCGACCTACACGGCGATTGTGCCGAGCAATCCTGACCTGTTCACGGCGCCGCTGGTCCAAGTTCCGGATGATGCATGGACCACCGAAGCGGGCTTGATGCATTCAATGCAGTTCCAGTATTTCCCGCACGCGACAGGCGGCGTTAAGGCGCCGACTTTGCCGGGTACGACCCGGACGGGCCTCGCCCGCGCACGCATTGCGGCGCCAGCATAGCGGAGTTCCGCCCGCATAGTATGGGAGCAGGATTTGGGCTGACTTTATCCCGTGCGTTGGGCGCTCGGAGGACGCGATCCGGCGATTGTCGGCTCACTTAATCGGAACCATTCAGGGCGCGGTGATGATTTCGCCGCGTCGCCATGACGAGCGACGCGACCCATTTGCAAAAGTGATCCGCCCCCAGCGACGGGTCCGTTTATAATGTCATGGAGTGTTGATCTCGGATCTAGCGCGGGCGGCGGAATTGGTTGGGGTTGCGCAGCCGCCCCGTGCGGCGCATCAACCATCGGCGCGCGAGAGCCGCTCGCGTTTGTGTCGTTTGGCGGGAACTTTCAGCCCCCCGCGCCGCCAGATCCGTTCGATCCGCTTGACCTGATCCGTCTTCAGACCGTCGACGAAGAGCGACCAATCGTAATCTGCGGTCTCAGCCGCGTCGCCGATCCGCGCGAAGGCCGCGCGCCGCGCCGGCATGAGAAGAATTTCGTGAGCCCCATTCCTCTCTTTGCTTGATGAGACGCAGGCGCTCGGTAGTTGTGTGGAACTGAGCCGCACAATGCGCGTTGTGACTCCACAGGGCGCAGTCTCCGGAGGACGGGAACATGACAGAGCAAGTTTATCGCAGCCGCGGATTGGCCTTGCCGCTCCTTGTGACGATCGTCATGGGAGCGATTGGCCTGCTTTTCTTGTTTCAGTTTGTGGGCTAGACGAGCTCCTTTTTCCGGTAGCTTGAGCTCTCCGGAGGCTGAGATAGCCCCGTTGATGAACCGAGAAGCTTGCGCCCGCCTCTAGCCGCCTTCGCGCGAGCGCTTTTCAAGAATGCCGATGATGCAGACTTTCGATTCCCCTCAGCCTGCCCAACCAAGTCACGAGATTTTCCGGGAGAATTCCGGTGGCGCAGGCGACGACGGGGGCGCGGAGGGCCCCAGGCTTCATGGGGCCGAAGCAATCCCTGCGGTATTTGCCGCCCGGTTCAAAAGACGTCTTCGCCGAAGGAGCGCCGTTTGGATTTCGTCGGAGAAATCTGAAACCGACCTGTGCTTGGTCGGTGATCAAAGGCCGGATGCGGCCGGTTCGTCGAAAGCGCTAGCGGGCGGCATGGTCGCTCTTCCGCAATTCAGCGAGCGCGGAGGTTGGGAAGGTCGCCGAGCAGGAAAAATGCCGGACAGCCGTTGCAAGGCGGCCAATCGGAGCGCGAATAGATAGCCGCTTCGACGGCGACGCCGATCGAATACGCGAAGGCGAGGCGGGTCTTCCGTTTGGAGCCCCAAAACGAGAACTCGCCCGATTTTCTTCGCTAAGTCTTTGATTTTATTGGTCGGAGTGAGAGGATTCGAACCTCCGACCCCCTCGTCCCGAACGAGGTGCGCTACCAGGCTGCGCTACACTCCGACACAGCGACCTTCGCCGCCATAGCCTTCGCCTTGCGGCGGGCTAGCGGACGCCCTTTGACGTCCGCGCCGCTATATAGCTTTCCCGCGTGGCGGCTGCAACATATGTTTCCTCGAAGGGGCGCCGCCGCGTCAAATCTATTGGCGGGCGAGGGTGACGAAGGCGAAGTCCGCTTCGTCCCTGTGGCCGCGCGGCGGGGTCTCGCGCTTGGTTTCGCGCCACTGCGACATCTCCAGCCTGGGAAAAAAGGCGTCGCCTTCGGGCTCCAGCGCAATGTCGGTGAGTTCGATCCGCCGCGTCTCATCCAGAAGAGCGCGGAAAATCTCCGCGCCCCCGCCGACCACGATCTCGTTCACGGCCAAGGTCTTGGCCAACAGACGCGCGGCGGCGAGCGCTTCCATAGGACTGCGGGCGATTCTGACATTGGGGGCGGAAAAATCCGGATCGCGCGTGACCACTATGATTTCGCGCCCCGGCAGCGGGCGCTGAAGCGATTGGAAAGTGCGCCGACCCAGGATCAGCGGCTTGCCCATCGTCAGCGCCTTAAAATGCTTGAGGTCGCTGGAAACGCGCCAAGGCAGGCCATTGCCGGCGCCGATCACGCCGTTGCGGGCGACCGCCACGACGGCGACGAGTTCAGGCTGCATAAAACCGGGCCTTTCTCTAAACGGCAATCGGCGCGGCGATCGCCGGCCAGGGATCGTAGCCTTCAATGTCAATGTCGTCGTAGCGCGTCTCGAACAGCGCGCCGGAGGCCAGCTTCAGCTGCGGCAGGGAGCGCGGTTCGCGCTTAAGCTGTTCGCGCGCCTGGTCGACATGGTTGAGATAGAGATGCGCGTCGCCGAAGGTTTGGACGAAATCTCCCGCGACGCAGCCGGTCTCGCGGGCGATCAGATGCGTCAGCAGCGCATAGCTCGCGATGTTGAAGGGCACGCCGAGGAATACATCCGCGGAGCGCTGGTAAAGCTGGCAGGACAGCCGCTTTTGCCCATCCGTTTCGTCGATATAAAACTGGAACAGGCAATGGCAGGGGGCGAGCGCCATTTTGTCGAGGTCCGCCGGGTTCCAGGCCGAAACGATCAGCCGGCGGGAAAACGGGTCGCGCTTTATGTCCTCGACGACGCCGGCGATCTGGTCGATCACGCGCCCGTCCGGGCAAGCCCAGGAGCGCCATTGCCGGCCGTAGACCGGGCCAAGCTCGCCCGAAGCGTCGGCCCATTCGTCCCAGATCGTCACGCCGTTTTCGCGCAGGTAAGCGACATTGGTGTCGCCCTTCAAAAACCACAGCAGCTCGTGGATGATGGACTTCCGATGCAGCTTTTTGGTGGTCAGCAGCGGAAAACCTTGGGCGAGATCGAAGCGCATCTGATGGCCGAACAGCGACAGCGTGCCAGTTCCGGTACGGTCTTGCTTGCGCCGTCCCTCGCGCAGCAACAGGTCAAGGAAGTCGAGATATTGTCGCATTGTTCGATTTAATCGCTTTGGACGGCGGCGTCCATGATCCCGCGGGCGGACGACCGAGCCTCGCCTTCCGAGGTCGGGTCAATAGGCGCCCTCGGCCGTGTCGATCTACGTCTCCTTTAGGGGCAACCGCACTTCGAATACGGAGCCCGCACCTTTCTTGCTCGTCACATTTATCATTCCAAGATGCAAATCTACTACAACTTTTACGAGAAACAGACCGATTCCGGTTCCAACGATGCTTGCGACATTGCTACCGCGATAATAACGTTCAAACAAATGGGACATATCGGCCTCCGGTATTCCAATCCCCTCGTCCTTCACACAAATTTCCACCTGATTCTCTTCAATGTGCGCGCCGACAATGATGGTTCCTCCGCCCGGAGAATACTTCACCGAATTGGCAACAAGATTGCTGAACGCTTGGAATAGCAGGTTCTTATCGCCAACTATTTTCAATGGATTATAGCCGAAATCTTCAATAATGATGGTGTTTGCCGAGATTTCCCTATGCAGCTTGCACACCTCGTGGAGCAATGCGCGCATGTCAAATTCGCTCTTGTGCAGATATAAGGTCGGCCTTTCGTCAAAAAACTTGCTAGACCGTAATATGTTGTCGATCATTACGCTCATGCGCTTGATGGCGACCCTTATTTTCTTCGCTCTTTCTGCCGTCTTCTCATAGGATTGCGGCTCCTGAGAGTTGATTAAGCGTTGGGCATGGCCGTCAATGATTGTCATTGGCGTGCGGAATTCATGAGACGCCATCGAAATAAAGTTGCGTTGCTGCTCATTTAAGCGTCGCTCGTGAGCAAGCTTTTCTTCGAGCATCGTGGCCTGCGACGCCAATCCGCGTTGACTAACCTTCAATTCGATGGCGTTGCTCCTGAAAACCGCCACGGCGCGAGCCATTTCGCCAAGTTCATTGGGACGATCAGCACCGGATACGTCTACATCCATGTCTCCTTCAGAAAGCAACTGCATGCAGTTCGCAAGTTTCTTGAGCGGAAATGTGACGGTGCGCGTCACATATAGCAGTATGACCAACACGGTGAACCCGGTGAGCGCCACCGCCGCGCTAATATAGTTCCAGGCCTCCTGAATTGCGGCGGTAGCGCGATTGCTCGCCTGCTGAGCATGCAAGTTGTTTTGATCATTGAGCTTCTCGAGCAGATCGCTCGCCGCGGAGAAGGTGCGGCTTGACGACGTAAGATAGACTGCGATTGCGTCGGCTTTGTTTTTCGTCAAACCGGGGTTGAAAACATGTTCGGCTTCGTTTCTGTATTTTTTCCAGACTTGCTGGAACTCCATATATAGTCGGCTTTCGAAGTCGTCGTGCATGACGCTTTCGTAGTTGCGCTGCGCTCGCATGATTGCATCGTCGAGGGCTTTCGTATCATTGGATCGAGCCGCAATATCGCCAGTCTGAGGCTCGAGCAAAAATGTCGCCTCCATCGCCCTGAAATCTGATGTGTAATTGTTTAAGTCCCCGAGATAGCGTGTGCTTTTCAGCCAGCGGTCGCGAATAGCAGATGATTCCTTGTTGAAATCATCAAGCTTCAGCAGTCCGAAAAGGCCAAACCCTATCAAAATGCCAAATAGCAAGGCGAATGACGCTGTAAGACGAAAACCAATGGACTGCGTTCGCCTCATGAGGTTGCTATGGCTCTATAAATCCTGCGACAGTCGCCTTCACGGCGGCTTGAATACGGGTCGCCACGCCCAATTTGTCGCGCGCATTGTTGAGATGAAAGTTAACCGTTCTCTCCGAAATAGACATAATCAATGCTATCTCTTCCGATGTCTTTCCGCGCGCCGCCCACATAAGCGCTTCTATTTCGCGATCGTTTAGGTTGCACTGCGTCGGCCATAAGCGCATTCTGGCGGCGGCCTTGAGCCGGGCGTTAATAATCGCATGCAGCAGATTAAAGTCGATGGGCTTGGCCACATAATCGTCGGCGCCGAGCAGTCGCCCTTTGAGTTCGTCATTTCGGTCGTTGAGAGCGGTCAGGAATATAAACGGCACACGTGCGAAGCGCGGCGCGATCGCTTTGAGGCCTTCGAGGATTTCGAATCCGGACATGAAGGGCATATTGATGTCGGAAAGGATAATGTCTGGATGCGATTTCAGCAGCAGCGACCAGCCTTCCTGGCCATTATTGGCGACAATAACGAAAAAGCCCCTGTTTTGCAGCTCTTCGCAAATAAGCTCGGCCGTATCCCGGTCGTCTTCCATGCAGAGAACTGTTTTGCGCGGTTCGCTTTCCGTGTTCGCATCCAGATCATCGATCATGGAGGGGGCCAGCGGCTTTCGAGCAAGGGAAAGTGACGCTTTTGGCAAACTCCGCCCCCCTTTGATTGACGCACGGCTGGGGATCATATCCCAGCGGAGTCGAGATAAGCGGTCGCGGCTTAGAATGGCTATGTGTTTCCCAGTGGGATTCCATATCTCTATATGTGCAAGCGCATATCTGGCGCCTAACGCGCCGTCAACAAATAACGCGTCCTTCCTTATAGGAAACCGCTCTTTCTGCGAGACGGAATCCGTTCTATCTCAAGCATATTCCGGTATATTGGGTGGCCGCATTCGCCAGCGTAACCAATTCTTGTCATATTCATTTATAATGTGCGCTTACTAGAATTGCCGATATTGCGATATGTTAAGCGGTCGGATCGGCCCGAGGCTGATCAGCCGGGGGCGGGCCGAGATTCGCCGTCAGGCGCCGCCGCAGGAATGCTCGGAGTCCGGCAGGCGCCAGCTTTTGTGGGTGCGCAAATTCGTGCTGTTGTAGATCTTGCCGCGATCGTCCCCCTTGGGGCAATCCAGCGGCCTGCTGATAAAGCACATGCGCACGCGATCGCCCTTGCGCGATCCCTCTATCGCCGGAACCGTCTCGTAGGACACTTGATAACCGCCATTGGCGAAGCGCACGGCGCTGCCGGAGCCGGGAACGGGCTCATTGGTCGCGCCGTCGACAAGTCGTGTCTCGACCGATTCGATGGTTGTGACGACACAGGCGCCGACCCGCGTCGGCAGCGCTCCGGCGCAGGCCGGCGCTGCTGCGAGGACAGAAGCAGCGGCGGCGAAAACAATGGCCGGCAACGCGGCGCGATAAGACATTCCCTCTCTCCCAACAAAAACACGGCAATGGCCGGACGGTGATTCCGACGGCCGTAAGCGTAAGGGTTCCGGCGCAAAGATCAACCGGCCGCGCCCTCACCAGCAGGGGAATCGCATTTGAAATTGGTTGCCTGGATTTGAGGCGTTTTGCGTTTTGGGTGAAATGGATTCTACCGGGTGGCGAACGAATCGCGGCACGGGAGGTCGTATTGGAGAATTTCATCGCCTG
>Ga0265328_10000378_pt1 | contig 20768 bp, 16 predicted proteins | sample 41624metaG_FD_202086 | JGI IMG/M metagenome (GOLD analysis project Ga0265328, IMG submission 202086) | Rhizosphere microbial communities from Carex aquatilis grown in University of Washington, Seatle, WA, United States - 4-16-24 metaG | ecosystem: Host-associated > Plants > Roots > Rhizosphere...
GTGACTCCGCAGCCGCGCGAAATGACGCAGACGATTTCGCCAGGCAAGCTCAACAAATAGCCGCCCGCATGGCCAAGGAGACGCGTGCGCAACGGCAGATCGAGGGTTTTCTCGAGATGCTGAGCGCCGAGCGCGGCGCGGCGAAGAACACGCAGGACGCCTATCGCCGCGACCTTGCCGACTATGTCCAGCACATCGGCCGCGCCGGGGCCGATCCCGCCAGCGTGACCACCGATCACATGCGCGAATATCTGGCGGCGCTGCAAAAGCGCGGCATGTCGAGCGCGACGCAGTCCCGCCGCCTCTCGGCCTTGCGGCAATTCCACAAATTCCTCTATGTCGAGCGACAGCGCGGCGACGATCCCTCGGCGCCGCTGGAGGCGCCGCGGCGGGTCAAGAGCGCGCCGAGCGTGTTGACGATGGCCGAGATCGAGCGGCTGCTCGCCACGGCGCGGGAGGGGCTCTTCGACGCGACGCGCCCCTTGGGCGAGCGACTGCGCGCCGCGCGGCTCAATGCGCTGATCGAGACGCTCTATGCGACCGGACTGCGGGTCAGCGAACTCGTCTCTCTGCCGAAAAGCGTGGCGCGCGCCCGCGATCCCTTCATCGCCGTGAAGGGCAAGGGCGGGCGCGAGCGCCTCGTCGCCCTCGGCGGGCCGGCCAAGCAGGCGCTCGCCGACTATCGCGCTCTGCTGGAGGCCGCGTCTCCCGCACTGGCGGCGTCGCCTTTTCTGTTTCCGTCCGACGCCGACGAGGGCCATCTGACCCGCCAGGCTTTCGCGCGCGATTTGAAATTCATCGCCGGCGCGGCGGGCCTGCGCGGCGACGACGTGCATCCGCACGCGTTGCGCCACGCCTTCGCCAGCCACATGCTGCAAAACGGCGCCGATCTGCGCGTCGTGCAGGAGCTGCTCGGCCACGCCGACATCGCCACGACGCAGATCTACACCCATGTCATCGACGAGCGCATTCAGGCGATGGTGCGCGACCTGCATCCGCTGTCGGACGAGGCGAAGTCTTGAACGAATTGGTTTTTCGCTGCGAGCCTGGAGGCTCGCATTTCGCCCCCGGCGCAGCCCAACCATGCGTTCCTCGACCCCCGGGTCTCGACGCGCGCGCCGCGCTTCGCCATTTATGAGGCGATCGGGGTAACGATGCGCCGCCAGCCGGCGAAGAGGAGACGGTGAGGCCAATGGCGAAACGAGACGAGCGTCGATGAACCGCGGCAAAGCCCTCGGAGCGCCTCCAGCCCCGCGCGGCCACAGCCTTTACGTGCGCGTCGCGCATTGGATCAATGCGCTCGCGGTCTTCGTGATGATCCTCAGCGGCTGGCGCATCTTCAACGCGGCGCCCTTGTTCGAGTTTCGCTTTCCGCCTGGGCTGACCATCGGCGGCTGGCTCGCCGGCGCGCTGGCCTGGCATTTCGCGGCGATGTGGGTGCTGGCGATCAATGGGATCGTCTATCTCGTCCATGGTTTCGTTTCGGGGCATTTTTGGCGCGGCGTGCTGCGCATTCGGCCGATTTCCGCCTATCGCAATTTGCGCGCGGATTGGACGACTCTCGCCATGCACGGCGGCGAAGAATATAATCCGGTCCAGCGCATCCTCTATACGGGCGTGGTCCTGTTGCTCGCCTTGTTGATCGCCACCGGCCTCGCCATTTGGAAGCCGGTGCAGTTCCAGGAGCTGACGGCCTTTTTCGGCGGCTACGAAGGCGCCCGCTACGCGCATTTTTACGCGATGACGGCGCTGTGCGGCTTCATCGCCCTGCATGTTTGGCTGGCCTTTCGGGTGAAGGGCGTCTTGCGTGCGATGATCACCGGACGGCCGCCGGGCGCCGCGGATGTGGGGGAGCAGAGGCGATGACTTCGGACAAGCGCCGCGCAGGACCGCGCCTTGCGCAATTTCGCCCGCAACTCGAGCGCATCGAGCGCCGTCTGTTCCTCAAACAGGGCCTCTCGCTCGGCGCCTTGACGCTGCTCTCCGGCTGCAATCTCAAGGACGACGACGCGATCGACCGCCTGCTCTGGTCCGTGTCGAAATGGAACGACCGCGTGCAGGCGAAGCTCTTCGATCCGCAAAAACTCGCGCCGACCTTCAGCGAAGCGCAGATCACGACGCCCTTCCCCTTCAACGCTTTTTACGACGAATCCGAGGCTCCCGTCGTCGACGGCGAGTCCTATGCGCTGCGACTCTCCGGGCTGATCGACGACAAGCGCCCATGGAATTTGCGCGATTTGCGCGCGCTGCCGCAGGCGAGCCAGATCACGCGCCACGTCTGCGTCGAAGGCTGGAGCGCCGTCGGCAAATGGGGCGGCGTTCCGTTCAAGCTCTTCCTCGAGCGCATCGGCGCGGATCAGAGCGCGCGCTACGTCGGCTTTCGCTGCGCCGACAAATATTCGACGAGCATCGACATGGCCACCGCGCTGCATCCGCAAACGCTGCTGGCGCTGGATTTTCCCGGCAAGCCCGGCGAGACGAAATACGGCTTTCCGGTAAAACTGCGCGTGCCGACGAAACTCGGATTCAAGAACCCGAAGTTCGTCGCCGAGATTTTCGTCACCAACGACAATCCGGGCGGCTATTGGGAGAATTTGGGTTACAATTGGTACAGCGGTTCGTGAGTTTTGCGGCGGCGGCCCGCGTTTCTCCCTATTGAGCTTCGCGTCCTCCATCCGCCGGCGCGCACAGCTCACACCACGCGCAGCGCGGGAGCCGCACTCTTGCTTCGATGCGGCTTGACGACGATCTCCACATCTTGCCCGAGCGCGACCAGAAATCGCATCAGGCGCTCGACCGAAAACTGCCGGAAATCGCCGCGCAAAAGCTTGGACACGTCGGGCTGCTTCACGCCGAACAGTTTGGCGGCTTCGGTTTGCTTCAGACCGCCCGCGCGCATGAGCGCGTCGATCTTGAACGCCAATTTGGCCTTCACGAGATGTTCCTCGGCGTTCGGGAAGCCGACGTCCGCGAAGACATTGCCGCTGCCGGCTTCGAACTCGATTTCCTTGCTCATGCCCTTCTCCTCGCGCCATCAGCGCCGGCCCGTCTTGCGACCTCATTCCCTTGCCCCGCAAAATCCCCTAAACCACCGCCCCATGCCCACGCTTCACGCCCCCGCCGCGCCGCTGCTCCTGCAAAACGCCCGCCTGATCGACCCAGCCACGGGGAGCGAGACGCGCGGCGGGCTTCTCGTCGTCGACGGGCGCATCGCCGAACTCGGTCCCGGCGTCGGCTCCGCGCCGGACGGCGCGCGGATCGTCGATTGCGCCGGCGACGTCGTCTGTCCCGGCCTTATCGACATGCAGGCCTTCGTCGGCGAGCCCGGCGCCGAGCATCGCGAGACCATCGCCAGCGCGACGCTGGCCGCGGCGGCGGGCGGCGTCACGACGATTCTGGCCTCGCCGACGACGTCTCCCGCCGTGGACGATCCGGCCGTCGTCGATTTCGTCTTGCGCCGCGCCCGCGACACCGGCCGCATCCGCGTATTGCCGATGGCGGCGTTGACCAAAGGCTGCGAAGGGCGCGAGATCGCCGAATACGGCCTGCTGCAACAAGCCGGCGCCGCCTGTTTTTCCGACGGCGCGCATTCGGTGCGCAACGCTTTGGTCATGCGCCGCGCGCTGACCTACGCGCGGGGGTTCGGGGCGCTGGTCGTGCATTTGCCGCAGGACCGCGACCTTGCCGGCGAAGGCGTCATGAACGAGGGCGAGACGTCGATGCGTCTCGGCCTGCCCGGTATTCCCGGCGAGGCGGAAACGATCGTGCTCGACCGCGATCTGCGCCTCGTCGCACTGACCGGCGCGCGCTATCACGCGGCGATCCTCGCCGCGCCGCAATCGCTGGAGGCGTTCCGCGCCGCCAAGGCGCGCGGCCTCGCCGCGACCTGCGGCACCTCGATCAATCATCTGACGCTGAACGAAACCGACATCGGCGACTACCGCACCTTTCTCAAACTGCGCCCGCCCCTGCGGCGCGAGAAGGACCGCATGACGCTGGTGCGCGCCCTCGCCGAAGGCGTGATCGACGTCATCGTCTCGGATCACGATCCGCAGGACGTCGAGACCAAGCGCTTGCCTTTCGGTTCGGCGGAGTTCGGCGCGGTCGGCGTCGAGACGATGCTGGCGGCGGGCCTGCGCCTCGTGCATTCCGGCGACGTGACGCTGCCGCGTCTCCTCGCCGCAATGTCGTCGAAACCCGCCGAAATCCTTGGGCTGGAGCAGGGCCGCCTGCAAAAAGGCGCGCCGGCCGACGTGATCCGCCTCGACCCCGACGCGCCCTTCGTCGTCGACCCCGGCCGGCTGCACTCGCGCTGCCGCAACACGCCCTTCGACGGGGCGCTGTTGCAGGGCGTGGTGAGGTTGACGGTCGTCGCGGGCAGGGTGGTCTGGGAGGTTTGACGGGCGGCGGGCGACGTAAAGTCGCTGCGTGCGGCGATGGTCGACAAGCGGGAATGACGGGCGCGCCTCCGTCAATCGTTACCTTGCGAGCGTGGCGTCACGCCAAGGGTCAATGTGGCTGCTTGGCGAGATCCGCATGAGGCACGACCGCCCACTCCGGATTGTCGCAAACCCGCGCGGCGCGTGCGAAGGACGCGCCGACATAGAGGCCTTTCTCCGTCAAGCGCCAGGACGGAAAACTCCAGACTTCCTTGTCGGTGTAGTCGCAGCCGTCCTCCTTCTTGGGCTTGCGCATCTCCTTGGGATGGAGGCGCTCGAGCAGGGCGACGAGCGCGGGCGCGAATGTGTTCGAGCGATACTCGTACCAGGGGTCGGAATCCTTCGCCGGGGGCGTTCCCTTGCCGAATTTCAGCACGTCGTCGAGTTCGATTTCCTTGCCCGTCCGGGCATCGAAACTATGCCCCTCCATGCCGGCGTCGGGATGCGCGGCGCCGGCGCAGTCCCAGGCGCTCGCGAAGGCGAAGCTGACGTAGGCGTCGGAAAAATAGGGCGCGCCCTCTTGCGAGGTTTGCATGCCCGCCCCGCCATCCCCGTTGGGGCAGTCGAAATATTGCGACACGTTGCGCCATTGGATTTGCGTCAGCGTCTTGTTGATCGCGCCCATGATCGGCTCGGGATAGCCGCCTTCGATGCGAAACAGGCGAATGCGGCTGACGGGCTCGATCCGCCAGCCGATTTCCTTGCCGTCGATCGTCTCGCGCTTTTCCGGCTTCAGCGTCAGACCGGAGAGCCGCAGCTTCTCGTAAAGATCGAGCTCGCCGGGCAAATCCGCGGGAAAGCCGCTTGCGGCGTCCGCGCCGAGGGGGCGCAAGCGAACCGGCAGCGTCTTGCTCTTGGCGGTCGTCAGCTTGCCTTCATAGCCGGAACCGCTGGGCTTCAGCTCGAGCTTGTCGCCCGTCGCCTGCGACTCCAGTTTTAGGGCGCCGCCCTTCGCTTCGCCGTCGAGGGCGATGTTGAACCGATGCGAGCGATAAAAATAGCGCCCCGAAACGGAATCGCCGTCGCGCTCGATCGCGAGGACGATGGCCGCAGGGCCGACCGTCCCGTCGTAGATTTGCAATTGCTTCGCCGGCTCGGCGTCTTTCGCGGCAGCGGCGCGCAAGAAGATCGTGGCGGAGAGCGCGAGCAGCGCCAAGAACGTCGATGTAATTCGGGTCATGCGAATTCTCAGCGGGAAGTTCGCCGCCGCAGAGCGGCGGAACGCCAAAGGATACCGCGCTCTGCGCGCGCGACAAACGGAAATTCCTGGCGTGTCGGCGCAAATCGAAACGAGTGACTTGCGCCGGGGCGACCAGCGGCGTGTTGCGTCCGGGCGCGGGCTTTGCGCTTCACGACGCGGCAGGTTGAGCGTCTGATTTAGCCGCGATGTCCATGCCGGTAGCGACCATCGTCACGACGGCCACTCCTCCATAAGCGACCGCGTCGACGATCGGGACCAGCCATTTCGCCGCGGGCCAGAGTTTGCCCAACTGCGGGATCCATTCGAAGGCTCCGAGACCGTCCGCGATCCCGGCCAGGGCGCCGCCTCCCTTTACTCCATAGGCAATGGATCCTGCCAATTGAAGGGCGCCAAAGGTCCCCGTAAAAAGCGGATCCCCAAAGAACGACCACTTGGGATCCTGGGCCGCCTTAACATTGCTCGCGAACTGCGAAAGGCCGCCCCCATACATCCCCAATGCGATCAAAATCATCGTCGTGGACGAATTTTCCGGAACCGAAAAAACCGGAAAATTCGTGAAGAGCGTCAGGGTTTGTCCCACCATCTTCACTTTGGTGACTACGTTGATGGGCGCGCCGGCAGGTTCCGGCGCTACAAGTTTGATGGCTTCCACGTCTTCCATCGTGGCGGCGACGCCCCACACCACCGTTGTCGCTGCGTAAGCGTAGCCCATGATCCATTGAGCGATTTGTAGTGCGTCCGGCCCCCCGGCGGCCGTTCGAGCGATCGAGGGGGGCAAATCCGGCTGACCGGTCAAAGCGCGACGCACGGGGCTGGCTTTATACGCGTTCACCAAGAAGCCGGGCGCTTTCATCTCCTGGCTGAGAGCGTCGCTGAATACTTGTTCCGTCCGTCTGGTGATCAGCTTGTAAGCCACGTTGAACCCCATCGCCCCCATCAGGGAGACGACACCGAGCAGGCTGAACTCTCCTTGGCCCCCCATGACCACCTGCTCGTAGAAATCCGTCAGCAACGGAATCTCGATGCGCGCCTGCGCGATCGCGAACAGGGCGGAGATTGCGTCGGCGGCCATCTCGAAAACGGCGTCGACCGCCGAACGCAGCAAGGTCAAAAGCGCGTCCAAGGCGGATTTCAGCGCGGCGAGAACGTCGGCGAAGACCGAGTCGAGGAGGGAGTCCGGACTGTTGAAAATCGCTGGCTGGCTCGCCAGGGCGGAACTGACTCCCTGCATCGTCGTGTCGTTGAATTTGCTCGACCACAGCGAGGACAATCCGGGATTGGCCTTGATGTTCATCGCGCCGCTCGGGTCCGAGGCGTTTTGTGCATTGGCGGCGAAGAGAGACCCGACATATCTGCTCTGAATGTCGCTGGGGGGCGCCGCCTTGGCGCCGGCGCTTTTTCCGTTCGCCGAAGCCGGCCCCAGCGCCTTGATGTCGTCGTCGAGCTGCTTATCCAGATAGGCCTGAAATTTGAGTATCGCGTCGTCCACCTGCGTTCGCGCGTCTTGGAGCATCAGGCCCAACGCTTCGGGCGTGTGGCGGAACAGACTTTCAATGACGCCCGCGGTCCGCCGGATGTCGTCCCAATCGAACACCGCCTTCACGAAATCGATCACGTCTTCGATTTCCGCGCCCAGTTTGGCGAACAGGGCGCCGACGAATCCGATCGCATCCTCGATCGTGTGCAGAACGCCCTGCACCGCGTTTCCAGCGGCGTCGATGGCGGTCACCAAGACGGTCTTGATCGCCACGACGGTCTCGACGATCGTCGTCTCCACGGTTTCCACGAACACGCTCGCAGCGGACTTCACCGCTTCCCAAAAGTCGCCCAGCCCGCGTTTCTGGACGGCCGCGTCCGCAGCAATCAGCGCCGAGAGATATGCGGCGGCCGGCGCGCGAACAGCCGTCCGGCCTTGAAAGAGAGCCGCCAACGGGTCGGCGTACTGAACTTTTCCCGTCGCAGTCGGTTGGGCGCCGACCTGGAAGACGCCCTTCGAATAGTCCAGCATCCACTGCGCGTTTGGCATGTTTTCGGCGATCAGGATGCGCGTGATGGCGAAGTCCTGCGCGAGAAAATACGCCGCCGTCACATTGCTGGGGAAATGGTAGGGCTCCGGGGTGGTCTCCAGCCTTTGGTAACGCGGGACGTGCGGAATGGGCAGCGGCGTGTCCTCCGGCATGCGCGCGTCGCGCGTCTGAGGCCGTTCGGGCTGGACGCCATGATCGAGAGCCGCGCTCATAGCTTGCGAAACGGCCTGCGCCACCGCATCCAGCTGCTGAGAGGTGGGCTTGTTTCTCGTATTCAGGGCGACAGTCTTTCCCGATTTCAAAGGCTGCTCTCCCGCCAGTTGCGGACCGGTGATCCCCGCCAGCGTGGCGTGAACATGTCGGTCCGGCGAGATCACCAGACTGTGCCCGATATCCATGAAGCTGGCCCACGCCTTGAGCGGCGGGCAGCTTAGCTGTCCCAAGGAATCTATCACGAAGGAGAGTTCGCCGAGGACGGAGGTCGTGCGCATGGCCAAATTGCCCGCGGACAGTTCCTCACTGGTGCCGTCGGCGAACACCAGACGGGCCCGATCCTGGGGACTGGCGAGCGAGAGCCGGATGTTGGCTTGCAGGGGATTTCCATCGGCGTCGCGCGAAGAGACGATGACGCGATATCCGCTGATCTCCTCGAAAGCGCCGCGCTTGGCCGGATCGGAAACCCAGTCCTGCATGAGTTGCGCTTGCGTCACCAGATAAGCTTCGCCTCCCGGCTCGAAATCGATCGGAGACGTAATGAAGGAAAGCGTTCCGTCGCCTTGGCGGAGGTGTTGTTTCGCCGCCGACGAGTCGTTCAGCGTCTGGTCGAAGGTCCAATGCCCCACGAGACCGCTTTCCCGATCGGTCAGTTGATGATGCATCCCGTCCGCAATCTGCCGACGGGTGAGCGCGACCTTCCACAAACGCATCTCGTCGTAGTTCGCCTTCAGGAAGCTCGAAGGGTTGCGCAGCACCCCATGCCCGACGAAAGCGCTTCCGATGGCGAACTTGTATGGGGCTCGCAGATTGGCGATTGGGGCTGCGCTGCGCACCACGTTTTCGAGAACGAGCGGTTCCCCGTCCAAGTAGAGCGAAAGATCCGCACCGGTCCTCACGGCGGCGATGTGATGCCATTCTCCATCCAGGATGGGAGTCGGAACGGAAAGGCGTCGCCAGTCGTCGACGGCGACTCCGTCATTCACGCCGGACACGCTGAAATTCACGGCGCCCCGCTCCACAATCTCCAGCGTCATGAGGCCGCCGAGTTCCGTGATGTCGCCATAGCCGAAGCTTGCTATCGGTCCGACGCCGGACGGCTGTATCCAAGTCTCCAGCGTAAAGTCGCTCGTCCCGATCGCATTCGTGGGGTTCACGTCGCTGAATAGCCCGATCGCGCCGGACAGCTCGACCGCGTAGTTTGCCGCCGCGGGGGGCGTGGGCGTCAAAACGGCGTCGTCATGTATGAGCGAGCCAGTGGAGGAAGAGGACACGCCCAGGCGAATCTCTATGCTCTGAGGCGCATCGCCGGAGCCGATCATGACGCCCGATGCGGCGATGAAGTCGGGGATGTCCTGAGGCGTCTGCGTTCTGCCGGAGAGAGAAAATGCGGAGGCGTTCCTCCCGGCGATCGATCCCGCCGCGGCCCAGGCGCCCGTGACCGGGTATTGCGTTCCATTATAGGTAAGGACGCCGGTCAGGGCGCCATTGCCGGACGCATCGAGATTTACCACCACCGTGCGCCCAGCGCTTGCGAGGTTCCAAGACATCCGCAACAACTCTCCGTTGGTATGGGCGCATCAATCCGGAATCAATACGTCGGAATATTGCTCGAAAGTTCCGTCGGCCGACGAGGTGACGTCCAGTTGAATTTGGATGTTCTGCGGCGCGTCGCCGGAACCGGCCATGATTCCGGACGCGGAAAGGAAGCTCGGGACGTCCGGCCGGGTCGAAGTTCTGCCCGCGAAAGAAAATGCCGAAGCGTTTCTCCCGGGGATCGACCCCGCTGCAGCCCAGGAGCCCGCAACCGAAAAAACGCGACCCATGTGAGTGACGTCGCCGTTCAGCGCGCCGTTGCCGTCCGCATTCAAATTCACGACCACTTCGCGGCCGAGGCTTGCGAGCTTCCAGGACATGGGCGCCTCGTAAGGTCGAAGATGAATTGGATTTTCGTTTCGGCTGTCCAAAAGTCAACAGTGATTCTTCACAACGCGCCAGATCGAGTCCGCCAGAGGCGCAGCCGTCCGGGCTGAGGGCTTCGGGAAAGGAGGCGAAGCGCGCCCGGCTTGGCGCTCGTCGGCTCGCCGTCGACATCCTACAGTCGCGAAGCGTTGCGGGCGAAGGGCCGAAGCGCTCGGCGAATTTGCTTCGCGCCCCCGGCGCCCCGCCCGCTCACAGCGGGTGATATTGATACAGCCAATTCTCCGACAGCGCCTCGTCGCCGTTCTTCAACGACAGCCGCATCTCCACCGGCTCGTCGCCCGCCACCGTCAGATCGAACTGCGCGCGCCAGTGTCCGGGCACGCCGTCGAACACCGCCTCGGTAAACACGTAGGAAAACTCCCCGCGCGAGGCCCAGAGCACCGGCTCCGGCTTCACGCCATAGGGCAGCTTCGTCAGCGGGCCGCCCAGAAACTCCACCATGAATTTGCGCACGCCCTTGGGGCGCGGCTTGCCGGGTTGGCCGCCGTTGCCGAGACGCGTCGCGACGCAGCGGGCCAGCGGCGTCGCATGCGGCTCGTCGGCGAGCCAGTGCAGGCGGTAGGAGAATTCGAATTCGGCGCCGGGGACCGCCGGCTTTTCCGGCACCCACACGCAGACGATGTTGTCGTGGATTTCGTCGTCGGTGGGGATTTCGATCAGCTGAATGGCGCCCTTGCCCCAATCGCCCTTGGGCTCGATCCACACGCTCGGGCGGCGGTCGTAGAAGACGTTGTCGAGATAATGGTCGTAATTGCGGTCGCGCTGCATCAGCCCGAAACCCTTCGGGTTGTTGTCGCCGAAGGCCGAGGCCATCACGCGGCCGGGATTGTTCAGCGGGCGCCAAAGACGCTCCCCTGCCCCCGTCCACATCGACAGCCCGTCGGAATCATGCACCTCGGGGCGCCAGTCGACGGCGGTGGGCTTGCGCGTCTCGGAGAACCAATACATCGAGGTCAGCGGCGCAATGCCGAAACGCACGAAAGAGCCGCGCAAGAACAGCTTGCAGTCGATGTCCATCGTGACGCCCTTGCCGCGCGCCATGAAGAAGCGATAGGCTCCGACGATGTGCGGACCTTCCAGCAAAGCGTGGATCGTCACGCCCTGCTCGGTCTCGGGACCGATGTAGAAATGGGTGAAGTCCGGGAACTCCTCATTGACGCCCGGCGCCCAAGTGTCCAGGGCGACGCCTCTCGCGGAAAGCCCATATTGGCGCAATTCGCCGATGGCGCGGAAATAGGAGGCGCCGAGAAAGGCCACCCAGTCGTTCTTCTTCCAGGGCAGTTCGCCGTCCTTGGCCTCCTGCAGGCGGAAACCGGCGAAGCCCGCCCCCCGCGTCAGCTGGCGGGCGATCGAGTCCTCGGGCATGTTGAAATAGACGGGATCGTAGAGCACTTCTCGCGCCTGGCCGTTCTCGACCTTGTGGACGTGGATCGCCTTGCGGAAGAACATGCCGAGGTGGAAGAACTCCACCGGAAAGCGCTCCTTGGCGGCGGCGTAGAGCGCGTAATCGGTGTTGTAGGTGATCTTGCCCCAGGCTTCGTAGTCGATCTTGCCGGTGATCTGCGGATCCGGCGTGGCCGGCGGGCGATAGGCCTCGCCGATCAGCCGGCGCGCCTCTTCGATCAACGCCTCGTAGGAAAAAGGCATCGACGGCCCGAATTTTATGCCGGCGTCCGCCTCCTGCGCCTCGGCCTTCGGCGCGCCGACCGCGCCCACGGCGCCGGTGGCGGCGGCGGCTTTGAGAAATTCGCGGCGATCGGGTGAGTCGGCCATCATTCTTCCTTGGCTGCAGTTGAAACGCGGTCGGATCGGGGCGGAGAAACCGCCGGCTCGGGCGCCTAGCCGCGGATCGGCTCGTGACGAACCGCGGTGCGCATGAAGTAATAGAGGCCGACGAAGCCGGCGAATGCGAAGACCACTTCGAAGGCGCGGCTCACCAGCGGATCGAGCTGGAAAAGTCCGCCGAGCGCCCAGCCGGCGGCCCAGGAGGCGCCGACCAATTCCGTGCCCACCAGAATGGCGACGGCGATGAGCGTCGAAAGTCGGACGTAGTTAATGGGTTTCTGGCTCATTTCGTGCACTCTCGCTCGGGCTGCGACCGCCGCTCGCGCCGTGCTATAGGATCGCCGCGACGACGGCAAGCACGGGCGATTCGCCTCGATCATGCGTAAAATTTTGGCCTTGCCGAGGCAAGAGGCGCCGGCGGACCGCCCCGCCGCCCGGCCGGCCTGCGCCCCCGCCGACGCAAACCCCGACGGGGCCGTTCGATATTTTTGCGCTTCGAAGCGTTTTTCCCGCTTGCCAAAACCCAAGGAGAGAAGACAACCTAGGGGGCGGAGAGCACGGCGCCGCGCGTTTCGGCCTCTTCGGCGCGAAATTTGTATGGCGCCTAACGAAGGCGGAATGCGGCTCCTATATGGGGGAACGAGGCGACGGCGATTTTGGCGTGACGCGGGATGGGCGATGTCGACGGAGCGAGACCGATTGGATGTTTTTTGGGGCAGGAACGCGCCGCTCCGCGCGGGGCGGGAGCGCGTGCGCTCGGCGAAGGAGCCGCAGAAGAACGGCGGTCAGGGGGGCGACGGAGACGGCGGGCCGGGTTCCGGCACGGCGCTGATCACCAGGACGCGTCCGCAAACGCGGCGCCCGCACATGTATCGCGTCCTGCTGCTCAACGACGACTACACCACGCAGGAGTTCGTGGTGGTCGTGCTGCGTCGCTATTTCAACAAATCGTTGGAGGAGGCCACCCGTATCATGCTGCTCGTGCACAATCACGGAGTCGGCGAATGCGGGGTCTTCACCTACGAGGTCGCCGAGACCAAAGTGACGCAAGTCATGGAATTCGCACGCAGGCATCAGCATCCGCTGCAATGCATCATGGAAAAGAAATAGGGGCGTGAACACATGCCGGCTTTCTCTCGCAACCTCAAACAGACGCTCGATCGGGCACTGGCCCATGCGCGGGAGCGCCGGCACGAATATGCGACCCTGGAGCATCTGCTGCTCAGCCTGATCGACGACGCCGACGCGGCGGCCGTGCTGCGCGCCTGCTCGGTGGATCTCGAGCTGCTCGGCAAGAATCTTCGCGACTACATCGATCGCGAACTCGACAATCTGATCAACGACGACGCCGAGGAGGCCAAGCCCACGTCGGGTTTCCAGCGCGTCGTGCAGCGCGCCATCATCAGCGTGCAGTCGTCGGGGCGCGAGGACGTGAGCGGCGCGAACGTCCTCGTCGCGCTGTTCGCAGAGCGCGAGAGCCACGCCGTCTACTTCCTGCAAGAGCAGGAAATGACCCGCTACGACGCGGTCAATTACATCAGCCACGGCATCGCCAAGCGCGCCGGCCTGTCCGACGCGACCCGCGCGCCGCGCGGCGCCGCCGAGGAGGATCCCGACCGTCCGGACGGGCGCGAGGGCCGCGAAAACAGCCGCAAGAAAGAGGGCGCGCTGGACGCCTATTGCGTCAACCTCAACCAGAAGGCGCGCGAACGCCGCATCGATCCCCTGATCGGCCGCGAGGCCGAGGTCACGCGCACCATCCAGGTGCTGTGCCGACGCCAGAAGAACAATCCGCTGCTGGTCGGCGATCCCGGCGTCGGCAAGACCGCGATCGCCGAGGGGCTGGCGCGCAAGATCACTCTCGGCGAAGTGCCGGAGGCGCTCGCCGACGCGACGATCTTCGCGCTCGACATGGGCTCGCTGCTCGCCGGCACGCGCTACCGCGGCGATTTCGAGGAGCGCCTCAAGCAGGTCGTCAAGGAGATCGAGCAGCACAAGAGCGCGATCCTGTTCATCGACGAAATCCACACGGTCATCGGCGCCGGGGCGACCTCCGGCGGCGCGATGGACGCCTCCAATCTGTTGAAGCCCGCGCTGGCGCAGGGCGCGCTGCGCTGCATCGGCTCGACGACCTACAAGGAATATCGCCAATATTTCGAGAAGGACCGCGCTCTGGTGCGGCGCTTCCAGAAGATCGACGTGAACGAGCCGACGATCCCCGACGCGATCGAAATCCTCAAGGGGCTGAAACCCTATTTCGAGGAGTTCCATAAGCTCCGCTACACCAATGAGGCGGTCAAGGCCGCGGTGGAGCTGTCGGCGCGCTACATCCACGACCGCAAGCTGCCGGACAAGGCCATCGACGTCATCGACGAGAGCGGCGCGGCGCAGATGCTGCTGCCCGAGGCCAAGCGCAAGAAGAAGATCGACGTGAAGGAGATCGAGACGACGATCGCGACGATGGCGCGCATCCCGCCGAAATCCGTGTCGAAGGACGACACCGAGGTGCTGGCGCATCTCGACGAGACGTTGAAGCGCGTCGTCTACGGACAGGATACGGCGGTCGGCGCGCTCGTCTCGGCGATCAAGCTGGCGCGCGCCGGGCTGCGCGATCCGGAAAAGCCGATCGGCTGCTATCTGTTCTCCGGCCCGACCGGCGTCGGCAAGACCGAGGCGGCGCGTCAGCTCGCCACCTCGCTCGGCATAGAACTCGTGCGCTTCGACATGTCGGAATATATGGAGCGGCACACGATCAGCCGCCTGATCGGCGCGCCGCCCGGCTATGTCGGCTTCGACCAGGGCGGCCTGCTCACCGACGCGATCGACCAGCATCCGCACAGCGTGCTGCTGCTCGACGAAATCGAGAAGGCGCATCCGGACCTGTACAACATATTGTTGCAGGTGATGGACCACGGCAAGCTGACGGATCACAACGGCAAGACCATCGACTTCCGCAACACGATCCTGATCATGACGACCAACGCCGGCGCGTCGGATCTCGCCCGAACGCCGATCGGCTTCACGCGCACGCAGCACGCGCATGACGACAGCGAGGCGATCAACCGGCTGTTCGCGCCGGAGTTCCGCAACCGTCTCGACGCGGTGATCCCCTTCGGCCATCTGCCGACGGCGGTCATCGCCAAGGTGGTCGACAAATTCGTCATGCAGCTCGAGGCGCAGCTCGCCGACCGCAACGTGACGATCGACCTCTCGGACGAAGCGCGCTCCTGGCTCGTCGAGCGCGGCTACGATCAGGCGATGGGCGCGCGGCCGATGTCGCGCGTCATCCACACCTACATCAAGACGCCGCTCGCCGACGAGGTTCTCTTCGGCCGGCTCAAGAACGGCGGCGCCGTGCATGTCGTGGTGGTCGCCGACGAAAACGGCGTCAAGAAGCTCGGCTTCGTCTATCCGGAGGGCCCGGTGCTGCCGAGGCCCGAGCGCGACATCGTCGAGGCGGGCAAGAAGCGCGCCTCCGCGGAGGGCGCGCGCAAGGACGAAACCGCCGAGCAGGACGGCAGCCCCGAGGACGCCGAGGCGACTCCGGGAAGCGTCCCCGACGCGCCCTTGCAAAGCTGACGCGGCGAAGCGCGGATTTGCGCGCCCCGCCTCGATCGTCCGAAACACGGACGAACGAGGCGGGGCGCCGGCATTTGGAACACCCCCTAACCCCGGGTTAAGAACGAGTTGCTAGGGCTGTCCCAACGTCTTTCAGGGGCCCCCGATGCAGATCGTCGCCATTCAGATCTTACGCGCCGTCGCCGCGCTCAGCGTCGCCATCGGCCATGGCCAGCACTTCATCGAAGCGCCGATGGAAAAATTGGGCGAGGTCTTCCCCTGGAGCTATCTTCTGCCCTGGGGCGCCGGCGTCGATCTCTTTTTCGTGATCTCCGGCTTCATCATGGTCCATTCCTCCGAGAAGCTTTTCGAAAAGCCCGGCGGCGCCCGCGTCTTCATGTGGCGGCGGCTGTCGCGCATCGTGCCGCTCTACTGGGCGGCGATGGCGCTGTCGGTCGCCAGGAATTACGTCCAGCACAAGCCGCCGGAGCCCGATACGCTGAGTGTGCTCACCTCGATTTTCTTCATTCCCTGGGACACGCGCGGCACGGGCGTGCCGCGCCCGCTCTACGAACTCGGCTGGACGCTGAATTACGAAATGTTCTTCTACGCCGTCTTCGCCCTCGCCATCGGCTTCGCCCGCGAGAAGGCGGTGGCGCTGGTCGCCGGCGCGCTGTCGGCGCTCATCGTGCTGGGCCTGTGCTTTCCGCAGAGCAATCCGCAGCTGTTCGTGTGGACGCAGCCGATCACGCTGGAATTCGCCTTCGGCATGGGGCTCGCCCTTCTGGCGCGGCGCGGCGTGGCGCTCGCGCCGGCCTGGCGCGCCGGTTTGATGCTGACCGGCGCGGCGCTCTTCGTCTACGACGCGCTCGACACGCGGGCGCAAAGTCACGTCTGGCTCGCGCCCAATGATTTGCTGCGCGTGGTCGGCTGGGGCGTCCCCGCCGCCATGCTGATGTCCGGCGCCGTGCTCGGACCCTCGCCTTTGCGCGACAATTGGGCGACGCGCGCCGGGGCGGCGCTCGGCGACGCCTCCTACGCGCTGTATCTGTTCCACCCGGCGGTCATGGTCGCCCTTTCCGGCGGCTGGTTCTGGCTGGGCCTCGACAAACAGCTCTCGCCTTGGCTCGCCGTGTGGAGCGCGGTGGCCCTGTCGTCGATCGTGGCGCTTTACCTGCACCGCTGGTTCGAAAAGCCCATGACGGAATATTTGCAGATGAAGCGGCGCCCGGCCGACGCCAAACCTTCCGCGATGAGCGCGGCGCTGCGAAATTTCGTCGCGCCGCGCGTCGGCCATCCGCGCACGCCCGCCGAATAGCCGCCCGCGCGCCGCGACGCGGGCAAGACGAAATTAACCATCTCGCATTAGCGTCGTGGCGTGCGCCGCGCCGGGCGCAACTGGAATGAAAAGCGCGCATATGCAGGACGCTCCCGACGCCGACGCCCAAGCGGGGCGCCCCCTGCGCATCGTCCATGTGCTGCGCGCCCCCGTGGGCGGCCTGTTTCGCCACGTGCTCGATCTCACCGGCGAACAGATCTCCCGGGGCCACAAAGTCGGCCTCATCGCCGACTCGCTGACCGGCGGGGAACGCGGCGAGGCTTTGCTCGCCGCATTGCAGCCGAAACTCGAACTCGGTCTGACGCGCATCCCGATCCGCCGGTTGCCGCATCCGAGCGACCTCTCGGCGCTCCTTGCGACGAGCCGCCGCCTGGCCGAACTCGAGCCCGACGTCGTGCATGGTCATGGCTCCAAGGGCGGCGTGCTGGCGCGGCTCGCCTTCCCGTGGCGATTCGGCGCGGGCCCCATCCGCGCCTATACGCCGCACGGCGGCAGCCTCAATTATTTTCCCGGAACGCCGAGCCATCGCTTCTTCATGGCGCTGGAGGGCGTGCTGCGCTGGCGCACCGACCTGCTCTTGTTCGAGAGCGGCTACATCGCCGGCAGATTCGAAAGCCTCGTCGGCGCGCCGAAGAAGCTCGCGCGCATCGTGCGCAACGGCGTCGGCCCGCGCGAATTCGAGCCCGTGGCGGTCGATCCGCAGGCGGTCGATCTGCTCTATGTCGGCGAGTTTCGTCTGGCGAAGGGCCTCGACACGCTGATCGAGGCCTTGACGCTTCTGACCCGGAGCGGTCGCCCGCTGCGGCTCATGCTGGTCGGCGACGGGCCCGAAAAGGAAATGTTGCTGGCGCTGTCGGAGCGGCTCGGCGTCGCGCGGCAACTCTCCGTGCATGCGCCGATGGCGGTGCGCGAGGCCTTCGCGCTCGGCCGCGTGATGGTCGTGCCGAGCCGGGCGGAGTCGCTGCCCTACATCGTGCTGGAGGCCGCCGGCGCGCATAAGCCGATGGTCGCGACCAACGTCGGCGGCATGGGCGAAATCTTCGGCCCCTACCGCGACCGCCTCATCCCCTGCGACGACCCGCGCGCGCTGGCCGAGGCGATCGCCGACAGGCTGGACGAAGACCCGCGAGCAAGCGCGGCCAAGACCAACGAACTCGCCGATTACGTCGGCGCGCATTTTTCCCTGTCCAGCATGACCAACGGCGTGCTCGCGGCCTATCGCGAGGCCCTGGCGCGGCGGGGACGCCCATGACGCAGGCGAGCCTCGAACGGGCGCCGACGGAGGACGGCCGCATCTTCCATTATCAGCGGCTGGTCGAGGGCTTCGCCTGGATTTTCGTGGCTTGCTCGGCGATCTCGCTGATCGAGCCTTCGCCTTTCGACCTCGCCGCCCCCATCATGCTGGGGCTCTGGTTTCTCGGCGGCTTCACCGTGCATCGCAGCTTTCTGCTCTTCGCCGGGCTGATGCTCTTCTACACGCTCGCCGGCTTCGTCGCGCTCATGCCCTATTGGCACGACTCGGAAGCTTCGGTTTATCAGGGACTCTCCGCCTATCTCGCCGTCGTCTCGATGTTCTTCGCGCTGTTCGTCGGCAATCGCACGGAGAGCCGCTGCGAGGTGATCCTCGCCGCCTTCACCGCGGGCGCCCTCGTCGCCGCGATCTGCGGATTGCTGGGCTATTTCCAAATCGCCGACCTCGGCGAACTCTTCACCCGCAACGACCGCGCCAAGGGACCCTTCAAGGACCCCAACGTCTTCGGGTCCTATTTGATCGTCGGCGTGCTCTATCTGTCGCAAAATCTGATGTTCAAGCGCACCCGGCATGTGGCGCTCAGCCTGATCGTGCTCGCGGTCATTCTCGCCGGCAATTTCCTGTCTTTCTCGCGCGGCTCCTGGGGCGCGTTGGCGCTGTCGATGTCGCTGATGGCGGGATTCGCCTATGCGACGACGCAGGACGCGCGCCTCAAGGCCCGCATCGTCTTCGTGACCTGCGCGGCGGTCGCTCTCGCCGTCCTGCTGCTGATGGCGATGATGACGTCCGAATATACGCGCGACTTCTTCCTGATGCGCGCCAGCGCGACGCAGGAATACGACGAAGGCGCCACCGGTCGCTTCGGCAATCAGCTGCGCGCCATCCCCATGCTGCTCGACGAATTCTGGGGCTTCGGGCCGACGCGGTTTCGCGTGGTCTTCGGCATCGACGCGCATAATTCCTACGTCACCGCCTTCGCCAACGACGGCTGGATCGGCGGGCTGTTGTTCGTCTTCATCGTCGGCATGACGGTCACCGTGGGCTTACGCATCATGCGCCGCCCTTCACCCTATCAGCGCCAGGCGCAAATCTTCGCGCCGGTGGTCATCGCCTATTTCGCCCAGGGCTTTCAAATCGACATCGATCACTGGCGGCATTTGCTCGTGATCCTCGGCGTCGTCTGGGGACTGGAGGCCGCGCGGCAAAAATGGGAGAGCCGCGAGGCGGGCTGAGCCGCGCCCCGCGACGGCGCCGCGAGCCTTCAGCCTTCCTCGTCGGTGTCGAGATCGCCGTCGATCAGTCCGGCGACGTCGTCGTCCTCGCCCTCCTCCTCCTCGAGGAAGGTGTCGTCCGCCTCTTCGCCGTCGTCGATCTCCACGTCGTCCTCGATCTCGACGGCGTCCGCCTTGGTCTCCGCCTCTTCGACCTCGGTCAGGGAGACGACCTCGGCCTCTTCCTTTTCCTCGGCTTCGTCGTCGGTCGCCCGCGCCGCCACGCGGGCGAGCGGCGCCACATGGAAGGTTGCGCCGCATTTGGGGCAGAGAATCGGGTCCCGGCCGAGGTCGTAGAACTTCGTCGCGCAGGACTGGCATTGGCGCTTGGCGCCGAGATCGGGTTTGGCCAAGATTCCGTAATCCTCGGTGTGTGCCAGCGGCGAAAACGCCCGCAGGGAATTCGAGTGCGTCGGGCGCTCCGGTTAGTGGGCCGGCTCGGCTCTGTCAAATGGGAAATTGCGCACCCGCTCCTTTTGCGCCGCGGCGGGCCGGGCAAGGCCGCGCGACGCGCTCTTGCCAAGGGCGAGCGAGCTTGGCATAGGAGGCGCGACGCGGGTGTAGCTCAATGGTAGAGCAGCAGCCTTCCAAGCTGAATACGAGGGTTCGATTCCCTTCACCCGCTCCAAGAACGCCGCGCCAAATGTCTGAAGCCGTTTAAGATTCCAATTACGAGCCCATGGCGGATCGACGCGAGGCAAACCGAGTTTCAAAAGAGATCGGCCAAAGGATCGGCCAAGAAGGCTGGCGTGACTTGATTTTTCCTTGTATAGACAATCACCTATGACAATAGGCAAATCGGCCAAAATGGATACCGTCGAAAGCGTTCTGCGCATCGAACCCGCGCGCGTCGAAGAGCCGACGGAGGCCATTGCCGATGTCGTCGCCGAGGTTTCGGCTGCTTCGGCAACCCTGGGACTGAAGCCTGCTCAACGACGCCATGGAGCTGTGATTGCCGGCGTCGGACACACCCAAGGGCAGGCTATCGCTTCACTTCCCAGCAGACACCCTGGACGCGCTATTTCCTCGGCTCTTTCCTGAAACCTAGCCCTTCCAAACGAAGTGCGCTTTGTTGAGCCCCATTGCCGGGTGTTTCCAGTGCTCTTTAGCATTTGCTATTACGCGGCATGGCGACAGGAAACGACCGGAACCGGCTTGAAATTCCTTTTGCGGCCCTCGCCCAGCGAGGGAGGATCGCTCTTGACGACGGCGCGACTCTCCGTCCGCGTCGGCGACGCGCTCGGCGCCGTGGAAATATTGAACGGCCGAATGCCTCCCGAGATGGAGCGGCGGGCAAAGTCCTTCGCGGGCGAATTGCTTTTGCCGTCGGAGGCGGCGGCCGAGACTTGGCGACGCGCGAATTGCCCGGATCGCGGCGAAGCGTTGGCGGCCGTGGTCGGATCGCTGCAAAGACGTTTCCGCGTGCCGAAACCGGTCGCCGCATGGAAGCTCGAACATGGGGCGCTTTTGCGAGGCGTCGATCTGAAGGCGCAACTCGACGAGATCGCGCCGAATCGTTGATTGGGGTGAGAGACGTCGTCAAACGCCGGAGCGCTTACCGTCCGTTCTTCGTCTTCATCGCCGCCAGCAGCGCCTCGCCCAGCGCGCCGCCGCCCGCCGGCGCGCCCCCACGCGGCGGCGTATCCCGCCTTTGCGGCGGCGCCCCTGCCCCCGCCTTGCGCTCCTGCGGCGCGCTGCGC
>Ga0265328_10000384_pt1 | contig 20626 bp, 19 predicted proteins | sample 41624metaG_FD_202086 | JGI IMG/M metagenome (GOLD analysis project Ga0265328, IMG submission 202086) | Rhizosphere microbial communities from Carex aquatilis grown in University of Washington, Seatle, WA, United States - 4-16-24 metaG | ecosystem: Host-associated > Plants > Roots > Rhizosphere...
TGGTCAGAGAGATTTTGACAAAAGCTGAATCTCCAGCGCGACAAAATGTCGCAAATCGAACCAAGCCGTGTTACTGTGCGCCGTCGACCCTGGGCGAGCGCCCGCGAGGAGCGGCCGCTCGTCCCCATAACGACGAATAATGGGGAAAGCGCTCATGAACACGATTACGGCTATCCTATCGATCGTCGCGACCTGCGCCGCCGTCACCGCCGCGATCACCGCTTTCGCGAATATGTGACCCACGCGCAATCGTCTGGAGGGCCTGCGAGCGTTTGTTTCAGCGCAGCCCGCCTTGCCCGTCCTCGCCGACGCAGAGAGCGCCGGCGAGGCGTTCGGTCGCGCTGAGCGCCGCCGCTATCCTGCTCCCCGAAAAAGTCGCCGACCATCCGAGACGCTCAGGGAATTTCTTCCACGTCGGCGAGCCAAGCGTTCGCGCTCGAATCGCTCGGCGCGCGCCAGTCGCCGCGCGGCGACAGCGAGCCGCCTGAACTCACCTTCGGCCCATTGGGCAGAGCCGAGCGCTTGAACTGGCTCGTCGCGAAAAAACGCCGCGCGAAGACGCCGAGCCAATGCTTGATCTCCTCGACATCATAGGCGCGGCGCTTTTCCGCCGGAATATCGACGGGCCAACGTCCGGCCGCGGCGTCCCTCCAGGCGTGGAAGGCCAGAAACGCCGTCTTCGACGGGGCGAAGCCGTAGCGCGTCGTATAGAAGAGATTGAAATCCTGCAGCGCATAGGGGCCGACGACGTCTTCCGTGCGCTGGGCGCTCGCGCCCGGCACCAGTTCCGGCGAGATTTCCGTGTCGAGAATGTCGCGCAGCACGGCGACCGTGTCGGCGCCGAAATGCGCGTCGCGGGCGCACCAACGAATGAGATGCTGGATCAGCGTCTTCGGCACTGAGGCGTTGACATTGTAGTGCGACATTTGATCGCCGACGCCATAGGTGCACCAGCCGAGCGCGATCTCCGAGAGATCGCCCGTGCCAAGCACCAGCGCCTCATGGCGATTGGCGAGGCGGAACAAGAGAGAGGTGCGCGCGCCGGCCTGCACATTCTCGTAGGTCGTGTCATAGACCGGCTCGCCGCGCGCGGCGGGATGGCCGATGTCCTCCAGCATCTGCCGGCAGGCCGCCGTCACATCGATCTCCTGCGCGGAAACCCCCAGTGCGCGCATCAGCCGCCAAGCGTTGGCCTTGGTGCGGTCGGTGGTGGCGAAGGCCGGTAGCGTATAGGCGAGAATGTTCTCGCGCGGCAGGCCGAGGGCGTCGAAGGCGGTGACGGCGACGAGCAGCGCATGAGTCGAATCGAGCCCGCCCGAGACGCCGATGACGAGGCGCTGGAAATTCGCCGCAGCGAGCCGTTGGCGCAGGCCGTGCGATTGAATGTTGAAGGCCTCGAAGCAGAGCTCCGCGAGCCGAGCCTCATCGTCCGGGACGAAGGGAAAGCGCGCGACCTCGCGCAAAAGGCCGAGATTCTTGTCGCGCGGGGCGTGCAGCTCGAAGGCGACGCGCCGAAAGCTCGTCGCGCCGGCTTCTATATCGGCGCAATCGCCGAATGTGACCTGCCGCATGCGCTCGGCGGCGAGCCGGCCGGTGTCGATATCGGCGAGAATGAGCTGCGGCTCGCTCGCGAAACGCTCGGCCTTGGCGAGCAGAGATCCATTCTCATAGATCATCGCCTCGCCGTCCCAGGCGAGATCGGTCGTCGATTCGCCCTGCCCAGCGGCCGAATAGAGATAGGCGGAAAGGCATCGCGCCGAATGAGCGGCGCACAGCGTCGCGCGATAGTCGGATTTCCCGACGATGGCGTTGCTCGCCGAGAGATTGAGCAGCACCGTCGCGCCGGCGAGCGCCGCCCGCGTCGAGGGCGGGATCGGAACCCAGACGTCCTCGCAGATTTCCGTATGGATCACGAGGCCGGGAAAATCGCTCGCCTCCAGCAGCACGTCGGAGCCGAAAGGCGCGGTCTGGCCGGCGATCTCGATCTCCTCGCCGGCGATGAAAGCGCCCGAGGCGAAATGGCGCTTCTCGTAGAATTCCCGATAATTGGGGAGATAAATCTTGGGGATCACGGCGAGGATTTCGCCGCGCCGCAGGATCAGCGCGCAATTATAGAGGCGCCCGCGCCAGCGCAGCGGCGCGCCGACCGCGATCAGCGGATGCAGCGCGCGGCTCGCCTCCAGCAATTGACCGATCGCCGATTCGACCGCGTCGAGCAACGCCGTCTGCTGCAGGAGATCGTCGATCGCATAGGAGCTCAATCCGAGCTCTGGAAAGAGGACGAGCGAAGCGCCTCGGGCATCCGCCTCGCGGGCCATTTCGATCGTGCGCGCGACATTGAAGGCGGGATCGGCGACGCGCGTGCGCGGGCCAGCCACAGCGGCGCGGACGAAGCCATGCGAATGGAGCGAGAAGAACGGATGCGTCATGTCGGCGATTATAGGGCCATGGCGGCCGCGGGGTGAAGGAGCCGCGACCCGCCTATTTCACCGAGGCTATTTCGTCCAAGCATCCAGCGCGTCGGCGAAGACGCGCTCGCCCCCGGGGCCTTTCTCCAGCGAGATCGTCGCCGCGCGGCCGTCGTCGAGCTGCATGGGCAGATCCAGCACCATGGGCGCGCGCAGCAGCACGACATTGCGCGCCTCGCGATTGCCGCGCAGCAGGCCGATGAGGAAGGCGTTTTCGGTGATCGGCACGGGAACGCCCGCGACCTGCTCGCCCGACTGCGCCTCCGGCCGGCGCATCTGGATCGGCCCGATCGCCTTGATCCCTTTGAGCTCATTGCCCGGGGCGAGGTGGAAGAACACATTCACCGTATGCGAGGCCGAAAGCGTCGGATCGAGATTCTTCTGGATGACGAGCGTCGTCTTCAGCTTGGCGGTCGGAAAGTCGATCTCGGCGTGAATCGCGGGAGAAATCGGCTGGCCGGCCCCCGCCGGAATGCTGTCGAGCCGCCAGACCACGGTTCCCGGATAGGTCTTGACCTTGGCCGTCTCCTCGGGCGCGGCGACCCAGAGCTCCGCTTTTTGGGCGACGGCGACCGCTTGGGCCTTGGGTTCCGGCGTCGCGCGCGAGGGCTGTGCGTCGCTGTCGCCGCCGATGCGGTCGGCGATCTTGCCGCCCTCGCCGCTCTCGCCGGCGGAGGGCTCGGGCTGGAGCTTGGCGAGATCTTCCGGCCGCTCGCGGAATTGGAGCGCCAGCACGGCGACGAGCGCCACGACAGCGGCGAGCACGCCGCCGATCACGATCACGCGACGGGAGACGCTCGCAGGCTCGGGCAGAGGCGGCAGCGGCGCCGGAGGCCGCTGCGGCTGCGGCGGCGCCTCCTCGACCGGGGCGGCCTTCTCGGCGGGAACAGCTTTCTCGGCGGCCGGGGCCTTTTCCGTCTTCGGCTCGGAGGCGACCGGCTCCGCCGCGATGGGTTCGATGCTCCTCGGGGGCTCTTTCTTCTCAGGCTCGAGAGGGCGCTTCTCGGGCTCGAGAGGGGGCTTCTCCTTCGCCTCTTTGGGCGAAGGCGCGGGGCCGCCCGTCTGATCCCGGCCGGCCTGCTCCCGCACGATCTCGAGCTCGAGGCGCGCGATGGCCTCGTCCAGCGCGTGGCCCTCGGCCTCTATGTCCTCCTCCGCGACAGGAGGCTGAATGCTGCGCAGCTGGTTGAACAGCGCCTTGCGGGCCCGTTCATAGACCGCCTGCCGCGATTCCGGCGCGGATTGCGGTAGAGCGGCGACCGCGCGGGCGAGCAGCGAATAATAGTCGGCCATGGGGCTTCTAAGACCACCTCGGGCGATTCCCGTCAATCCTCGAAAGGATTACGCACCAGAATCGTGTCGTCGCGCTCGGGGCTGGTGGAGAGAAGCGCGACCGGAGCGCCGATCAACTCCTCGATACGGCGCACATATTTGATCGCCTGAGCAGGGAGATCGGCCCAGGAGCGGGCGCCGCCGGTCGTTCCCTTCCATCCTTCGATGGTCTCATAGACGGGGACGACTCGCGCCTGCGCCGATTGCGAGGCAGGCAGTCTGTCGATGCGGACGCCGTCCAGAAGATAGTGCGTGCATACCTCTATCTGGTCCAGCCCGTCGAGAATATCGAGCTTTGTCAAGGCGATGCCGTCTATGCCGGAAGTCTTCACGGCCTGGCGGGTCAGCACCGCGTCGAACCAGCCGCAGCGCCGCCGACGGCCCGTATTGGTGCCGAATTCATGGCCGCGGTCGCCGATGAGCATTCCGATCTCATCATGCAGTTCGGTCGGGAAAGGCCCGCCGCCGACGCGCGTCGTATAGGCCTTGGCGATGCCGAGCACATAGCCGATCGCGCCCGGGCCGAGGCCGGATCCGCTCGCCGCCGAGGCCGAAACCGTGTTGGACGACGTCACATAAGGATAAGTGCCGTGGTCGACGTCGAGCAGCACGCCCTGCGCGCCCTCGAACAAAATGCGCTTGCCGGCGCGGCGAAGATCCTCGAGCAGCTCCCAGACCGCGTCCATGTAAGGCAGAACCTGGGGCGCGACGTCCAGCAGTTCCTGCCGCACGGCGGCGGGATCGATCTCGGGGAGCCCGAGCCCGCGCCGCAGCGGATTGTGATGGGCGAGGAGCCGCGTGATCTTTTCGTCCAGAGTGTCGGGCTCGGCCAGATCCATCAGGCGGACCGAGCGGCGGCCGACCTTGTCCTCATAGGCGGGACCGATGCCGCGCTTGGTCGTGCCGATTTTCACGCCATTGCCGGCGGCCTCCTCGCGGTAGGCGTCGAGCTCCCGATGCAGCGAGAGGATGAGCGGGGCGTTTTCGGCGATCTTGAGGTTCTCGGGGCTGATCTCGACGCCCTGCTCGCGCAGCCGACCGATCTCCCCGACGAGGAAATGCGGGTCGACGACGACGCCATTGCCGATGACCGAGAGCTTGCCCGGCCGCACAATGCCCGAGGGCAGCAGCGCGAGCTTATAGGTCACGCCGTTGATGACGAGCGTATGGCCTGCGTTGTGGCCGCCCTGGAAGCGCACCACCACATCGGCCTCGAGCGAGAGCCAGTCGACGATCTTGCCCTTGCCTTCGTCGCCCCACTGGGCGCCGACCACGACTACATTCGCCATGGCGTTTCAGTCTGCTTTCTCGCGTGAGCCATGAAAAAGCCCCGGCGCGTAACGCCGGGGCTCGTTACCCCAGTCGTTTAGCGCAAATCGCGGGAGGGGTCAAAGGCGGCTCGCACGAGACGGTTCCGGCGAGGCGGTCCGGCCGCAAAAGCGTCGTATGAGCTCGAAACCGTCAGGACGTGAAGACCAGATACATCATGATCGCGAAGAGGACGACCGCGGCGATTTCGACGGTTCGGCTCAAAGTCCTCATAATCAGTTCGAATGAGACGGCGTTCATGGCGAAACTCCTGCGGGGCGTCGAGATCGACCCCGGTTTCTGTGAGCAGAATCGCGCCGCGCGCATTGCCCGAATGTTGTCTCCGCGTGAATGTTTCGTAATGGCGCGCCATCAAAAAAACCCCGGCGCATGACGCCGGGGCTCGTCGCCAATCAGAGGCCGCCGGTCTCGCGCCCTCGAGCCAGCGGCTCCTCCCCGGCGATCGTCGTGCGGGTCATCAATCTCCCGCTCTCCGGGTCATATGGCGTCACCCGATGCATCACGCCGGTATTGTCCCAGATCAGCAGATCTCCGACCTTCCACGCGTGCCGATAGACGAAGCGCGGCTGCGTCGCCCATTCGGTCAGCTCGCGCAGGAGCAAACGGCTCTCCTCTGTGTCGGCGCCCTCGACATGCGAGGCCGTGCAGCCGAGCACCAGAGATTTGCGGCCCGATTTATGGGTCCAGACCAGCGGATGGGCTTTCGGCGCATGGCTGCGCCAACGACGCAGCTCCTCATATGAGGGCGTGGGATTGACGAGCCATTGCGCCGTCTCGACGCTGTGGACGACATGAAGATCGGCGACCGATTTCTTCACCGTCTCCGGCAGCTCCGCCCAAGCGACGTAGCTGTTGCAGAATTCGGTCTGGCCGCCGGTCGGCGACAGCCTCTTCGCATTGAGGATCGACGCGCGCGTCGGCACATCGTCGGTCGCGCCGTCTATGTGCCAATGGAAGGAGCCCTTCAGATATTCCGCGGCGGCGGCGTTCACCGCTCTATCGAGCGTGATCCGCAACAGGCCGTCATCGCCTTGCGGCAGCAGCTCGCCGATGGTTCGGGTGAAGGCGCGCTGCTGCGCGTCGTCGAGATGAAGCCCGCGAAAGACGAGGACGCCGCGTCGCTCCAGAAGGTCGCGGATCTCTGTCGCATGACGTCCGCTCAGCAGAGCGGCGACGTCGATCTCGATCTGCGAGCCGATGCGCGGCGTCAGATCGAGAACCTCTAGTTTCGTTTCGGCCGGGGTCGAATTCACCGAAGTCGAATTCATGGGATGATGCTCCGAGCGGCTGCGGGTCAGAGGGTCGTCGGATCGGCGAGCTGTGCGAGCAGCGCGTCGGCGCCGTTCTCCACGCCGGCGCGTGCGGCGGACAGCGCGCCGATGCTGGCGGGAATGTCGATCGGGCTCGGATAATGCTTGGCGACATGAGCAGCGAGCAGCCGCCGCGTCGAAGCCTCCTCGATCTCGACCGCATAGGTCACGGAGCCGGTGAGCAGGCCCTCCCCGCCGCGCACCGTCTGCACGCCATTGTAGAGACCGCCGGCGAGATCGAAGCGCGATAGCGTGCTGGCGACCGGCGTGCTGGCCGCGGCGCCGGTCAAAGTCAGCTCGAGACGCAGCACGCCAGGACCGGGCGTGGTCGTCAATGCGTAGCGGCCGCCGAGCTTCTCGGCGAATTGTCGCTGCATGAATTCGGCGAGCGAAGCCTTATCGGCCTCCGCCAAATCCCCGAACTGATTGTCCGGACCGCGATAGATCTGCACCGGATCGATGATCAGCCTCGTGTAGCTGCGCCAATCCGTCCGCGCCGCATAGCGATAGCGGACATGGCGTTCGTCGCCTCGCCGATTGGGCTCGAGATAGGGCGCGGAAGCGATCCCGGAATAGACGACCGGCTCCACACTCGAACAGGCCGCCGCGGCCACGCAGAACGTCACGACGACCGGCCAGGCGACCTTGTGGGATTGCAACATTGCTGTCTCCTCGTCCGCGGCCGGGCTTTGCCGTCGACCTCTCTGGACGCAGGATTAGCATCGTAGATATAAACCGTCTAGCTGGTTTGTTTTTTGCAAGCCCTCTGCTTTCCGCTTTACTCCAGTTAATTCAGTATGTTGCTAATCCGACGGCGCAGACGAGGCCGGGGAGCCTCCGGATTTTTCGGCGAGGCCGCCCCAACAGCGCTCGTCGAGCAGGCGCTCGAACAAACGGTCGCGCTCCTCCTCGCCGAGCGGACAGAAGCCGAGCAGCGCGCTCACCGCCAATCCCCGCGCCGCCGCCCAACGCAGCAAGGCCAGATCCTGATCTTTTGCCTCCGCCTTGATCGCCTCGAGCGCCTCCGCGTTGCTCTCGCGCGTGATCGCGAGAAGGCTGGGATCCTGCCCGACGGCGCCGAAAATGGCGAAAGCGACGGAATGAGGCTCGACGAGGGTTTCGCGCAGCGTCGCGATCTGCGCGGCGAGATGAGGCTCGGACTGCCCGGCCCCGTGCTCGGCCATATAAGTGCGCGAAAAATCCGTGAAATATTCGATCTGATGCTCGAGCAGAGCTTTCAGCACGGCTTCTTTGGTGCGGAACTGATGCATCAGTCCGCCCTTGCTGACGCCGCTCTCCCGGGCGATCGCGTCGAGCGTCAAGCGCCCCGGCCCGTCGCGCGCGATGATCGCCAGCGCAGCCTGGATGACCGCCTTGCGGGTTCGTTGCGACCTCGACGCGTTGTCCATGTCCCCTCGCGTGATCTGCGCTCGGCCCACGGAAGGCGGGCGCTCTCACTCATATAGTCGGGGATGCGGCAAACATCACGGGAAACACCGCCCGAAGGCCGCGAGCAGCCGCGGATCGCCGCGCAGCCTGATCTTGAAGGTGAGAAGCGCCCAGATCAAGCTGGTTTCCTTGCGCAGGAAGCGAAGCCAGGCCTCGGCGTCCGCCGAGACGCGGAGATCGGCGCTGCCCAGCAACCCCTCGTCGACGCTCAGCCTGCCCTTTTCGATCGCCACCGTGAGCTCCTTGCGCTCCGCGCCGTCGAAAGCGAAGTGATAGACCGCACGCAATTCGCCGGCGCGCTTCTTCTGAAAGCGCAGGGATAGCCCGCGCGCAAAGGCCGCGATCGAGGCCGCGCGCATGCCATTGGCGACGCGCTTCACATTCTTGTGCGGAAAACGGCGCTTCACATAATCCTCGGCGTCCGACTCCGGCGTCACATAGATCGTTTCCTCCTTCCTCTGCAGCGGATCGACGACGCTCTGCAGAAATCCCTTGCGATCGCCGCGATAGGCGCCGATCACATCCTCCCCCGCCGGACAAACGGCGATGCAATAGGCCGCTTTGTAATTGGGTCCATAGGCGAGGCTCTGCCACATGGAGACGCTCTCCGCGTCGCTGACTTTCTCGCGATAGGAAACGGCGGAATTGGCGTCGGCGATCGTCTCGACCCAATCCATGAAGCCGCCCATGAATTCGCGATAATTATGCGTGTAGCAGGCGGAAAGATCGAAGGCGCCGTCCGGCGCGATGGCGCCCGTCGGACAGGCCGCGACGCAGAGCTTGCAAGAAAGGCAAGGATTATAGTCGAGCGGGCGCGAATAGGTGTCGAGCGCGAGATCGACGACCACCGTTCCGAGCAGAATGAAATTGCCGAATTTCGGGTGGATGACATTGCGATGTACGCCCATTTTCCCGAGGCCGGCGGCAACGGCGACGGGCTTGTGCGAAACGACCCACATTTTGCCCGGCCAGCGCGTCGCCTCCATCGGAAAGGCCATGGAGGGATAGGCCGCGCGAACGCCCATATCCTCGAGCATTCGCGCGAGGCGATGCGCGACAGCGTCGGTCTCGTCGCCGACGCGGTGGAATTCGACATTGGCGGCGGAGCGCGCCGGACTGCGAATGTTCTCGCGATTGGTCTTCATCACGAAGGAGACGAGGCTCTTCGCGAAAGGGAAAGCGGCGAGAATGTCCTCGCGCTCGAAGGCGATCGAGGGATCGTCGATGGAGACGAAGCCGACATCGTCGGCGCCGGCCGCGAGCGCCATCTCGCGCAATCGCCGCGCATCGAAGAACGAGTCGACTGCCGGCGGCGAAGCGATCGTCGAGAGGATTTCGCTGATTTCGACAGACATGTGCATATGCCCCTTTCTGCGCATGATTTTGCGCGTTCAGGCCCACGCGAAAACATCAGTCTTCCTGAACCGCGGCGGCGAGCGCGCGCAATTCGCCGACGAGATGCGCCAGTCGTTCGGCGCCGAATTTCTCTTCCGCCCGCGTCTGCGCCGCGCGCCAGAGCGGCAGGGCTATGGCGAGAGTCGCGCGGCCCTGTTTCGTCAGAGTCACTTCGCGAGTCCGGCGATCGTCGCCGGCCTTCACGCGCAAGAGCCCCCGCTTCTCCATCACAGCGAGATTGCGCGCGAGCGCGCTGCGATCCAGCACGAAAATCTCGGCGAGCTTGCTGACCGTCCACCCTTCCGCGAGCGAACAGGCGACGAGCAGCGAATATTGCGTCGGCTCGAGGCCGAGGCCGCCGAGACTCTCGGCATAGAGCTTGCCGATCGCGCGCGATGCGCGGCGCACATTGGCCACGGCGCAGCTCTGCGCGCAGGCTCTGACTTCGGCCGGATCGGGCTCGCTCATGAGAAAGATGTATATGCCCCTATTTGATTGAGGTCAATGTCCCCGATGGCCGTCATCGCGAGCGGAGCGATAATAATGAACGCTTCAGGCTACTATGGTGATCCGGCGCGCGGCGCGGGTGACGCCCGTGTAGAGCCAGCGCGCGCGATGTTCGCGAAAGGCGAAGGATTCGTCGAAGAGCGCGACATCGTCCCATTGCGAGCCCTGCGCCTTATGCACGGTGAGGCAATAGCCGAAGTCGAATTCGTCCGAATCCTTGCGCTGCGCATAGGGGATTTCGGCGTCGCCGCCTTCGAAGAATTGCGGCAGCACGCCGACGCGCTGGAATTTGCCCGCCGTCTCCTCCGGCTCGACGAGCAGGCGCACCTTGCCCCGCCGCACAGCGCCGGCGCTCTTCACCTTGAACAGCGCGCCATTGAGCAGGCCCTTCTTGCGATTATTGCGCAGGCAGACGAGCTTCTCGCCCGATTGCGGCAGCGTGCCGGCGAAGCCACGCAACTGCCGCAGCCGATTATTATAGGCGCGGCGCGTGCGATTGAGACCGACGAGCACCTGATCGGCGTTGGTGATGAGGGCGGGATCGAGCGCGTCGCGCCGCACCACCTGCGTCTCGCCATAGACGCCATAATCGAGCCGTCCGCCCTCGCGAATGATCATGGAGAGGCGCACGATCGGATTATCCGCCGCCTGGCGATGCACTTCCGTCAGCATCACATCCGGCTCGGCCTCGGTGAAATAGCCGCCGCCCTTCACCGGCGGCAATTGCGCCGGATCGCCCAGCACCAGCACTTTCTTGCCGAAGGACAAGAGATCGCGGCCCAATTCCTCATCGACCATGGAGCATTCGTCGATGATGATGAGCTCGGCTTTCGCCGCGTCGCTGTCCTCGTTCAACTCGAAGGCCGGCTCCTCGGTCTCCGTATCGGTGGCGCGATAGATGAGGCTATGGATGGTGCGCGCATCCTTGCAGCCCTTGGAGCGCATGACCAGCGCCGCCTTGCCGGTGAAGGCGCCGAAGGCGACGTCGCCGTCGACGCTCTCGGCGATATATTGCGCGAGCGTCGACTTGCCCGTGCCGGCATAGCCGAACAGACGAAACAGCTGCGCGCGGCCGTCCTTCAGCCATGCGGCGACGGCCGAGAGCGCGCGCTCCTGTTCATTGGTCCAGACGGGCATGACGTTTCGAGACTCGGCCGTTCGATGTGACGCCACGATGACGAAAGCCGCGGCGAGCCGCAAGGGGAGGCCGCTATTTTTCGGTGCGCCTCGCTCGTGACGACGCGTCGAATCGGGGCCGTCTTCGTTCCTTCATCGAGGCGCGCTATCCTTCATCGATGGAGGCGCCCCATGGACGACGACAACGCCGAGTTGGACAGCCTGCAAGCCGCCTATAAGGCGCGGGTCGAAGAATGGATCGCCGCCATCCGCAAGGAGGAGGAGCTCGCCTCGGTCAATCATTCTGTGGCCGACGTCGACAAATGGGAGCAGGCCCATTTCGACGAGGACGACGCGCGCGCCAAGGTGCTCGAGGCGAAAGCCGAATATGAGGACGCGCTGCGCCGCAAGTTCTTCGACTTCTGACCGCCCGCGCGAGAGAAGCGGCGCCCCGCGGGAAGCGGGGGTTTCAGTTCCTCTTCCCTTTGACAACCCTGGTCCCCGCCTTGCCCGCCGTAGAGCGCGGGGCGCCCCGCGACAGCGGCCGCGCCTCCCCTCCCCCGAAATTATGCGGACCCATATCGGCGTCGGTCGGCTTGTGCGCGCGCGTGCTGGAGATGGCGGCCTGCTCCCCTCCCCGCCCGCGCGGGCGCATCAGCGGATTGGCCTCCGCCAAAAGCTCGGCGCGTTGCAGGCGTGAAATCTCGTCGCGCAGCCGCGCCGCCTCCTCGAAGGCGAGATCGGCCGCCGCCGCCTTCATGCGCTTTTCGAGATCGGCGAGCGTCGCCTGCATATTGTGCCCGGGCGCCAGCTCGGAGAGGCCGGCGTCCACCGTCACATGGTCCTGCTCGGCGAGCGAGCCGAGAATATCGGCGATATCGCGCTTGATGCTCGCCGGCGTGATGCCGTGCTCGGCATTATAGGCCTGCTGCTTGGCGCGGCGGCGATCGGTCTCGTCCATGGCGCGCTTCATCGAGCCGGTGACGTGATCCGCATAGAGAATCACGCGCCCGTCGACATTGCGCGCGGCGCGGCCGATCGTCTGCACCAGCGAGGTCTCGGAACGCAGAAAGCCTTCCTTATCGGCGTCGAGAATGGCGACGAAGCCGCATTCGGGAATATCCAATCCCTCACGCAGAAGATTGATGCCGACCAGCACGTCGAAGGCGCCGAGCCTGAGATCGCGGATGATCTCGATACGCTCGATCGTGTCTATGTCCGAATGCATGTAGCGCACGCGCACGCCATTCTCATGCAGATATTCGGTGAGATCCTCAGCCATGCGCTTGGTCAGCACGGTGACGAGCGAGCGATAGCCGGCCTGGCTGACTGCCTTCACCTCGCCGAGCAGATCGTCGACCTGCGAGCGCGCGGGACGTATCTCCACCGGCGGATCGATGAGGCCCGTGGGACGGATCACCTGCTCGACGAAGACGCCGCCGGTGCGCTCCATTTCCCAATTGCCCGGCGTCGCCGAAACGGCGACCGACTGCGGGCGCATCGCATCCCATTCCTCGAAGCGCAGCGGGCGATTGTCCATGCAGGACGGCAGGCGAAAGCCATATTCGGCGAGCGTCGCCTTGCGACGAAAGTCGCCCTTGTACATGGCGCCGATCTGCGGAATGCTCACATGGCTCTCGTCCGCGAAGACGATGGCGTTGTCGGGCAGATATTCGAACAGCGTCGGCGGCGGCTCGCCGGGCCTGCGCCCGGTGAGATAGCGCGAATAATTCTCGATGCCGGCGCAGGAGCCGGTCGCCTCCATCATCTCGAGATCGTAGCGCGTGCGCTGCTCCAATCGCTGCGCCTCGACGAGACGCCCGGCGTTGTTCAGCTCGCCGAGCCGCCCGCGCAATTCATCCTTTATCGCCTTGATCGATTGCAGCAGCGTCGGACGCGGCGTCACATAATGCGAATTGGCGTAGACCTTCACGAATTCGAGGTCTTGTGTCTTCTTGCCGGTCAGCGGATCGAACTCGCAGATCGACTCCACCTCATCGCCGAAAAAGGAGATACGCCAGCCGCGATCTTCATAGTGGGCTGGGAAAATATCGACCGTATCGCCGCGCACGCGAAACGTGCCGCGCGTGAAATCGGAGCCGATGCGGCGATATTGCAGAGCGACGAGATCGGTGACGAGCTGGCGCTGCTCCAGCTTCTCGCCCAGGCTGACGCCGAAGGTCATCGCCGTATAGGTCTCGACAGAGCCTATGCCATAGATGCAGGAGACCGAAGCGACGATGATGACGTCGTCGCGCTCCAGCAGCGAGCGCGTGGCGGCGTGGCGCATGCGGTCGATCTGCTCATTCACCGAGGATTCTTTTTCGATATAGGTGTCGGTGCGCGGCACATAGGCCTCGGGCTGATAATAATCATAATAGGAGACAAAATATTCGACGGCGTTATTGGGAAAGAAGCTCTTGAACTCGCCATAGAGCTGGGCGGCCAGCGTCTTATTGGGCGCGAGCACCAGAGCCGGCCGCTGCGTGCGCGAAATCACCTGCGCCATGGTGAAAGTCTTGCCGGAGCCGGTGACGCCGAGCAACACCTGATCGCGCTCATTCGCCTCTATGCCCGCCACCAGCTCGACGATCGCCTGCGGCTGGTCGCCGCGCGGCTGATAGTCGGAGACGAGGTCGAATTTGACGCCGCCTTCGCTCTTCTGCGGCCGCTCCGGCCGATGCGGCGTCCAGGGCTTCGTCTCGCGCAGATTGGGATCGCCGAGCTTCAAGAGCTGCTCGAGGCTCTCCATCGTCGCCGACACGCCGCCCGCGCCTCCGAGGTCGAGCCTCTCGGCCAGTTCCTCGTCGACGCCGGTCACGACGCCCGGGTCATAGGCCGCCTGCGGCGCCTCCTCGAAGCCGGCCTGCCGCTCGGCGAGACCGGGGTTGAGCAGCGCTTGCAAATGCGGCGCGATCGGCGACACCTCGGGCTTGGCGGCCTTGGCGCGCGTCGGACGAGCGGGGTTTTTCGGCTTTTTCGGAGGGGACGCCATGGACGCGAATATGCCCCCGGATCGCGCAGAATGGAAGCGTCGGCCGCGAGCATGTGTATCGATAAAGTAATTTATCCCCTCGAGCGCCACTATCGTCTTCGGTGACAAGCTCATGTAGCACATTATGCGGGCAAAAGGCCTCGCGACCAAGAATGACCCTGTCGAATTCGCGCTGCGACAAAAGGATATCCGGAGCCTGCGTGGCGAACTCGACAGGCGCGGCGATCGCGACGCCATGCGGAGAGACGCGTGATCGAGATCGATTCCAGCGTCTCGATTTCGATCCATTGTCGGAGCGCTCGAGGCGGCGCGGCGATGGCGTGAACGCAGCGGCGTCAAAAACACCGTAGCTATGTCGAATAACATACGTTTTAAATGAAGATCATGCCACCGACCGGCGACGGCGGCCGAATTGGGGTTTCAGAGGAGATTCGCAATGGCGCATTATTCCGAAATCGTGCTCGAGCCCGGCGCGCCGCCGCTCGCCTGCCTCAATAAGATCGAAGCGAAATATCTCTACGATAACGACATTCCGAATTACTTCCGACATGGAGTGACGTTGCGTCCCGGCGACACGATCCTCGACGTCGGCGCGAATGTCGGCCTCTTCGCGGCGCAAGCCCTGCGTCGCTGCAAAGGCGATGCGCAGATTTTCTGCTTCGAGCCGATCCCGGCGACATTCGACGTTCTGCGCCGCAACGCCGCGGCGATCGGCGACGAGACGATGCGCGTCTTTTCGGTCGGAGTCGCATCCCGAGCAGAAACCCTGCGCTTCGCCAATTTTCCGCGGCTCGCCTGCTGGTCGTCCGCCTATGTCGACCATTCCAATCTCGGCCTCGCGCGCTCGCGGCTCAAGCAATGTCTCTCCGGCGATGTCGACGCCGGCCTGTTGTTCCGCTGGCTGCGCCCCGTCCCCCGGACGCTGCGTTCGCTCATCCTCGACGTCGTGACATGGTGGCTGACCAAGATCGAATATTTCGATTGCGAGGTGCGGACCATCTCGCAGATCCTACGCGAACAAGGCGTCGAGCGCGTAGACCTGCTGAAGGTCGATGTGGAGGGCGCCGAACTCGACGTGCTGCTCGGCGTCGAGGACGCAGACTGGCCGAAGATCAAGCAAGTCGTCGTCGAGGTCGAGGAATTTCACGAAAGATCGAGGCGCATCGCCGATCTGCTCGCCGAGCGCGGATTCGGAAAGATCGCGACCGAGCAACTGGGCGAGGCGCAGAAGGCGAACGACATGGGGATGCTGTGGGCGCGCGCCGCCGACGCCTGATCGCGCCAGTGGAAACGCGTCACTCGGCGACATCCGCCTCCGCCCTCTCCTCGACGACAGCGCGGTGCAACGCCTCCTCCGCCAGATCCGCCTGGCGCTGGCGGCGCCACAAAGCGGCATAGGCGCCGTCCTTCTCCAGCAATCCGCGATGCGTGCCCCGCTCGACGATGCGGCCGTGATCCAGAAACAGGATTTCGTCCGCATCCACGACCGTCGACAGGCGATGCGCGATGACGAGAGTCGTGCGGCCGCGCGAGACGCGCGCCAGAGACTCCTGAATTTCATGCTCGGTGAAACTGTCGAGCGCCGAGGTCGCCTCGTCGAGAATGAGCAGAGGCGGGCCTTTGAGAATGGTGCGCGCAATGGCGACGCGCTGCTTCTCGCCGCCCGAGAGTTTCAGCCCGCGCTCGCCGACCTGCGCGTCATAACCGCCGGGTATGGAGCGGATGAAGCTGTCGATCTGCGCCAGCCGCGCCGCCTCGCGCACCTCCTCCATGCTCGCGTCCCAGCGGCCATAGCGAATATTATAGGCGATGCTGTCGTTGAACAGCACAGTGTCCTGCGGCACCATGCCGATCGCCTCGCGCAGCGAGCGCTGCGTCACCGCGGAAATATCCTGCCCATCGATGGTGATGCGGCCCGACTGCGGCTCGTAGAAGCGGAACAGCAGGCGCGAGATCGTCGATTTGCCGGCGCCTGAAGGGCCGACGATGGCGATGGTCGCGCCGGGCTCGGCGGTGAAGCTCACGCCCTGCAGGATCGGCCGCTTGCGGTCATAGGCGAAGACGACGTCGTCGAAGACGATGCGCCCTTCGCGCACATCGAGATCGCGCGCGCCGGGCCGATCGGCGATCTCCGGCTGCTGCGACAAAATCGCGAACATTTTCTCTATATCGACGATCGCCTGCCGCGTCTCGCGATAGAGCGTGCCCATGAAATTGAGCGGCTGATAGAGCTGGATCATCAAGGCGTTCACCAGCACGAAATCGCCGACGCTATTGCGCCCGCTGCGCACGCCCTGCACACACAAGATCATGATGACCGCGAGCCCGATCGTATAGATCACCGCCTGTCCGGCGTTCAGCAAAGCGAGCGAGATATAGGAGCGTATGCTGGCGTTCTCATAGATCGCCATGGATTTGTCATAGCGCTCCGCCTCGCGCCGTTCGGCGACGAAATATTTCACAGTCTCATAGTTCAAGAGACTGTCGATCGCCTTCACATTGGCGTCGACGTCGCTCTCGTTCATCGAGCGTCGGATGGCGATGCGCCAATTGGTGGCGATCAGCGTGTAGAGCAGAAAAGCGGCGATCGTCAGCGCCGCCGCCAGCGCATAGTCCCAGTCGAATTGCACGACGAGCACGCCGACGACGAGCGCGAATTCGACGATGGTCGGGACCGCCGTCGACATTACCAGCCGCGTGAGCGTCTCTATGCCATCGCGGCCACGCTCCAGCACGCGGGTCAGCCCGCCGGTCTTGCGGCCGATATGAAACCGCAGCGACAATTGGTGCATATGCACGAAGACGTGATTGGCGAGCCGCCGCACCGCATGCATGGCGACGGCCGCGAATAGGGCGTCGCGCGCCTGCGTCAAGAGCGCATAGAGCGCGCGCAACGCGCCATAGAGGATGGTGAAGCCGACGGCGCCGCCGAGGATCGTCGTGACGGCGACGTCCGCCGTCAGGCTGTCCGCCGCCCATTTGAAGGCGAATGGAACGGCCATATTCACCAATTTTCCGACGATCAGCAGAGCGAGCGCGATAATGACGCGCCTCTCGAGGTCACGCCGCCCCTTCGGCCATATATAGGGCCAGAGGCTTCGAATTGTCCCGACGATCGACTCTCGGCGAAGCGGCTTTTCGAGCTCCTCCACCGCTCCATGTACCGAGACTTGCGCCGAAGCCTGTCCTTCTTCTCCGTCGACCTGTCGCATCACCCTGTTCCAGTCCTTGCCATGGAGGCGCCGAAATGACATCTGGATTTCATATAAGTGGTTTGGAGCGCCGACGCACGAGTGCTCCGCTCACGCCGGCGACATCGAACGACCTTGACGCAGCCACACGGGCGGGCCATCAAACCAAAATGACCGATATTCGAAAAATCGAACGCGTCTGCGTCTATTGCGGCTCCTCCACCGGCGACGATCCCGTCTATACCCATGCTGCGGAAGCGCTCGGAGCCGCTCTGGCGCGCGAAGGCATGGAGCTCGTGTTCGGCGGCGGCTCTTGCGGCCTGATGGGCGCTGTCGCCCGAGCCGTGCTCTCCGAGGGCGGCAAAGTCACCGGAATAATTCCGAGCTTCCTCGACGAGCGCGAGATCGCGCTCTCCTCCGTCACCGATCTTCAGGTCGTGCCGGACATGCATACGCGCAAGCGTCTGATGTTCGAGAAGTCCGACGCTTTCGTGGCGCTGCCCGGCGGCATCGGCACGCTCGAGGAGCTGACCGAGCAATTGACCTGGATTCAGCTCGGCCGCCACAGCAAGCCGCTCGTCATCGCCGACATAGGCGGGTTCTGGAAGCCGCTGCTGTCGCTCTTCGCGCATATGCACAACGCCGGATTCATCCGCCCGGGCTATGAAGTGCGCTATACGGTCGCCGAGCGCATAGAGGATGTGATCCCCATGCTGCGTGCGACGCGCGTCGCCAAGCATGAAGGCGACGACAAAGCCATAGAGCAGCATTTCTGAGCGCGCGCCCTTCTCCCATGAAGTGAGGGATGGGAGAGCGGCTAGGCTGCGCCCGATCTGACGAGCTTATAGACGATGGCGTCGACGAGCGCCTCAAAGGAGGCGTCCACGACATTGGGCGAGACGCCGACGGTCGACCAGATCTCGCCCTTGACGTCCGCGCATTCGACGAGCACGCGCGTCACCGCATCCGTCCCGCCCTGGAACACGCGCACGCGATAGTCGACGAGCCGCACATCCTCGATGAAGGATTGATATTTGCCGAGATCCTTGCGCAGAGCGACGTCGAGCGCATTGATCGGGCCATTGCCTTCCGCGGCGGAAATCGTCGATCGTCCGTCGATGCGCAGCTTGACGATCGCCTCCGCGCCGGCCTCCTCGGCGCCGAGATTGGGGCCGAAGCGGCGATCCACGGCGACGCTATAGCGTTCTATGTCGAAATAATGCGGAACCTCGCCGAGCGCGCGCTTGGCGAGCAGATAGAAGGACGCGTCGGCGCCTTCATAGGCGTAGCCTTGCGCCTCCTTCTCCTTCACCTCGTCGAGCAGGCGCATCAAGCGCGGATCGTCTTTCGACAAAGCGATTCCGAGACGCTCCAATTCGGAGACGATATTGGACTTGCCCGCTTGATCCGACACCAGCACGCGGCGCTGATTGCCGACGCTCTCCGGCGGCACATGCTCATATGTGCGCGGATCGGTCAGCACGGCGGAGGCGTGAATGCCGGCCTTGGTGGCGAAGGCGCCGGCGCCGACATAGGGCGCGTGCCGGTTTGGCGCGCGATTGAGCAACTCGTCGAGCGCATGGCTCGTGCGCGTCAAATGCGTCAGGCTCTCGCGCGTCACGCCGATCTCGAAACGATCGGCGAGTTCGCTCTTGAGCAGCAGCGTGCCGATGATCGTCGTGAGATTGGCGTTGCCGCAGCGCTCGCCGAGACCGTTCAGCGCGCCCTGTATCTGCCGCGCGCCGCCGCGCACCGCAGCGAGCGAGACGGCGACCGCCTGTCCCGTATCGTCATGCGCATGAATGCCGAGCTTCTCGCCCGGAATGACGCGCGCGACCTCGGAAACGATGCGCTCCACCTCATGCGGCAGCGAGCCGCCATTGGTGTCGCACAGCACGATCCAGCGCGCGCCGGCCTCGTGCGCGGCATTGGCGCAGCGAAGAGCATAATCGCGATTATCCTTATAGCCGTCGAAGAAATGCTCGCAATCGACGAGCACTTCCTTGCCGCGCGCGACGGCCGCGGCGACCGACTGGCGAATGCCGTCGAGATTATCCTCGAGCGTCGAGCGCAGCGCGACGCGCACTTGATAATCCCAGGCCTTGGCGACGAAGGTCACGCAATCACAATCGGCGTCGAGCAGCGCGGCGACGCCGGGATCATTGGAGGCGGAGCGCCCCTGCCGCCGCGTCATGCCGAAGGCGGCGAAATGCGCCTTCAACGGCGGGCGTTTCGCGAAGAATTCCGTATCGAGCGGATTGGCGCCGGGATAGCCGCCTTCGATGTAATCGAGGCCGAGCTCGTCGAGCAGAGCGGCGATCTGGCGCTTGTCCGCGAGCGAAAAATCGACGCCTGTCGTCTGCGCGCCGTCGCGCAGCGTCGTGTCGAAGAGCGTCAGCCTTTCCCGTGTCATCGCGTTTTACGCCTTACTCTCGAGTTGCTTCTTCATCGTCGTATTGCCGAGCCATTCGCCGCGCAGCTCACGCATGTTGCGCTGATAGGCGACATAGCCGCGCGCAGCGAAGAAGTCCCGCGCGACGTCGGAAGCGTCGACGCTGATCTCGCTCGCCCCGCGCGCGGCGGCGAGCTTTTCCAACGCGTCGGCGAGCGCCGATCCGACGCCCCGTCGCACCGCGCGCGGATGCACATAGAGCATATCGAAGAGTCTATTTTCACGCAGGCTGGCGAAGCCCGCGAGCTCGCCGTCGAGCGAAGCGACGAGGGTGAGCGCTCCCGCGAGCTTTTTGGCGAAAGCCTCCGCATCATCGGCCGCGGCGGCCCAGGCGGAGCGCTGATCCTCGTCGTAATCCTCCGCCGCGAGCGCCTCGACGCTCGCGCGAAACAGATCGGCGAGCCGAGGCGCGTCGGTCGGCAGCAAGGGCCGCAGGCCCGGAACGGAAGCCGCGCGAGCCATGGCTAGATGATCTCGAAGGCGGCGAGCACATGCCAGGCGGCGATGGCGGCGAGCGCGAGGATGAGGAGCTTGAACACGAGATAGGACGCCCAATGCCCCGGAAAGGGGAGAAATCGGCGCCAGTCGTTTTTAAGCATGGGCGTCTCCTCCAGAAGGCGGAATTTTCGTGCGCATATCCTTCTCCCACGCGTGGGAGAAGGTGGCCTCGCGAAGCGAGGTCGGATGAGGGTCCGTGACGTCCTTCCACGACTCCGCCGCTCGCGGCGCCCCCTCATCCGACCCGGCTACGCCGGGCCACCTTCTCCCGCGAGGGGAGAAGGGGCGCGCACGTTGAGTGTTGGACCAATTCCAAGCGAGATGAAGCTTCATCGCTTCACCTCCCATGTCGTGGCGCCGTCCTTATTGTCCTTCAGCGCGACACCCATCGCCGCGAGCTCGTCGCGAATGCGGTCGGACTCGGCCCAGTTCTTGGCGGCGCGGGCGGCGAGGCGGGCAGACAACAGAGCCTCTATTTCGGTAGCTTCGATGTTTGGGGTGCCACGAAGTTGGTTCCATTCCGTCTCTTTAATTTGCAAGAGACCGAGCAGATTGGCGCTATTCCTGAGCCGTTTCAGCGGACG
>Ga0265328_10000387_pt1 | contig 20585 bp, 16 predicted proteins | sample 41624metaG_FD_202086 | JGI IMG/M metagenome (GOLD analysis project Ga0265328, IMG submission 202086) | Rhizosphere microbial communities from Carex aquatilis grown in University of Washington, Seatle, WA, United States - 4-16-24 metaG | ecosystem: Host-associated > Plants > Roots > Rhizosphere...
TATCCGAGCGCGTGCACCGACGGACTGCTCGACGTCATGGCGCGCGAGCCGCGCGTCGCGAAGTACCTGGACGTGCCGGTGCAGCACATCGACAGCGGCGTCTTGAAGTCGATGCGCCGCGGGTACGGCGAGCGAGCGGTGCGCGAGCTGTGCGTGCGCGTGCGCGAGCGCGTGCCGGGCGCGACGCTGCGCACGACGTTCATCGTCGGCCACCCCGGCGAGACCGAGGAGGCGTTCACGCGCCTGTGCGACTTCGTGCGCGAGGCGGAGCTGGATCGCGTGGGCGTGTTCAACTATTCGAAGGAGGAGGGGACGGTCGCCGCGTTGCTGCCGGGGCGGCTGCCGCAGAAGGAGATCGATGCGCGCCGGCGCGAGCTGCTGCGCATCCAGCGCGACATCTCGAAGCGCAAGCTGCGCAAGCTGCGCGGCCAGGAGATCGAAGTGCTGGTCGAAGGGGCGTCCGACGAGTCGGAGTATCTGCTCATGGGCCGCCACGAGGGCCAGGCGCCCGAGATCGACGGCCAGGTCTATTTGTCGCTGCCCGAATCGGCCGGTGACGGCGCCGCGCCGGTGGCGGGTACGCTGGTGCGCGCGCGCGTGACGCACTCGGCGGAGTACGATCTGGCGGCGACGATCGTCTAGGTGGGCGGGCTGCTGGCCGCCCGCTAGCCGTTCTTCTAGCCGCTGGCCAGCTCGATCATTTTCAACATCGCGCGCGCCGCGCCCTCGCGCACGTTCGCCGGTACGGTGATGAGCCGCTCGGCCGGCTCGTCGCGCAAGGTTTCGTAGACGTTCTCTAGATCCGTGGCCTTCATGTACCGGCAGACGCGGCACGGCTTGTAGAACTGCTTCTCCGGGTGCTCGAGCTCGAGCCGCACCACGAGCCCGCACTCGGTCAGGATGGCGAACCGCTGCTTCTCGGGATGCGCCTCGACGTACTTCACCATCTGCGCCGTCGACAGCACCGCGTCGGCGGCGCGCTGCAGCTCGGGCCGCACCTCGCCGTGCACGATCACGACCGCCTCGGGATCGCGCCGCCGAATGTCGACGATGTCCTCGACCGACATCTCGTGGTGCACGTGGCACGCGCCCTCCCATGCGAAGACGTTGCCAGCCAGTCCCTGCCGCTCGCCCTCTCGGATGAGCGGCTCGATCATCTCGCCGTACTCCCTGGGATGAAACCGGTGCGGATCCGGCGGCGGTAGATAGAGTCGCCGGGTCTTGATCGCGACCTGGTACGCCAGGTTCTGATCCGGCACGAAGAGAATGTCGGGCACGCCGAGCCGATCGGCGATGCGCGGCGCGTTCGAGCTGGTGCAGCAGGTGTCCGACAGCGCCTTCACGTCGGCGTAGGTGTTGACGTAGGTCATCGTCGCGAAGCGCCGCCCGATCGATCGCAGGAACTCTTGCCGCTCGGCGACGTCGTCGGCGTCGACCTCGGCCAGCGAGCAGAGCGCGTCCAGGCTCGGCAGATACACCGGCCGGTGCGGCGCCAGCGTGTGGCAGCCCTCGGCCATGAAGCGCACGCCGCAAAAGATCACGCGGTCGGCGTCGATGTCGCGCGCGCGAACCGCCAGCTCGAACGAATCACCGACGGTGTCGGCGATCGCCTGCACCTCGGGCACCTGGTAGTTGTGCGCCGGAATGTACGCGCGCTTGTCGCGCTTCAGGCGGCGGATCTCGTCCCACAGAAACTCGACGCGCCCGGCGTTCTCGACGCGCACCTGCCCCCCCCTGACCAGACGGTCCAGGGTCACGTCGATGTTGCCAGCAGACATGACTCGGGTTTACCGCGCCCAGCCCTCGGCGTCATCGCCCGTGATAGGTTCGCCTCCGATTCATGCGCATGTTCGATCCCGAAATCTGGCGTCAGGTCACCGGTGGAGCGGTGGGCGAGCGCGTCCGCCGTCTGACACGCGTGACGCCGCTGGTGCCGGCCGCGGCGCTGGGGCGGCGCACCGGCGCCGACGTCTGGCTCAAGCTCGAGAACCTGCAGCGCACGGGATCCTTCAAGGTGCGCGGCGCCGCGGCTCGGCTGGCGGCGCTGGCGCTCGAAGATGTCGCCCCCAAGCGGGTCATCGCGGCTTCGGCCGGGAACCACGGCCTGGGCGTGGCGTTCGCGGCGAAGGCCTTCGGCGTGCAGGCGACGGTGCTGGTGTCCGCGCAGGCGCCCGAGATCAAACGCGCCGGCATCGCCGCGCTCGGCGCCGAGGTCGAGGTCGCCGGCGCGACGTACGACGAGGCGGAGGCTGAAGCGCGCCGGCGAGCAGACGCCGATCCCGGGCTGGTGTTCGTGTCGGCCTTCGACGACGATCACGTGATCGCCGGCAACGGAGGCCTGCTCGCGCGCGAGATCCTGGCGCAGCTCCCCGACGTGCAGTCGATCGTCGTGCCGGTCGGCGGTGGCGGGTTGGCCGGCGGCATCGGTGTCGAGGTCGTGCCGCGCGGGATCCAGATCCTGGGCGTGTCGCCCGAGGCCAACTGCGCGATGCGCCGCTCGCTCGACGAGGGCCGCGCGTACACGTCCTACTCCGGCGGGCCGACGCTGGCCGAGGGATTGGAAGGCGCGGTCAGCGAGCGCACCTTCGCGATGGCGCGCGACTACTTCCCCGACATCGCGCTGGTCAGCGAGCTCGCGATCCGGCGCGCGATCGTCTACGCGTATCGCACGCTGGGCATCCTGTGCGAGGCGTCCGCCGCGACCGCGCTGGCGGCGCTGCTCGAGGACGCGAGCGCCGTGCGCGGACGCCGCACCGTTGTCGTGATCTCGGGCGGCAACATCGAGCCCGACCTGCTGGACCAGCTGCTCTCGGGCGCGTCGACCGTCGGCGTCTGAGCCCCGCTACAGCGGCGCGGCCCCGCCCGCGCGCTTCGCCCTGGCCACCGCCGCCGCGCGCAGCTCGTGGCCGGTTGGCCCTTCGCCCAGCTTCTTGCGCGCCTCGGCGGCGTGGCCGGGACCGAGCACGTCACGCAGGTAGGGTTGATATTGAAACGTGTCCGAGTGCTTCTCGTTGTGGCAGCCGAGGCACGTCGTCTCGGGAACGGCGCGGTGCAAGGCGCTCGGCTCTTCCAATCCCTCCTCGGCGACGTGCACCGACGCCGGGCCGTGGCAGTTCTCGCACTGCACCGCTTCGAGGCCTTTGGTGAAGCCCAGCGCCGAACCGCCGACCTGCCCGTAGCCGGTCAGGTGGCAGCCGATGCACTTGTAGTCGGCCTGTTTTCCGCCGACGAGCGTCTTCCATGCCGACGCGTGCACGGTCTTCTTCCAGAAAGCGACGGCGGGCGCGTGACACTTCACGCACGCGGCCGCGCCGACGAACGCCGCGCGTCCCGACTCCGCGGGAGGAGGCGGCTGCCGATTCCTGAGATTGATCGCGGCGATCTTCAGATCGACCTTCTTCATCGCGGCGACCAGCGCCGCATCGCGCGCCAGGCTGCGCCGCAGCGGGATCAGTCGATTGACGAAGTAGCTGCCGGTCGGGGGCGCCGCCCAAGGCTTCGCCAGCGAGGCAAGCTGAGCGGCCAGCTGGTCGCGCTCCTGTTTCTTCGCGGCCACGAACGACGTGTCGGTCCCCGCGGCCGTCGTGCCGGCTTTGCTCCAGCGCGCGAGCTCGTCGTCGAGCCGCTTGATGGCGCGGTCGGTGTCGTCCAGGCGCCGGCGCGTCGCCTCGGGGCCGCCGGCGTCCACGAACCGGTCGCGCGCGCCGCGCAGAACCAGGTCGACGCGTCCGACCCGCTGCAGCTCGTCGGCGGGCGCGAGCAGAAACGCCGCGCCGGTGTCGCTGCCGTCTCCGCGCGCCACGCGCTCGGCGAGCGGCGTGCCGGCACCGACCTGGCGGCCCAGCACCACGAAGTCGGCGCCGGCGTCGCGCGCGATCCGTCGCGCCAACGATTTCTCGACGGGCGCGAGCAGCACGATCAGCTCCGCGCCCTGCGCGCGCAGGCGGTCGGCGTCGCGCCGCGCGGCCCGGGCCCCGTCCTCGCCGCGCGCGCCCAGGAGATCGGCGAGCGCCGGATCGGCGACGCCGAGCACGCCCACCTTCACTGCGCCCGCGCCGGCGCCCACGGTCTCGACGCTGGGCGCGCGGATCGTGTCTGACGGCGCGAAATTCGACGCCAGGCGCTTGGGCCGCACCGCCGCCGCGCCGGCGGCGAGGTCGGGTTCGGCGATCCCCGCCGCGCTCAAGCCGAGCTTCTCGAGCTCGGTGGCCAGGAACGCGGCGCGCACGTCGTTGGCGGGACGCTCGCGCGCCGACGCAGCTCCCTCGGGGTAGAGCAGGCCGCCCGCGTCGACCATCAGGACCGCGCCGGATTCCTTCTTTGCGGCGCGCACGACCTCGGCGAAGCGCGAGACGTCGCCGAGCGGATCGCTGGTGCAGCCGCAGGGCTCGAGCGCCCCGTGCACCTCGGCCGTATAGATGATCGTGAGCCGGCGTTCGCTCGGGGGCGCCGCGGCCGCGCCGCTCGCCGTGGCTAACACGAAGATCGCGAACGCCGCGAAAGAAGCGCGCGAGAGAGCAAAAAGACGCAACACGCTGCGCATTATTGCCAACGTCGCGGGTGTCGGCCAACTGCGCGTGCGCCGCGCGCACCAAAATTGTCACCGCCCACCCTTTCCAAGGATTGATGACAACGCGACTGTATCTGGCTGGCCTGGCGGCAAGCCTGTCGATCGGCTTGCTGGCCTGCGACGGAGGCAAGGTCGGTGGCGTCGGGCCCGACGGGACCGGCGGCGCGGGACCGGCTGACGCCGCGACGAGCACGGGCGGTGCGACCGGCGCTGGCGGCGCGGGCAGCCTGGGCGGAGCCACGGGGACCTCCGACGCAGGTGCGACCGGAGGCGCCAGCGGGACCGGCGGCGCGCGCGACGGCGGCGGTTCGGATACGGCTCGCCCGGGTACGGGCGGGGCGCCGGGAACCGGCGGTCACGCGACCGGCGGAACCAGCGGGACCGGCGGCGCGCGCGACGGCGGCGCCGACACGGGTGCGCCGCCGCCGATCACGATCTGGATCGCCGGCGACTCGACCGTCGCGACCGGCACCGCGCCGTGTCCCATTGGCTGGGGCGGTCTGTTCAAGCCGTTCTTCAACGACCAGGTCACCGTCACCAACAGCGCGGTCGCGGGGCGCAGCGTGCGCACCTGGCTTTACTTCCCCGAGCTGACCATGGACGCGACCGGCGAATGCATCCTGCCGCTGGATGCCAGCGGTAATCCGCAGATCCAGCCGCGCTGGCAGGTGATGCTGACCGGCATGAAGGCCGGCGACTATCTCTTCATTCAGTTCGGCATCAACGACAGCGATCCGACCTGCGATCGCCACGTCGGGCTCGACGCCTTCAAGGCGTCGTACGGCGTGATGGCGCAGGCGGCGCAGGCGCGCGGTGCTCACCCCATCTTCCTGACGCCGGTGAGCTCGATCGCCTGCAGCAGCGCCAACGTTCCGATCGCGACCCGCGGGGGCTACGTGCCGGCGACCATGCAGGCGGGCACGCAGTTTGGCGTGCCCGTCATTGATCTCAACGCGCTCAGTGTCGCGCTCTACACCCAGCGCGGCTTCTGCCCGATCCCGGGCGGCGACGTCAGCGCGACCACCACCGGTCCCGTCGGCGATTTCTTCTGCGACGACCACACCCATTTCTCCGCGACCGGAGCCCCGGACATCGCGACCCTTGTGGCGAACGCGGTGAAGGCGCAGATTCCCGGCCTGGCCGCCTACATGAAGTGATTCCGGCCAGAATGTCCAAACACGGTTCACCTTGACAGTCACCCGCGCCGCCGTTAGCCTCGCCCACTCGTTTTCGAAGGAAACCCCCACATGTCCGTGACCATTCGCCTTACGCGTGCCGGCAGCAAAAAGGTCCCGTTTTATCGGGTCGTCGCCGCCGATAGCCGCAGTCCCCGTGACGGTCGATTCATCGAGCAGCTCGGCGTCTACGATCCCCTGCGCAACCCTCCGGAGTTCCGTGTCGATGCCGACCGCATCCAGCACTGGATCTCGGTGGGCGCGCTGCCGAGCCAGACCGTCGGCGAGCTGCTGCGCGTGCTGAAGAAGACGGCGCCGCCCGCGGCTGCCGCTTCCAAGTCGGCCTGATCCCGAGCGACCATGTTCATCGCGCCATGAGCGACGATCTCGGCAGGAACCCTGGCGAGGGGCGTGGCAGCGAGCCGTCGTTGCGCGAGCTCATCGACTATCTGGCCCGCGGTTTGGTCGACCACCCCGAGGAGGTCGAGGTCGAAGAGGTCGAGGAGACCGACGCGCTGGTGTTCGAGCTCAAGGTCGCCGAAGAGGACCTGGGCAAGGTCATCGGCAAGCAGGGGCGCACCGCGAAGGCGCTGCGCACGATCTTGTCGGCGGCGTCGGCCAAGACACGCCGCCGGGTGATCCTCGAGATCTTAGAATAGATCTTCGAATAGATCTTGGAGTAGCCCGTCGGGCGTCGGGCGCTAGACTGCGCGCTCGCGGAAGCGCCCGTGCGTGCCGCGGGGAGGGACGCGCTGCACATGGCGACATATGACCCGCGGACGATCGCGATCGGCGTGCTGGGCAAGCCCCACGGCGTGCGCGGTGAGATAGGATTGCGGCTCTTCAACCTGGGGACGACCGCGGCGCTCTCGCCGGGACCGGTCGTGCTCGAGCGCAAGGGACGCAGCACACCGCACGTCGTCACGCAGACGCGGCCGTTCGGCGAAGGCCTGCTGCTCACGTTCGCCGGCGTCGATTCACGCGAGGCGGCGGCGGCGCTGACCCTCAGCGAGGTGCGCGTCGCGCGGAGCACGCTGCCGGCGCCGGCGTCCGACGAGTACTTCGTCGCCGACCTGGTCGGCTGCCAGGTGATCAACCACGACAGCGCGCGGTTGGGCGTCGTCGACCAGACGTTCTGGAACGGCGCCCACGACGTGATGATCGTGCGCGAGGGCGAGGCCGAGCGGCTGATCCCGCTGGTGCCGGACTTCATCCGCGCCGTCGACGTGGCCGCGCGCACCGTCCGGGTCGAGTGGCAAACCTCGGACGACGATGCCTGAGATCGCCGGCGCAACGACGGTGACCCCGGCGATCACCTTCGAGATCGTCAGTCTGTTCCCCGAATTCTTCGACGAGTTTCTGCGCGCGAGCCTGCTCGGCAAGGCGGTCGCGTCGGGGATCGTGACCGTTCACCGCACCAACCCGCGTGACTTCGGGATCGGGCGGCACCGCTCCGTCGACGACACGCCCTACGGTGGCGGGCCGGGCATGATCCTGCGCGTCGAGCCGATCGCCGCCGCGCTGGCCGCGATCGCCGAGGCGCGCGGGCCGTCGCGCCGGGTGCTGCTGTCGCCGCAGGGCGCGCGCCTGGACCAGCCCAAGGTGGTCGAGCTGGCGGCGGCAGGCCGCGTGACGCTGATCTGCGGCCGCTACGAAGGGTTCGACGAGCGCATCACCGGCCAGGTCGACGAGCAGCTGAGCATCGGGGACTTCGTGCTCGCCGGTGGCGAGCTGGCGGCCGCGGTCGTGATCGAAGCGGTGGCGCGCCTGATTCCCGGCGTGCTCGGCTGCGGGCTGTCGGCGGCCGACGAGTCGTTTTCGCACGCGCGCCTCGAGTACCCGCAGTGGACCCGGCCGCCCGAGTGGAACGGCGAAACCGTCCCCGACGTGCTCCTGTCGGGCGATCACCGCGCCATCGAACGCTGGCGGCGGCGTGAGGCGCTGCGGCGCACGGTCGAGCGGCGGCCCGACCTGGTCGCGGCCCATCCGCTCGACGAGCAAGAACAGCGCTTGCTGAGCGAGCCCGAGGACGCGGGCAAACCCTGACCAGGGGAGGTTCGGAACCCTTCGAGGCTTCCCTTGCCAGGCGAAAGGGCGGTGGCGCTTGACTCCGGGGCGCCGTCCGATTAGTTATATCGCCCCTCTGGCGCCTGCGTGCGCCTGTCCCGTTTTGGAGCCATCAATGAGCCAGCACCCGCTTCTGAGAGAGATCGAAGCCGCTTTCCACCGCACCGACATCCCCGACTTCCGCTCGGGTGACAGCGTCCGCGTGCACACCCTGATCAAAGAGGGCGACAAGGAGCGCGTGCAGATCTTCGAGGGTGTGGTCATCGGCCAGCACCGGGGTGGCTCGCGTGCCTCGTTCACGGTGCGCAAGGTCTCCTACGGCGTCGGCGTGGAGCGCATCTTTCCGATGCACACGTCGCGGATCGAGCGGATCGAGATCGTGCAGAAGGGCCACGTGCGCCGCGCCCGCCTCAACTACCTGCGCGCGCTGCAGGGCCGCGCTGCGCGCATCAAGACCGAGAAGACGGCGATCGACATCGCGGCCGCCGGTGGTGGTGGTGGCGGTTCGGGCGGTGGCGGCGGCGGTCGTTCGGGCGGCGCCGGCGGCGCTTCGGGCGGCGGCGGCGCTTCGGGCGGCGGCGTTTCGGGCGGCGGCGGCGCTTCGGGCGGCGGCGTTTCGGGCGGCGAGCCCACGCCCAGCGCCACCTGATTCCGGGCGGCCGTGAGCCATTCGGCGCGGTGGGGCGGTCGGCCCGACACCGGCCGCCGGGCCGAGGCGCTGGCTGCGGCCGAGCTCGAACGGCTGGGCTTCCGCATCATCGCGCGTAACTGGCGGCGGCCCGAGGGCGAGCTCGACCTGGTCGCCGATGATGGCGGGCTGTGCGTCTTCGTCGAGGTGCGTTCACGCACGGGCGTCGAGCAGGGCGATCCGCTCGAGTCGATCACGCCGCGCAAGCGGGCGCAGGTGATTCGCGCGGCGCGCCTGTTTCTCGACAGCGAGACGGTTCCGGCGACCGGTTACCGCTTCGATGTCGTGGGCGTGACCTTCTTCGACGACGGCCGCGAGCCCCAGCTCACGCACGTGCCCAACGCGTTCGAGATCGGCTGAGCCCCGCCCCGCGGCGCGCTCAATCCACCGATCGCCAGGCCGGCTAAATGTTCTTGCAGATCGCCTTGTTGGCGGGCGTCGGCTGGCAGACGTCGGGTAGCGTCGTGTCGTAGGACTGGTTGAGACCTCGGACCAGGAAGTCCGTGCAGATACAGAGCCGGCGGCAACAGAAATCACCGACGGTCTCGGCGACCTTGCACACGAAGCCACCCACGCAGCGCTGGTCGCTCGTGTCGCCGGTGTTGCGCCGTTCGGCGTCGGAGCAGTCGTCGTCCGACGAGCAATCGGCGGTGCACAGCGACGTCGTCGGTGGGCTCTTGGGGGCGGCCTCCTGTGCCGGGAGAATGCAGATGCGAGACGGGCACTCGAGCGCGACGTCGAGCGTCGCGGTCGTCCCCGTGGTGGTGCCGGCGTCACTGTCGACGCTGAACCCGCACGGGCGGCCGATGTGTTTGTTCTCGCAGGCAACGCTTCCCAACACCAACGCAACAACGAGCAAACCAAGCGAATGAACGCGGTAGCCGGGGGAAGGGAGGAACCTCATTGGACTCCTTCGGTCCTGGAGAAACGACAGGGCAACTTCGGGACGAGACCGGATCAATCCGAATGCCCACAAGGCGGCGCCATGTTACCTACCGCGACATACCTGTCAAGCGTGGAATGGATCGCGCGGGACTGACGCGCAGCGCGTAGAAACCCTCGCAATCATGCGGCCAGTCCGCGTCTCAGGTCCCACTTGACAGCTCAGATCCACTTGCTTAGCATGGCCCGGTTTTAGGGTGTGCTTATACACGCGGCCCCACGCTGCTGTACGTTTTTGTAGTAACGACCAACGCGATCCCCCCTACGCCAAATCGCGAGCTCCGGGCATCTCCTTCACCAACTCGAGGTTTTCTTCATGAGCCGAACGCGCGCCGCGGGCACTGTTCTCTGCTCCCTGTTGTTGCTGTCCTCATCGGTGGCGTTGGCGAAAAAGAAAAAGAACGCACAGCCCCAGGGCGACTTTCAGCCTGACGCGGAGCCGACGGGCGATCAACCGTCAAAGGTTCTGGAGCGTGCCTTCAAGCTATACGACGGCGAGGATTATTCTTCCGCCTCGATCGAGCTCAACAAGGCGATCGAGGGCGAGACCGGCGATGTCGAGGCCAACAAGCAGAAGGCCGAGTTCTGGATGGGCAAGGCCCTCTACAACTTGACCTACTATTCGGCGTCGTTGTCTTACTTCGACCGCATCGTTCAAAAGGGCCCGTCCCACGGTTATTACAGGGCGACCTTGAAGTGGTTGGCTTCGTTGTCGCGACAGTTGCCGGATTCGACCGGCATTTTGGAGAAGATCGGGAAGTACCAGCGCGCCGAGCTCGACGATCCCTCGCTGGAGAAGGTGCGCGACGAGCTCTACTTCCTCCTCGGGAAGTATTACTACCAGAAGGGCAATTTCAAAGAGGCGGTCTCGCTGTTCGGGAACGTTCAGCCCAGCAGCGAGTTCTACGTTCAAGCCAAGCTGTTCGAGGGCGCGACCCACGTTCGCGAGTTCCAGGCCAAGCCCGCCGTCGAGTCGTTCAAGGAGGTCTTGAGGGCGTCGGCGGAGAGCAGCGATCCCAAGGTCAAGCCGTTCGAGGACCTCGCCAACCTGTCGCTGGCGCGCACGTTCTACTCGACGGGCCAGTTCGACCTGGCGGTGAAGTACTTCGACCGCGTCTCGCAGGACTCGTACGACTGGGCCAACAGCCTGTTCGAGGCCTCTTGGGCGAACTTCATGCTCAAGCAAAAGGGGTACTCGAAGGCGCTCGGCAACATCCACACGCTGCAGGCGCCGTTCTTCGAGGACAGCATCAAACCGGAGTCGGTCGCCGAGGCGCTGACCGTCAAGGCGACGATCTACTTCTACAACTGTCTTTTCGACCGCGCCGAAGAGGCCATCAACGAGTTCAACGCGGTCTACCCGAACCTGGTTGGTGATCTGAAGAAGTTGCTGGCCAGCACCACCGACAACTCGGCGCTGTTCGAGCTCGCCGTCAAGATTCGCGGCGGCACGTCAGGGCTGCCCGAGCAGACCGAGCGCGCGGCGCGCGGCATCCTGGGCGACACCACGATCCTCAAGCGCTTCCAGTACGTCGAGCAGCTGGATCGCCAGCTCGATCTGCACGACAAGTCCGAGGCCGGCTGGAAGTCGACCAGCATCGCCCAGGCGGTGTTCGCCGACCTGACGCTGCAGCGCTCGCTGGCGGTCAACGAGGCCGGTGATCTGGCGCGCCGCCGCATGATCCGCCTGACCCGCGAGCTCGACCAGCTCACCAAGCGTGTCATCAAGATCGAGTACGAAATCATCCAGGGCGAGCGCGGTACCGTCGAGGGCGAGATCAGCACGGAGAGCGAGGCCAACCGCACCGTCAGCAAGCGGCGCGCCGAGGACATCCGGGTCGACGACGAGCACATCGTCTGGCCGTTCACCGGCGAGTACTGGCGCGACGAGCTCGGGTACTACCGGGTCAAGGTCGCCAACAAGTGCGCGAAGAGCGAGCCCGAAGGAGCGCCGGCGACCGGCGAGACGCCGCCCGCCGAGGGCGGAGGGGATACCGGCGCCGCGCCGGCTGGTGGCGATGCGCCGCCGGCGGCGCCGTAATTCGTGCCCGACAAGAGTAGTGTCGTTAGTGTCGCGGACCCGATTTTGAATCATTTGCGGTCGCTTCGGACAAAAGGTTCGGCAGCATGCAACGAGGTGGAGCCAACATGACGACTGAGCTACGCGTCTCCAAAGGATTTCTCGGGCGACAGATTTCGCTGCTGCTGGTAGGGGCGATTCCCTTGCTGGCCTCGGTGTCGGCCCTGGCCGCGCCACCGCCGGCCAGTGCGGGTCCCGGTCGCTACAAAAAAGACGAGAAGAGCATCGCGGTCAGTCAGACCAACCTGACCAAGCCGGAAGCGCCGCCGCCGCCGAAGAAAGAGACTGGCCCGACGATCACCGTCGATCAGTTCGTCGAGCAGAAGCAGGCCCAGCTGCAAAAGCTGGTCGACAAGCAGATCGCGAAGATGACCGGTCTCATCAAGGTGACCGACGACGGCGATCCGCAAAAGGCCGACTTCTGGTTCCGCATCGCGGAGCTCTACGCCGACAAGCAGCGCTTCTACAACTACCAGGCGCGCTCGCTCGATCAGAAGATCTTCGACGCGCCGCCGGCCAGCAAACCCACGCTGCAGTCGCAGCAGCAGGGCTTTGAGAAGCAGGAGCAGGAGTGGCTGCTCAAGGCCGTCAAGGCGTACATCGCGGCCACCAAGTTCAAGAAGTACGAACGCATGGACGAGGTGCTCTTCAAGCTCGCCTACATGCTGACGTCGGTGAAGAAGGAAGACCAGGCGCGGGTCTTCTTCCTGCAGCTCATCAAGGACTACCCCAACTCGAAGTACATCCCCGACGCGTACCTGTCGTTCGCCGAGTTCTATTTCAACAAAGGCGAGATGGACAGCGCGCTGCGCTTCTACGAGAAGGTGGAGCAGTTCCCGCGCTCCAGCGTCTATCCGTACGCCGTCTACAAAAAGGGCTGGTGCTACGTCAATCTGGGTGATTTCAAGACCGCGCTCGAGACCTTCGTCGGCGTCGTGCGCATGACCCAGGGCAACAATTCGAACATCAGCAAGGCGCAGAAGCAGGCGCTGGAGAAAGAGGCGAAGAAGGACATCGTCAAGGCGTACTCGCACGTCGGCGGTCCGGACAAGGCGTGGGAGTTCTTCCAGCGCACCGGCGGCGACTTCGCGCCGAAGATGATGGAAGCGCTCGCCGAGCTGTACTGGGAGCAGGGCAAGTTCGCCGAGTCGAGCCGCGTCTACCGCAAGGTCATCTCGCAGAACATGGACTCGCCGCGCATCTGCGAGTGGCAGAACAAGGTCGTTCGCAACACCCTGTCGCAGGGCTCGAAGCGCGATCAGGTGCAGGAGATCCAGCGCCTGGGCGCGGTCTACGACCGCGTCGCCGACATGAAGGCGATCAAGAAAGACCAGCTCGAGGAGTGCAAGACGGCCTTCCACGACACCTCGAAAGAGCTGGCGCTCATCTGGCACAAGGAAGCGCAGAAGACCAAGAACCCCGACACCTACGTGCTGGCGATGCTGGTCTACAAGGACTTCCTCGAGCGCTTCCCCGGGGACAAGGAGTCCTACGAGATGGCGTTCTACTACGGCGAGATCCTGTGGACCGTCGCCGAGCTGGGCAAGGGCAGCTGGAAGGACGCCGCCGAGCAGTACACCAAGGTCGTCGAGATCAATCCCAAGGGCAAGTACGTGAAGGAGGCCGCCTACGCCTCGGTGCTCGCGTGGAAGAACGCGCTGAACGTCGACGACCACGAGCAGAAGGAAGCCGTCGACAAGGATCGCCAGGCCTTCAATAACAAGAAGGGCGGCAAGCTCGAGGCGCTGACCATCCCCGAGTACCAGAAGAAGATGATCGACGCCTTCGAGACCTACGTGAAGTACGTGCCGGACGCGCCGGAGCGCGTGGTGATCATGTACCGCGAGGCGCGCATCTACTACGAGTACAACCACTTCGACGATGCGGCCAAGCGGTTCGAGGTCATCGTCGAGAAGTATCCGAAGCACGAGCTCGCGATTTACTCGGCGAATTTGCTGCTCGACTCTTTGAACGCGCAGGGCAAGACCAAAGAGGTCGTGAGCTACGTCGACAAGTTCCTGGAGATGCCCGATCTCATGAAGGACCCCGAGTTCGGCAAGCAGATGATCTCGCTCAAGAGCGATACCTTCGACATCGAGGGTCACGAGTACGAGAAGCAGAAGAACTTCAAGGAGTGCGCGCGGTCGTTCCAGGCCGCCGCCGAGGCCATGCCGGATCACCCGAAGCACGCGGAGCGCCGCTGGAACGAAGCGCAGTGCTTCCAGAACGCGCACCTGGTCGGCCAGGCGTTGCGCGCGCGGGTGGCGCTGATCCAGGAGCACCCGAAAGATCCGCTGGCACAGCGCGCGCTCTTCCGCGTCGCCGCCGGCTACCACCAGCTGGCGTTCTATACCAAGGCCGCCGACAGCTACGAGGAGTTCGCCAGCAAGTTCCCGGGCGAGAAGAAGGCAGTCGACGCGCTCGGTAACGCGACCACCTTCCGCATCGGCCTCGGCGAGTCGTCGAAGGCGCTGGATGACATGGACGCGTTCGTGAAGTTCTACGGCACGCGCAAGCCGCAGGACGCCGCCGGCGTCTTCTTCCAGATGGCCGACGTCTACGAGCGCGACAAGAAATACGACGACCTGGCGAAGCACCTCGAGAACTACCTCAAGAAGTGGGGTCCGCAGGGCGGTCCGGATCGCCAGGTGCTCGCGCACTTCCGTCTCGGCGAGCTCGCGTGGAAGGCGTCCTGCCCCAAGGCGAACGAGGACGGCGCGTGCCTGGAGATCAAGCGCATCGCGGCCACCGGCCGGCAGAAGGTGCTCTACGATCTCAACAAGAAGCTGAAGAAGGGCAAGAAGATCCGTGAGGCGAAGCGCACGCAGTGCGGGCCGCCCACCAGCTCGAAGATCGTGCTCTTCGACCGCAACAAGAAGGACGCGTCCAAGGCGGCCGAGCACTTCCAGGCCGTCCTGAAGATCTGGAACAAGGGCGCGGCCGCATCGAAGATCACCGGCAAGGACGTCGAGGCGCGCGCCGGCTCGGCGCAGTACGCGGTCGCGGGCTCGGCGTTCTACCTCGCCGAGACGGCGTACGAGAACTTCCTGCGCATCAAGTTCCCGGAGGGCCTCGACTTCCAGCAGCCGAGCCAGTACGACAACAAGCGCAAGGCCGAGGCGAAGAAGAAGAAGGCCGAGGAGTCGGGCAAGAAGTTCGGCAGCTACCTCGACGAGAAGGCCAAGGGGCTCGGAAAAGCGAGCGCGATGTACCTCGACGTCTTCGGCATGAAGCAGGCGCAGTGGACGATCGCGTCGAGCGCGCGCGTCGGGCAGCTCTACTCCGACTTCGTCGGTCAGCTCTACACCGCAGAGATCCCCAAGGACCTCAAGGAGCAGGACGAGTGGGGTAACCGCCCCCGCGAGATCTTCTGCGACGCGCTGGTCGACAAGGCGGAGCCGATCGAGAACAAGGCCGTCGAGGGCTTCGAGAAGTGCCTCAAGGCCGCGACCGACTACTCCTGGTACAACGAGTGGTCGCGCCTGTGCGAGCGCGAGCTGAACCAGATGAAGCCGTCCGACTATCCTCTGTCGTCGGAGATGAAGCCGGAGGCCGGCTATGTGTCGACGACGATGTCGCCGACGCCGGTGATCACCGAGCTTTCCGAAGGCCCGGCGATCGCCGCGGCCGCGCCCGCTGGTGAAGGCAAATGAGGTCGGCGACGAGGTCGGGTCACGTGAGCAACCAGAAAGGCCGTATGACGATGTCTGCGAAATTCGACCTTCGAGCCATGCTGGCCGCGGGATTGGGCCTGACGCTGTCTGGCGTTCTTGCGATCTCGGGCTGCGGCGCGGAGACCCCCAAGCCCAAGGCGAAGACCGCCGTCGACAATGATCAGGTGATCGGCAGCGGCGGCGAGACCGAGGCGGGTCTCGGCGGCGGCGGCGGCAAGGTCAACGCCGAGCAGATCCTGCCCAAGGCGAAGAAGCGCGAGATCAGCGCCGACCAGAAGACCGAGTTCGAGAAGGCCATGGCGCGCTATATCTCGGCCAAGAAGTCGGGCGGCCTGTCCGGCGGCGAGTGCACCAGCGTCGCCGACGGCTTCAAGTCTGCCGCCGACGGGACGCCGGTCCTGCTCGAGGCGCTCTTCAATGAAGGCGCGGTGCTGCAGGAGTGCGGCCGCGAAGACGAAGCGATCCGGATCTGGCAGGGCATGAGCGAGGGCAAGACCAAGTACGGCCCCGCCATGACCAACCTGGGATACATCGCCTGGAAGAACAACGAGCCCGGGCGCGCCGAGCAGCTGTTCACGCGTGCCATCGAGGCCGACCCGCTGCACACCGTGGAGGCGCGCAACAACCTGGCGCAGATCCTGCGCGACAAGGCGCGGCACGCGAGCTCCTCCGATGAGAAGAAGCAGTACGTCGGCCAGGCGGTCAGCCACTTGCGCACCGTGCTGGCGCTCGACAGCAATAACCTGCAGGCCTTCGCGACGCTGTCGTTCATCTACTACGAGATGAACATGCTCGAGATGGCCAAGCTGGTCGGCAACCAGGCGATCAAGAAGGCCGACGAGATCGCGACCGGCAAGTTCGAGGAGGAGAAGGCCGAAGAGGCCGCCGAGGGCAAGGCCGGCAAGGGCAAGAAGAAAGAGAAGAAGAAAGACTCGGGCAAGGAAGGCGACGACGAGGGCAAGCTCGCGAAGGAAGTCGACGTTCGCGAGGCCGGCACCGGGGTCACTCCGCAGATGAAGATCAACCTGGCCGTGGTGCACAACACGCTCGGTCTGGTCGAGCTCAAGCGCAAGAACATCAGCCCTGCCATCACCCAGTTCCGCAAGGCGGTGGAGATGAACCCGGGGTTCAACGAGGCGCGTCTGAACCTGGCGGCGCTGTCGCTCAACAACCGCGACTACAAGACGGCGGAGGAGAACTTCCGCGCGGTGATCCAGTCGCAGCCCAAGAATTACGAGGCGGCGATCGGGCTCGGCGTCGCGCTGCGCGGCGGCAAGAAGATCGACGAAGCCGAGGCGCAGTACAACGAGGCGCAGAAGCTGGATCCCTCGAACCCCTCCAGCTACTTCAACCTCGGTCTGCTGTACCAAGAGTACAAGGACGGGCAGAAGCCGACGCTGCAGAAGGCGCAGTCGTACTACCGGCAGTTCCTGTCCAAGGCCAATCAGGCAACGCCCGCCAGCCTGCAGAAGGAGGCGGAGAAGCGCATCAAGGACATCGACGAGATTTACGTCGCCCTCGAAGAGGCCGCCAAGATGCAGGCCGAGGCCGAGGAGATGCAACGCAAGTCCGAAGAGCAGCAGAAGCAGATGGAAGAGCAGATGAAGAAGCAGGAGGCCGACGAGGCCGCCGCTGCTGCTGCCAAGAAGCAGGGCGCTGCGCCCGCAGAAGGCGCTCCGCCGGCTGGCGGAGATGCTCCCAAGGATGGTGCCAAGCCGGCCGACGGCGCCGGGGCCGGTGCCGCAGCGCCTCCCGCCGACACGGGCGCCGCGCCCAAGGGCAAAAAGAAAAAGAAGAAGTAGCGTCGTCATCCCAAGTTTTTGGGAACCACGGCGGAGATCGGTTGTCAGCAGAAGTGCTCCAGGGACAGACCATACGCAGAGCCGGAACCACCCCGGCGCCAGACAGCAGCAAGCACAGGCCAGGACAGGACAGGAAGTAACAGGAGGACAGGATGAAGCTCACCATCGGAATTGCCGTCATCTCCGCCACGCTCGGCCTCTCCGCCGGGCTGTCCGGGAGAGCCATGGCGCAGGAAGCGGGGGGGGCTGCAGCGGCGGGTGGCGCCGCGAAACCAGGCGGCGACGAGGGGACGACGTACAAGGCCAAGACCGTCTACGACTTCGAAGACGACATGGTCGAAGGCGACCTGCAGCGTCCCGACGGTGAGCTCGTGAACTCGCTGGGCAAGACCCAGCATTCGAGCCTGATCGAGATCCGCAAGGACTTCATCCCCGAGATGTTGAAGTCTCTCGAAGACGTCTAGCGAAGACCTCTAGCCACTTTTGTCCCGGGCCGGATGCCCCTTCCGGCCACCCCTGTCCAGGGTCTATCCCGAGCGCATACGACAGTGACCCAGGATCGCTCCCAAGTAGGCGCGGTCCCGACAACTCTAGCTGAACCGACTGCCGACGAAAGACACAGGAGAGCACCAATGGCCGACGTCAAGGTCCCCCTCAAGTTCGAAATCTACAAAGGGGACGAGCTGGTCCGCGAAGAGATCCTGAACCAGGACGTGATCAAGGTCGGGAAGCTGGCTTCCTCGCACCTGCGGATCGACGACGAGACGGTCTCGCGCATGCACGCCGTCATCGAGGTGACCGGGGCCGACGATGTCCACATCATCGACCTCGGCTCGACGCGCGGGACATTGGTCAATGGGGAGCGCATCAATAAGGCGCGACTGCAGTCCGGCGACGAGATCATGTTCGGCGAGAGCCGCGTCATCGTGAGCTTCCTCGAGGCGCAGGCCGCCGTCGCGCCGCCGCCCCAGGCAGCCGCTCCCGGCCCGCGTGGCGGACGCACCAATGCCGGCGGCTTCGCGCCTCCGATGCAGGCGCCGCCGCCCCAGGCCTACGTGAACCCTCCCCCGGCTTACGCTGCGCCCCCGCAGCAGGCGTATGCGCCGCCCCCCCAGCAGACGTATGCGCCTCCGCCGCAGCAGGCCTACGTGCCGCCGCCCGGACCGCAGTACGCGCCGCCGCCCCCCGTTCAGGATTACGCGCAACAGGCGTCGTCGTACTCCGCCGCTCCCTCGGCGATGGGCGCCGGCTCCAGTGCCGACGTCGAGGTGCAGGACGGCACACGCGCGATGGAGGTGCAGACCATCTATCGTGACGTCGTCATCGGGACGCGCCACCTCTCGAACCCGACCGGCAAGTCGACCCACGGCCAGGGCACCGCGATGCTGTTCGCCGGCATCGGGCTGGCGGCGATCGCGCTGATCACGTTCGTGGCGACCGCGGTCGACGTAGGCCACGAGAAGGCCGATTTCGAGCAGTGGCAGGCGGCGGGCAAGGAGTCGAAGGCATTCCCGTGGAAATCGCGCAGCGCCGCGCCCGACACCGTCGTCTTCGGTGGCCTCATCGTCGGCTTCTCGCTCGCCTACATGGGCCTCAAGCGCCGTGGCAAGTCGAGCGCGAACTTCATCATCGGTTCCGACGCCGACGCCGACGCGCCGGTCTCGTCGGATTTCGTGCCCTCGCCGTCGCACCCGCTGGTGGCCGCAACGGGCGGCGACTACGTGGTCAATGTCACGCCGCGCATGACCGGCGAGGTGTTCGTCGACAACCAGCTGATCCCGCTGCAGCAGTTCATCCAGCAGCGCGGCTCCAGCTTCTCGCTGCCGCAGAACGGCCGCGCCAAGCTGGATTGCGGTGAGACCACCTTCCTGATCACCGCGACCGCGCGCCCGCGCTCGCTGCCGGTGCCGTACCTGACCTGGCACTGGGACGAGCAGGTCTACACCGTCGGGTCGATCATCGCGCTCGCGCTGTTCTTGCTCATGATCTTCGCGGTCCCGCCGGATCCGAAGTCGCTGTCGCTCGACCTCTTCAACTCCGACAACCGCTTCGTGAAGTTCCTCATCAAGCCGCCCGAGGAGAAGGAAGAAGAGATCCCCGAGTGGCTGAAGTCGAAGAAGCCCGAGGAGCAGGGCGGCAAGGGCAAGCGCCACAAGGGCGAAGAAGGCAAGATGGGCAAGAAGACCTCCAAGAACAAGGAGGGTCTCTATGGCCTCAAGGGTCCGAAGGATAACCCCGATCCCCACCTGGCGAAGAAGCTGGCCGAGGAGAACGCGAAGAACGCCGGTATCCTCGGCGTCTTGAAGCAGACCGAGGGCTCGCACATCGCCTCGATCTTCGGTCGTGACTCAGCGCTCGGCAGCGACGCCGACAACGTGCTCGGCGGCCTCATCGGCAACCAGATCGGCGAGGCCTACGGCGTCGGCGGTCTCGGCCTGGTTGGCACCGGCTCGGGCGGTGGCGGCACCGGTGAAGGGACCATCGGTCTCGGTAACCTCGGCACCATCGGCAAGGGCGGTGGTGGTGGCAACGGGTCGGGCTACGGCCGCGGCGCTGGCGGTCTCGGTGGCCGTCGCGCCCACGCGCCGGACGTCATCCCCGGCACGGCGAACGTGCGCGGGTCGCTCGACAAGGAGATCATCCGCCGCATCATCCGGCGCCACATCAACGAGGTGAAGTTCTGCTACGAGCAAGAGCTGACGAAGAAGCCGCAGCTCGGCGGCCGCATCATGGTGCAGTTCACCATCGCGGCCTCGGGCCAGGTCATCGCGTCGGTGCTCCAGAACTCGACGATGGGCAACGCCAAGGTCGAAAACTGCACGGTCCAGGCGGTTCGCCGCTGGGAGTTCCCGAAGCCCCTCGGTGGCGGTATCGTCATCGTCTCGTATCCGTTCGTTCTGACGCCTGCCGGCGGTGGAGAATGAAAATGAACCGCAAACACGCGCGCAACGTCCTCTTCGCCATCGGGTTGGTGCTGCCCGCGTGTGACGGCTTCGTCTGCAGTCAAGAGCGCATCAAGGCGATGGAGCTCAACAACCGCGGCACCGAGGAGTTCAAGAACAACCTGTACGACTCGGCGGAGAAGGACTTCAAGCAGGCGATCCAGACCGACACGACGTTCGATCTCGCCCACTACAACCTGGGCAAGGTCTATCAAAAGCAGCGCAAGTGGGACAAGGCCGCCGAGGCGCTCGAGTCGGCCGCGCAGCTCGCGCCCAAGAACGCGAACTATCAGTACGACCTGGGCGAGGCGTACCTCGAAGCCAAGAAGATCGACCAGGCGGAAAAGGCGCTGAAGGCGGCGACCGAGGCCGACCCCAAGCTGTTCAAGGCGCACTGGCGCCTGGGCCTGGTCTACAAGATGCTCGATCAACCCAAGCCCGCCGACGACGAGCTGCGGGCAGCGATCGAGGCCAACCCGCGCTTCTCGAAGTCGTACGTCGCGCTGGGCTATCTCTACCTCGATTACGACTTCAACAAGGAGGCGGCGCAAGTCTTTCAGGGTTGCGTCACCGCCAAGGACGACGACGGCGAGTGCCACAACGGCTACGGCCTGGCGCTCAAGAACTTGAAGCAGTACGAGCAAG
>Ga0265328_10000388_pt1 | contig 20581 bp, 28 predicted proteins | sample 41624metaG_FD_202086 | JGI IMG/M metagenome (GOLD analysis project Ga0265328, IMG submission 202086) | Rhizosphere microbial communities from Carex aquatilis grown in University of Washington, Seatle, WA, United States - 4-16-24 metaG | ecosystem: Host-associated > Plants > Roots > Rhizosphere...
GCCGCCGGGGCCGCCTTGCCCTCGGTCTTCTCCACCTTGGCGCGCGTCGCGGGCTTCGGTGATTCACCGGCGGTCGGAGCGACGACCGCGGGCGCCACCGCCACCGCGCTGCTCGGAACCCCGATCCCGGCGTGCTCGAGCAGCTTCGTGCGCAGCTCCTTCAGCAGGTTCTGGTTCTCCAGGAGGTGCTGCCGGGCTGCATCGCGTCCGTTTCCGAGACGCTCGCCCCCGTACCCAATCCAGGCCCCGCTCTTCTCCAGGATCCCCGCCTCGACGCCGAGATCGATCACCTCCCCGGCGCGCGAGATGCCATGGCCGTAGAAGATGTCGAGCTCTGTCTCCCGGAACGGGGCGGCGAGCTTGTTCTTCACCACCTTGACGCGCGTGCGGTTGCCAGTGACCTGCTCGCCGTCCTTGAGCGCGCCGATGCGACGGATGTCGAGTCGGACCGAGGCGTAGAACTTCAGCGCGTTCCCGCCGGTGGTCGTCTCGGGGTTGCCGAACATCACCCCGATCTTCATGCGGAGCTGGTTGATGAAGATGATCAGCGTCTTGCTCTTCGCGGTCAGCGCGGTCAGCTTCCGCAGCGCCTGGCTCATCAGCCGGGCGTGGAGGCCCATGTGCGAATCGCCCATCTCGCCCTCGAGCTCGGCCCGGGGCACCAGGGCCGCGACGGAGTCCACGACGATGACGTCGACCGCATCCGACTTCACCAGCATCTCGACGATGTCCAGCGCCTGCTCACCGCAGTCCGGCTGCGCGAGCAGGAGATCGTCCGTCTTGACCCCGAGCTTCCGCGCGTAGCCCACGTCCAGAGCGTGCTCCGCGTCGACGAACGCGCACACGCCGCCAGCCTTCTGTGCCTCCGCCACGACGTGTAGCGCGAGCGTCGTCTTCCCCGACGACTCGGGCCCGTACACCTCCACCATGCGTCCTCGCGGCAACCCGCCCGTGCCGAGGGCGATGTCCACGCCCAGCGACCCCGTCGAGATCACCGGCACCTCCACCGTCGCCTCTCCCGTCCCGAGGCGCATCAGCGCCCCCTTGCCGAACTGCTTCTCTATCTCTCCGACGACCGTCGCGATCGCCTTGTCTCTTTGGTTCTCCATCGGCTTCACCGTTTCCCTTTCGTGTGAAGTCAGGCTAACCGCCAGGTATGACAAAATGGGTCCTAGGTGGGATGCTCCCGGAATCATGGCGCTAAGAGGTCCCCGTTACGCCCCGCCGCGTATCGAGATGACGATAGACGTGCGGGGAACAACCGAGTTGGTCAGCTGGGTCCTTGGATTCGGCGACAAGGCCGCCGTACTCGAGCCCGCCGAGTTACGCGCGGAGGTCGCCGGCGAGGCGGTGCGCGCCGCCGCCAGATATCGGCATCCAGTCAGGTCCGCGGGGTCAGCTCGCGGTCTTTGACCGCACGACGACCTCAAAATCTAGAGCCTGGAGGATCTGTGCCGTGTAGACGCCTCCACTGAACCTGGCGGCGGAGATTTCCTTTCCATTGGCCAGCTTATAAGCGTCCCTCAAGATCGCTTTCGCAGGAAAGTCGTTCCCCTCGAATCGAATGAAGTACGCGCCGCCACCTCTGGGCGGACCACGGTCGAGGAATTCGCGGCAGGCTCGCTCGACGTGTTCTCGCAGGATCTTTTCGAAGCCCTCTCGCAAGCGTTCCATTTTGCCGGCGCGCAGTGTAACGCAGATACTGGGAGACAGGGACCCTGGCGCGGTCGCGCGACGAGCATCTCGTATCCTGTCAGTAGGTTCGCTCGGCTCATGCGGGGCTGGAGCGTGAGGTGCCCGGGATCCCGACATCACTCCGAGGGCGCCGGACGATAGGTCAGCAACGTGCGGATCGCGTTTTCCTGAAGCGTCTGGGCGATGCCCCGCGCCCAATCCATCCAGGCCGCGATCTCTGCCTCAGGCCCGACCGGGCCGTTCACTGCGATGTAGGCCTCTACCGCTCGAAGGAAACCACGGATCTCCTCGGCCTGCACATGGTCGAGCACGCGGCTCTGGAGGTCATCGAGCTTCTGCCGCTGCAGGTAATGGCGATCCCACTCCGCCTTTTGGTTTCGTTCTTTCTCTTCCGCCTCGCGTCTTCTGCTCTCTTGCTCGGTCCGGTCTTGAAGCAGGGCGCCGGCCAGGGTCACAATGCCTCGGACAACGTCACCGAGGCATCGTTCGAGGCGCCTCTTTCCGTCGCGCCACGCGGTGCGCACGTTCCATCCGGTCGGTATCGGCGAGATCGTGATGCATAACTGACCAGAAGGCTGCCCATCGTCGACCATCTCCAGGAGGTGCAGAGTCACGTGCTCTCCGTCGACGTTCACCCGAGTGATGCTCGGTTTACCGACCTGATGGCGCCCCGATTGATCCGCCCCTGGACTCGATTCCGGGGCGGTGAGGTCGACGATGTAGCCACGCGTTTCGAGCGCTTTGATGAGCGTGTCCATCAGCAGCGCGGCGCGCTCGACGATCCCGGGTGTGACGCGGATGTCTAATCGCGTCTCGTCGGGTGGAGCGCCCCATCGTTGGGACGCCGATGCGCGGCGAATCTTCGGGAGCGACGTGCTCACGAGCTTGTGGGGCCCCTCGAGTGTTGGCGGGACGACAATATGCTGCCGCCCATCGTTTTCTAGCCGGGGCGTTCACGCCGTCTCCAGACGGCGTTTGGGTCCTGTGAGCGCTCTCTCTCGATAACGGTCTGCTGGCCCGCCTTCGGCGCCGGCAGGCGCGGCTTCACCGCTGTGCGCCTGGCGGAATTCAGCGCCCAGTAGCCCCGGGGTGGCGTCGGCACGGCGAGCTTGCGGCAGGTCTTCGCCATCGCGACGCTCGAGACTCCGTAGCGCGCTGCCACGGTAAGCATCGGCTCCTCCCAGACCTCCGCGTACAGTTTCTCCCTCTCGTATCGGATCGTATCCGGCGTCATCAGCTGATTGTACGAGCGCTCTCAGGTGCGGGAGTACGCCGTACCATGGCGACATGACAGGCCGGAGATCCAAGAACGAGGGCACATCGGAGTACTTCATTCTCGCCGTCGACAGCTGGGAGTTCGACTACAGCTTCCGTGTGAACGTGGATTTCAAGCTGAACGATCCTCTTGGTCTGTGCAGCGAAAGTTGTGACGTCATCGTCTCGGGCGCGCTGCGACCAAAGGGACCGTGGGGGTGCGTCCGAGCCAGCATCAGCCTCGGCTCTGATGGCGTGGAGCCGCAACATTGGAAGCCCGAATGGAGCGCTTTCGGTGGGGTGAAAGGCGTGAAGCGTGGGGTCTTGATTGGCGACGTCCGGCTCCCGGCCTCTTTGTTTCAGAGCTTCATGACGGCGCTCGCGGCGGGCAAGGTTCGAGGGCTCTACGTTGGGGTCAAGGACGTCGCCCGTCGCGCCGGGAGGATCACCACCTTCTTCACGACGGATCCAGACGAGAAGGACGAGTAGGCGCTCCGGGCGAATCGAGTTGACCTCGCGACCATCGGCGACAACCGGCGACGTGTCGCCGCCGCTCTTGGTCCCGCGCAGCAGTTCGGCCGACGTCTGGCGATGCTCGGCGATGCTACGACGAGCGTCGAGCAAAGAAGCGACCGAGCGGCGACATTCCAGCGACGGCGTCAGCGTCGACGAGACCGCCGCGGGCGACAGAAAGCGACAACAAGCGACTGAGCCGGCGACCACAGGCGACGCTTGATCCGGCAGGTTCGTCCGGCCATGTCGATCGAAACGCGCGAGGTCCGATGCACCGGCTGCGGCAGCTTGCTAGCCAAGCTCGCGGACGGGGCGCTGACCCTGCAGCGCAACGACCTACAGGCGACGTTTCACGGCGACTTCCACGCGTCGATCGTCTGCTACCGGGCGAAGTGCCGCAGGTTGAACGTGCTGCACCAGTGCGCTTCCGGTGGCGCGGACGAGCGCATCGCGCGGCCGCCTCCTCGCTAGTCCATCCCCAAGAACCAGAGCGCTAGACGCCCAGATCGGCCCTCGTGAGCGCCAGACGCCCGGCCGGGAAAGCCCGCGTCCATGCGCTCAGAATGGGAAGCCCTCCATCGGGGGCTCGTGCGATCTACTGGAACGAAGGAAGCAGAGCAGCGGTTCGAATTGCTCAGGAGACGGTTCGCGGTCATCGCCAGGTTCGATAGAGCCCAGGCGCTGGTCGACTACCTCGCGCACGCGGGTGGCGATCTAGATGAGAAGGATCGCATTCTCGCGGACCTGGCGGTCACGACCCGGACAGGGCCATCAGCGCAGCTCGCGACGGCGCTCCTTCTCCTGGGACTGTGGCCGGGACTTGACGCCGCGTTCAGGCGTCGCGTCCGTCTCTGCCAGGATCACTCCGGTGAGCTGGCCGCTGAGATGGTCGCGTGCTTCGGCGACCAGGTCCGTCGCCTCGATGAGCAGCGGGTCCATCGCGTTGCGGCGACCTTGGTCCGCAGCACGGAGAGGGAGGTGGTGCGCGCGAGAATGCGGGAGCTCCGGCGGCGTCGACGGGCGTCTCGCCTGCCAATCGAGGTGGCGGAGGGGTTGACGGCTACCGTCTGGGAGCCTGAAGAGGTTCCGAGTGTCGCGCGGCTAGCCGCAGAGCTCTGCCCGACGATGATCGGCGCGAGCCCGGAGCAGGAGATCGCGGTCCTTCGATCGTGGCTCGCCGGCTTCGTGGGCTCGGATGCCGATCTCGTGGTCGACGCCGTGCTGCTCAATCGTCCACGACAGGAGCTCGGAGCCGAGCGCGGGATCGACGAGCGTGCCGCCCGCAAGCGCTTGCAGCGCGTCCTCCGGCGCCTTCGTCAGCGTCTTGAGCCGAAGATTCCGGTGTCACGAGATGGGGAGGGGTGGCGTTTGCGCGGCCATGAGCACGAAACGCGAAGGCTGGTCCTGCACCGAGTCTGATGAGTTTCTGCGGTTGCCCGGTCTCTTTCGAAGGTGGGAATTCGAGCAGGTCATCGACGGTAACGGCGAATTCCATATCGAGGCGGCCGGCGCGACCGAAGACGGGACGGCGCTGTTCGCCGTCTACCATCGCGAGCGCCCGCTCGCACCGGAGACGGCCCGATGATCGGCGAGCTGATCTACTCGGTCGAGGTCGCCATCGTTCGCTGCCCCGGCGACGGTGAGAACGGCGCCGCCGCAGGTCCCGTCGAGAAGGCGGTCACTGTCCGCTACTGCGAGATCTGCCGGCGCTGGGGCGCGAACGGCTCGACGCACATCTGTTGGCGCAACTGGCGGCCGCGCCTGTCGGAGCTCCTGATGGAGTTGGCGCGGGAGGGGCGACGATGAGGATCTACATCGCCGCCCGTTACGACCGGCGCTTCGAGATGCTAGGCGTCGCCGCCGCCCTGATTCGCGCCGGTCATGACGTGACCTCCAGGTGGATCGAGGGACGGGGCGGCGATCCCGAGCTGGTGGTGGCGCTCGAGGACATCGGTGATCTCGCGAACGCCGACTGCCTGGTCACCTTCACCGAGCAGCCGGAGCGAGGGGTCGCCTGGGCGGCGCGCGGCGGCCGGCACGTCGAGTTCGGCATCGCGCTGGCGTGCGGGAAGAGGCTCTGCGTGGTCGGTCCGCGCGAGAACGTGTTCCACCACATCCCCAGCGTCGAGGTCTACGCGACCGTCGCGGATCTGATCGTCGGGCTGGGCGGTCCGCCGATGGTGGCGTCATGACGGCATGGGGAGTGGCGCCGGCGCGAGGACGGTTCCGCATCTGTGGCACCTGCGGCGCCACGCTGGCGTTCGTCGAGGTGAGTCGGCCTGGCCGAACGCCAGAGGCCGAACGCAGGATGGTCGCGGCGATCCAGGAGCACCTTCGCTCGTCCGCGCGTTGTCGCGACACCCGGACCTTCTCCGGCGGCGTAATCGTCGCCTGCCGCTGCGATCGGCAGATGCCGCTTCCCCGCGAGGAGGGCCTCATGTGCGCCCGCTGCGAGGGACTGATCGCGCCTCAAGTCGCCGCTGCTCCCGCGCCAGGCCAGGCCACCCGTCGTCCGAGAGGAGGCTCGCGATGAACATCGACCCCGTTCTGATGTGCCAGCGGTGCGAAGCGCCGAGGTTGCACGTCTTCGTCGAGCGCCGTCCACACCCGCGCCTGCCCGGGGAGTTGCTCTACGTCGACTGCGTCTACGAGTGCGACAAATGTGGCGCGAGGCGCCTCTGGGGCAATGAGCCGCGCGAAGAGACGGCGTACGGGCGCCATCTCGCTGACGAGGCGTTCGCCCACGTTGTCGACAAGCACGGCATGCGCCGCGAGCGGTGCCCCGCCTGCCGGGGCGTCGGCAGCGACTGTTCGGAATGCGGGGACGACGGCGAGGCGTGGGTCTTCGACAGTCTGGAACCCTGCGGCCCGACCTGCCCGTTGGTGGGCCTCGAGCGCCCGGTGAGCAAGTGATCGCGCAGACGATCCCCCCTCCCCCCGAAGGCCGGGACAGCGGGGACACCGGGGGTCGGGCGGCGCAAGCCTGTGATTTCAGGATGGTCTTTGTAGCGCCCGACGTCCCCGCTTTGCCGGCAGACCGGGGACAGAGACCGGGGACAGACCATCCGAGGCACCCGTGACCGTTCACGAAATCCTCGCCCGGCTCGAACGGGTGTCGAAGACCCATTCGGGTTGGATGGCCCGGTGTCCTGCTCACGAGGATGATCGGCCTAGCCTCAGCGTCGCCGCCGCGGAAGGCGGCCGCGTCCTACTCCGTTGCTTCGCCGGCTGCGACCTGGCGGCGATCCTCGGCGCGCTCCAGATCGAGGTTCGCGACCTCTTTGCGGAGTCTGCGGCTCTTGCGCACGCGCCGGCGGGCTCTGGGCCGGCGGGCGTCCCCCTGCCCGCGCCGCAGGTGCCGGCGGTGGCAGCCTGGCTCCGACAGACGCGCGGGCTACCGGAGGCGGAGGTCGCGCGGATCTTTGGCGCGGCCACGCGGACCGGCAACGCAGTCGTCTTCCGTTACAGGGACACGGCGGGCGGCCTTCTGTACGACAAGTTCCGCCCGCTTGGCGACCGTAAGGTCTTCTGGCGGACGCCGCGCGGGCGACCGAGCGCGCTCTACGGGCTGGCCGACGTGCCGAAGGAGGGTCGCGATCGGGTAGTCGTCGTCGAGGGCGAGCTGGATCTGCATGCCCTCCGTGCCGTGGGGATCCAGGCCGTGGTGTCAGTCCCGGACGGTGCTGGCTCGCGACTGACCGCGGAGCTTCTCCAACCCCTCGCCCAGTACCGGCAGGTCCTGATCGCCACGGACGCCGACGATCCGGGCGAGGAGCTGGCGCGCCGCCTGCGCCAGGAGCTGGGTGCCAGCCGGTGCCGCCGCGTTGTCTTCCGCGACGGTGATGCGCTCTTCAAGGACGCGAACGATGCGCTCAAGGCGGGCTGGACGCGGGAGCGGTTCGAAGTCGTCATGGGTCCGGTTCGCCCGGGGAACGATGGCGATGATGGCGAGACGGTCCTGGTCGCCGGCCACGACGATGCGGAAGGTCCCTACCGCCTGATCGACGGTCAGATCTGCCGCATGCGCCACGACCGCGAGGGAAACGAGCTCGTCCAGGTCCTCGCCAACTTCGACGCCCGGATCTTCGAAGAGGTCGCCTACGACGACGGCGCTGAGGTCGTTCGTGCCTTCAAGATGCGCGGACGGCTGGCATCGGGCGCGGCGCTCGCGGACGCGCGCGTCACCGCCGGCGAATTCGGCGGCATGAACTGGGTGGCAAGCGCCTGGGGCGCCCGCGCGCTTGTCTCCGCAGGCGCCGGCTCCCGGGACCACCTGCGCGCCGCCATCCAGGTCCTGTCGGAGCCCAACGAACGTCTCGTCTTCCGCCACACGGGCTGGCGCTTCCATGAGGGCCACTGGGTCTACCTGTTTCAGGGAGGCGGCGTCGGAGCCGAATCGGTGACCGTGGAGTTGGACCCTCCCCTCGACCGATTCATCCTGCCGCCGGAGACCAAGGATCTGCGTGATGCGGTCTCCCTATCGCTTCGCATTCTCGATGCGGCGCCACCTTCGGTCTCGATTCCGCTTCTCGCGGCTACGTATATGGCGCCGCTGGCGTTCATCACGAGCCCGGACTTCGCCCTGTGGATGGTCGGGCCGACCGGCAGCCTGAAATCAGAGCTGGCGGCGCTGGCCCAGCGCCACTTCGGCACGTTCGACCGAAAGACCCTGCCTGGCAGCTGGACGTCGACCGAGAATGCCCTCGAAGTGCGCCTCTTCACGGTCAAGGACGCCATCGCCGTCATCGACGACTACGCGCCAAACGCCGACTCGAGAGCGCAGCAAGAGCTAGAGAAGCGCGCGCAACGGATCATCCGCGGGATCGGGAACCGAGCGTCCCGCGGGCGGCTCCGCGCCGACCTGAGCCAGCAGCCCGACCGGCCGCCGCGCGGCATGGTGGTCTGCACCGGCGAGGATCTCCCCACCGGTCATTCGATACAGGCGCGCCTCGTGATCGTCGAAGTCGACCGAGAGCGGCTGAACCTCGACGTCATCACCGTTCTACAGGCCAGCGGCGATCGGCTCGCGCACGCGATGCGCGGCTACATCGAGTGGCTGCAGCCCGTGATCCCGCAGCTCAAGAAGGAGATGCCCGCACGCCTGGGTCGGCTCCGCAGCGAGCTGTACCAGATCGGCTCCCACCTCCGGCAAGCCGACGCCCTCGCCCAGCTGCGCGGCGCCTTCGACCTGCTGCTCGAGTTCGCCGAGCACGTCGGCGCCATCGACGACGTCCGTGCGACCGAGCTGCGCGCCGCCGCCCGTCAGACACTCTGGAGGATCGGCGAGACGCAGGGGAACGTGCTCCGCGACCTCGAGCCCGCCGAACGGTTCATCACCGTGCTCGGCACCCTGCTCGAGCAGCGACGGGTCCGCCTCGTCGAGAAAGGCACCTCACCGCGGGCCGACGACGTCGAGGCTGTCGGCTGGTTCGACGAAGACTTCGCCTACCTCCTGCCCGAGGCCGCCCGCCGCCGCGTCGCCACTTTCCTGCGCGAGTCCGGCGAGGCCTGGTCCCACAGCGCCCACGCCCTGCACAAGGCGCTGGTCCGGAAGGGCATCGTTGTCCCGGGCCCGGACGGCCGCCCCGAGATGCAGGTCCGGGTCGGCGACGGCAAGCGCCGCGTCCTCCGCCTTCGACTCACCGCGCTCCGCGGAGGCTCTGTACCCGGTTCTGTCCCGGGCGTGTCCCCGGGTTCGGACGAGACCCGAGACACCGCTAGCGGGCAGAATCTGCCGGAAGATTCCAGGGATAGCGAGGTGATGTCTCGGTCGTCCCCGCTGTCCCCGGGTTCGGGAGGGAGGGGGCCCTGGGACGAAAATTAGTCGATCCCTCTCTGCTCAACGGAGTGCGCCGCGCGGCTACGGCTCGAAGTACCAATTCCCCCTGGCCTGGTCGAATACGTAGCCGTCCTCCAGCAGGACGTGATCTCGCCCGACTGGATCGCCAACCACGACACGAACGCGAATTTCAAATCGGTCGCTGGGTCTAAGCCTTACCAAGCGCTTGTTCCTTATCTCGAAGTGCCCGTCCATTCCCCTCCGCGGGTTTAGGTTCCATCGCTTCTTACCCGTATAGAGGCCGTCGGCCGGTCTCAAGGGCACGACCTTCCCGTTCAGCCGACCGACGAGAGGCATCAAAACCTGCGCACCTAGGTTGTCGGACAGATTCAGGACAGACAGACCCACGTCGGGGTAGGGTCTCTTTTCATCCGCCGACAGACCGGACAACGGGGCGATATCTTGCGAGATAGCGTATCGGATCGGCGCGACGTACTTGCTCGTGTGGCGCTCGTACACTTGCTCGCGTATCTGCTTGATCTCTCTGACGGTCAACTTCGTTCCTCGGGGATGGGCGCTGTTGTACATCCCCATCTTGGCGTGACAATCGTAACAAACCGGAATCGCGTTATCGATCCGGTTGTCGTCGTTCTCGCCAATGTGTGCGAGCTCGATGTCGAGTCCGCACCGCTTTTCGCACAGACAACAATGCCGATCGCACCAGATCAAACGCTGGATCTTATCGGTCGAGCGAAAATCTTTTCGCATCAGATGTCCCTTAGAAGAACGGAACGAACGCGCGGCGTATGTCGACCATGCGCCCTGACTGGAAAAACACTGTGCGCGACCTACTCATCGTCGGGCACCATCCGCCATGGCGGCTGCGACACCGACATCTTTGGCTGCGATGGGGGCAGCTGCATTCCCTCGAGAGGGTCATCATCGGGATGATGAATGATGTAGCGGCGAGCGCTGGCCGCCGTCCGCCGGTTCAACACCCGGATGTGCTCGCCGCCTACTTCCCTGATCACCTCGCCAGCAGCCGCCTCGTGCGCCAGAACCAGAGCATGATGACGATCGAGGGGGATGGTCAGCTCGTCCGACATGCCGAATCCGCTGCTGCCGTAAAACGGATGAACGTTCTTGGGATGGGTCCACATGCTCACGGGGGCGTCGGAAGTGAGAAGGGCGCCTTCCTGCGCATGCAGGAGCTGCCACTTGCGAGCGAACGCCATGTTCGCCAGTCCCGGGATCATCTCTAGCATTTGGCGGATGATCTCGTTGGGATGGACCTCTACTCTGTACTGGCTGGGATCCTTGGCGAACTCAACGAGATCTTGGGCTTCCTCGTCGGAGACTTCGCGGTTTTCTGTCTCTTTGAAGAAACGGCGGATACTCGACTTGGTCGCGTTCATCGCCATCATTTGAGCCATGTACGCAATGGGGATGCTCATCGCCTCGCGCATGTCCCAGCCGCGAAGCCACTGCGCGGCAACGAAGATCGAAATGCGCTCCCGATCCGGGGCGACGGGAGGGAAGGCACCCTCAATTACCCGCGCGATCGCCTCGGCTCCATCGCTTTCGAACGTCGCCAATAGTCTCTCGACATCCTGCGACCGACCGCTGTCGGTCTCGACCGTGTAAAAATCGCGCTCCACCGTGACGTCGTCGGCTGATGCGACGAAATCACGACTGAAATCGTCCCGAGCCACCACCCTAACCTGGCCGCGTGAGTTGGCAAAGCGTCGCAGGTGCAGGCCGGGAACCGTATGGTGCCGCCGGGGATCGTTCACTGGTAAGGAGGCTACCACCCTCTTTGATTGAGGGCCTGCCTTCAGCGCCGCCGACGATGAGGCCCTCCCCGCTGACGGCTACCGCACTCGTTCCCCATCTCCGTCCAAGTCCGCGGCGACGGACATTTCTTGATCTGGCGCCGAAACCGTCGACGCTGGCATGGCTGGCGTCGACGCAACGGGCGCGGGTACGTGTTCGATGGTCTGCGCCTCGATGACGTCAGCCTGAGCGGGCTCATACTCGAGGTCGAGCATCTCGCCGACCACGCGCATGAATGGCTCCGCAGCGATCCGGGGCATGCGTCTCAACTCGACTCCGTCCTTCACAGCGTTCCCGAACGCCAGGAACGAAAGGGTCGAGAAGTTGGCGTCGCGGATCGCGGCGTAGAGGCGCTCGGCGTATTGGATCGGATCGGGTCGGCTCATGGTGGACCTCACTTCTTGGGTTTGTGGGTTGGTGGGAAGGCGACGCTCGCGGCTTGGGCCATCGCCCGGAGAAATGCCTCCTCTGCGCGCGGGTCCTCGTCGAGCAGGCCCGGCCCCCCCGCTTCTGGCGCGGGCGGCGGGTCGTCGAGCGAGGACTGCCACTCCTTGTAGAGGCGCCGGACCTCGGCCGGTGTGACCCGGAGGGCGCTCACGATGTCTTTCAGCTCGCCGCCCTGGTCGAACATGCGGAAGGCCTCGGCGGCGACGTCGCCTGCGGTCTTGAGGCCGCGCACGCCCCGGTTTGCGGCGGCCCGGATCACGTCAGCGGGGTCATAGCGCCAGACGCCGGCGGTATCGCGCTTGGGGCGCAGGTCGCCGCGCAGGCGCATGTGATGCACGGCCGTGACGCCGACACCGAGCTGCCGGGCCACTTGTGACCGCGTGAGCCCGTCGGGCGGCGGGCGTCTCGATCTCGACGGCTGGTCGCTGGCCATGTTTCCCGATGACAGTCGCTCTGCCGCCGCAAGAGTCCAGAACAGCGACGAGCGAACCGACGGGCGAAGAGACGGGTGGAAGAGACGGGCAACGGGCCGATTCAGGCGGCCAAACGCGAATGACGGCACCTTGGTCAGCGTGAAGGCAACGGGTCCCGCGGGGCGGGGCCGCAACGCCGCGGAGCAGGGCGCCGCGGGGAGGACCCGATCCGATGATGAATCTCTCGCTCGCTCAGGTGAAGAAGTTCGGCTCCGAGATCCAGTCGCTCAAGACCAAGCACGAGAAGGCGATCCAGAAGACCAACGACGTGATCGAGCAGGGCGTGGAGGCCACGCTCGCCAGCGCGACCGCGTTCGGGCTTGGTATCTGGCAGACGCGCGCCGATCACCAGAAGCTGCTCGGTGTCCCGGTCGACCTGGCGGTCGGCCTGGCCGCGCACGCGGCCGGCTTCATGGGGATGGGCGGGAAAGCGGCGCCCTATCTGCACTCGATGGGGAACGGCGCGCTGGCCGCGCACTTCCACACGGTCGGACGCGGGGTCGGCAAGGAGATGCGGGAGAAGGCAGGGCTCGCGCCGGTGGCGATGAGCGGTGAGGGTCCGGCGGAGGGGGGATCGAACCTCTCCGACGACGCGCTGCTGGAGATGGCGCGCCGCCGCGGATAGCCCGCGGGGCGACCGCCAGCCAGCACGCATCAGCACAACTACCAACCGCCGCCGGCTCCGGCCGGCGAGCTGAAAGCGAAGGCAGACCATGAGAGACGACGACAGCAGCGGCGACGAGATCCTGGGCGCCGACGAGATCCTGGGTGCGGACGAGATCCTGGGCGCCGACGAGGTTCTGGCGGGTGGCGGCGACGAGAGCGCCGGTGATGAGTCGAGCGGCGACGAGTCCAGTGGGGACGAGCTGGTGGGCCTGCGCCTCTTCCGCCGGAAGCGCAAGAAGGGCGCGCGGACGGCGGCGCCGAATCCGATCGTCCAGAGCCGGCTCGCCCAGCAGGGGGTGATCGTTAAGACGCAGGGCTACAGCAAGGGGCGGAGCCAGTCGCTCGGCTTCGAGTTCCTGGCCATTCAGCCGGGGGCGACGGTCGACGTGCAGGGGAACCCGCAAGTGCTGTTCAAGCCGAAGCGGCTCGTCTACACCGGACCGGCCGGGACCTTCGTAATCCAGGACGTGAAGATCGGCCGCTCGAGCCAGTTCGTGGCGTCCGGCCCCCAGTCGGCGGATGCCTATCCGCCCACGTCGACGGTCGACAACATGGAGCTGGACACTGCGCGCCCGGGCGTCGTGATCACGCTCCGGATCCAGAACGTCAGCGGCGTGGCGGGCGACTTCCGCGCCACGATGTTCGGCCAGGTCGCGGAGTAACCGCCGAGCCCGCCGGCGTGCTCGGGCCCTGCGCCGGCGGGCTTCCCAACGAGGAGGGCCCTCGAAGGAAGGAGAGCGCTCACAATGGCCATGCCCCCGATCGTCGTCGTCGCCGATCTCTTCGCCCACCGAGGCGTCGAGGCCGACCGCGTCCGATCGGAGCAGTCCCTCCTGCTGCTGATGGAGGCGATGTGCGCCATCGACTTGCTGCACCTGCGGCAGCGACGCTACTCGAAGCTCTACGAGTCCGGCGTCGTCTACCGGCGCGAGGACCGCTCCGAGAACTGGCTCGACATCCCGCACGTCATCAAGGCGGGCTGGGGCGACTGCGAGGATCTGGTCTTCTGGCGCGTGGCGGAGCTGCGCCAGCAGAAGATCAAGGCAGCGCCCTTCGCCAAATGGCGGCGCGTGAACGGTGTCTACAAGTACCACGCGCTCGTGCGGCGATTCGGCCCGGGGCGAGATCACTTTGGCCGGGTCGTGAACGCGAAAGCGTGGCTGGAGGATCCATCGAAGCGCCTCGGAATGAACGGCCCCGGCGACGACGGCCGCGGAATCCATGATGACTACGTCCACGCAGCGCAGGGAGGCGCCTCGTGAACCAGGCGGCGAAGGCGAACCCGCTGGTCGAGTACGTCCGGCGGTCGATGGACCTCGGTGATCCAACCGAGATCGAGAGGAGAGCCGACGAGCTTGAGGGCATCGGCTACGAGCGGACGGCCAGCCACCTGCGGGGCCAAGCGACGCGGCTCCGGGCGGAGCGGCAGCCCCCACGAAGGACGTCGGTGTTTCACTCGCCGATTCCCGAGGCCTCCGACGAACAGTGGGCGCGCTTCGTTCGGCTGATGCAGGCCGGTGACGTCGCGGCAGTGACGCCTACGGGACAGGTGGGCATCTTCCAGACGCGGCTGAAGCGGCTGGAGGACCTGGGTTTGGTGAGGGACGTCAAGCGAATCCAGAGAGAAGGCACGCCGAGTTGGACGGCGACGTTCCGGCCGCCGCTGACACTGGCGCGGATGCTCTCGGACCCACTCTTCCAGTACCGGATCTTCGTCGCGAGCATGAAGCGATACCGGGACGAGATCCTGGCCCGGCACCGCGCTGCCATCGGGAAGGAGATCGAGGGCAAACCCGCGACGCTGTCCGGGCTGATGGCCGTGTCCCAGCACGCCGGACCGGCGCTCGCTTCGTGGTTGGCGAACGAAGCAGACCGGCGGCGCTTCAAACAAACGACCGCGGCGTACGGCCGCACGACGGGGGTGTTTTGATGAACGCAATCGCGCGGAGGCCGATGGACGGCGCGTACCGGAGCTGGTCCGACGGGCGGAAGGTCCACCTACTGGTTCGGTTCACCGGCGGCAACCTCGGTCGCGGTCCGGTTACCATGCACGCCGCGACCGACCTGCACCCGGCGCGCGCGGCGGTCAGGCGACACTTCGTGACCAGCGGCGACACGGTCCTTGCCGGCGATCCGGTGGCGACCGAGGCGATGGCAACGCGGGTCGGCCTCTTCAGTGCCTTCCGGCGCATTGGTCGCGCGGCAAAGGGGGCAGCTCTGCTCGCGACTGCCCCGGCTCGAGCCCTGGGCGGTGCCGGCGTGAACGTCCTGAAGACGACGGCCAACCTCGCGAAGGGCGTCGAGAGCGCGACCGCCCTCACCGCGTTCGCAACCAAGCCCCTCGGCTGGCGGCCGGGCAGGAAGCGAGGCGGCCCAGCAGCGGCCGCGCCACCGGGAGAGAGCGAACGGCAGGCCGACGGCGAGACGAAGCAACCAGAAGAGGAGGAGCCCATGAACGACGAGACGAGCGGCAACCCGAAGCCGCAGGCTGATCAGGTCCGCAAGGCGTCCGGCCTGCTCAGGCGCGCCAGCTTCAATCCGAAATCGGCGCGCCACGTGAAGAACATCGCCAAGGCGGCGGCCGCTGGTCACCCCGGTGCCAAGGTTGCCCAGGCCGCCATCGCAGAGGCCCGCCAGAAGCAGGCGAAGGCTCCGCCGATGGCCGCGCTGCCGCCCCTTCCGCGACCACTGAAGTCTGCGGCGTTCACCTCCTGGGGACGAGGCGCGGCGTAGGCGACACATGCGCGAACGCTACGAACGGAACCCCGGCCGTCTCGTCGAACTGAGCGTCGGCGGTTCGCAGGACGTCCTCGATCTCCGCTGGCGAGACGAGATCGCACACGTCGTCTGCGTGACGTTGGTCGGACCTCCGCGGGCCAGCGCCGGCCTGGTCAACGCGGCGGCCTGCGTGGCGCTGGTCCAGTGGGGCGCCGGTGAGGCCGAGGCCGAGGCCGAGATCGACTTCGGCCTCGGCGGTGTGGTGTTCACCGTGCCGGCCAGCTCGATCCGGATCACCGCCGAGTACGAGGGCAACCTGTCCGGGGCCGAGTCGCCTCCTCCGGTGCGCATCGGCGCATTCGCGTCGGTCGGGAGCGGGGCGCGCACGTCGCGGCTGACGCGCACGCGGTTCCAGAGCGCGACGGTTGATCCGGCGGTGGCGGTCGAGTTCGAGGTGCCACCGTTCGCGAAAGCCGTGCGAGTCCTCGGCGGCGACCAGGCGACGCGCTCTCTGCGACTCGACTTCTTCAGCGACACCAGCCAGCCCGCCATCTACTCGGTGCCGGTCCCCGCCGGCGTCGAGTCGCCGCTGGTCGACCTCTCGCCCGACATCACGTCGGTGCGGATGACCAACACCGGTGCAACGGCCCTGATCATGGGGGTGCGCGCCATTTTCGAGCTGGGGATCTGATGGAGGCGCCCAGGATCATGATCTCTGCAGTTTGGGACCCGGTCATCGAGCGGTTCGCCGGGAACGTACCGGTGGCGTTCATCCGCGCGCTGGTCCACGGCGAGTCGGGCGGCGATTCCCAGAAGGAGAACCGGGTCAGCCACGCTGCCGGCTTGCTGCAGATCACCGAGATCGTCCGCAAGGACTGGAATGCGGCCCACGCCGACGCACCGGTCAGCCGGTCCGACCTGTTCGATCCGGAGATCAACATCCGCATCGGTGCTGCGCTGCTGAACCGGATCGTCCAGACCTACCGCCGCCATCCCACACTGAAGCCCAACTGGAGCGCCAGGCGGTACCCGGAACTGGTAGCGCTCGGGTGGAACGCTGGCTACAGCGATCGCGGGGGCGTCGGCCTGGCCGTCGGCGAGCTCGAAGCGGCCGGAGCCAAACCAGACGACGTCACCGTCGACTCGGTAGCACGCGTCGCAGGCGGCCTGCCGCACGCCGCGCGCTTCGTGTCGCTCCCCGAGCGGGTGGCGTACGCGAAGGCCGTGGCCGATCTCTACCTCGGCAGCAAGCAAGCCCCGGTGGTGGCGGCCCGTGGCGGGGCCACCGGCCCGGTCGTGATCGCCGTGCTGGGCGCGCTGGGGCTGGCGCACTTCGGCCGGCGGGGGAGCGCGGCGTGATCACGGTTCGAGAGATCGATAGCCTGGTCCTGAGCGACGACGCCGTTGCATCCCGGCTCTGGCCGCACCTCGGCCCGAAGGTGCGCGGCGCGTACCTTCATGACCGCGACGCCTGGGTGGTTCTGCGACGAACGGTGGAGGCAGGCGGCTCGCTGCCTGTCGCGACTCTGGCGGGGCAGCAGAAGGTGTTTTCGGGCTGGGCGCGCGCCTTCCGGGCCGCTGCTGCCGGGAGGACCAAGCGCTCGCAGCCGGCGGCGAGCGCCCAGCGGACGAACGCACGCGCGTCTGCCGCGCCCGCCGGCCTCGCGGCGCCCGGTCCCGCCGCCGTCACGTCAGCACTGCCGTCCATCGCGGTACCTGCGGCGGCAACCATCACGAAGGCAGGCGGAGGCGCCGGAACCGCGGTCGCCGGTGGCCTCGTTCTGGCGGGCCTCATCGCGGTGGCCGCACGGAGAAAGCGAGCATGAGCTTCTACGAGAACGGAATGACCGACGTCGTTGGCGGCGGCCGGCTCTTCTCGGTCCTATCGCCATCTGCGATCAAGCAGGAGATCGACTCGGTCGACCACTACATCCGCCGCATCGACGGCGACGTCCAGGCCCACAAGGACAAGGTCACCGACCTGCTCCGTGACTGGCACCTCTTCGTCGAGGACTGGACCACCTTCCGTGACGGCGCCGGTTGGTTCGCGCGCACTACCGGTGCCACCTACGACAAGGCGCTCGACTACCGCAAGCGCGCGGACGCGTGGGACGAACTGGTCCACCGCCGGGGTGCCTCGACCGCGCCAGTTGGCACCACGCCGGCGCCGGCGGCGACGGGAGATCTTGTCGGTTCGCTCGTGAAGCTCGCGGGCATCGGCGTCGCGGCCTACGTCGGCGTCAGCCTCATCCAGATCTACAAGCAAAGGGAGAAGGTAAATGACGACCGATCTCGAGCGTGATTCCGCATCGTACGATCGGATCCGGCGCTGGCTGTCCCGGACGCTCGAAGGCGACGCCGTCGACCGCCTGGTCGTGCGGCACGACACCGGTGCCGAGGTCGCTACCATGCGAGGCGACGAGGGCGGTTCCTTCGAGAGCAAGGACGGCCCCGTCGACGAGCTCGCCTCGGCGATCGCAGAGCGCGTGCTCGAGGACGCCATCGGTCTCGGCGGCGTCCAGCGCTACATCGTCACCGCGTACGCCCTCGACAAGGTGATCGGGCGGCTCACTCTCCGCGAGAACGCCGACGCCTCCGGCGCCGGACGCCAGCCCGGCGACCCGATCGACAGCGAGCCCCCCACCGAGAAAGGCCTGCTCACCCAGACGATGCGCCACCTCGAGATCAGCGAACGCACGCACGCCACCGTCGTCGCAAACATCTTCGCGATGCAGTCGCGGATGCTGCGCGAGAAGGACGAGCGCATCTCGCACCTCGAGGATCGGCACTGGGAGACCGTGATCGCCGCCGAGCAGCTCGTGAGCGACCACCACCGGCGCCAACTCGAGAACAAAGCCGCCGATCAGAAGGCCGAGGCGATGCGCGACGTCCTGGGGACCTTCCTGCAGCTCGCGCCGACGGCCGTCAACAAGCTCGCCGGTAAGGCCATCCTGCCGGAGAAGACGTCGCCGGCGCTCGTCGGCCTGCGCGCGCTCGTCGGTGCGCTGAAGCCCGAGCAGCTGGAGGCGATGAAGTTTGTCCTCACGCCCCCGCAGCTCGAGACGTTCACCGAGATCGTCGGTGCCGAGGTCGCCGACGAGGAGAAGAAGACGGCCAACCGATAGGAGAACCCACCATGCCCAACACGTTCACTGCGCTCGATGTCCCGGTCAACGACGGCTCCGGCGTCCCCTTCGTCACGCGAGCGCTGGGGCGGCCGAAGACCATCGTCTTCGCCGGGCCCGTCCTCGGGCGTTACATCGTCGAGGGTTCGAACGACGGCGGAAACAACTGGGACATCCTCGTCGACGACAGCGGCCAACAGGCGCTCTTCACCTCGCAGGCCCCTGGCGTACGCACCTTCGATTGCATCGTCGATCGCGTTCGCGTCCGCAGCGTGGGCAACGCCTCGCTCGGCGCACCACCGACGATCGCGCTCGGCGCGCCGCCGGCGGTGGGCACGCCCGTGTTTGGCATCCTGGACATGCCCGTCGCCCCTGGGCTAGGCGCGCCCTTCGATCTCGGCACCTCGGCCGGTGCTTTCAAGACGTTCATCCTGCGCGGCGCGATCCCGCCGGGGTCCCGTTACAGCATCCTCGGCTCGATCGACGGCGTGCGTTTCGACGAGGTCATGCTGTTCACGAGCGACCAGCAAGGGGCGCGGCCGATCGAGTTCTTCTGCCGGTTCCTTCGAGTCCAGCGCGCCGCAGGTGGCCCGACGCCCGTCCTCGCCTTCGGGTGCGAAGGGATCCTGGAGCCAACATCTGCCCCGAACGAGGTTTCGATCGCCGACGCGGGTCAGGTGGCCGCCAGCTCTGTCGGCACCGAGGAGGTCTTGCGGGAGTACCACCTGCCTCTCGCGCTCCTCGCGCCGGCAAACCTCCGGGTCGCGCTCGCCGGCGAGGGCCGAGGGTCCGCAGGGGCTCGGAACGTCACCTTCCGCGTCCGCGCCGGCGGTGCGGCTGACCAGCCTGACGGCACCGCGCTCCTCACCATCCAGGACGTCGGACCCGGCGACGCCGTCGTGTCGGCCGACTCGCAGGCGTTCGCCCGCCCCATCGACCCCTCGACCCTCATCAAGCTCACCGGCCAGGGCGACGGGACCGCGCCGGCGATCTTGCGCAACTTCGCCCTGCTCTTTCACGCCGACGCGACCTGATCCCGCCCCCCCGATCTCACACCCCCACGCAAGGAGCACCCATGGCCAAAGACGTCGCCCAGAGAGATATCGACCAAAGCGGCTTCCGCATTTCGAACCTCGGAGATCCCAACGCGCCAGGGGACGCAACCAAGACCGACAATGCGACCGTCCCGCAGGCCAATGCGACCGTCGGCTTCGCGGGCCAGAGCCTGCTCGCTGCGCCAGCCGACCACGTCCACCCGATCGCCAGCAACCACTACCCTTACGTGCTCGGACTCTCCGATCTGACCGAACAGGAGCAGAACGGACCAGCCGAGACCGTCGTTGCCCAGTTCCCGGTGGATTTCGCCGCACTCCCGCTCGGCTCCCTGGTCGCGACGCTGGCCGCCGCCGTGAACGTCGACTCCGGAACGGCGACCTTCAATCTCCGGCTGGGCCCCACTCCAGATGTCGCCGACGGCACCATCCTCGCGACCATCACCACGGTGTCGCCCGTATTCGAAGCAAAGTCGTTCTCGAGCGACCCGTTTCCCCGTCCCGACGCCGCGACCTTCTTCAAGGTGACGGCGTCGAACGACAACGCCGGCGCCACCTGCCGGATCAGGGACAAGACGGTCGTCCTTCACAGCACCTAGCGCCGACCCGGGGGAAAGAAAATGAGCTGGCAAAGAGTCGCAGCGCTGGCACTGCTCGTCGGAGGGGCGGTCGCCGCCGCCAAGTTCCACAACGACCTTATCGCGGCGACGCTCGCCGGCGCGGCCGCCGGCTTCGCCGTGAACCGCGAGTCGAACGGGGGGAACGGCGCGAGCTCCAGAACCTACGCGCCGAATTCCACGGCGTCGTCGACGCCTCCACCCCCGACAGCCGGTTAAGCGACGGAGGCCGTCCGTCCGTCAGATTTCGATCGCAACTGACCCCACTCACGCACAAGGAGAACCACCATGGCCAAAGACGTTGCACAGAGAGAGCTCGATCAGGCAGGGTTCCGGATCTCGAATCTGGGTGCGCCCACCACTGAGGGCGACGCCACCAAGACCGACAACACGACCGTCCCCTTGCCGG
>Ga0265328_10000391_pt1 | contig 20501 bp, 13 predicted proteins | sample 41624metaG_FD_202086 | JGI IMG/M metagenome (GOLD analysis project Ga0265328, IMG submission 202086) | Rhizosphere microbial communities from Carex aquatilis grown in University of Washington, Seatle, WA, United States - 4-16-24 metaG | ecosystem: Host-associated > Plants > Roots > Rhizosphere...
GTAGCTCGTGCCGTCGTCTTCGTAGAGCGTGAACGCGCCGTCGGCGCCCGCATAGACGTAGAGCGTGATCGGATCCGGCGCCTTCTCGTCGGTGTACTGCAGGTCGGGCCCGAGCGGCAGGATCGACCCCGCGCGCACGAACACCGGCATCGCGTCGAAGTCGGCCGCCGCGTCGATGGTCTGCCCGGCGCCGGCGCCGCTCTGGAACGCGCCGGTCCAGAAGTCGTACCAGCCGCCGGAGCCTTGCGACGGCGGAAGGTAAACGCTGCGCGTGCGCGCCTGGTACGTCGACACCGGGCTCACCATCAGCGCCGGCCCGAACATGTATTGATCGCCGATCGCGCGCGCGGTCGCGTCGCCGCGGAAGTCCATCACCAGCGCGCGCAGGATCGTCCCCGCGTGCTGGGTCACGCCGCCCGCGAGCGAGTAGATGTAAGGCAGCAGGCGATAGCGCAGCCGATCGAACTTCAACATCGCCGCATAGGCCGGCCCGGTGTCGCCGCCGAACTGCCAGATCTCGCGCGGCGGCGCCTGGCCGTGCACGCGCATGATGGGCAGGAATGTCGCGTACTCGAACCAGCGGGTGTTCATCTCGTACCACTCGTCGGCGGCGTCGGGGTTGGCCGCCGTCGCCGCCGTCAATGTGAACGGCGGCACCGCGTAGCCGCCGCTGTCCAGCGTCCAGTACGGAATGCCCGACAGCGAGAAGCTGAGCCCCGCGGGGATCTGCTTGCGCATCGCGGTCCACGTCGCCGATGCGTCGCCCGACCAGGTCGTCGCGGCGTAGCGCTGCTGCCCGGCGAACCCGTTGCGCGTGAGGATGAAGACCCGCTGCGCGTTCGGCACCGCCGCGCGCTGCCCTTCGTAGATCGCCTGGCTGTTCATCAGCGAGAACGCGTTCAGCACGCGCGCGCCCGAGCCCGCCGCCGTCGGCGTCATGTGCGTCTGGTTCGTCTCGACCTCGACGTCGCCGCTGGTGAACGGTCCCTCGACGATCTCCGGCTCGGTGGCGTCCATCCACCAGGCGTCGATCCCCTTGGAGAAGAGCGCGTCGTTGATCTGCGACCAGTAGAGCTGGCGCGCCGCCGGATTGAACGCGTCGTAGAACGTGAACGGGTAGCCGAGGAAGTCCTTCTTGCCCTCGACGATGTTGGGCTGAAAGACCGCGCCGATCGCGTTCAGCGCGACGTAGTTGTCGGCGCTGAAGGTGCTGCCGGCGATGGCGTTCGGTGGATAGAACTTGGGCCACACCGAGATCATCAGATGAGCGTGGTAGTCGGCGTGGATCGACTGGATCAACCCGATCGGATCCGGGTAGCGCGCCGGATCGAACTCATGCGATCCCCAGGTTCCCGTCGGCCAGTACTGCCAGTCCTGCACGATGTTGTCGATCGGCGCGCTGCGCGACCGGTAGCCGGTGAGCACGTCGGTCAGATCCTGGGCCGACTGATAGTGGTCGCGGCTCTGCCAGAAGCCGTACGCCCATCGCGGCATCATCGGCGCCTGTCCGGTGACGCGCCGATAGCCGGCGACGACCTGGTCCAGCTCGGGGCCATAGACGAACCAGTAGTCGACGCCGTCGCCGACCTCTGACCACAGCGAGGTGGTGCGGTTCGCCACCGGCGGCTTCCAGAGCAGGCGAACGATGCGCGTGAGCGGGAAGTCGGGGTCGAGGCTCCAGTGCAGGTGCACCATCGCCGTCTGGCCGGCCGACAGCGTCACGTGCGCGAGGTCCTCGTTGGGCTGCCAGCCCTGCCGCCAGTGGTCGATCACCAGTTGATCGTCGATCGACAGCTGGATCGTTCCCGACGAGTACGTGCGAAAGGTGTAATCGCCGGTTGCGGGTGCGGTCACCGGGCCGGTCCAGTCGACGGTGCCGCTGCCGGGAGCGACGTCGCCGACCTCGCCGCCGGTTGCGTAGAGGCTGCTGTCGGCGACCGGCAACGGAACCGCCGGCGTGAGGTCACCGAACCGCGTGCGCGAGGTGTTGTCCCAGAGCAGGCCGTAGCCGTCGCTCGACACCAGGAAGGGAATGAAGACCTCGGTGTTGTACTGGTGCAGATCGAGATCGGTGTCCTTGATGTCGATCAATCCGTGCTGATGCTGGCCGAGGCCGTAGAGGGATTCGCCGTCGTTCGGTGCCCACTGCTGGCGCACGTTGTTCGTCGCTTCGCCCTGCACCGTCGCCGGCGTCACCGCACGCCCGTCGCTGGTCTCGGCGAGCACGACCGCGCCCGAGAGATCCAGGAACGTCACCGCGCCCGTGCTTTCGTCGACGCGGACCGTGAGCCGCGCCGTCGTGATCGTCGTCTGACCGTTGCTGGAGGTCTGCGTGAATGCCGTGGCGTCGCAGCGCTTGGGGGCGGTCGCCGCCGTCGTGCGCGTGAAGAACGAAGCGTCGCCGGCGTAGGCGACGCGAATCACGTCGGCGGCGCACACTTCGATGCGCAGCAGGCCGCCGGCGACGGAGAGCGTGACGCCGGTGGCGTTACCACCGTCGGTGCCGGCGTCGGCGCCGACGGTGGCGCGCTTCGCCGAGCACGCGCTCGCCAGCGTGATCACCGCCAGCAGCGACGGAAGCGCGGCCACGCGGATCACGCGGATCACGCCGGCGCTCGTTCGCGCGCACATGATCGCCCTGCCCATCATCGACGGTGAACCAGCCTCTCCGCTGACCTAGTAGCAGCGACGAGGAAAAGCGGGCCACCGGTTACACCACGGGGCCGTCGCCTCGGGCGAGAACCGTGTCGCGGGCCAGGCGGGGGTCGTGATCCGGGTGGTCCAGCGTGTAGTGCAGGCCGCGGCTCTCTCGGCGGCGGCGCGCGCTCTCGACGATCAGGTCGGCGACCAGCGCCAGGTTGCGCAGCTCGAGCAGGTCGCCGTTCACGCGCACGTTCCAGTAGTAGTCGCGGATCTCCGAGCGGATGAGGTCGATGCGTTGCGCGGCGCGCTCGAGCCGGCGGTCGGTGCGCACGATGCCGACGTAGTTCCACATCAGGCGGCGGATCTCGTCCCAGTTGTGGCTGACCACGACGGCCTCGTCGGGCGACGTCGCCTCGCCGGCGTACCAGGGCGCGACGTGGCCGGGGCGATCGGAGTGGGCGCCCTTGACGTCGTCGGCCGCGCGCGACGCGTAGACCATCGCCTCGAGCAGCGAGTTCGACGCCAGCCGGCAGGCGCCGTGTAAACCGGTCATCGAGGCCTCGCCAATCGCGTACAGGTTGCGCACGCTCGTGCGCCCGCGCTCGTCGACGGCGACGCCGCCGCAGCAATAGTGCGCCGCCGGCACGACCGGGATCGGTACGCGCCGCATGTCGATGCCCAGCTCCATGCAGCGCTGGTGGATGTTGGGGAAGCGCTCGACCAGGAAGTCGCCGGGCAGGTGGGTCATGTCGAGCTCGACGTGGTCGTCGCCGGTGCGCTTGAGCTCCGAGTCGATCGCGCGCGCGACCACGTCGCGCGTCGCCAGGTCCTTCATCTCGTGGTAGCGGTGCATGAACGCGGTGCCGTCGCGCAGGCGCAGGATGCCGCCCTCGCCGCGCAAGGCCTCGCTGATGAGGAACGACTTCGCCTGTGGGTGGTAGAGGCACGTCGGGTGGAACTGGAAGAACTCCATGTTGGCCACGCGCGCGCCGACCCGGTACGCCATCGCGATCCCGTCGCCGGTCGCGACGTCGGGGTTCGTCGTATAGAGGTAGACCTTGCCCGCGCCGCCGCTCGCCAGCACGACGGCGCGCGCGGTGGCGGTCTTCACCTCGCCGGTGGTCTGGTCGTAAAGGTACGCGCCGAAGACCGCATTCGGCCCGCCGTACTTCGCGGTGGTCAGCAGATCGATCGCCAGGTGATCGGGTAAGACCTGGATGCGGTCCTCGCGCTCCATGACGCGCCGGAGCAGCGTGCGGTGAATCGCCGCGCCGGTGGTGTCCTTCGCGTGCACGATCCGGCGCGCGGTGTGGCCGCCCTCGCGGCCGAGCTCGAACTGCCCGTCGGGGCCGCGGTCGAAGGGGACGCCGAGCTCGTTGGCGAAGCGCAGGATGTGCTCGGGCCCCTCGCGCAGGCAACTCTCGACCGCCTTGCGGTTGCACAGGCCGTCGCCGACCCGCAGCGTGTCCTCGATGTGGGTCTCGATGCGATCCTCGGGGTCCAGCACGCCGGCCACGCCACCCTGCGCGTAGCTGGTGTTCGACTCCGACGCTGCGCGCTTGGTGGCGACCAGGACGCGCCCATGCTCGGAAGCCCGCAGCGCGAAGTAGAGCCCGGCCAGCCCGGAGCCGATGACCAGATAGTCAGCTTCCAGCACGCCTGCAATCTAGCAGACTGCTCCCCGGGCGGACGTGCCGGCGAGACGCCAGACGTATGTTACGATCAGCCCCGGTCTCATGCCCAGGCGACGCGCCCAACCATTCTCGAGCGACCTCGCGCGCGTTTGCGCCGTCGTCGCGCTGGTGCCGGCGCTGGTGCTGGTCGCGCAGTCGTCGTCGGCGCGCGCGCAGATGCGCAAGAGCACCAGGGTCGACGGCACCGTCGAGTTCACCAACGCCCGCGGTTCGTCGGGCGGGGGCACCTTCTGGTCGCGCGAACGCCAGGACGGCGTCGTCGAGTTCACCAACCTGCCGCCGGTGGGCGCGCGCTGGAAGGTCTGGTTGCGTACCGGGCCCGGCAAGGCAGCCGCGTTGCGCGGGACGACCGACATCGTGCCGGCCGAGGACACGTCACCGGCGCGCTTCTCGCGTTACGACCAGCACATTCAGGATCAGCAGTCGTTCTTCGGCATCCCCGAGCCGCTGATTCGCGCGGTGATCAAGACCGAGTCCGACTTCGATCCCAACGTCGTGTCGAGCGCCGGCGCCAAGGGGCTGATGCAGCTGATGCCCGACACCGCGCGCCTCATGGGCGTGAGCGACGTGTTCGATCCGCGGCAAAACATCATGGGCGGCGCCCGCTACTTACAGGTCCTGGCGCGCCGCTTCTGCAAGACGCCCGCGCAATCCAGCGAGGCCGAGGGCGGCGAGCGAACGCTGGTCTGCTCGTACGACGAGAAGATCAAGGTCATCGCCGGCTATCACGCGGGCCCGAACGCCGTCGAGAAATACGGCGGCATGCCGCCCTACGAGACCACGCGCGCCTACGTGACCGCGGTGATGCGGCGCTACGATCGCTATCGCCAGGCGGCGCCCAGCGCCGCCGGCATGGCCGAACGGTAATGGGCGTGTCCTCGACTCCGAGCGGTTCGTCGGGCAGGGGCCAGGATCCGGCGCAGGGTCCGATGCACGGCGCGCCCGATCCCGAGTTCGCCGAGCACATCGCCAGCGCCGGCAGCCTGGTCGCCGCCCAGCGCTACGAGGAGGCCGAGGCCGAGGTGCTGCGCGCGCTCGCGCGCGTGCCCGGTGATCTGCGCGCTCTGAACCTGCTGGCGCTGGTGCGGTTCAAGGTCGGCCGCCTCGACGACGCGCGCGCGACCTATCGCGAGATCGCGGACCGCGCGCCCAACGATCCGGCGGTGCGCCGCAACCTGGGCTTGCTGGCGCTCAAGGCCGAGCGCGCCGACGAGGCGGTGGCCGAGCTGGAGATGGCCGCGCACCTGGCGCCCGACGACAAACGGTCGTGGAGCTACCTCGGCTACGCGTACACCCGCTTCGGTGACGCGGTCGCGGCGGCGGCGGCGTTTCGGCGCGCCGGGCAGGACGCGGTCGCCGACGAGCTCGAGGCCGCGCACCCGCCGACCGCGATCTCCGACGCGCCGCCGACGGCCGCTCCCGCGGCCGAGCCGCCGGCGCAGGCGGCCCCACCGCTCGAGCCGCCGCCCGCAGCGCCCGCCTCCGCTGTGCGCGCGGGGTCGCGGTCGCAGGTCTCGCTGATCTCCTCGTGGAACGACGCCGTCGCGCGCCGCTCGGCCGAGACGCGTGCCGTGCCGATGGTGTCGTTCGTGATGTCCTCGCTCGGCTTGAGCCCCGGCAACGGGCTGGCGGCGATGGTCAAGGCGGGCGCGCCGATCCGGCTCTCGGTGCGCGATGGAGCGCACGTACGCGCCGACGCCGCGATGGCCAGCGTCGGCGCAGCCGAGGGCGAGCGCGCCGTGCGTCGCGTGCGCGGCCGTCCCAGCGGCGAGTGGCTCGGCTCGCCGTTGCGCCCGTTCTATCGCCTGACCGGCACGGGCGAGGTCTGGGTGTCGGGCACCAGCCAGCGCTGGGCTGCGCTGACGCTCGACGAGGACATCCTGTACGTGCGCGAGGATCGCGTGCTGGCTTTCGACGGCTCGGTGTCGTGGGAGGCGGGCCGCATCCCCGGCGACGGTCTCCGCCTGCTGCAGTTCCGCGGGCGCGGCCAGGTCGTGTTGCAGCTGGGCGGGTTGCCGGCGGCGGTCCGCGTGAGCGAGGACGCGCCGGCGCGGGTTTCGCGCGGCGCGCTCCTCGGCTGGGTCGGCCGCGTGGTCGCGCACCGCCCGCGGCGCGAAGGGCCGCTGCAGATCGTGTGCGAGGGGGACGGTGTCCTGCTTCTGGAAGCCCGAAGGAGCTCTGTCTGAATGGCGAACCTGCGTCGAGAATTCACCAACCTGCCGAACCTGGTCACCATGGGGCGCGTCGCGCTGGTGCCGTTCGTGCTGCTTTTTATCGACAATTTCAGCCCGCTGCGAAGCTTGATCGCCAGCCTGCTGTATCTCGGCGCCGCTGCCGGCGACGCGCTCGACGGCTACCTCGCGCGGAGCCGCGGCCAGGTGAGCATGCTCGGCAAGTTTCTCGATCCGCTGGCCGATAAGCTGATCGTCACCGCCGTCCTGGTGTTCATGGTCGAGCTCGGACGCGTGCCGGCCTGGGTGGTCGTGGTGCTGCTCGCGCGCGACTTCGCGATCAACGGCCTGCGCAGCGTCGCCTCCGCGCAGGGGCTGGTGATCGCCGCCAGCGACGGCGGCAAGATCAAGACCGCGCTGCAGCTGGTGGCGATCATGATGCTCCTGATCTACTTCCGCTACCCGGCCCTGGGCACGTCGATCGCCGTCGACTATCACAAGGTCGGGCTCAAGGTCCTCTACATCTCGATGGCGGCGTCGCTGGTCTCGGGCGCGCAGTACCTGCGCGACTTCTTCAGCGCGGTGTTGCGCCAGCCGCGCGCCGCCGCGTGATCGCGTTCGGCGCCGAGTCGCTCGAGCCCGCCGACGCCGCCCGACGCGCGTCGCGCGGCGCTGATCCGTTCTGGCTCGCATCGCCGGGGCCCGATGCCGACGTGGGGGTCGCGTTCGACTACGTCGGCTGCGATCCGGTGCGGGTCGTCGGCGACGCCGGCGGACGCGACGTCGACGCGCTGGAGGACGCCTGGCGCGCCGAGCGCCGCGCCTGGGCCGACGCGGGCGCGCCGTCGGAGACGCCGCCGCCAGGGTTGCCCATCGGCGTCGGCTTCCTTTCCTACGATCTCGCGCGGCGCTGGATCGCGCTGCCGTCCCGCGCCGCTGACGACCACGGTTGGCCCGAGCTCGAGTTTCGCTTTTACGACGCGATCTGGATGCGCGACGCCGAGACTGGAGCGGCGCGGATCCTCGCGCGCGACGACGCGGCGGCGCGGCGGCTGGCGGATCGTCTGGCGCGCGCGAAGCCGGTGGAACCACCCGCGTTCTCGCCGCTGCGCGCGGAGAACAGCGACGCGGGCTACCTGGCCGCCGTTGACCGCATCCTCGGATATCTGGCCGCGGGGGACGCCTATCAAGTCAACCTGGCGCGCCGACTGTCGGCGGCCGTGGGCCCAGGCGATGCGATCTGGCTCGCGCAGGCGCTACGGTCGGTCGCCCCGGCGCCACACGCGATCTGGCTCGTGCGCAATGGCGGACGCGATCAGCTGATCGGCAACTCGCCCGAGCGGTTCCTGCGGGCCGACGGCCGCGGTGGCATCGAGACGCGGCCGATCAAGGGGACGCGGGCGCGTGGCGCTGAGCTCGACAGCCGGCAGCGCGCGGAGTTGCTGGCGTCCCCCAAGGAGCGCGCCGAGCACGTGATGATCGTCGATCTCGAGCGCAACGATCTCGGGCGCGTGTCGGTGCCGGGCTCGATCACCGTCGAGGGTCTGGCGCGCGTGATGGAGCTGCCGACGGTGTTTCACCTGGTGACGACGGTTCGCGGGCGATTGCGCCGCGACATCGGCCTCGCCGCCTTGCTGCGCGCGACGTTTCCTGGCGGCTCGATCACCGGCGCTCCCAAGAAGCGCGCGATGGAGATCATCGAGGAGCTCGAGCCGGTGCGGCGCGGCCCGTACACCGGCGCGACCGGTTGGCTCGGCGCCGCGGGCGATCTCGATCTCTCGATCGCGATCCGCACGGCGCTCGTGCGCGGCGATCGCCTCACGCTGTCCGTCGGCGGAGGCATCGTCGCCGACTCGCGCCCCGCCGCCGAGCTGGCGGAGACCGAAGCGAAGGCGAGCGCGTTCACGGCGCTGTGCCGCGGCGGCAGCCGAAACGCGTAGCGCGATCGGCTGCCCGAGCGCGATCTCGCGCAAGGCCTGCCCCCACCCCGACCCTCCCCCGGCGGACCGGGAGAGGGGGCCTGAGGGGAGCTTGTCGTCGGAGAAACGCCGGTCCCGTCCGCCGTACTCGGGGGAGGGGCGGGAACTCGGGAGAGAGAGCCGTGAAACGCCGGTCCCCTCCCCCGTACTCGGGGGAGGGTTAGGGGAGAGGGCAAGCCTTGCGAAATTGGCGCGCGCCTCGATTGAACGTCATTTGGTGGTCGTCAGATCCGCCAGGTGCCCGGTCATCATCAGCAGCGACAGCACGGTCCAGGACTCGTTGTAGTAGAGGCTGTCGCCGAGCAGCGTCAGCGACGCGACCGCGGCGTAGGCGTCGTCGCGCAGCTTGAAGTCGGGCGGCGTGGCCATCGCGGCGACGCCGGCCGGCCCGACGAAGGCAGCCAGGGCGAGCCCGGTGTTGGGCATCGGCGTGCCGTCGAGCGCATAGCCGTCGACCAGGTGGGTCGCGCCGATGCCCGCGTAAAAGCCGCTGATCTTTTGCACGTAGGCGAGCGCGCGCGGCTCGGCGAACCAGCAGTCGTCCTGCGCGATGCGGAACGGCGTTCGGCACGAGTCGAGCTGGTAGTTGGTCGGCTTGCCCGGCGGCGCCATCGGTACGCCGGCCGGCGTCGACCAGGCGGGCACGAGGCCATTGGTGGCGTTGCCGTTGGCCATGTTGAGCGCGGCCTCGAGCACGCGGTAGCTCGACTCGACGACGCGGTTCCAGTCGTCGACGTTGCCGGTGACCCTGCCGAAGATCCGGTAGTACGCGGGCGCCAGGTACGAGATGTTGATGATCTGCGCGCCCCCGAACTGATCGCCGGGCGCGAGCACGTCGCCGAGGTTGTGGTCGACCTCGTTGGTCCAGATGAGCCCGATCTGCTTCTTCGCGGCGTCGAGGTAGCTGGTCGCGAGCGACCCGCGACCGCCCCACCTCTTGTCGGCCATCACCAGCGCGAATGCCATGTCCTCGTCGCCGTCGGTGGCGGCGCCGGTCCCCGACGCTGCCGTGCCCTGCGGGTTGATCTCCCAGTTCATCAGGCCGTCGGATTGGATCCAGAGCTGCTCGTACTTCCACAAGTTGTCGAACAGGGTCTGGTCGTCGAGATAGACCGCGGCGATCATGCCGTAGCCGATCCCTTCGGAGTTCGACGAGTTGAACGGGTTGCCCGAGTTCGGCCGCTTCACGCGCTGGAAGCCACCAGCGCCGTCGCTGGTGACGAGGTCGGTCTTCCAGCGCGCGTAGGCCGCCTGCAGCGCGGCGTCGCTCGCGGCCGGCGGCAGCACGCACATCCCGAGGCCGGGCACGAAGCGCGTGCCGGCGTCGGCAGCCGCGTCGGCGGTTGCATTTGCGTCGCGCGCGCCGCCGTCGGGCGCGCCCGCCGCGCCGCCGCTGCCTCCTCCGAGACCGCCGCCGGATCCGCCGGCGTGCGCCGTCGCGCCGCCAGCACCGTCCGTCATGCTCGTCGGGTGCCCGCTGCAGCTCGCGGCGGCGAGCGCCACGCACACTCGGGCCAGAACCCAGCGGAAACCTGCGGGGGCCGTGCTCACCCGCGAAACATAGCCTAAGTCGCCGCGTGCCGGCGTCGTCGGATCAAGACCGCGACCGCCGCCAGCACCACGACGACGCTGACCACCTGTCCCGTGGACAGCAGCACCGCCTCGCCGGTCGGCAGGCCCAGCCAGCGCGCCAGCCGCGGCGTGGCGAAGTGAACGAGATAGAGGCGCGCGAAGTCGCCGCGGTACATCTCGATGCCGAAACGCAGCACGCCGTAGAGCACGGCGTAGATCAGGATCAACGTCCCCGGCGGGACCGGGCTCGTCGGTCGACGAGCGGCGCCGGATCCGCCGCCGGCGCGTTTCCGCAGCCACCGCCGCGCGAGCAGCAGCGCGGCGAAGATCGCCAGCTCGCCGATCGCCTCGTAGAGCTGCGTCGGAAACAGCGGTGGCGTCACCGTCGCGCCGTCGGGGATGGCCGAGACCGAGCGCAGCTCGTCGAACGCGACGCTGTCGGCGGTGAAGCGCGTGCACCAGTGCGCCGCCGCGTCGCACGCCTTGCCGAAGCAGCAGCCGGCGCTGAAGCAGCCGAGCCGCCCGAAGACGTGTCCGATCGCGAGCGATGGCGCGTACAGATCGCCGAGCGCCCAGAACGACCAGCCTTGCCGGCGCGCGAAGTAGAACGCGAACACGCTGGCCGCGATGAACCCGCCGTAGAACACCAGCCCGCCCTCCCAGACTTGGAAGGCGCGGGTGCAGTCGTCGAGCACGCGCCCGAAGGTGCGCGCCGCCATCTGATCGTCGCCACCGCCGGCGCAGATGAGCGCGAAGGAGCGGGCGTTGAGCGCGACGTAGAGCAGCCGCGACCCCAGCAATCCGGTCACCAGCATCCAGAAGGAGAGATCGAGGACCTTGCTGCCGTCCAGCCCCTGGCGCCGCGCCTCCCGAAACGCGAGCACGATGGACACGGCACAGCCGCAGCCGATGAGCACGCCATAGGTGTGGAGCCCGATCTCGCGTCCCCCGAGGTGAAGAGACAAGAGCATCGGTCTCATGGCGTGCTGGGAGGCCTCCGCCTCAGGACGTCGACGTCGCCGCCGGGCGGGGCTTGAGCATGTCGAGCACCATGAGCCCCACGCCGATGCACAGCGCCGCGTCGGCGATGTTGAACGCCGGCCACTCGTGGTCCTTGACGTGCCAGACGATGAAGTCGGTGACGCGCCCGTAGAGCACGCGGTCGACCAGGTTCCCGATCGCGCCGCCGCCAACCAGTCCCAGCGCGACCTGCAGCCGCGTCGCGCGCGCGTCGGTCTTGCGCAGGTAGAAGATCACCAGCGCGAAGGCGGCGATCGCCATCAGCGTCAGCACGATGCGGCCGCCTGACATCGACTGAAGCATGCCGAACGCGACGCCCGGATTCTCCGAGTAGCGCAGCTTGAAGAAGCCGTCGATCACGACCTTGGGCCGATACGGCCCGAGCGGCCGCAGCACATCGCGCGCCAGCGCCTTGGTCCACTGGTCGAGCGCGATGCTGATGACGGCGAAGACGCCGAACAAGATGTATCGGCGCGCCGGCGAGACGCTCGTCGCCGCGCTGCTGCCCGCGCCGGCCGCTTTTGGGAGGGCGCTCACGCCGCGCTCCCGCGCTCGCCGGCGCCATTGTGCAGCGGCAGGTCCTCGACCACGGCCGCGCAGCGCCGGCACAGGTTCGGGTCGTGGTGGCTCCCCGAGGCCTCGCCCGTGCGGCGCCAGCAGCGCGGGCACGTGGGACCGGGCGCTTCGACGATCTGGATCTCGGTCGCGCCGGCCGCGTCGCCGGGGTCGATGTCGACGCCCGAGATCACGCACAGCTCGGTGAGGTGCTCGCGATTCCACTCCCAGTGCGGGCGCTCGGCGGCGGACGGCTTCACCTGCGCGCGCGCCTCCAGCGACTTGTGGCCGGCGGCGCGAAACGCCTCCAGCGGCGCGAGGATCGCTTCGCGGCGCGGGCGGATCTCCTCGAGCCAGCGGCGGTTGGGGTTCGATTTCATGCTGCGCCCGGGGATCGCCTGCTCGCCGCGCACCGACGCGTGCACGTCGAACTTCACGCCGGTCGCCTTGCCGAGCTCGTCGGCGATGTCCTCGGCGGTGAAGCAGAGGATCGGCGCCATCCAGGTCGCCAGCGTCTTCACCATCTCGTACAGCGCCGTCTGCACGCTGCGCCGCACGCGGGAGTCGGGCGCCTCGCAGTAGAGCGTGTCCTTGATCGGGTCGAGGTACTCCGACGACATGGTGATGACCGCGTCGGTGAGCAGCCGCACCACGGTGTGGAACTCGTAGCGCCGGTAAGCCTCGAACACCTCGTGGTCGCGCTCGCGCAGCACGCCCAGCGCCAGCAGATCCAGCTCACGCAGGTATTGATCCTCGAGCGCGTCGCGCCCGGGCGCGAAGTCGTAGAGGTTCGACAGCAGGTACCGGCAGGTGTTCCGGATCTTGCGGTACGACTCGCCGAGCTGGTTGAGGATCGTCTGCGAGAAGACGATGTCGTTCTGGTAGTCGGCGGCCGCGGTCCACAGGCGCAAGAGCTCGGCGCCGTTCTTCTCCATCCAGACCGCGGGGTCGACGTAGTCGATCTTCACGCCGCTGGCACGCGCCTTGGCGATCTCCGACTTCGAGTACGGCTTGCCGCGCTCGTCGAGCACCCAGCCGTGCGTGAGCACGCCCTTGTACGGCGCCTGGTGGCGCGTCGCCACCGACGTGAGCAGCGACGAGTGGAACCAGCCGCGGTGCTGGTCGGCGCCCTCGAGGTAAAGGTCGACCTTGTCCCCCGCATCGACGAGCTTGCCGTCGGCGACGGCGGCCCAGGAGACACCCGACTCGAACCAGACGTCGACGATGTCGCCCTGCTTCTCCAGCGCGCGGCTGCCGCACGCGCTGCACCCGGTGCCGGGCGGCACCAGATCCGACGCGGGCCAGGTGAACCAGGCGTTCGACCCCTCCTTGAGAAAAACCTCCGCCACGTGCTCCATAACATCCGGCTCGAGCAGATCCTTCCCGCATTTTCCGCAACGGAAGGCGGGGATGGGCACGCCCCAGACGCGCTGCCGCGACAGGCACCAGTCGGGGCGCGCCTCGATCATGCCGCGGATGCGGTTCTCGCCCCACGCCGGGATCCACTGCGTGCGCCCGATCTCGGCCAGCGCCTCGGCGCGCAGCGACGTCGGGTCGGTGCCGTCGCCGAGGCGCGCGAACCATTGCTCGGTCGCGCGAAACACGATCGGCGTCTTGCAGCGCCAGCAATGCGGATACTGGTGGCGCACCGACTGGCCCGGCTTGTTGAGCAAGTAGCCAGTGTCGGCCAGCCGCTGCACGATCTTGGGGTTGGCCTCGAACACCCCGAGGCCGCCGAAGTCGGCGACGTCGGCGGTCAGCTTTCCCGAAGCGTCGACCGGCGCGTAGATCGGCAACCCCACCTGGCGCCCCACGACGTAGTCGTCGGCGCCGTGTCCGGGCGCGGTGTGCACCAGGCCCGTGCCCGCCTCGAGCGTCGCATGGCGCGCGAAGTAGAGCCGGAACGCGGCGTCGCTGCGGGGCGCGATCCCGAGCGGATGCCGGTAGCGCGTGCCCAGCAGCTTTTCGAAGCTCTCCCGGGGAATGCGGATCCAGCGATCCATCGGGCACTCGAGCGCGCACGCCGCGAGGAAGCTCTCGGCCAGCCCTTCGGCGACGACGAGCAGCTCGTCGGAACCGTCTTGCAGCTTCACCGGCAGCGCGACGTAGCTGAGCTCGGGGTTGGCGACGATCGCCAGGTTCGCCGGCAGCGTCCAGGGCGTCGTGGTCCAGATGACGAACGCGGCCGGCCGCCCCGCCAGCGTCGGATCCGCCGCGGCGAGATCGCCTTCGATCGGAAAGCGCACGTAGATCGACGGCGAGGTGTGCTCCTCGTACTCGACCTCGGCCTCGGCGAGCGCGGTGCGGTGCACGACGCACCAGTGCACCGGCTTCTTGTCGCGGTAGATGAGCCCGCGGCGCGCGAAGCCCGCCAGCTGGCGCACGATCGTCGCCTCGTAATCTTTCGACAGCGTCAGGTAGGGATCGTCCCAGATGCCCAGGCAGCCGAGCCGCTTGAACTCGGTGCGCATGACGTCGACGAACTTCAGCGCGTGCGCGCGGCAGCGCTCGCGAAACTCGGCCGGCCCCAGCTCGCCTTTGGCCTTGCCGAGCTCCTTCTCGACCTGCTGCTCGATCGGCAGGCCATGACAATCCCAGCCCGGGCGGAACACCGCGCGCCGGCCCATCAGCAGCTGCGAGCGCACCACGATGTCCTTGAGCACCTTGTTGAGCACGGTGCCGTAGTGGATGCCGCCCGTGGGATAGGGCGGGCCGTCGTGCAGCACGAACGGCGGCGCTTCCTCGCGCAGCCGTGCCTCGAGAATCTTCGCGTATTGACGCTCCTGCTCCCAGCGCGCGAGCCACGCGGGCTCGCGCTTGGCCAGGTCGGCCCGCATCGGAAAATCGGTCTTGGGGAGGTTCAGCGTCGCTTTCCAGTCCACGGTTGGCGCGGATACTACCAAAATCTCGTCGCGGCACCGGGAAGGGTGCTGGTAAAACCCTGGCATGGACGAGCGAGTCCCCTGGGACCAGTACTTCATGAACATTGCTCAGGTGGTGGCGTCGCGCTCGACCTGTCCACGCAAGTTCGTCGGCGCGGTGATGGTCCGCGATCGGACGATCCTGTCGACCGGGTACAACGGTTCGATCCGCGGCATGCCGCACTGTACGGACGACGGACACATGATGGAGAACGACCACTGCGTCGCCACGATCCACGCGGAGGCGAACGCGATCATCCAGGCGGCGAAGAACGGCGTGATGATCGACGGCGCGATGATCTACGTGACCGCCAGTCCCTGCTGGAACTGCTTCAAGCAGATCGCGAACGCGGGCGTGAGGCGCATCGTCTACGGCGAGTTCTATCGCGACGAGCGTATTTTTCAGGTCGCAGCGCGTCTCGGGATTGACTTGCTGCATTTGCAAAGTCACGTGGAGACACCGCGTCGTTGAGCTCGAGGGCTCCGAGATACGACGATGTGTGATCGTGGTGCGGAGGCTGTGCGGAGGCTGCGAAACAAGCGTGATCGGCTGCCCACAATCGGCTACGCGAGGGAGCGAGTGCGCGCGAATGGGGTAAGGTGTGAAGAGACTGCAACTTTTTTTGGTTGACCGCTTACCGCAATCGCAGGCAGGCTTGAAGAGATGCTGCGAGTCGCAATCCTCGGAAGCGCGCTTCTGTTGGCAGTTACCGGAAAAGCAGGGACGGCATCGGCCGAACCGGGCGAAGGAGTGGGGGCGAGCGAGGGCGGGGGATCGCATGCCGGTGCCCAATCTGGTTCTGACGACGGTGCTGACAGTGCCGAGGCGCCGAAGACGCGCCACGGCGCCAACGGCGTCTCGATCAAGAAGCACGGCAAGTTCACCGGGCGCGTGGTGCCCGAGATCGCGCTGCGCAAGCAGCCGCTGGGGACGCCGTCAGGCGATCTCGAGCTGCGGATGCTCGGCCTCGACGAGTCGGTCAAGGTCAACATCTACAACTCCGACGGGTCGTACAACATCGAGTCGCTGCGCTCGCTCGATCACGTGCTGCGCTGCCGCCGCACCGACGACGAGAAGCCGATCGAGCCGCGGCTGTTCACGATCCTCTCGCACGTCTACGACCATTTCGGCGGCAAGGCGATCGACGTGGTCTCCGGCTACCGGAACCAGCGCAAGAAGACCAGCAACCACTACAAGGGCACCGCGACCGACATCCGCATCGAGGGCGTGACGCCCAAGAAGATCGAGTCGTTCGCCGAGACGCTGGATACGGGCGGCCTGGGCATCGGCCTGTACCCGCGCGGCCAGTTCGTGCACATCGACGTGCGCCCGCTGCCGAGCTATCGCTGGATCGACATGTCCGCGCCGAACCCGAACGCCGCCGAGAAGCGCCCGCCGCGCGACTGGAAGCGCAAGAAGCTGCAGAGCTAGAGCTCCGAGAGCGGGATCCGTCGTTCCGCGATCGGCCCTGGTTTATGGCCATCTTGCTCGAGGGGGCAGGGCGGCGGTGGGCTCGGTTTCTTGCAAACCAAGGCGGCGTCCTTTAGCTTGCGAGGCAGTATGGCGGAGAAGCAGCTCGACCTTCTGGCGGCTGGGGCCAAGCCCTCGGCTGGCAATGTGCCGGAAAAAGGGGGCAAGCGCGGCGGTGGTAAGGGGAAGGGCGGAGGCGGTGGTGGTGACGGCGGTGGCGCGGATGGTCCGACGCCGCCGGCGGATGCGTCGCTCGCGGACGAGGCTCAGCGCCGGTATCTGAACTACGCGGTCAGCGTGATCACCGCGCGGGCGCTGCCCGACGTGCGTGATGGGTTGAAGCCGGTGCAGCGGCGAATCCTCTACGCCATGCACTCGAACCTGCACCTATACCCCGACTCCAAGTTCCGCAAGTGCGCGACCATCGTCGGCGAGGTGCTGGGAAAGTACCATCCGCACGGCGACGCGTCGTCGTACGAGGCCATGGTGCGCATGGCGCAGTGGTTCTCGCTGCGCTACCTGCTGGTCGAGGGCCACGGCAATTTCGGCTCGCTCGACGGCGATTCTCCGGCGGCCTATCGCTACACCGAGGCGCGGCTCGCGCCGCTGGCGATGGAGCTGCTCGAGGAGATCAAGCAGGGGACGGTCGACTTCCGCCCCAACTACGACGGCACCACCGAGGAGCCGATCGTGCTGCCGGCCAAGGTGCCGCAGCTGCTGGTCAACGGCTGCACCGGCATCGCCGTCGGCATGGCCACCAACATTCCTCCGCACAACCTGGAAGAGGTCTGCCACGCGGCGATCGCGCTCATCGACGACAAGGATCTGCAGACCAAGGATCTGCTCAAATTCATCAAGGGCCCGGATTTCCCCACGGGCGGGCAGATCACCAACTCGAAGAAAGAGCTGCGCGAGATCTACGAGAGCGGGCAGGGCGGCGTCCGCCTGCGCGGCGAGTGGGAGACCGAGAGCCCCAAGGGCAAGGAGAAGGGCGGCGATCGCATCGTGATCACGTCGATCGCGTTTGGCGTCTCCAAGTCGACGCTGGTCGAGCGCATCGCCGACGTGATCATCAACAAGAAGCTGCCGATGCTGGTCGACGTGCGCGACGAGTCGACCGACGACGTGCGCATCGTGCTCGAGCTCAAGAGCGGCGCCGATCCCGCGCTCGTGATGGCGTACCTCTACAAGCACACGCCGCTCGAACAGTCGTTCCACGTCAACCTGACCTGCCTGGTTCCGACCGAGAACAAGGAGATCGCCGGCCCGCTGCGGCTGGATCTCGCGGCGATGCTGCGCGAGTTCCTCGAGTTCCGGCAGGACGTGGTCACGCGGCGCTTCCAGTTCGAGCTCGGCGAGCTCGAGCGCCGCATCCACATCCTCGAGGGCTTCGAGACGATCTTCGACGTGCTCGACGAGACCATCAAGCTGATCCGCCAGTCCGACGGCAAGGCCGACGCCGCTGCGAAGATGATGAAACGCTTCGGGCTCGACGACGTGCAGACCGACGCGATCCTGGAGCTCAAGCTCTACAAGCTGGCCAAGCTCGAGATCCTGCTCATCGTCGAAGAGCTCAAGAACAAGCGCACGCGCGCCAAGGAGATCCGCACGATCCTCGGCGACAAGCGCAAGCTGTGGAAGGTGATCCGCACCGAGCTCGCCGAGGTCGCCGAGAAATTCAAGGACAAGCGGCGCACGAAGATCGGCGGACCGGGCGGCGAGGACGTGGCGTTCGACGCCGAGGCGTTCATCGTCGACGAGGACGTCACGGTGATCCTGTCGCGCGACGGTTGGCTCAAGCGCGCGAGGGAGATCAAGGACATCTCGGCGACGCGCTTGCGCGAGGGCGACGCCGTCCTGGCGGGCTTGCGCGGCTCGACGAAAGAAGCGATCGCGATCTTCTCGAACCAGGGCAGCTGCTACGTCACGCGCGTCAACGACGTGCCGGCGTCGACCGGCTACGGCGAGCCGGTGCAGAAGCTGTTCAACTTCCGCGACGGTGAGCGCGCGGTGGCGGCGATGCTGCTCGACGCGGCCAGCGCGCCCGCGGGCGCCGTCGCGCTGGCGATCACACGCCAGGGCTACGGCCTGCGCTTCACCCTCGACCCGCACCGCGAGCTGTCGACGCGCGCCGGCCGCCGCTTCGCCAAGCCGGCCGAGGGCGACGAGATCGTCGGCGTCGCGGTCGCCGATAGCGACGGTGTGGTCTGCGTCGTGACCACCGAGGCGCGCGCGCTGGTGTGCCGCGTCGAGGAGATCCCCGAGCTGGCCAACCCGGGTCGCGGGGTGATCGTCATCAAGGTCGACGCCGACGATCCGGTGGTCGGCTTTGGCGTGGGCCGAGCCCGCGACAAGGAATGGCTGACCGCCGAGACCGATGGCGGCAAGAAGATCCCCATGGGCACGGGCCGTCCGTCGCTGACGGCGCGCGGTGGACGCGGTCATCAGCTGGCGCGCAAGGTGAAGGTCGTGGGCGTGGTGCTGCCCGAACCGCCGCCACCCCCAACGCTGCTGAACTGAGGAGCAAACAGGCGAATCGATGGTCACCGCCGCTTATACGTCAGAGCACATCACCGTCCTCGAAGGCCTGGAGCCGGTGCGGCGCCGCCCGGGCATGTACATCGGCGGCACCGACACCAAGGGGTACCATCACCTGCTCTGGGAGATCGTCGACAACTCCGTCGACGAGGTGATCAACGGCTTCGCGACCAGCATCCACGTCACGCTGCACAAGGACGCCAAGTCGGTCACCGTCGTCGACGACGGGCGTGGCATCCCGATCGACGTCAAGAAGGAGTTCAAGAAGTCGGCGCTGGAGCTGGTGCTGACCACGCTGCACGCGGGCGGCAAGTTCTCGTCGGCGCAGTACCAGTTCTCGGGCGGCCTGCACGGCGTCGGCTCGTCGGTGGTGAACGCGCTGTCCGAGAAGCTGGTCGCGACGATCAAACGCGACGGCGGCGAGTGGGAGCAGACCTACGAGCGCGGCAAGCCCGCGAACAAGCTGCGCAAGGTGCGCGCGGCCCGAGGGACCGGGACGTCGATCATGTTCCGCCCCGACCCTCAGATCTTCGGCAGCCAGCAGTTCAGCACCGAGACGATTCGCCTCCGGCTCGACGCCAAGGCGTTCCTGCACAAGGGTCTCAAGATCACCTACCGCGACGAGGCGGCCGGCACCGAGGACGTGTTCGAGCACGCGGGCGGCATCGCCGACTTCCTGGCGCGCATCGTCACCGAACGCGCCAAGGCGCCGACCGCGGCGCAGGTGTTCTACTTCGAGCGCAACGACCAGGCGGCCGACGGCGTGCGCATCGAGGCGGCGCTGCAGTGGACCGAGTCGCACGAGGAGACGATCCGCTCGTACGTGAACGCGATCCCGACGACGCAGGGCGGGACGCACGAGCAGGGCTTCCGCGCCGCGATCGTCAAGGCGGTGCGCTCGTTCATCGAGACGACGGATCTCGCGCCCAAGGGGGTGACGCTCACGGCGGAGGACATCCGCGAGGGTGTCGTCGGCGTGCTGTCGGTCTACATGCACGAGCCGCAGTTCCAGGGCCAGACCAAGGAGCGGCTCGGCAGCCCCGAAGCGCAGAATCAGGTCGACAGCGCGGTGCGGCCGGCGCTGGAGAAGTTCCTGCTCGAGAACCGCACCGCGGGCGCGGCGATCGTCGAGCGCATCGGGCTGGCGGCGAAGGCGCGCGAGGCCTCGCGCGCGGCGGCGCAGGCGGTGTCGCGCAAGACGGCGGTGTCCCACCGACTGAATCTGCCCGGCAAGCTGGCTGACTGCTCGTCGACGGATCCCGGGCGCAGCGAGCTGTTCATCGTCGAGGGCGACTCCGCCGGTGGCTCGGCGAAGCAGGGGCGCGAGCGCAAGACGCAGGCGATCCTCCCGCTGCGCGGCAAGGTGCTGAACACCGAGCAGGCGTCGCTGCAGAAGGTGCTGTCGAACAAGGAGCTGCAGGACGTGGTCTCGGCGCTGGGCTGCGGCGTCGGCGAGGAGTTCAAGATCGAGCGCCTCCGCTACCACAAGATCGTCTTGCTGATGGACGCCGATTCCGACGGTCACCACATCGCGACGTTGCTGCTGACGTTCTTCTACCGGCACCTGCAGCCGCTGATCAAAGACGGGTTCGTCTACCTGGCGCAGCCGCCGCTCTTCCGCGTCGACCACGGCAAGGAGACGTTCTGGGCGCTCGACGAGGCCGACCGCGATCGCATCGTGGGCGCGCTGCCCAAGAACGCGAAGCCGGAGATCATGCGGTTCAAGGGCCTGGGTGAAATGCAGCCCGAGGAGCTGCGGCGCACGACGCTCGATCCGGCGACGCGGCGCCTGCTGCGCGTCACGATCGATAATATCGAAGAGACCGACCGGATCTTGACGGAGTTGATGGGCAAGGACGTGGAAGCACGCTTCAAGTTCATCATGGAGCGCGCCGCGCAAGCCGACCTGGATCTGTAGGGCCGCTTCTGCGATCTGG
>Ga0265328_10000392_pt1 | contig 20467 bp, 18 predicted proteins | sample 41624metaG_FD_202086 | JGI IMG/M metagenome (GOLD analysis project Ga0265328, IMG submission 202086) | Rhizosphere microbial communities from Carex aquatilis grown in University of Washington, Seatle, WA, United States - 4-16-24 metaG | ecosystem: Host-associated > Plants > Roots > Rhizosphere...
GAGCCGGGCCGTGCGCGCGCGATAGGCGTCGTAAGCCGCGCCGAAATGCGCGCTCAGCAGCGCCTCCTCGGCCCTCATGCGGGCGATGAGCGGCGGGATCGTCGCCGCCGCCAGCAGCAGGCCGACGATCGAGCGAAAGGCCAGCGCCCAGCCGACGAGGCCGATGAGAAGGCCGAGATAGCTCGGATTTCGGATGTGCGCGTAAAGCCCCGTGGTCACGAGCTCGTGGCCGGGCTGAATGGCGACGAGGCCGCTGAACCGGCGCCCGAGCACGAAGACCGGCCACAGACGCAGCGCGCCGCCTATGGCGTAAATGGCGACGCCGACCCAGCGCAGAGCCTCGCCGTCCATGGTCAGAATATCGCGGCGATCCGTATAGGCGGGCAGAAAGGCGTCGAAGAGGCCGATGACGCCGAAGGCGGCGATGACCCAGCGATTGCCGCGATCCTCGCGAACGCCGGCGCCGAGATGGCCTTGCGAGAAAGCCGCCGCGACGGCGAACGCCATGGTGATGAGCGCGAGGGCGGCCAGGGGCGGCTGCGCGAGAAAAGCCGCGACGCCGCCCGCGCCCAGCGCTGCGAGGCCGAGATAGGCGAGGGTCGAAACAATGGCGAAGACGCCGATCGCGAGCCTATTCATCGGTCATTCTCCAGCGCCTGCAGCGCGGCGCGGCGGCCGGAGCCGATCGCGCTCTCGATAGATGGGGCGCCTTCGACATGCTGGCCTGCGAAAACCACCGGCCCGAGCGGCGCGCAGGCGATGCGCCGCGGCCCCTGCGCGCGATCGAGCCGCCCGCTCGCGTCTCGCACGGAGCCGAACAGGAAGTTCGGCGGCGGGCGCAGCATGCTGTGACCCCAGCGATAGAGGAATAGCGCGCCGACATCGCGATCGAAGTCGAAATCCGCGCCGCGCATCAGCCGCGCGAGATCGCCGCGGATCGAGTCTTCGTAATCGGAGAAGGGCGTGTGCAGCAGCGCCATGCGCGCTTCGCCGAGCGCTTCCAGCGGCGCGTCGCAGCCGCCATAGAAGGTGAGCGTCGTCGGCCGCTGCGGATCGGCGCGTCTCTCGCCGACCCAATCGGCGACGATGTAATTGACGAAATGCCGTCCGCCCCACCAGCTCTGGCTATAGCCCAAGCCGAGTTCCAATAGAGGCGCGGCGCGGCGCAGCGTCACATTGGCGGTGACGATGGGCGCCGCATGGAATTGCCCCCAGGCCTCCTTGCGCGCGGCGTCGGAGAAATGCGCGATGAGATGGCGCGCGCTCTGCGCCGGCGCGGCGAGGATGATCTGTCTCGCAGAGACGCGGCGAAAGCCGCCGTTCTGAAAATAGACGACGCTCGCGCCCGCCCCCGCGTCGGAGGACAGCGGATCGATCCGCAGCGCCGTCGCATTCGTCTCTATGCGCGGCGGCGTTTCGCGCTGCGTCAGAAGGCGCAGCGCGCGGCGCGCGATCTCCGACGTGCCGCCTGCATAGGTGAAGACCGAGCCGCGGGTGAATTCGCTCGACAAAAAGGCGAGCGCGCTATGGGCGTTCACCTGAGCGGCGGTTCCGCCGAAGGCGGTGAGCGTATAGGCCGTGAAGAATTGCGAGACGATCGGATCGCAACGCAACGCTTCTTCGAGATAATGCGCGAGGCTGTCGGTCGAGAGATCGTCGAGCGCGGCGTCGCTCTCATCGGCGGGATCGGCGAGGCCTTTCTCGCCCAGAATGCGGATCGCTTCGCGCGCGCGGGCGAAATCGGCGACGACGCGCGCGTCATAGGGGAGGTGGGCGAGGCCCTCTTCGAATGTGTCGATGTTCCAGCGACGGCCGGCGATGGCGCCGGGCGCGAATTCGTCGAAATAAAAGCTGCTCTCCGGGCCGGGAACGCTCTGCGCCAACCAGTCGACGCCGATCTCGCGATAGAATTGCGCGAGCCAGTCGGTGGCGGGCGCGGTTCCATAGGCGCCGGCGGTGGAGGCGGGGCCGGGAAGCGGCGCGCCCTCGTCGCGGCCGGCGTTGCCGCCGAGAACAGGGGCGGCCTCGAGGATCAGCAGGCGCGCGCGCGGCCGTTCGCGCAGCAGATGATGGGCGGCGGAGAGCCCGGCGAGGCCGCCGCCGATGACGATGGCGTCGAAAGCGGCGCTTTCGTCCAGAATGGGGAAAGCTCCGGCGCTTTCGTCGCAGCCGGGCGCGAGAGAGACGGAGTCTTTCTCGAATGTCAGGCGTCCGTCGCGCAGCCAATGCGAGACGGCGAAAGTCGAGGGAAGATTGCCGCCGCGCAATGCGCGCGGATCGAGGCCTATAGGCCCGTCGCAGGCGCCGCTCGCGAGCGCGGCAAGCGCTCGCGCCGGAACGCCGCCTGTGGCGGCCGCGATGAGAAGTCCGTTGAGAAAATCGCGCCGCGCGATCCCGTCGGTCGAGGGCGTTCGAGCCATTGGTCGCTCCTCCCTCGGCCGCGGCGCGCCGGCGTCAGCGGCCCCCGGGCGTGAACATCATGCGCAAGCGCCCGCGCCGGCCGCGCTCGGCGAAAGCGCCGGAGCGCTTGCCGCTATGCGAGACAGTCTGCTCCGGCGGAGCGAAGGAGAGCGCCGAGCGCGTGTTATGCGCGTGGGCGGCCGGGCCGAAGGAGGCGAGGCAGTGATTATAGGCGTCGGCCGCCTGGATGTGCTCGCAATCGCCGATCGAGCGCGGATCGGCCGCCGCGGCGCCAGTGGCGAGGCAAGCTATGAAGACGAGCGAAACCCTGCGAAGCATCGTCATCCTCTCAGTTGAGCGCCTGTTTTCTTGCCCGCTTCTGTGACAATTTTGTGGGCGAGCGCCTCGAGTTCGGTGTCCGTGAGTGTTTTGTCGCGGGGCTGCAGCAGCACGGCGACGCCGACCGACTTCTTGCCCTCGGGCACGCCCGGCCCCTCATAGATATCGAAGACGGTGACATCGGTGATGAGCGCGCGATCGGCGCCCTGCACGGCGCGGACGAGATCGCCCGCCGGCGCGGCGCGGTCCAAGAGGAAGGCGAAGTCGCGCGAGACCGGCTGGAGATCGGAGAGCTCCAGTTTCGGCTTGGCTTTGGTTGGCTTCGCCTTGGGCGCCGGCAGCGCGTCGAGGATGATCTCGAAAGCGGCGATCGGCCCGTCGACGTCGAGCGCTTGCAGCACGCGCGGATGCAGCTCGCCGAAATGGCCGATGATCGCCTTGGGGCCGAATTGCAGCGTGCCCGAGCGGCCCGGATGATACCAGTTGGGCGCGCCAACGACGATCTGCAGCCCGCCGGTCGCGACGCCGAGCGTCTGCAACAGCGCGAGCGCGTCGGCTTTCACGTCGAAGACGCTCACGGCGCGCTCCTTCGCCGACCAATGGCGGCCGGCGCCGGTGGGCAGAGCGAGGCCGCGGCGCAGTCCTGTGGCGGCGATCTTCTGGCCCTTCTCGTCCTCGCTCTGGAAGATCTGTCCGACCTCGAACAGAGCGACATCGGCGAAGCCGCGCGCAGCGTTGCGTCCGGCTGCGGTCACGAGGCCGGGAAGCAGGCTCGGCCGCATGTCGGAGAGTTCGGCGGCGATCGGATTGGCGAGCGCGAGGCGAGTGTCGGCGGCGGCGCCGAAAGCCTGCGCCTGCTCTTGCGAGACGAAGGACCAGGTGACGGCCTCCACCAGACCGCGCGTGGCGAGCGCGCGGCGTGCGGCGCGCGTGCGCTTTTGCAGCAGGGTGAGAACCGGTTCGGTCACGCCGGCCGCGCGCGGCAGAGGCGCGGCGGCGATATTGTCGAAGCCGATGATGCGGGCGATCTCCTCGACGAGATCGGCCTTCCCCTCTATGTCCGGGCGCCAAGTGGGAATGGTGACGAGCGCTTCGTCCTCTTTCGCATCGACAGCGAAGCCGAGGCGCGTGAGGATCGTCGCCTGCTCCTCGCGCGAGACGTCGAGGCCGGTGAGGCGCTTCGTCTCGCTCCAGGGCAAGCGCAGCTGGCGCGCCGGCGTTTCCGCCGAGCCACAGAGGGCGACGTCCGAAGCCTCGCCGCCGCAGAATTCCAGCACCAATTTCGTCGCCAGCTCGAGGCCGGGCAGAGCGAAAGCCGGATCGACGCCGCGCTCGAAACGATAGCGCGCATCGGTGGAGATGCCGAGCTTGCGTCCCGTATGGGCGATATTGGCGGGATCCCACAGCGCGGTCTCGATGAGCACGTCGGTCGTGTCGTCCGCGCAGCCCGAATGCTCGCCGCCCATGACGCCGGCGAGAGATTCGGGGCCTTTGTCGTCGGCGATGACGACCATGTCGGCGTCCAGCGTGTAGGTCTTGCCGTCGAGCGCGAGCAACTCCTCGCCGGCGCGGGCGTGGCGCACGGCGAGGTCGCCAGCGACCTTCTTCGCGTCGAAGACATGCAGCGGACGGGCGCGGTCGAAGGTCAGATAATTGGTGACGTCGACGAGCGCATTGATCGGGCGCAGGCCGATGGCGCGCAGACGATCCTGCAGCCAGGCGGGGCTCGGGCCATTCTTGACGCCGCGCACGAGACGCAGCGCGAAGAGCGGCGCGAGATGTTTGTCTTCCTCCGCGAAATCGAGCCTCACGCGCTGCGGATTGGGAAAGCGGCCTTCGATCTTTTCGATCGCCGGCGTCTTCAGCGTTCCGAGGCCGGCGGCGGCGAGATCGCGCGCAATGCCGTAAATGCCGGCTGCGTCGGAGCGGTTCGGCGTCAGATTGATCTCTATGACCGGATCGTCGAGCCCGGCCCATTTCGCGTAAACCGCGCCGATGGGCGCGTCATCGGGCAATTCGATGATGCCGTCGTGATCGTTCGAGAGTTCGAGCTCGGCGGCCGAGCACAGCATGCCGAGCGACTCGACGCCGCGAATGACGCCTTTGCCGAGTGTGATCTTCTTGCCCGGAATATAGGTTCCGGGCGCGGAGAAGACGCTTCTCAATCCCGTGCGCGCATTGGGCGCGCCGCAGACGACCTGCACCGGCGTGGCCTCGCCCGTATCGACCGAGCAGACGCGCAGGCGATCGGCGTTGGGATGCGGCTTGGCCTCGATCACATGCGCGATGACGAAATCTTTCAGCTGCGCGGCGGGATCATGCACATGCTCGACCTCGAGGCCGATGCGCGTCAGAGTTTCGACGACCTGCTCGAGCGAGGCGCTCGTCTCGAGATGGTCTTTGAGCCAGGAGAGTGTGAGTTTCATGCGTGGTCAATTCCTGCCGGCGTCGGCGGTGGCGTTTCGACGCCGCTTTGTCACGAGATGGGCGGCGAGCAATAATCTCGTTTCCGCCTCTAGAGATCTTATGGCCGCGACGGTCTCCCGCGCCTCCTCGACCAGTTTGCGCGTGTCGTCGCGTCCGTAACGGAACGGCTCTGGATCATAATCCGCCTCTTCTCGCGCCTGCTGGAGGCGCAAAAACGACGAGCCGATTTTTTCTATTTCCGCGCCATAGGATTTCGAGGTGCGCGCTCGATCGAACAGGCGGCGGGCTTCGTTGTGATCCAGGGACCGATAGACCGGACTGAAAATATTCCACGGCTTTTTCCATCCTACGAGCTCGTCCGCACACAGGTCGGCGAGCGCGTGAAAGACGGCGTAATAAGCGGTCGAAGCGGCGCGCCGCAGTGACGCCTGCCTGGGCTTGCCTTTCTCGCGCAAGGCGAGATCATGCGCGATGTCGAGCAGATCATCGATCATCAATGCGGCGCCGAAGGCTTCGCATCGGGCGAGCGAATATCATCGACCGCATATTCGTCGCCTGGGAATTTGAAGCTCAGATAAGGGAAGCGCGTGTCGCCCAGCGCCAGCAAAGCGTCGCTGACCGCCATTTGCGTCTCTATCGACTCCCGGGCGCTCAAATCGTCGGCCCCCGTCTTCGTCACGACATCGAGAAACAGAGCCGGCGCGTCCGCATGGTCGTAATCTTCGCGGACGTCCACATGGTCGAAACGTGACGGACCAAGGGCGTGGCGCAGCGCATCGTCGATCGCATGTCGCATGGCGTCGGTCATCATCGTCGTCTCTCCATGCCTCTCCCGCTTCGGAGCCTCACCCGCTCAATCCGCCCGCCAACGTCGGGAGATCCAGCGGCCGGAATCCGTAATGCGTCAGCCAGCGCACATCGGCCTCGAAGAAGGCGCGCAGGTCCGACATGCCGTATTTCAGCATGGCGAGGCGGTCTATGCCGACGCCGAAGGCGAAGCCCTGATATTTGTCCGGATCGAGCCCGCAATTGCGCAGCACATTGGGATGCACCATTCCGCAGCCCAAAATCTCCATCCAATCATCGCCCTCGCCGAAGCGAATGTCGCCGTCTTTGCGGCGGCATTGCACATCCACTTCTGCGGACGGCTCGGTGAAGGGGAAGAAGGACGGCCGAAAGCGCATCTTCACGGATTTCACTTCGAAGAAGGCCTTCAGAAACTCCTCGAGCACCCATTTCAAATGGCCCATATGGGTCGTCTCGTCGATGACGAGCCCCTCGACCTGATGGAACATGGGCGTATGCGTCTGGTCGCTGTCGCAGCGATAGGTGCGGCCGGGGCAGATCACGCGGATCGGCGGCGCCTTGCCGAGCATGGTGCGCACCTGCACCGGGCTCGTATGCGTGCGCAGCAGCTTGCGCTTGCCGTCGGCGCCCGGCGGGAAGAAGAAAGTGTCGTGCATCTCCCGCGCCGGATGCCCCTCGGGGAAGTTCAGCTTGGTGAAATTATAGTCGTCGCTCTCTATGTCCGGCCCTTCGGCGACGGAGAAGCCCATATCGGCGAAGATCGCCGTGAGCTCGTCCATCACCTGCGAGATCGGATGAATGCGGCCGAGCTCCTGGCCGCTCTCCTGCACGGGCAGAGTGACGTCCACGGTCTCCGCGGCGAGGCGTTTCTCCAGCGCTTGCGTCTGCAGCACGGCGCGACGCGCGGCGATCGCCTCTCCCGCTCTGTCCTTCAGGGCGTTGATCTTCGCGCCTTCGGTCTTGCGTTCGTCCGGCGACATTTTGCCGAGCGTCGCCAGCAGCGCGGATATGCTTCCCTTCTTGCCCAGCGCGCCGACGCGCACGGCCTCGAGCGCGGCTTCGTCGGCCGCCGCCGCGATCGCCGCCAAAGTCTCCGTCTCCAGTTCCGCTATATCCGTCATCGTCCCGCCACGGCTTTTGATTTTCTGGGGCGGGTTGTGCCACGCTCGGCAGGCGATGTCGAGAACGCGGGCGGCGGGGAGCCGGGCCGCCGCGCCCGGCGTCTCGTCTCGCGCGCGCCTTCAGATCTTCCAGCGCAGAGCCATGCCGGCCTGCCAGTTTTTGGAGAGCTGCGGGCCGTTGAGGCTCTGATAGACGGGGATGCCGCCCTCGAGCGCTATGGTGAGCGCATCCTGGCCGATGAGCGCGCCGCTGATCGTCGCGCCGCCCCACAGCTCCACGCGCTGGCCGCCGTAGAAATTCGGATTGGCGGCCTGCGCCTTGCCGCGGATCATCGGATCGAGGCCCCGAATTTCGCCCTGCGTCGAGGCGCTGACGCGGAAAGTGGTGGTCAGGCCCTTGATCCAGCTATAGCCGGCCCAGCCGTTGAACTCGTGCAGATCGCCCCAGAGATAGCCCTCTGGATTTGCTGCGAGCGGAAAGCGGCCGCGATAGGACAGACCCCAGGACCATTTGTCGATATGTCCGGCATAGACCACGCCGGGCAGAACGTCGAACGTGCCGGCTCCCGGCTGCAATGCATAAAAGGCGCGGCTGGTGGCGTAGCTGCCGTCCGGCAGCAGCAGGCGGAATGTGTTGTGGGTGCTTCCGGTCGGGAAGCTCATGCCGAGATTGATCTGAATGCGATGAATCTCGTCCTGATAGATGCGATAGATCGTCGAGGCGGTGAAATCGGTGAGGCCGTCGGTTCCCGTATGGCTGATCCCGAGCCGGTTGAGACTCGTCGGTCCCTGAAAGGCGAGCATGTCGAGATTGCGCTCGATCATGCCGCCCGTGATCACCACGGACCAGTCTTTCGTTATTCCATAGGCGAGCGCGAGCGTCTGCGAGGCGACGGAGACATTCTGCGGCACGAGCCGGAGCTTGAGCGTCGGATGCCCGAACCAAGGCGTCGTCGCGACCACTTCTTCGGACGAGACCTGCCGCGTCCCCTTCAGCGTATGCGAGAGATTGGCGAATTGCGGAATAATGGAGACGACGAGCTTGCCGGCCGCCGGCATATCCGCGCCGAAGACGCCGAGCGGCGCAGGCGGAAGCGGAGCAGGGGCGGCCACATCGGGCGCGGGCGCGGCGACGAGCTTGCCCGGCGCGTCGGCGGCCGCAGCCTCCCCGACGCAGACGCCGAACAGCGCCGCGGCGACGGCCAATGTCTTCGCGCTCGCGGCGGTCTCGCTTCGTTTCGATGTTCTCATTTGCTTGTCTGCCCCTCGTCGGCGCCGCGCTCCGTCGGGGGCGCGACGGACAAAAAAAGCCGCCGTCCGAGAGGCCGCGCTTTATGCGCGACTCGATCGGAACAGCGGCGTTGCTGATTTTGGCCCCTCTTTGGGCCGCGCCGAGAGCTCGCGTCTCGGCAAAATATCAGACGCAATACGGGCGCCAGAGGAGCGCGGCGAGCCTTGGCTCGACAATTCAGCGATTTATGAAAAGCGGCTTTCGCACGGCGCGAACGCGCGCCCGTAAAATGAGCGGCCGGCGCCGAATAGCTGTGCGGTCTTCGACGTTTCCGCGCCCTCAGCCGATGCGCAGGAGCGCTCGAGCGGCCTGCGCGATCACCGCTTCCTCATTGGTCGGGACGACCATCGCTTCGACGCCGCTCGAGGGCGCGCCGATGGTGAGCGCGTTGCGGGCGTTCGCCTCCGCGTCGAGCGAGAGGCCGAGAAAGCCGAGATAGGCGCAGATGCGCGCGCGCATCGAGGGGGAGTTCTCGCCGACGCCCGCCGTGAAGACGAGAAGGTCGAGTCCGTTCAGCGCGCTCGCGAGCGAGCCGATCTCGCGCGCGGCGCGATAGGCGAAGAGCTCCATCGCCTCTTCCGCCGCCGGCGAGGCGCTCTCCTCGAGCGCGCGCAAATCGTCGCTGATCCCGGAGACGCCGAGGAGGCCCGATTGCTCATAGAGCAGAGCATGGACGTCCTTGGGCGTGTAGTTCTCCTGCATCACCAGATGCAGCAGCAGGCCGGGATCGATCGCGCCGCTGCGCGTGCCCATCATCAGCCCGTCGAGCGCGGTGAAGCCCATTGTCGTCGCGACGCTCTCGAGGCCGCGCATGGCGCACAGGCTCGCGCCATGGCCGAGATGCGCGACGATGGTCCGCCCCTCCGCGCGCGCGACGCCGAGCCGGCGCAGCTCCTGCGCGATGTATTGATAGGAGAGGCCGTGGAAGCCATAGCGCAGCACGCCGCGCTCGGCGAAGGCGCGCGGCAAGGGAAACAGCTGCGCGAGACGCGGCTGCGTGCGATGGAAGGCCGTGTCGAAACAGGCGATCTGCGGCAGATCCGGCGCGGCGGCGAGCAGGCTGCGGATCGGCGCGAGATTATGCGGCTGATGGCTCGGCGCGAGCGGCTCGAAAGTCTGCAATCGCGCCAATATTTCCGGCGTCACCCGCACCGGCCGGTCGAATTCCGCGCCGCCATGCACGATCCTGTGGCCGACGGCCGCGATCGGAAGCTCCGCCAGTCTTTCGCCGATCGCCTCGATCAGCCAGCGCGCCGCGCCTTCATGGTCGACGTCCGGCGCGGGGCCGGCGCCGGCCGCGAGCGCTTGCGCCGCCTCGCCCTTCGCCGAAAATCGCGCGGGCTGGTCTTTCTCCTTGATCGCGGTGACGCCGCCGCGACAGAGCGGCGCGAGCGTCGCCACATCATAGAGCGCGAATTTGAGGCTCGAGGAGCCGGCGTTGAGCGCCAGGATCACCTTCGTCGAAGGTCCGTCTATCCGAACTCCGTCGCTCACGCGACCTCCACGACGCGATGGGCGAAGAGCTGCGCCAGAGCGCAGGAGACGATGCGGGCATGCACGCCATCGGCGCGGCTCGTCAGCACGATGGGCGCGCGCGCGCCGAGCACGATCCCCGCGTCCTCGGCGTCGGCGAGATAGACGAGCTGTTTGGCGAGAATATTTCCGGCCTCGAGATCGGGGACGAGGAGAATGTCGGCGTCGCCGGCGACATTGGAAACGATGCCTTTCGCCTTGGCCGCCTCGGGCGAGATGGCGTTGTCGAAGGCGAGCGGACCATCCACATCCGCGCCTGTGATCTGGCCGCGATCGGCCATTTTGCAGAGCGCGGCCGCGTCGATCGTCGAGGGAATCTTGGCGTCGACAGTCTCGATCGCCGACAGCACAGCGAGCTTGGGGCGCGCTATGCCCAGCGCATGAGCGAGGTCTATGGCGTTCTGGGCGATGTCGCGCTTCTCGGAGAGGGTCGGCGCGATATTGATCGCCGCGTCGGTGACGAGCAGCGGCTTGCAGTAATTGGGCACGTCGAGGACGAAGACATGGCTGATGCGCCGCTCCGTGCGCAGGCCCGTAGCCTCGCGCACGACGGCGCCCATCACCTCGTCGGTGTGGAGGGAGCCTTTCATCAGCGCCTCGAGCTCGCCGCGACGCACGAGCGCGACGGCCTCGTCGGCGGCGGCGTGGCTGTGCGGCGCGTCGACGATCTCGACGCCCTCGAGCGATAGTCCCGCCGCGGCGGCGGCGGCCGCGATCTTGGCGCGCGGGCCGACCAGAACCGGCGTGATCAGCCCCTGATCGCGCGCCGCCAGCGCCCCTTGGATGGAGACCGCGTCGCAAGGATGCACGACGCCGATGCGAATGGGGCGCATCGCGCGGCAACGCTCGAGCAGCGTTTCGAAATACATTCCGCAAGGAGAGCCGGAGGCCGCGCCATCGCGCCGGAACAACATCGAGATCTCCTCGGACCTTCGCTCGGCCACGCGCCGTCGACGTTTCAGTCGGCCGCGGGCGCGGCTCCGGTCTCGTTCTCGACGCGCAGCGCCGCGGCTTCCGCCCGCACGCAGGTGTCGCTCACCCGCTTTTCGGTCGGCTGGAGGCCGATCCATGCGCCGATCCGCTCAGGATCGAAGCCCGCCTCGCAGCGGCCGCCGACCTTGATGAGCGGCCTGCGGATCAATATCGGTTCGATGATCATCATGACCAGCGCCGCCTGCGGCGTGATCTTGTCTATGTCGATCTCGCCGGATTTGACGCGCGGCGCCGCGAGATTGAACCATTCGCGCACCGGCGTCTCGCCGAAATAGGGCCGCAGGCTGGAGACGCTCCAGGGCTCGGAGAGCAGGTTCCGCACTTGGAGCGCATGGCCGGAGGCGAGAAGCAGCGCCTTCTGGCGGGCGTTTCCAGAGCAGCCGGGTTTTTCGTAGAAGATCACGTCGGCCATGCGCCACCTCGATGAGCGACTACAGAAGAAGGAAGCTTTGTCTCTTTTATAGCGCATTTTTGTGCGCTGCGGAACGGCATGAGCCGGCCAGGGTGAAATTTTTAACCATTCAGAAACCAAGCGGCGATGACGCGCCGATGACGGCGCAGCCGCTTCGCGAATCGCGGAGGGGAGATTTAAGTCGTAGCGGGCGCTATTCGGACGCGCCGAATTTATGCAAATGCGCGCCATGTGCGGAGAGCCAGGTCTCGGCGCGATCCGTGTCGGCGCATAGCCGTCGCGCCAGCGTCCAGAAGCGATCGGAGTGATCGAGATATTCGAGATGGGCGACCTCATGGGCGGCGAGATAGTCGAGCACGAAAGGCGGCGCCATCACCAGCCGCCAGGAAAAATTCAGCGAGCCCGTCGCCGAGCAGGAGCCCCAGCGGCTCACCGTGTCGCGCAGGCCGACGCTGCGCGCAGTGACGCCGAGCGCGCGCGTATGGCGCTCCACCGCCTCTTCCAGATCGCGACGCGCCTCTCGTTTCAGAAAGTCGACGATGCGGCGATGAATATGTTCCTGCGCGCCGGCGACGCACAGATCGAAACCGGCGCATTGCGACGAGTCCAGAGCAAAACGCGTCTCGATCCATACGGTTCCGCGCGCGCCGGGGCGATGCGCGATCGAATGGTCGACGCTGCGCAGAGGCACGACGGCGCCGTCGCGAAAGGGAATCGTCTCGGGCAGCCTGCCGAGACGCGCGGCGATCCAGGCGGCATGACGTTCGGTGAATTCACGCGCCTCGCGCAAAGAGGCGCGCGCCGGCATTGTGAGCACGGCGTCGCGCGCCGCGAATCGAACGCGCAGCGTGAAGCGGCGGGCGCTGCCGAGACGCCGCAGCGAGACGACGAGCGTCTCGCCGGCGTGTGTGACTGTTATGGCTGTGGAGCCCGCGGTCTTTGCGAGTCCGTCGCGTCGGAGACGAAGCATGGCGCGATGCTAACGCAAAGCCATGCCGAGTCGCGACAGAGAAGTGCGCGACTTAAGCAAAAAAATGTCGAGTGTGTCGTCTCTGCGTCTCTGTGTCTTCGCGTTTGGGCGCCGCGCGTCACAAATAGCGTTCGAGATCGCGCGCGGCGTCGGCGGGCTTGCGTCCGACGTTGAATGAGCTGACGAAGCGGCCGTTCTTGTCCATCAGATAGACGACGGTCGTATGGTCGACCGCATAGTCTTCGCCGCTGTCCGCCGCCTTCTTGGCGTAGATGCGATATTCCTTCAGCACGGGATCGAGCGCGGCCCTCTCGCCCGAGACGCCGATGATGCGCGGATCGAAATTGGAGAGATAGTCCTTGAGCACGGCGGGCGTGTCGCGCTCTGGATCGACGGTCACGAACATTGCGCCGGCATTGGCCTTCGGCCCGAGCGAGCGCAGGATCTCGGAAATCTCGAACAGAGTCGTGTGGCAGATGTCCGGGCAATGCGTGTAGCCGAAGAAGACCAGGAAGGGCCGGCCGAGAAAATCCTTCTCGGTGACCGTCTGGCCATTGTGCGCCACGAGCTGGAACGGACCGCCGATCGCGGAGGCGGGGGGCGGCGGCGGCTTCAGGCTGGTGAAGACCACCAATGCGGCGAAGGCCGCGAGAAAGACCCCGCCGATCGCGACGAGAGGCAGCTTGGGAATATTGCCGCCCTTGGCGCGACCCTTTTGTGAACTCCTGGCGTAACTCTTGGACATGCGTTTGCTTCCCGAAGATGTGGCGTCGTTTCTCGGCGTCGTCGCGGCCCTAGGAGTCGCGACGACGTCGCGATCATCGGCGATTTCCAGACCCGCCTCGTGAGCTCGGCGGCCTCGGAGCGGAGGCCCGCCCTACTGCGCGGTCGCGACCGGGCGTGCGATGCTGTTCGACGCTCCTCTCTGTCCGCAGAACTTAGCCTGCGGAAGGGCGTTCGCCAAGCGTCGCCGCGGGAGGAAGCGGACGCCGCGGCGCCGCGCCGCAGCAAGCCGCGCGAAAACGCCCGCGTCCAGGACGTACGGTTATATAATGTCGACACGTCGATTCTCCCGCGGAGCGCAGGGCACGAGAACATGACTGACGATCCGAACGCCAGCCCCGGAAAAATCCTCGTCGGCGCCAACACCGACGGGGTCTATAGTTACCTCACTCTTTCCGTCGGCAATCGCCACGGGCTCATCGCCGGCGCGACCGGCGGCGGCAAGACGGTGACGCTGCAGAAATTGGCCGAAGGCTTCTCCAATGCGGGAACTTCCGTGTTTCTCGCGGATGTGAAGGGGGACCTCGCCGGATTGTCGCAGCCGGGCGAGCCGCGCCAGGCTTTCGTCGATCGAGCGCTCGAGATCGGCCTCGCCTATGCGCCGGATCGTTTTCCGACTGTCTTCTGGGATCTGTTCGGCGAGCAGGGACATCCGGTGCGCGCCACCATTTCCGAAATGGGGCCGCTGCTGCTCGCGCGCCTGCTCGAGCTCAACGATGTTCAAGAGGGCGTTCTCAATGTGGCGTTCCGCGTCGCCGACGAGCAGGGCCTGTTGCTGCTGGACCTCAAGGATCTGCGCGCCGCGCTGACCTATGTCGCCGATAATGCCGGCCGATTGAAGACGAAATACGGCAATGTCGCGCCCGCGACCGTCGGCGCGATCCAGCGTCAGCTCCTGGTGCTGGAGAGCCAGGGCGCGGAGAAATTCTTCGGCGAGCCGGCGCTCGACATCGCCGATTTCCTGCGCGTCGACCGCGACGGACGCGGCGTCGTCAACATACTCGCCGCCGACAAGCTCATGCGCGCGCCGCGGCTCTACGCCACTTTCCTGCTATGGCTCCTGTCGGAATTGTTCGAGCAGCTGCCGGAGGTCGGCGACCTCGACAAGCCGAAGCTCGTCTTCTTCTTCGACGAGGCGCATCTTCTGTTCGATGACGCGCCCAAGGCGCTGCTGACGGCGATCGAGCAAGTGGTGCGGCTCATCCGCTCCAAGGGCGTCGGCGTCTATTTCGTCACGCAGAATCCGCTGGACGTGCCCGACAGCGTGCTCGGCCAGCTCGGCAATCGCGTGCAGCATGCGCTGCGCGCCTTCACCCCGCGCGATCAGAAAGCCGTGCGCGCGGCGGCCGAAACATTCCGCCAAAATTCCGCCTTCGACACGGCGGAGGCGATCATGCAACTCAGCGTCGGCGAGGCGCTCGTGTCGATGCTCGACGCCAAGGGCGCGCCGGAGATCGTCGATCGCGTGCTGATCGCGCCGCCTTCGGCGCGCGTCGGGCCGATCACCCCCGAGGAGCGCGCCGCCGTTCTCGCCGAGAGCGCGCTGCGCGGCAAATATGACACGCCGATCGATCGCGAATCGGCTTTCGAAATTTTGCAGAAGCGCGCCGAAGGCCATTTGAGCTCGGCGGGCGCTGGGCCCGCGCGCGCCGATGAGCCCACTCAGGCGAGCGCCGGCGGCGGCGTTCTCGGCAAGATCGGCGGCGTCGTCGGCGGGCTGTTCAAGCGCGAGAATCCCAAGCGCATGTCCACCGGCGAGCTCGCCGTGCGCTCGGCGGTGCAATCGGCGGCGCGCTCCATCGGCACGCAGATCGCGAAGGAAGTGCTGCGCGGCGTGCTCGGCGGGATATCGCGCTGATGGCGCGAGCGGCCGCTCAACTCACTATGTTCCCGCTGCTTCGTCGGGCGACGAGGCCGGGACGCCGAACGGCAGGAAGTGCTCGGCGTTACGTGTGACGATGTGAAGATCATTCGCCGTTGCGACGCCGGCGATGATCGCATCCGCCATTCCGGGATGATGTCCGGTGGAGATCGCCGCGGCTTCCAACCGTCCCGCGATCGCCGCGGCGCGGGCGTCCACGCCGATGATTTTGTCGTCGTAGGTCGCGACGAGACCAGCGAGCCAGAGTTTCAGCCCTGTCGCCTTGGCTGTCGCTCCCTTGCGCTCGAGCAGCGCGATCCGCTTCTCGATCTCGTGGATGGTGACGACGGAAAGAAACAGCCTTCCGTCGCGGTCCATCCGTTCCAGCCAAGCGAGAAAGCGAGAGGAGGCTTCCGCGCGCGACGGCGCGAGCATCGAAACGATATTGGTGTCGAGCAGAAAACCGCTCAAAGCTCGACATCCCTCGATGGCGCGCTGTTGCGCTCGAAATCGCCGCCGGGAAAAGTCCTCAGATAGTCGGCGAGGCCCGGGCGCTTCCGCTCCATGGCCTTGCGGGCGATCTCGGCCGCCTCGATCGAGACGAGAGCGGCCACGGGCTTTCCGTGACGGGTGATCGTCACGAACTCCCCTTCGATGGCGCGATCGACGAGACCGGAGAATCCCGCCTTCGCGTCTTTCAGATTGATGGTCGGCATGGGAGGCCTCAGCGAGTAGTCATATGTGACTACAATAAGCGTCCCGAGGCGGGGGTTCAAGACGCCACAACCGGAGCTTGCGGCGATGCTCAGCCGCGCGGCTCGCGGCCGCGCACGGCGATCAGCCAATAGATCGTGCCCGTCAAAGCCCCGGCGAGGAAGAACAACAGCGCGAAGCGCCCGTCGGCCGGGCTCGCCTCGGCGAGGCGTTCGCCCCCGCGCGCGGCGCGTAAAACCGTGGGCGCGGCGGCGGCGATGAGCGCCGTCGCCCCCGCATACCATGTGTAGGCGCGCGCCCCGGCGATCTCGCCGACGAGCGCCACGATTGCGAGCGGCGCCGCGCAGCCGGCGATCCCCATCGCCCACAGCACGTAACCGAAGGCCGCCGCTATATCGTCGGGCTCCGCCCAGAACAGCGCCGCCATGGCCAGCGACGAACCGGCCTCGCGCGTCGTCGCATCGCTCAGCGCGGCGATCGGCAGGAAGATCATGCCGGCGCCGGCCGCGAGCACGAAGCCGAAGGATATGACGAAAAGGCGGCGCAACATTCCCAATGGGCGGCTCTACGGCTCCAGCACCGAATCCCAATAGAGATAGTCGAGCCAGCTCTCATGGAGATAATTGGGTGGGAACGACCGCCCATTGCGGTGCAGATCGGCGACGCTCGGCTGATAGGGCGGCTGGGCCGGAAGCATATGCGCCTCATGCGGCAGCCGGTCGGCCTTGCGCAGATTGCAGGCGGAGCAGGCGGCGACGACATTCTCCCAAGTGGTGGCGCCGCCCTTGGAGCGCGGGATCACATGGTCGAAGGTGAGATCGTCCTGCTGGCCGCAATATTGGCAGGTGAAGCGGTCGCGGAGGAAAACGTTGAAGCGGGTAAAGGCGGGATGGCGGGCGGGTTTGACATAGGCTTTGAGGGAAACGACCGAAGGAAGCCTTATTTCGAAACTCGGACTTTTGACCGTCTTGTCATATTCCGAGACGATATTGACCCGGTCGAGGAACACCGCCTTGATGGCGTCCTGCCAACCCCACAGAGACAGAGGATAGTAGCTCAGCGGCCGGTAGTCGGCGTTGAGAACCAAGGCAGGACACGCCTGCGGCGAAACATTGGACTGGCGAAAGTGAACGGTCACCTCGGCCCTCTTTCCGCGAATCGATCGGACGCCCTCCAGCCCCCGAGCCGCCGGCATAGTCTATAGGCAGGATGACGCCATTGTGAAGGCTTCTCTCCGCGCTGCGGCGCCGCAGCGTCCCCAATGCGGCCGTCCATCATGGTAAATTCTTTTTAAATCAGCGGATTGGCCTGCCGCATCGGCTCCGGCTCCGCGCCCGGCCCCCCGTCTCGACGCGATTTCGCCTTTCTGCGGGCAGGCCGCTTGCAGCCAAAGCTGCGAAAGCCGGCCAAAACGGGCGAACTGCCCCAATTCGGCACGGCGACAGTATCGGGTTGGAGACGAGGCCGTGTCGAGTATCGCCGATCTTCCCATTCCGTCGCTCCGCAAAGGCGACGCTCGCGCTAGAGTCGGAACCGAAAACGCAGCCGCGCTTCGCCGCAGCTGGACGCGTGCGATGCCGAGCCAGAATGCGGCGCTGATGCGCGCCTCCTTCTCGGTGATCGCAGCATTGCTCGACGTCGTGGTCATTCTCTGCACGGCCGTCGCCTGCGAGACTTTGTATCACCTCTTCGCTTACGGCTACGACGGCTCGACGCCGCCCAATCTGCGGCTCTGCATTTTCGCGGCGATCCTGTTCGTCCTGTCCAATGTGATGCGGCACGAATATGCGATCAAAAATTATCTGACGCTCGAAGGCCATGGCTGGCGCGGCGCGGCGCTGTGGAGCGTCGCCTTCGTCTGCGCCTTGACCTTCGGCTTTCTCGCCAAGGCGACGGAGGAATCCTCGCGCGGCGCCTTCGTTCTCTTCTATGCGACGGGCTTTCTCTCCGTCTATGCGGCGCGCGCTGTCCTCGTCGGCGTGGTTCGGCGCAGCGCCGAGCGCGGCGGCGCCTCGGCGCGTCGCGTCTTTCTCGTCGGCTTCGAGAGCGATATCGAAGAGTTCATGCGCCGCTATCAGCCCTGGGAGAGCGGCATGAATGTCGTCGCCGCCGTCGCGCTGCGCGACCGCGCCGATGCCATGCAGGACGATCTCGCTCTGGCGCAGGCCTCCGCGCGCATGCTGCTGCCGGACGATGTGTTCATCCTCGCGCCCTGGAGCCGCACCGATGTCATCGACGATTGCGTGTCCGCCTTCCTGCGCGTTCCCGCCTCCATCCATCTCGGGCCGGAGCGCGTGCTCGACCGCTTCGCTGACGCGCATATCAACAAGATCGGCTCGATCGCCAGCCTCAATCTGAACGGCCGCCGACTCGACTCGCTCGAGATCATCGCCAAGCGCCTCTTCGACATCGTCTGCGCGGCGCTCGGTCTCGTCCTGCTGTCGCCTCTGCTGCTCGTCGTCGCGGCGGCGATCAAGCTCGACAGCGAAGGGCCCGTGCTGTTCTTCCAGCGCCGCCATGGTTTCAATCGCGAGCCCTTCCGCATCGCCAAATTCCGCTCCATGACGACGATGGAGGACGGCCGCGACATCACTCAGGCGACGGCCGGCGACAAGCGCGTGACGCGTGTCGGCCGTTTCATCCGCCGCTACAATATCGACGAGCTGCCGCAGCTCATCAATGTGCTGCGCGGCGAGATGTCGCTCGTCGGCCCGCGCCCGCATGCGCTCGCGCATGACCAGCTCTTCGAGCGTAAGATCGCCCTCTATGCGCGCCGCCACAATGTGAAGCCCGGCATCACCGGCTGGGCGCAGGTCAATGGGCTGCGCGGTGAGATCGACTCGCCGGAGAAGATCCGCCTGCGCGTCGAGCACGATCTCTATTACATCGACCATTGGTCGCTGCCGCTCGACATTTGGATCATCGTGATGACGATCTTCTCGCGCAAAGCCTATCGCAACGCGCTGTGAGGGGAGCGCCGTTCGTCCCCTTTCACTTTGCATTTCGCGTGACATCGATCGTTTGCGCCCCCTCTCCCGCGCGGCGGGGGAGGGCCGGGGAGGGGGCCTCCCCTCAGTCTCGCATCATACCAGCAACCCCGCGCGCGCGTCGACGCGTACGACGCTGCGGCCGCCGCCGCGCTTCTCGACCCTGATCTGCACCGGGATGCGCTGACGTAGCGATTCGACATGGCTGATGACGCCGACCTTGCGGCCTTGTCCGTGCAGTCTCTCCAGCGCGTCCATGGCGACGTCGAGCGTTCCCTGATCCAGCGTGCCGAAGCCCTCGTCGATGAACAGAGTGTCGACGAAGGAGCCGCGCCCCTCGAGGCTGCACAGGCCCAGCGCCAGAGCGAGAGAGGACAAGAATCTTTCGCCGCCGGAGAGCGAGCGCGTCGAGCGGCGCTCGTCGCAAAGATCGCGATCGACGATCTGCAGGCCGAGATCGGCCGTGTCGCTGGCCGAGCGCTCGAGCCGATAGCGCGAGGTCAGCGTCGACAAATTGCGATTGGCGAGCGCGACGAGATGCTCCAGCGTCACGCTCTGCGCGAAGCGGCGGAATTTATCGCCGCTCGCCGAGCCGATCGCGGCGTCGACCTCGGCCCAGCTCTTGTGCTTCGCCTCGGCGGCGGCGATCTCGGCGGCGAGAGTCGCGGCGCGCCCGCGCGCAATGTCGTCGGCAGCGAGTCTTTCGCCGATTTCGCCGAGCCGCCGCGCCAGCGTTTCCAGTGTCGATTCCGCTTCCGCGCGGCGCGCGTCCAGCATTGCGACGTCTTCCTCCGGCCGACCCGCGGCGAGCGCGTCGGCTAGGTCGCGGGCGCGCGCATCGTTTTCGGTTCGCGCGGTGGCGACGGCCACATCCGCGGCCTCGAGCCGGGCGCGCAGCTCGGCGCGCTCCTGCTGCGAAACCGCGAGCAGCGCGAGCGCCGCCTCTTCGTCGATCTGCGCGATCGTCAGCGCGGCGGCGAAATCCTGCGCTGCGTTTTCGCTTCGCGCGCGCGCCTCTGTGAGAGCGTCGGCCGCATGGGCGAGGTCGCGCTCGGCCCCGGCGCGCCGAGCCTTCGCTTCTGCGCCGAGTCGCGCAGCGGATTCGAGCGCCTGCTGCGCGACGAGACGCGCTTCGTTGCAGCGCGTGCGATGGATCGCCGTCGCCTCGCCGCCGAGCAATTCGGCGCGGCGCGCGCGCCGTTCCGCGACGGCGCTCGCGCGATCGTCGCGTTGCGCTTTCGCTACGACCTCCGTCTCGGCGCAGGCGCGCGCTTCGATGCGCAGGCCGGCGAGATTCTGCGCGAGATCGGCGCGGCTGCGCTCTGCCCCGGCGGCCTTCTCGCGCGCGTCGCGATGGTCTTCGCCTCTCTTCTTCAGCCGCCGCGTCGCGCTCGGAAGATCGCGATCGAGATCGGCGGAGCATAGATCGCAGAGCGGCAGAAAGGGGGCGAGCGCGCGATCGACGGCGCCGAGGCTTTCCGTCGCGGCGGCGCGAGCCGCGCCGAGACGCGCCGCCTCCTCACGCGCTGCGGCGGCGCGCGCGAGAATATCGTCGCGCCTTCGTCTGCGCTCGTCGATCGCAGCGGCGAGACGATCATATTTCCGGCGCAGCGCGTCCATATCGGCGCGCAGCGCGCGTGAGCGCGCCAGCCGATCGTCGAGCGCGACGCTCTCGCGCTCGATCGCTTCGGTGACGAGGGCCAGCGCGGCCATATCGTCGATTGTTCCCGGCGCCGTCGGCAGCGCGTCGTCGCGCCAGCGCCCGCGCGCTTCGTCAAAGTCTCTCGCGGCGCCGTCGCATTCCGCCTGCGCCTCGTCGCGGCTGCGCG